>JAABUX010000904.1_pt1 | contig 47530 bp, 51 predicted proteins | sample 5561851 | NCBI WGS metagenome assembly JAABUX01 (sample SAMN10711883, study PRJNA513361) | rock metagenome | isolation source: Antarctica rocks | place: Antarctica: Victoria Land, Richard Nunatak red sandstone | collected 2016-01-03 | reverse complement strand
GTCATCACCCCCGACGCCGCCACCACCCCGGGTGCCCCATCCTCTCCGGCAGCCTCATCGCCGGAAAGGGTGGGGTCCGAAGCGCCACAAACGTCGTCAAAGATCACGTCACCGGAAGGTTTGGTGCCCACCCCCGCCCCAATTGTCAGCCCGACCGAAGGCGAAGCCGCAGTGGAGGAACCTGCTTCCGCGCCCGCCCAAGCCTCTGGAACCCACGCCGAAGGCAAAACCCCACGCACCGCCTTCCCAAGACTCTCCTACGACCAGGCCCACGCCATGCTCGAACAAGCCTTCGCCCGAGGCAAGATCGAAGCCCCCCACAAATACGGCGACGACTTCGGCTCCCCCGACGAAACCTACCTCTCTTCCCAATTTGATAAGCCCGTCATCGTCCACCGCTACCCCGCCGCCATCAAGGCCTTCTACATGCAGCCCGACCCGGGCGACCCCACCAAGGCCCTCTGCGTCGATGTCCTCGCCCCCGAGGGCTACGGCGAAATCATCGGCGGCTCCCAGCGCATCGACAGCTTCGACCTCCTCAAACACCGCATCGAAGAAGCCCACCTCCCCCTCGCCGCCTTCGAGTGGTACCTCGACCTCCGCCGCTACGGCTCCGTCCCCCACTGCGGCTTCGGCATGGGCATAGAACGAGTCGTCGCCTGGATCTGCGGCCTAGACCACGTCCGAGAAACCATCCCCTTCGCCCGAACCCTAAACCGCATCTACCCGTAAGCTGTTAATCTCCGGTGAAACGGTTCTCCGCTAACTCGATTAGTGGCCGGAGAGACCAGATGTAAGATTGCCGCCCAAGCCCTTGACGAACCATCGTTAGTACTTCTGCTTCGTGTAGAGCTTGAAGCATGGAAGTGAGCGTGGGTTTGCTGGGAGTGTTCACTTGCCATTCCACTTGGTTCGGCTCGAACACTGGAGTACTGAAGATAAAGTCGAGCAACGGAATCGCATACTGACTCCGCGTGACTTCGATGAATCGCGTCTTCAACGATTCGTAAAGAGCGAGCATCGCGGTGGCTTTCCGGGTGTTACGTGTCGCTTGATCTTCAACAGCAAGAAGGAAAAAGCGGACCCAGTTTGTCCAAGACTTGTTGTCCTCGCCTAGCTTGTTCAGCAAATCTACATACTCGTCGCGGTTCCCCTCTATGAATTCTGACAAGTAGAAGTTTGGTTGCTGTAGCAAGCCTTTCTCGTAGAGAAAAATAGGTACGAGGATTCGACCGAGTCGGCCGTTGCCATCTAGGAATGGATGAAGATATTCAAATTGAGCATGTATTATTGCCAGCTGAACAATGGGATCGGGAGTGTCTGAATGGTAGAACTTCTCCCAATTGTCTAGAGAGTGTCGCAGGCTCGTCCACTCTGGAGGAGTGAAGCGGACAGTTTCTCTCCCGGCGTTAATCGACCCAACGTAGTTCTGCTGTCTCCGAAATTCACCTCGAGCTTTGCCCTGCCCTCTCACTCCGTCAAGCAGCACTTTATGAAGTTCGAGAAGTAGATTCAATCCAAATGGTCGTTCGTTTAGCCGCGTCGTAGCGACTCTTAGTGCCTCTCGATAATTGAGAATTTCCTCTATATCGTGTCGCCGCGCCTCCTGCAATGGAAGTCCTCCCGCCTCGAATTGGAGCACTTCGCTCATAGTCGCGAGGGTCCCCTCAATTCGCGATGAAAGGACTGCCTCCTGCATCGTGAGAGGAGCAAGCAACATGCTCGCATTAGGAAGGTGACGCAACAAGCCGTTGTAATCAGCAAGACTACGGTTGGCACGCCCCATGTCTGGAATGAGAGCGGACCAGTCCACTAACCGGAACGGCTGGTCCAACGGAAGCGTGATGGGGATTGCAGGTCGCTGCGCCATTGTCGTAAGCAAAGACGATTATACTTACGACAAGACTTCAAAGCGACAAAGCGCTTACGACAAGTTTAGGTTTCTCTCTACATCTTGTGTTGCACCACAACCTGTGTACAGTTTGTGGGCCCTAACCCTCAACTCATGCACTCCTGAACAGCAGGAGACGCCCATGAGCACCACCATCGAAGTCGGCGACACCCTCATCTACCAAGCCATGCAGGACACCGGCGAACCCACCGAGCGCGCCGTCGTCGAAGCCGGTCTCCAACTCCTTATCCAGATGCGCGCCCATCGCAACCGCGACTTCGACCCCTTCGAACAGCATCTCGGTCTCAAGGTGATCCACCCCAGCGCCCACTGACATTGCAATTTGGCGCAACCACCCCACCAACCCGTCTATCCTGTTAATAGAAATGAGAGAAACACGGGACCAGCACCCCTCTAAGGAGTACCCCCGTACCAGTCCAGACCTAAGCTCAATCTTCCGAAGACTTTAGAAAAAGTACGGGGGGAGGGTACCCCGGCTCACGCCCGAGACTGCCACTACCCCCACCCCACCCCAGACCGCGTGTCCTGGTCACGGGAGAGAGATGGGCGGGTGGCCCACATCTGGATCGAGCCTCACCCCGGGTGCCCCACCTTCGCGACAGCCTCACCGTCCGCTAAAGGTGGGCTCCACTCTGCCGAAGGCCGGAGTGCAGGCGAAGCCGAAACGACTGATCTGCCTTCTTCAGAACCGCCACCCACCCATCGCGCAAGGCCGCCCACCTTCCCCATCCACACACATGTGAGGTCGCACATGCGCACCAACACCGACGACACCCTCCTCCACCAAGGCCGTGCAGACATCCGCCGCCCCACCAAAAAGCCCGTAGTAGAACCGCCCTCCGCCTCCTCGTCCAAAATCTCCATCCGCCAGCTCCGCGGCAATGGCCAGTGGCAGGGACCTGAACCAAGTGCCGGCTCGGCCTGAGAAAAATACATCCGTGCAGTGCGTCAAGTAGTTTCGCTCTGGCCTGCCGTGGAACTCACCTCTCACCCCATGCGTGAACCCTCTCCTCCCCAGATGTCCCCTGACCCAAACCACAGCTAGCTCCGAAATTTAACGCCATCCTTACGCCTCGCTTACTGCCTTCTTACAGCCCGCCGCCCGATCATTGCTCTTGCAACATCGTTCGGCGAGGCGCCCCTTGAAAACCATTCAGCACGACACTCGATCGCTCCGGCACATGGCCATCGAACGCTATCTCCGCACCCGCAACCGCATCGACCGGCAACACAAGCAAAGAGCCCTCCACTCTCTCCTCCTCGTGCTCATCGCCGCAATCGTCTGTTTCGCCATCCTCGCTACGCGCCACCTTGGATAACTCCGGGTAACTCCGGTCCGGCATACATCAGCGGCGCCCCTCGCCCCTGGTGTACGCTGTCGTCCGGCACCGATCTTCACGAATCCAGTCTCCCATCTTGCAAGGCAGAAGCCATCTGTTCCAGAAGCAGCATCCTAAAACAGACATGGTAGACATCGACCTTATCGTGCAAGAGCTCCGCGCCCACGGCCACACCGTCGTGGACGTCCATCCCGTACCGAGCAACGCCGGCGAGTACGAGCTCATCATTGATGGCAAGCAGCTCAACCTCGCCGAAGCCCGGGCCGTCCTCGAGGCCGACGCCGACAAGACAAGGTAAGCCGCCGCCGCGCGCCGTGCCCACTCCTGAACTAGAGAGCGCACCACAGGACCGCAGGCCTCCTATCCAGAACGCGGTCCCTTCCCATCCCGGACAGCCAGCCCTCCCGAATTGGCACTGCTCCTCCCCCCAAAACAGAAGCCGCCTACCCTTTCCAAGCACACCAAGAGAAAACCATTCCTCTCCTTTGCGCAACGCCAATGCTTTGGCAGCCGAGATACGTAGTTTTTAGGGACGTCTCCGAATGGCAATCTGCTTGCAACAATGCAAGACATTGCATCCGACCCGCATCAAGCGGGCCGACAAAGGTAGGCACCCAACATGGCAGCAACTCCAACCTTCACCTGTCTCTGCGGCACTCAGCGCAAATCCAGCAATCACTGGATCCTCGCCCTGCGCACCCCGGGCTCCATCAAGTTCATCCCCTGGGACTGGAACCTCGCGCTCAGCGACAACGTCATCATCCTGTGTGGAGAGGGCTGCGCTGCCGCCCTGCTGAGCCGCTCTCTGGGCGATTGGAAGCACGCCAGCCACGTGGCAAGCAGGACCGGAAACGTCGCTGCCTGAGCTCCCATGGCCCCGTCGAGCTCCGGGTCCGCCCGGCTACTTTTCGCTGCTCGGCGGAACCAGTCCCTTCAACCGCAGGTAGAGCGCCAGCGTAGCGTACTGTTCGTTGTCATGCGACACCGTTCCCCACATTAATCCTATCCGCGACCGCTTCGATCCAAACGCGTCGAAGCTGTCGCTCAGGTTCGCATCCGTAAGCGCCGCAAATGCGCGGTCGCACTCGGCAAAGGACAGCTTCAGAGCTTCCACGATCGCCGATTTATCCGACGTCTCCGCCGGTACCTTTACCGCCTGTGCGGCCGTCGTTCCATTCACCACACCGCAACTGCGAGCCTGCGCCTCGGTTACATGGTTCACGACCCGCGCAAACGTCCGCACCTCCGGCGTCGGCTTATACCCGAATTCTCCCCCCGGCATTTTGTCCGCAGCCTTCAGGATGTTTGCCTTCAGCGCGGCGTACCCCCGCTGCGCCTCCGCAGCGGGTCCAGCCGCACCACCGGCCTGTCCGTAAGCAGCTGCCATACCAGCAAACCCCAGCACCAGCACCGTAAAAACACCACGCATCTGCGTCATCGGAAACACCTCAAAGCCCTCCGTTCCGGCCTATCCGCACCGCAACGGTCGTGGCACATTCACTCATCTCGTTCATACAATAGAAAGGTAGGGCAGCGCATTCACTACGGAAGTTGCTGAATACCACCTAAGTCTTTGTTATGGAGTATTTTACCTGTAAGCCGTCTAATTGACTATCTTTGCGACAGATATTTGCATATACAACAAACACAGGTTTACCCACTCACCCAACCCGAGGGGGGACCCTCCTCCATGTACCTGAATCCTTCGGGCCCCTCCCACGTCTAAACAACGTGGTATTCTTGTGACGAGGAAGTGCGCCCTCGATGCCCCCGACCTATCCCTAGGTCACGGCTGGCCAAAGCGGTCTTCACCGCAACCCTTCTTCCCACACCGGTAACAACCCATGGATCCCTGCGCCCGCGATCCCGTCCCGGAGCGAGATTAAAAGGGGTCGACTACAAAAGTTTATGAGCAGGAGTACGTGCAACCGTGGCCGAAGAAATTGATAAGTACGAAGACGATATTGACAAGCTGATTGACACTGGCAAGGAAAAGGGATACCTCACCTACGGCGAGGTCAACGACCTCCTTCCCGGCGACATCACCACGCCGGATGACCTCGACGATCTGCTGACCACCATCAACACCCAGGGCATCGACGTCCTCTCCGGCGAAGGCCGCCGCGACGAGCGCGATAAGTACGAGCCCGAGGCCGGCGAAGAGTCCGAAGACGTCGAACTCGACCTTTCGCCCGGGACCCTCGAAAAGACCAACGATCCCGTCCGCATGTACCTCCGCGAGATGGGCACCGTCCCCCTCCTCACCCGCGAGGGCGAGGTCGAGATCGCCAAGCGCATCGAGCGCGGGCAGATGCGCGTCATGAAGGCCATCTCCCGCTCCCCCATCGTCATCCGCGAGATCGTCGCCCTCGGCGAAGACCTGCGCCGCGGCGTCCGCAACATCAAAGAAGTGGTCACCTTCGATGAAGAGGAGCTCACCGAAGAGATTCTCCAGGCCCGCGTTCGCTCCACCACCGGCCGTATCGACACCATCATTAAGCACCAGAAAAAGGTGCAGGGTCTCGAGGAAAAACTCGAAGCCGCCGGCGCCGCAAAGGACCCCAAAGCAAAAGCAAAGGAGCAGCGCAAGGTCCGCTGGCTCATCGGCCGCGAGCACGTCTACATCAACCGCATCGTTCGCGAGCTGAAGTATACCAACGCCGAAAAGAAGCGTCTGCTCGACAGAGTCAACAAGACCGTCGACGCCATGCGCACACTGGAGCGTCAGATCCGCTCGCTCGAGGCCAAGTTCGAGGCCTCCAAGTCCGAGGAGCTCCGCAAGGAGTACAAGCGGCAACAGAAGAACTGCCGCACCGACCTCGAGCACGTCGAGCAGGACGCCGGCATCCCCATCGCCGATCTCAAGCGAACCCAGCGCGAGATGATCCAGGGCGATATGGACGCCGAAAAGGCCAAGCGCGAGCTCATCGAGGCGAACCTTCGGCTCGTCGTCTCCATCGCGAAAAAGTACACCAACCGCGGCCTGCAGTTCCTCGACCTCATCCAGGAGGGCAACATCGGCCTTATGAAGGCCGTCGACAAGTTCGAGTACCGCCGCGGCTACAAATTCTCGACCTATGCCACCTGGTGGATCCGGCAGGCCATCACCCGCGCCATCGCGGACCAGGCACGCACCATCCGTATCCCTGTCCACATGATCGAGACCATCAACAAGCTCATCCGCACCAGCCGCCAGCTGGTCCAGGAGCTCGGCCGCGAAGCTTCCTCCGAAGAGATCGCCAAGCGCATGGATATCCCGGTCGCCAAGGTCCGGAAAGTCCTCAAGATCGCACAGGAGCCTATCTCGCTCGAGACCCCCATCGGCGAAGAGGAAGACTCGCACCTCGGCGACTTCATCGAGGACCGCATGGCCGTCAGCCCGTCCGACGCTGTCATCTCGGTCAACCTCAAGGAGTACACGTCTCAAGTGCTTCGGACTCTTACGCCGAGAGAAGAGCGCGTCATCAAGATGCGCTTCGGCCTCGAGGACGGCTCCGAGCACACTCTCGAAGAGGTCGGCCAGTCCTTCCAGGTCACCCGCGAGCGCATCCGCCAGATCGAGGCTAAGGCCCTCCGCAAGCTCCGGCATCCCAGCCGCAGCCGCAAGCTCAAGGCCTTCGTCGACGGCGTCAAGGAGATGTAAAGAAACAAGTGGAAGCCAAAGAGGACCGCGGATCGTTCGAGGTCCTCTTTGCTTCGGAGTTCTTCCATCGGCTATACGTTGTGTCGCAATCAGGAGATCAAAATGACCGATGAACTAGGTGCCATGAGTTCTCTCAACGAGCAGCAGCGACTCATCTTCATGCATCAGATGTCCGCCGCTCGCAAAAGCGACGTTGTCGCTATCCTTCTCGCCTTCTTCCTGGGCAGCTTCGGCGCACATCGCTTCTACCTCGGCCAGACCGGATGGGGAATTCTTTACCTGCTCTTCTGTTGGACCCTCATTCCCCACCTTGTCTCTTTCGTCGAGTGCTTCCTCCTGCCAGGACGCGTTCGCAGTTACAACGCTCAGCTAGCCTATGAGATCGCCGCTCGTATTAAAGCCTCCTATCCCGGTCCCACACAGGGAGAGATCAGGCCCAACCTGTATCCGGCCTAAATCTCGGCAACACCGCACGGAACCGTCGCGCGCCACCGAGCGTATCATCTGTCGCATCTGTTCCCCGAGGTGATCCATGCCGCAGAATGTTTCCACGTACCCCGCCGCGATGTCGCTCCAGCAGTCCGTGTGGTTCGCCGCAGAGTACGAAGCGGTCCGCAAGGACGAGATCATGGGTGCGCTCCTTGCCTTCTTCCTCGGCACCTTTGGCGCGCACCACTTCTATCTCGGCAACAACCGGCTCGGCATCCTCTACGCCGTCTTCTTCTGGACCGGCATCCCTTCCATCTGCGGCTTCGTTGAGTGTTTCCTGATGCCCGGCCGCATCCGCGAGTACAACTTCGCCCAGGCCAACGCGATCGCCTCCCGCATCGGTGCTAAGCCATTCGCATCAACCGCACCGCCGCCTGCCGCCGCCTTCACCTCTTGTGACTCCTGCGCCAACCAGTTGGACAGAGCGGCTCTCTTCTGCACCCGCTGCGGAGCCTCCGTTTCCACCAGCCCGCAGCAACCCGTCACCGCATAGCTACTGCCAGGTCACCGTACTCACTGTCTGGTGCTCGAACTCCACAATCGAGCCGTCCGCCCCCGCCAGTACCTTTGCCGCCTGCCCATTCACGCTCACCCCATGCACCCGCGTAAACCGGAGCCGCAGAATCACGTGCGCCGGCTTGCCTTCGATCTTCAGCGAGTGCCCGGTCCGCGCCACCGTCCTCTCCTCGAAGTCCGACGTCGTACTCGGTCCCTCTCCACCGAACACCTCATAGACCCGTCGCTCATCCAGTGACTTCACCTGCTTGTTGCCGCTCTCGCTCGGCGGCACCAGCGTCATCACATCCTCCGGAATCTTCGGGATCACGGCTCCGGCACGCACGTACACAGGAATCACATCCATCGCAGCATCCACGACCACGGTCCGCCCACCGCTCACCGGCGCACCCGTCCAGAAGTCCACCCACTGCCCCTCCGGCAGATACACCGGACGCCGAGTATTCTCATCCACCACCGGTGCCACCAGCATGTCTGGCCCAAACATGTACTCGTCCCTCGCCACTCTCGCAAGCCGATCATTTTGAAACAGCAACGGCAGCGCCCGCATAATCGGCATACCGGTCTTAGCTGCCTGCTGTGCCGCCGCATAGCGATACGGAAACAGACTCATGTGCAACACCGCGTACTTGCGATAGAGATCCAGCAGCCTCGTTCCTGAAGCACCACCTCCAGACGCCTTCGCGTCCCAATTCCAGGGCTGCAGATTCGTCGAGGAAAGGATCTCCATCGTCGGAGTAAACGCGGAAAACTCCGTCCATCGCGCCTGCACCGCCGCATCCGGTGTCGTCGGTGCCCCCAGATATCCGCCCAGGTCTGCGGCCCACAGCGGCATACCGCTCATGCCTGCGTTCAGCCCCGCCGTCACCACCGTCGGAAGCCCATTCTCCGGGCTGAAGCTCGACTCATTGTCGCCTCCCCACAGAAAGCCGATCCCGTTCGCGCCCTGCGTTACGCTTCGCGCAAACAGCACGCCATTGCTCTTCAGATCCTTCTGAATCAACTCCTCCATCGCGTTGTTGTAGAGCACCGCATAGCGGTTGCGCATCACCTCCGGACTGCTGCCATCCGCAAAGCGCACGTCGCCCTGAAAGCTCCCTTCGGCGTCATCGTCCTTGAAGCCGTCCGCGCCCTCCTGCCCATTCAACCGAAGCACCTGCCGTACCTGATCCTGCCACCAGTTCTTTGCCGCGGGGTTGGTGAAATCGATCAGGGATCCCTCGCCCTTCCACCAACGCCCGACATACGGAGTCCCATCCGGACGCTTCACAAAGTATCCGTGCGAGGCCGCCTCATCATAGTTCTCCGCATGTGGGTTCAGCTTGTTCTCAAAGCCTTTCTCTTTCGGCGCATCCGACTTCGAGTTAATCCAGGAGGTATGCCACAGCACCAGCTTGTATCCGGCATCATGCACCCGCTTCACCATCGCCGGAGCATCCGCAAACTGCTTCGGATTAAACTTGTAACTGTTGTAGGACGTCGCCCACGGCGAGTCGATCACGACGACGCTCGCGGGCAGACCGAGCGATCGTGTCTTCTCCACATCCTCCTGCACCTCGGCCTCGTTCTGGTGATAGTCCCTCCCCATCCAGGGTGCAAACGCCCAATATGGCGGCACGATCGCTCGCTCTGTCAGCGACGTAAACTGATCGAGAATCTTCGGAAACTCGGGTCCCGTAAACAGGACAAGACGCAGCTTCTCAGCGGGCACCGTAACCGCAATCTCGTTCAAGGCCGACACGTTCATGTCAAAGGTCGCCTCAGCCGTCGTATCTACCCATAAGCCATATCCCGACGTGCTCATGTAGAAGGGCATCGGCTTATAAGTTGAGCTCCCCTTGGCGCCCGCATTGTCCTGCGACGCGTTCTTCACGACGGTATGCGCACGGTTCAGCGTGTCGAAGTGCTCCCCCAGGCCGTAGTAGCTCGCATGATCACGGACCAGAAAACGCCACTCCCCCAGCGAGTAGGCAAGGCTTGTAATCTCCACAGCCGTCGGAGAGATCCGCTTGAAGTGAAGCTTCCCCGTATCCACAGCGTTGCCGTCGAACTCAAACCCGTGAAGCACGAGCTCACTTACTGCATCCCTGCTGTCGGGCTGTGCGCCTGGAATCGATGCCACCACGGTATCTGCGTCCTTTCGATTCACTCCCTCTACGGGAACCTCGGGAGCATGTCGCGGACCCGCCGTTGCGACCTGTGCTTGCACTGCGCTCTGATTCGCCGGAGACGCTGCCTGGGCGAGCGCCCCGGCAGTCCACGCCAACACAACAAGTCCACTGACGACGCCCAGCCAACCACTCATAAACCTTTGCGTGCCAAGCACCCCGCCTCTCATTGCAAAAATCAAATGGCCCGCATACGAGCCATGCAGGCCATTCTATCGATTCACCAGAAGCTCGCTTGTGCCTTATCGCCGACCGTTGAGGATGTGCTGCATCGCCACGTTGTAGCCGCGGCGGAATCCCTGACGGTAATCATGCCGAAACTGCCCGGGAACGTTGGGGTGCCGGAACTCATCACGGTTGTTCACGTTGGGACGGCGATGGTTCTCAACATCCCTCCGGGCTCCCTCGACGCCATCCTGGAAGCCCCACCGCGCATACTCTCGGAATTCCTGAGGTGGCGCATCCCATCCACCAGGACCCTGCCCATACGCTCCCGGCGGTGGTGGAGGTGATCCATACTGCGCGTGCGCGGTTGAAACGCAAAGTACTGAGAATGACAGGACCAGAGGAGCGATAAGTGGTTTCAGAGTCACGTGCATACCTGCTTTTCGGGGCCAAAGATCGAACTGACCTGGCCGTACGATAACCTCCTCTTCGCTACCGTTCATGCAATCACATGTTTGTGTGCCCGCCTCGCATCTCCTCATTGAAGCTGGGCTTGATAAAGCTGAGCGCCTCCTGTAGGTCGGCCCTGTACTTGCCCTCATGCCCCATCAAGGCCGCGGCCGGTGTCACAAAATCGGTGTCTGCTGCAAGGTGAAGAAGTCCCTCGCTCGCCAGGTTCCGGGTCGTCTCGCGTAGCGTGGCAACTGTGGTGTTGAGGTACTGCGCATCGCGTGGATCAATCATCCAAACAGGATCACCGCCGCCGAGAACTCCCGAAAGCCAGAAGGCCTTTCCCGCCAGAAACTCACTTCGCTGTGCCTCGGTCGTGTCGTTGAAGATGAACTTCCCCTGCTTGGTGCTGTAGTAGCGCGTCGTCACCGGCACGGGCTGCCGGTTCCCGCTCTTCACCAGTTCCAGCTGGCCCTGATCCAGCGTCTTCCGAACAGCGTTATAGATGAAACCTTCGGCGTACGGCTGCTCGGGCGCGGGCACGATCTCTGCAAAGGTCACCGTCATCGCAGCCGAGATCTTCGCGTGCAGGGGGCTGCGCTCGCCATCTTCCAGGTAAACCTCTCCGTGAACAAGGTAGGTATCAGCCCCGGAGGTGGAGCCGTGAAAGGGCCACGCGAAGTTCCGAAAGCTCAGCGGAATTCCGCTCAGGGTCAGGTAGCAATCCGGCCGTGGATTCCTCAGCCGTGTAGCGGCCTCCGCCAGGTAGTCCCGCAGCTGGCTGCGGAGTTCAGGAGCCCCGGCAAGATCGAGACCAGCACTCATCTCCAGCATCTGCGTCGCAGCTTCAGGCCCAGGTCGCCCAATCTGAAATCGAAGCGTGGGCTCTCCCGCGAAGTCCGTTCCGCTTTCAAGCCCCCGCACCGCAAGGCCCGCGGACTGTATCGCTCCTTCGACCTGTCTTGCGAGCTCGGTATTTCGATCTACGCTCATGCGCCTTCTCCATCGTTTTATTTGAGGTTTTAACCCATTCTACGGCCCCGGGTCGCTCCTGAGGCCTTTGTACGACGCTCCGCGTCCGTGCGATCTGCCTTCGAAGCGGGAAGTTCGGGCCCAGCTAAAATGGCAGCGTGCCCGACCTCTCCAAGCTCACCACAGAGACACGCAATCCGCGCTCTGAAAATATTGATAGCTTGAGCACAATCAACATGCTCCAAGTCATCAACGACGAGGATGCCACCGTGGCGGCCGCAGTCCGTGCAGAGCTCAGCGCGATCGCTCACGCGGTGGATGCTCTCGTGGAGCGAATCGCGGCGGGGGGCCGCGTCTTCTACATCGGCGCAGGCACCAGCGGACGGCTCGGCGTTCTCGACGCAAGCGAGTGCCCCCCGACCTTTTCCGTTCCGCCCACGCTCTTCCAGGGCATCATCGCCGGCGGAGAGGCTGCCCTGCGCCGGTCGAGCGAAGGCTCCGAAGACTCACCCGAGATTGGAGCCCGCGATCTTGCACAGGCAGGCTTTGCCTCGGAGGACGCACTGGTCGGCATCGCAGCAAGCGGCCGCACGCCATACGTCCTCGGTGCGATGTCCCATGCGAAGGTGGCCGGAGCTCTGGTCCTCTCGCTTACCTGTGTCGCAAACTCCCCGATGGCGCAGATCGCAGACATCGCCATAGCCCCGCTCACAGGTCCGGAGATCCTCACCGGCTCCACCCGCATGAAGGCCGGCACCGCAACCAAGCTCGTCCTCACCATGCTCTCCACCGGAGTCATGATCCGGTCCGGCGCGACCTACGGAAATCTCATGGTCAACGTGCAGCCCACCAACGCGAAACTGCTGGATCGCGCACGCCGGATCATCATGGCGGCGACACACTGCGATGAACATTCCGCCACGCATCTGCTGGAGATCGCAGGAGATGTCAAAACAGCCATCGTGATGCAACAGCTCTCAGTGGATCTCAAAACGGCGCAAGCGAAGCTGACCGCGGCACACGGCTCGCTCCGCGCTGCGCTCATCGCCTAAGCCTGGCCCCAAAGCAGAAACGCATCCCCTCTACTCCGGCGCTGCGACGACCGGCCTTTCCTTCTCATTCATCGTGAGGTAGGCCGCGGGTACGTGGTGATCGTGCGTAAACAGCACCATCCACTGCTCCGGGATGGCGCGCGCGTAAAATCTCTTTCGCTCCTCGATCACCGTAAGCGGGTCGAGATCGTAGCCCATGCACCACGTCACATCCAGGTGCGACGACGTTGGGATTAAATCGCCGATATAGCACGCATGCAGGCCGGAGCCGGCCCCCGTCTTCGTCTCAATGTGCACGCCCAGCATGTCCGCCGTGTGCCCGGGAAAGCGCTCGACAGAGATGCCTGGGCAGATCTCGCGCGGGCCCGCAAGCTCCTCCCGGCTAAGCAGCGTCATCTGTCCCGACTCGATCAGAGGATCGTAGTTCGGCGACACATAGCTGACCGCATCGCGTTCCAATTGCAGGCGCCCATGCTCCACCTCGCCTTCGGCCGCGAAGTAGCGCGCGTTGGGAAAGGTCGGTGTCACCGAGCCATCCGGATGCAGCGTCGTATTCCAACCGCAATGATCGAAATGAAGATGAGTGTTGAGAACGATGTCGACCTCCTCCAGCCGGATACCGGCGGCCGCAAGTGAGGCGGGCAGCAACTCCTGGTTCTCGTGAATCTCGCGCACCTTTGCCGGCTGCTTGTTGCCAATGCCTGTCTCGATCAGGACCGTGTGCCTCCCGGTTCGCACCACAACGCTATTCAGGCCCAAAAGAATGCGGTTGCGGTCGTCGGCCGGCATGCGCTTCTGCCACAGCGTCTTGGGCACAACACCGAACATCGCCCCGCCATCCAGCCGGTAGCTCCCGTCGCTGCACACAGTGATCTCGAAGTCGCCAAAGGCTACACGGGAGCGCACAAGAGCGCCCTCGACTGGAGCCTCAAGGCGCACCCTGCCGGAAAGATCGTTGCTGGCCATGCTCTTCGGAGTGTCGCACACACGCTGAAGTCTTCCCGCAAAGACGGGTCGCAGGATGTGCAAACAACTGGCTGGGCGAGCTAGGCGCGTGGAGCGGAAGCAGCAGCTTCGAGCAATGCCGCAGAGATCTCTGCGGGTATAGCCGTCTTCCCTGGCGCCCCCTCAGCGATGAGAGGAAGCTGGCCCCCCGCCGCCGCCTGCTCCGCCACAACGGCCGCGCTAGCTATAGGACGCTGTGCCTGAAAGCATTGCCGGCACAGAACCGGGCGGCCTTGCGTCGGCTTGAACGGCACGGTCGTTTCGATACCGCATGCCGAGCAGCTCGTTCGCGTCTCTGTTCGCGAGATCCCGGCAGCGGCAGGTCCCGTACCCATGCGTGCGCCGGTCCTCCGACACTTGCACGGCTTGCAGCGTTTAGGGTCGTTCTTAAACTGCTTGTCGAAGAAAAACAGCTGTTCCCCTGCCGTAAAGATAAACTCCCCACCGCAGTCACCGCAGGTCAAGAGACGGTCTGTGAATTCCATGTCACTTCTCCTCATTGCAGAAAGTACTCGGGCCCGATCTTGCAATTTTTGGGGAGGAAGAGCGCTGTTCGCCGGCCAGAACAAAGCGAAAGAGCCGGCAGCCATGTGCAGGGAAAGAACACAATGGCGGTTTGGGTGGCCGCCCCCGACCTGAATAAGGTCGTCCAGGGCGGCCCACCGGTGATTAGAAGTAGAAGAACAGAACTAGTCCTGCTCTTTTCGGACCTTCTTGCGATTGCGCTTGCGAGCTAGCGCTTCCTTCACACGCTTCTTTTCACCCGGCTTCAGATAAAAAGAGTGACGCTTTACTTCCTTGATGATGTCTTCAGTCTGCACTTTGCGTTTGAAGCGGCGCAGGGCATTCTCAAGGGGTTCGCCTTCCTGTACTCGAACCTCTGCCACGAAAGATACACCTCCAAACGGCCCTGACAAGGGCGATTTAGGATAACTTCTCGCGGATGATTACTCAAGGAGCTTAAGGGGACACTGCAACTGACCGCACATGGAGGTTTGCGCTATTCTCAAGCACCAACGGCATGGCAGCTAAAATTCACACATGCTTCGCACCTACAACGGCATCGCCCCAAACGTCTCCGCAAGCGCCTACGTCGACCCGTCCGCGCAGGTCATCGGCGATGTCGTCGTAGGCGAGCAGGCAAGCATATGGATGAACGCCGTGGTGCGCGGCGACGTCCACTCCATCCGTATCGGCGCGCAAAGCAATGTGCAAGACTGTGCCGTTCTCCACGGCATGCGCCACCTCTATCCCGTGATCGTCGGCGAGATGGTCACCATCGGCCACAACGCCACCGTCCACGGCTGTGTCGTCGAAGACGCCGTCCTGGTTGGCATCGGCGCGATCATCCTCAACAACGCCCGGATCGGCGAAGGCTCCATCATCGCTGCCGGTGCCGTCATCCCCGAGCACACCGTGATCCCTCCACGTTCGCTCGTCGCCGGCGTTCCCGGAAAGGTCCGCCGGGAATTGGGTGATCGCGACCGCGAAACGATCCTCCAGTACGCCCGCAACTACCTCGAATATGCTCTCGCCTACAAGGCTCAGGCAGCGGAAGACGAGGCAGTTGACCCCATTTCCAGGCGAGTTGGGTAGACTCTCCTTATGTCAGTGATTTTAAAGGTGCGGGGTACCAGAGATCTATTACCCCCCGAAACCGACCTTTGGAATCGCGTGGAACACACCGCGCGTTCCCTCTTTACACGCTATGGCTTCGGAGAGGTCCGCACACCCATCTTCGAAGATACCCAGCTCTTCGCCAGGGGCGTCGGTGAAGAAACCGACATCGTCTCCAAAGAGATGTACACCTGGGAGGACCGGGCGCGGGTCGATAGCGAGCGCGCACAAAGCCTGACCCTTCGACCGGAAAATACCGCCGGCGTCGTTCGTGCCTATATTGAGCACAAACTCAACGACAGCGGCATGCTGCAGAAGATGTTCTACATCGGTCCGCAGTTCCGGCGCGAGCGCCCCCAGCGCGGCCGCTACCGCCAGTTCTGGCAGATCGGCGCGGAGGTCCTCGGTCCAGCCTGGTCCGGCGCCGAAAGCCCTCTGCGCGACGCCGAACTTCTGGAGATGCTCGCCACCCTCCTCAACGAGCTTGGCGTTCGCGGCTGGCGCCTGGAGCTCAATTCCATCGGCTCCGCTACCGATCGCCCGCGCTACATCGCCGCTCTCCGCGACGCGCTCGCCCCGATCAAAGACCGGCTGTGTGAGGACAACCGGCGCCGCGCCGAAACTAACCCCCTGCGCGTGCTCGACAGCAAAGCTCCCGAAGATCAGGCGCTCATCAACACCCTCCCCAGGATCGCGGACTTCCTTGACGAGGAGTCAACCGGCCACTTCCGGCAGGTACTTGCCTCGCTCGACGCCTGCGGCGTGCCGTACCACGTCAATTCACGCCTGGTGCGCGGCCTCGACTACTACACCCGCACCACCTTTGAGTTCACCGTTCCGGACGGCAGCGGCCTCGGAACGCAGAACGCCCTCCTTGGCGGGGGCCGGTACGATGGTCTCAGCGAGATCCTCGGCGGCCCCAAGGCGCCCGGCATCGGCTTCGCCATCGGCGAAGATCGCCTGATCCTCACGCTGCAGGCCCAGGCCGAGCGCGACGAAGTTGCGACCGAGCGCAAACTCGACGCGTTCATCGCGCCAATGGGCATCGCACAGAATGCCGCAGCGCTCGCGCTCGCCCGCGAACTCCGCGCAGCAGGTCTCTCCATCGAGCTCGGCGATGGCATGTTTCGCCTCCGCAAGTCCTTTGAGACAGCAGACAAACTCGCCCGCCGCATGGTCATCGTTGGTGAGGATGAAGTCGCGTCGGATATCTTCACCGTGAAGTACTTTGCCGCAGGCGAGCAGAGCAAGGTGCCCCGGGCCGGCCTCCCTGACGCTCTCCGAACCTAGCTGATGCTAATGCCCCGGCATGCGTTCGCTCCCAGAGACTTCGCACGGGCGTCACCGCACCTCGTCGGCGGCGCAAGTCATAAACACGCACACCGTCCTGCTTGGCGCAACACACCTATCGACCCGTCTACACTGGATATATAACTCCTCGCGAGCAGTCGAGGGGATCCCACTCACGCCCTAAGTGCATTGTAAAGAAGACTTTATCCGTAAACCATCTCATATCAAGAGGTTACGGCAGCATCCATCTGCTAAGTTGCCTGAATGGAAGACTTTGCGACCGAAGTACGGGGGGGAGGGATAGCGCAACGCCACCGAGCCCCATTAAGCGTTACCCTCACCAGGTACACGGAGAAGAGATGCACCCTGATCTAAACAAACTGATCGAACTCCAGCAACTGGACACAGAGTGGAAGCGACTTCGCGATGACAACGACGCGCTCCCTCGACACGTGGCCGGCCTAGCCGCCCGCTCAGCCTCGGCCCAGGCCGCACTCCTCGAAACAGAAGAGGCTCTTGCCCGGGAAGAAAAACTGCGCAGGTCGCTCGAAAGCGACATTCGCGATCAGACAGGGAGATCCGCCCGCGCCAAACGTCAGATGGATATCGTCACCACCGAGGCACAGGCCGCCGCCCTCGAACATGAGATCGCCTTCGCCGCGAGCGAGGTGCGGAGACTTGAGGACGCGGAGCTCGAGAGCATGGTGCGCACTGAAACACTGGACGGGCAACGATCGGAGGCGAAGAGCAATGTCGACGCGGCCGAGGCGATGCTGGAGCGCGAACGCCTTCGCGCCGCCGACATCATCGCTCGAGTCGCAAATCGCATCGCGCAGCTCACTCCAGATCGAACCGCTCTTCGCTCCACCATCGGGGAGTCTGTCCTGTCCACCTACGACCGCATTGCCAAAGCGAAAGGAACCGGCATTGCAGAAGGTGTGGATGGGAAGTGCTCTGCCTGCCAGATGCTGATCCGCCCGCAGAAGTGGAACGACCTTCGCGACCGGAGCGACGATCAGACCATGATGACGTGCGAAAGCTGCGGCCGCCTGCTCTTCTGGAATCCCGCACAAGACGCGCCGCAGAAGAAGCCTGTATCCGGAGCGGGACCCGACATCGCAGAGAAGGCCGGGGTCCGGTGAGCGGTAGCAGCCACAATCGGGGCAGCAGAAGACGGATCTGCATCGACATGGATGAGGTCATCGCGGATGCTGTCACAGAGCACCTCTTCCGATACAACCGCGACCACGGCGAGCAACTCACCAAGGCGGACCTCGAAGGCAGGTGGCTCTGGGACATCGTCTCGTCCGATCGGCACGCCATACTTGAGGCCTACCTCCGCTCCGAGGACTTCTTCGCCGTCCTCGATGTCATGCCCGAAGCGCAACGGGTTATCGCACACCTGCAGGACCGGTATGACATCTTCATCGCCAGCGCCGCCATGGAGGTCCCTACCTCCTTCACAGCCAAATACGAGTGGCTCGGGAAGCACTTCCCTTTCATCCCTCCCTCGCGCATCGTCTTTTGCGGGGACAAAGGCATTCTCGACGCGGACTTCCTGATCGACGACAACCCCCGCCAGCTACGCAGATTCAGAGGCGAAGGCATCCTCTACAGCGCCCCACACAACGTCGCGATCACCGAGTTCCGACGCGTCGCCGACTGGCTTCACGTAGAAAGAATGTTTCTGGGCTGAGCCGTCCCTCACACGTAGAGGGAGGCTTCAAACTCTTTCAGGACCTCGTCGCTCCACACATGCGTCGACTTCCTCCAGATCTCTCCGCGCTCCTCGATGAAGTTCGGGAAGTTCGTCCGGCAGTATCCCACCCGCGCCTCAAAGTCGAAGATCGCCTGGGCTGTCCCGTCCAGGTAAAGCACGGCCTTCTGTCCATCGCGCGACCACTCGACGCTGGCCAGCCGTTCCACTTCACGATCCTGCAGGCTGGCGACGTTGTAAATCAGCATCGCGTCGAGGATGCTCTCCTCCTGCGTCTCGCGCGACCGGTCGCAGGCATAGAAGTAGCCCGCTACTCCCTCGTCTTCAAAGACCACCGTCCAGGGAACGACACTCGAATTTACCGAAAGAAAAGCGTTGCCGGGGGTAAAGGAAAGCGACTGCATACCTCACGATACACTCGGAAGGAGCCGTACCGGACGGAATGCCCGAAGGCACAAACCTGCCTGCGATCGGTCGATCGTCCGCTATTTTGACCAGCCCATGATGGCTGCACTGCGAGGAGATCTAGGCGGTTGAGGCGGTTGCATTTTCATGTCGGACGGCCCCAGCAGCTCGCCGCGTTGCTCCTGATCTTTTTTTTGACAGAGTGCCTCTGGGTCGTCAGCCGGCAACAACTCTCGCCAGCAGACTTTCGTTTTGCGCGCTGCGGCCGCGAAATGTGGGAACGTCCCTCGCCGCTCGCCGGCTATTTCACAACCTGCGGCAATCTCAACGGAGACGGAACATTCGCCTACCGCGCTGCTGGCCTGCCCCTCACGCTGCAACGCCTATTGCTGCTCGGTACCGACAAGTTGCGGAAACCCGAAGATCGCCTCTATGCCAATGGCTCTCTCAACGGGTCCACGTGGGAGGCGCGACATGAGCTTGGCGAGGTAAAGTACCTCCTGCATCTTCCGTTCATCCTCTTCGCTGCCTGGCTCGGCGCCGGTCTGTGGTGGGTCTCTCGTCGCCTCTTCGGCAATGAGGGTGGATTCCTATCGCTGGCGCTCTTTTGCTTCTGCCCGCAGGTCATCCGTTACGCCGTGGTCCCGAACAACGATGTCCTCGCCATGTGGGGACTCTACGGTCTGGTCTATACGGGTATCGGCGTAGCGCACGCGATGCAAGGTCCCAAACGAACGTGGAAGCCTCGTATCCTGCTGTTGACACTCGCCTTGGGCCTTACCGCGATCGCGCACCTCCTCGCTGCAATCATCGGCTTCTTCGCTGCCGCCGTGCTGATGTTTTATTTGGGGGGGAGGCGGCGGGGGGAGGTTTTGGGAGTTTTGGTGTTTTCGGCGGTGGGTGCGCTCCTGGTTGTGTTTGCGTCGTATGCCTTTCGTTTGCAGCCATTTAGCTATGTGTTCACGGGTGGGGGAGCACGCTTTTGGTGGTCGCTTGCCGGCTTAAAGAGCTTCTTTTTGGACGTTTTTGATGGTCCGATTGTGGTGTCTGTGCTCCTTTCTGTGGTGCTTTGGATGGGTGTGCGACGAAGCCGGTACTTTGGGAACACGGTGCCGCTGGTGATGGCGGCGATCCTCTTCCCGCTGGGGACGACGCAGACCTTTTCGGCGCCGTGGCTTTGGGCCATCCCGTTTCTGCTTACGTTTGTGGGCGGGGTCTTTGCCGACGCGCTCGAGACCCGGCAGCGGAGGCTGTTTCTTGGTTTGCTGAGTGGAGCTCTGGTGACTCAGGCGCTTGCCTGCCTCGCGGAGCTGCCGGCGATCGCGCGCATGTAGAGCGCACCAGAGCAGCTTCCTGGACGCCCTCCGAAGTGGGATGGATTGTTGGGAAGTCCGTGTATATAAGAGCAGACAGGGATAGTACGTGTGTGTGCACGAAAGGGTTGGTGCGGTTTTGCGACAGAGGAAGCTTGCGGTCCGGGTTGGATGCAGTTGCTTGATGGCAGCTGTGATTCTGGTAGGAGGTTGCAGAAAGGCCCGGAAGACGATCTCGGCGCCGAACTCGCCGGACTATGCGAGCAACCTCCAGGCGCTGACCGGGCAGGGGCAGCTCCCGATGCTTCGCTGGCCGAACTACTCGGACTTCCAGGCCGACGTGAAGACCTTTTACGGCGACCGCAACTACGAGCTGGCGTGGTCTCGGGACGGCAGGCCGACGGCGGCGGCGACCGGTTTCATCGAGGCGTTTCGAGGAGCGGAGGCCAAGGGTCTGCGACCGGCGGACTACGATGCGGGAACGGGGGATGCGGACCGCTGGCAGGAGCGGGTTGCGAAACTTGGGACAAAGAACGCGGACGCGATCGCGCAGTTCGACGTGGCAATGACGGTCGACGTGATGCGGTTGATCTCGGACCTGCGGATCGGCCGGGTGAACCCGTCGCACTTCAACTTCGCGATCGACACGCAGGAGAAGAAGTACAACCTCCCGGAGTTTGTGTCGGATCAGGCTGTCGACTCGAAGGATGTCGCGAAGCTGATCACGGAGGTCGAGCCCGACTCGGACGACTACCGCAGCACCGAACAGGCGCTTGATCAGTACCTGAAGCTTGCGCAGCAGCAGAAGGCAGCCGGTGACGCGGTCGAGTTGCCATCGCCGGGAACGACGCTCAATGTCGGGCAGCATTACCCGGCGGTCGCGGCGCTGCGGGCATGGCTCGCGCTTGAGGGTGACCTGCCCGCCGGAGGAGGTGGGGCCGACACCTCCACGAGCTTCGACCAGGCGCTCTCAGACGGGGTCAAGAGCTACCAGGAGAGGCATGGTCTGACGGCGGACGGAAAGCTCTCCGCGGCAACCGTGAAGAGCCTGAACGTGCCGATGTCGGATCGCGTGCTACAGCTCGAAAGCTCACTCGAACGATGGCGATGGCTGCCGGAGCCGTACCTCCATGCGCGGCTGATGGTGAACCTGCCGGAGTTTGTGCTGCGCGGATATACGCCCGAGCACACGCGCGACTTCACCATGAAGGTCGTCGTGGGCAAGGTTGTCGGCGAGCACCGGACGCCGGTGTTTACGCACATGATGAAGTACCTCATCTTCCGGCCGTACTGGAACGTTCCGGTCGACATTGCGAAGAAGGAGCTGGTGCCGCACATGGAGGCCAAGCCCGGGTATCTCGAGGCCAAAAATTACGAGGTGATCAACAACAAGGGCGAGGTGCAGGCGAGCTACACGACGGCCAGGGTGGAGCACGGAGGCCTGCTGGTGCGCGAAAGGCCGGGGCCGACGAACTCGCTGGGTCTGGTGAAGTTTATGTTCCCGAACCAGTACGACATCTACCTCCATTCGACGCCGCAAACGTCGCTGTTCAGCCGGTCGCGGCGTGACTTCAGCCACGGTTGTGTGCGGGTGCAGAAACCCGAAGATCTTGCCGTTTGGGTGCTGAACGGGCAGACGGACAAGGATAGCCAGCCCTGGGACATGGAGAAGGTGAACGACGCGATGCAGAACGGGCAGGACAATAAGCAGGTGAATCTGAAGACGCCCTTGCCAATCGTGATTTTTTACCTGACGGCGCACGTGGGCGACGACGGCAAGGTGGACTTCTTCGACGACATCTACGGCTACGACGCGGACATGCAGAAGGTGCTGGAACAGGGGCCGCCGTATCCTGTGGAACCGGAGCCGGTCCAGACGACGAAGCCGGGGGATACGGCGTAGGGCGGGGATTAAGAACGAGCAGTTCTCTATGGGCGGGTGATTGGGTTGCGTCGGCGGGTGGCTCTGGGTTTGCGAGTTGTGCGAAGTTGCCGATAAGCAGACTTCGCGGGAGACTAACGAACCTAGGCCAGATCGGTCGCGCTAGGTTCAGCGTGAAATCACACCACTGAATTTGCAATCACTCGAATTCTTCATTCAGCTTGGCGCGGCGGAACCATTCGATCCTCTTGGCTTAGTTTTCTGTGGGAACTTTGTCGACGGAGTCGATGACGAGGGTTTCGATGGGGACACTTTGCGGCTTGAGCAGAAGACCTGTTGCCTGTTTGAGGGCTACGTCGAATGAGGGGAGGGCGCTGTCGGCGTCGGGTTTGGGCTCGTAGCTGAAGTCGATGTCATAGCTCCCGGTGATGCCGGTCTGGTCGACGACGGGGAAGCCGGCCGCCGGGGTGAGATATTTGACCAGCTGGGGCATGGACCAGTTGATTCCGCGCATTTGGCCGGGGCTGACGTTAATGCGGAAGCCGGGGAAGTGATCTCCCTTGGTGGGGGTGAGGTGCGGGCCGCCTTTGGCGATGACGAGAGCGTATCCCCGGCCTAAGCGTGTCTCGGTGTGAGCTACCAGATGGAAGCGCTGGTGGAGCAGATTCTGAAGACGGGGTTTGAGCTCGTCACGGGTGAGCTGGATACCGTCTTCGGGCTTGGCGACGATGTCGTAGAGATTGGTTTCGAGCCAGTCGGGCTTGTTGGCGATCTGGCTGTTGTCGACTCCGTAAGCCAGTTGTAAGAGGAGCACTAGGGATACGTGGGTTGCGGTGAATCGGCCAATGCCGGGAAGGCTCCATCTGCCGGTGTTCGGGTCGGCTTGCGGCGGCGCGGGCTTGACGGTGGCGATTTCAAAGGTAGGGCGTGGGGCCTGTGCGGTTGCTGCATGAACATAGGAGAGGAGCACAGAGGACAGCAAGAGAAGATATATGGGATGCGGTAGTCGTGGCTTCCTACCTTTCCGGCGGCCGAGGGTGCGGTAAGTAAGAATGGTCGCGGCGGATTTCATCACTATGCAGCCTTTCGAATGCGTCCATTCCAAAATAAGGCATTCGTTCCCTGAAACGGCGATGTCGGCAAATACGCCGAGCGTACCTCAGCGGTTAGAGCTGCGTACTGGAGCTTGAAGCTCCTGTGGCACGGCTGAAGCCGTGCACTCGGTGCGCGTTCCTGAGTAGAATCTGAGGCAATGGCTGGGCAGCGAAAGGCGATGGAGGGGGATGGGATCGATGCGGCGCGTTTTCGGGATCTGCTGATGCGCTGGTATGCGGAGCATGCGCGGGTGCTGCCGTGGCGTGGCGTGAGCGATCCATACCAGACGTGGGTGAGCGAGGTGATGCTGCAGCAGACGCGGGTGGCCGCGGTGATCGCGCACTACGATGAATTTTTGCGGAGGTTTCCGACGATCGTTTCGCTGGCTCTGGCGGCGGAGGCGGAGGTGCTGGCGGCGTGGTCGGGGCTGGGGTACTACCGTCGCGGGCGGATGTTGCACAGGGCTGCGAAGTTTATCGTGGCGGAGCTGGGGGGCGTGCTGCCGTCGAACTCGACGGAGCTGCGGACGCTGCCGGGGGTGGGGGAGTACACGTGCGCGGCGATTGCGAGCATTGCGTTTGGGGAGAGCATCGCGGTGGTCGACGGCAATGTGGAGCGCGTGCTGCTGCGGATAACCGGGGGGGCCGAGGACGCGACATCCGATGGACGGGCGTATGTTCAGGCGCAGGCGCAGGCTCTGGTGCCGGAAAGCCGTCGCGGAGCGCGGGGAAATGCGCCGGGAGATCATAACCAGGCGATGATGGAGCTGGGGGCGACGATCTGTCTGCCGCGGGCTCCGCTGTGCCTGCAGTGCCCGGTGTACGACCTGTGCCGGACGCATGGGGAGCACCGGACGCTGCCGCGGTCGGCGCAGAAGAGCAAACAGGTGGCGTGTCTGCTGTCGGTGCGCAAGGAGGGGACGTCGACCGAGGTTCTGCTGGAGCGGCGGCCGGACGAGGCGAGCCTGATGGCGGGGATGTATGAGCTTCCGCCGCTGCCGATGGACGCAGTGGAAGGGCGCGAGCCGATGCTGCGGGTGCGGCATGCGATCACGAATACGAACTACTATGTGCAGGTCTTCTCGGGGCAGGGGCGGGCGGATACGGCGGAGTTGCAGGCGGCGGTGCCAGCGGCGGCAGACGACCTGCTGTGGGTGAGGACGAAGAGCCTTGGAGATCTGCCGCTGACCGGGCTGGCGCGCAAGGTGCTGCAGCGGCTAGACGTGATGACGGTGAGGAGACCGCAGCTGGCATGAGCGGGGCCAGCTGGCCGCCTATACTGTGCTTCTGCATATCAGGAGGCGTTCTTTGAAGAGCTTGAGAATAAGTATGGCGTTATGCGCGGCAGGGCTGGCAACGGCGGGCGCAGGGCGGGCACAGACGGGCAGCGCAGGGATAGAGGCGGTGAAGAGCGCGGAGATGACGATCGACGCGGAGCATATCCGGGCACACGTGCGGTTTCTGGCGGACGATCTGCTGGAGGGACGCGGGCCGGGGCTCCGGGGAAGCGAGCTGGCGGCGAAGTACATTGCGACGCAGTTCGCGCTGGACGGTCTGAGGCCCGGTGGGGACAACGGAACGTACTTCCAGCAGGTAAAGTTCGTGGGGATGAAGGCAATTCCGGCGAAGACGAGTATGGCGCTGGTACCGAAGAGCGGGTCAGCGATTGCGCTGGCGTATGGGGACGACTACACGGTGAGCAACCGGCAGCTGACGCCGGTCGAGGACATCAACGCTCCGATCGTCTTTGTGGGCTACGGTGTGGATGCGCCGGAGTTCGGCTGGAACGATTTTGCGGGTGTGGATGTGAAGGGCAAGGTGATCCTGTGCATCGTGGGCGACCCGCCGTCGGACGACCCGAAGTTCTTCGGGGGCAAGGCGCTGACGTACTACGGCCGGTGGACGTATAAGTTTGAGGAGGCGGCGCGGAAGGGTGCGATCGGGGCGCTGATTATCCATCGGACGGACCTGGCGAGCTATGGCTGGGACGTGGTGAAGAACTCGAACACGAGCGAGAAGACGTACCTGGCGGAGGATAAGAATCCGCAGTTGAAGGCGGCGAGCTGGATCCAGATGGAGGTGGCGCGGAGGCTGTTCGCGGCGAGCGGCATGAACGTGGAGACGGAGATGGACGCGGCGGGCAAGCGCGGCTTCAAGGCGGTGGAGCTGCCGGTGCGGCTGAAGGCGCACGTCGAGAGCACGGTGCGGCCGTTTGAGTCGCCCAATGTGATCGGCATTCTGCCCGGGACCCAAACAGGCCGCAATCAAGCTGTGCTATACACGGCGCACTTCGATCACCTGGGCTTTGTCCCCGGCAAGTCTGGCGACAATGTGTACAACGGAGCGGCGGACAACGGGACGGGCTGCGGAATTTTGCTGGAGGAGGCACGCGCGTGGTCGCAGATGAGCGCTCAGCCGCCAGGTGGGTCAGGCGTGCGACCGCCGCACGACGTGATCTTTGCCTCAGTGACGGCCGAGGAGCAGGGGCTGCTGGGGAGCGAGTACCTGGGCCAGCATCCGCCGGTGCCGGCCGGGCAGATCACGCTCGACATCAACTACGACATGGTGCTGCCGGTGGGTGTGCCGAAGGAGATCAACGTGAACGGGGCGCAGCGCACGACCTTTTATCCGGAGGTGGAGGCCACGGCGAAGCGCTTCGGCCTGGCGATCGTCCCGGACCCGCGGCCGGAGGCTGGGTCGTACTACCGGTCCGATCACTTCAGCCTGTCGCGCGTGGGCATCCCGGCGTTTTCGATCGATCTGGGATCGCTCTACGAAGGGCACGACCGCGCCTGGGGCGAGGCGCAGGAGCGGGACTATAACGAGCATCGTTACCACAACTTCTCCGACAACTACACTGAGGACATGGACTTCCGCGGCGATGCAAAACTGGCGAAGCTTGGGATGGAGCTGGGATGGGAGGCACTGACCGCACCGAAGGCGATCCAATGGAAGGCGGGGGATGAGTTCGAGTCGGCGCGCAAGGCAAGTCTGAGATAGCGCCTGATCTTCTGCCACCAGAAAGCAGATTCTCTTCGGGAATGACAATAGAAAGACGGAAGCGCTCCTGAGATGGAGCGCGCGCTTTCGCTTATTTTGGGCTAGTGATCTAAGTGGTGTTCGCTACTGCGGCTGGCTGGCCTTCTCGGCCTCCTGCAGGGACTTGTCTCGCTGCTTGGTGGCGTTGGCCTGATCCTTGACGGCGTGTGACTGATCCTTGGCGGCCTTGGCATTTGCCTTGGCGGCATTCTCCTCGTGCTTCTGCTGCTTGCGCTGCGCCTTGAGCTCGGACTTCGTCATGGGCGCCATTTGGGTGGTTGTGGTCGTTGTGGTGGCATTCTGATCGACAACCGGAGTCTGGCTGGTGATCGGCACGGGCGCCGTCTGTGTGGTCTGGGTCGTGGTGGTCTGGGCGCTGAGGCCGCCGGTGGTGAAAAGGACGAGGAAGGCGGCGTTGGCGGCGATCTGTTTGCGATTCATAGTGTCTCCCGGGCGCAGGAACAGCCCTTTCATCTAATGGAATAGATGTTGTTTCGGGCGGGGATGATGCTTTTCGCGCGCCGTAAGAGGGATGTCTGCCAAGGGGATTGTTCCAGCTTTGGTCCAGAATTACAGGGTGGGATGGCGGCTTGAGTCAAGGGAGTACAGAGGGGGCCAAGCGGGTATTTGATGTGCCATTCGCGAAGGGATGGCATCGTATGAGGGAGGTGCAGGCAAGGCCGCACAAAGGAGAGTTCACGATGGATCGCAGCGCAAGTGCAGTGTGGCACGGTGGTTTGAAGGATGGAAAGGGAACGATCTCCACGCAGAGCGGAACCCTGAAGGAGGCGCAGTACAGCTTCAGCACGCGATTTGAGAATGGCGTGGGGACGAACCCCGAGGAGCTGATCGCGGCAGCGCATGCGGGCTGCTTCACCATGGCTCTGAGCGCGCAGCTGACGGACGCGAAGATGGTTCCGGACACGATCGAGACGACGGCCGTGGTGACGATGGAGAAGACGGACGACGGGCCGACGATCACGAAGATCCACCTGACGACCAAGGCTCGGGTTCCGAATGCGGAGAAGGAGAAGTTCGACGAGCTGGCGAAGAAGGCCAAGGAGGGCTGCCCGGTGTCTCGGGTGCTCAAGGCGGCAGAGATCACGCTGGACGCGCAGTTGGTATAGCCGCGTAGCCTTTGCAAGGAAGAGCAGCTCCCGACCTACGGTTGGATGGAGCTGCTTCTCTGTTGCGGTGTCGTGAGTGGTGCCGGCGGCACGCTGTGTGGGGTCACAGGGGGGCACTGGCGGATTCTCCACCTTCGTCTCTGCTCAGGGTCAGAATGACAGGATTGAGGTGTTCGCTCCCACCGTGGCGAGTTCAGTGGGTGTGCCCGTGGTGATGATGATGCCCGTGTGCGCCGGCTGTCTCGAGCTCGGGAGGAGCGCTGCAGCCGTGGGTGGTCTCGCAGCCGGTGATCTCGAACTGGATAGTGGTGTGGTGGATGTGGAAGCGGCTGGCCAGCGCGCCCTTGATGCCGTCAAGGATGCAGACGCACTCGGATATGGGCATCTCGCTGATGGTGATGTGGCTGGCAAGCGCGTGCGAGTTGGAGCCGAGGCTCCAGACGTGGAGGTCGTGGACGTCCAGAACGCCGGGGATCGCGCCGATGGCGACGCGGACCTCCGCGAGTTCGACCGAGCGCGGCGTTCCTTCGAGGAGAATGTTGAGGGTCTCGCGGACGATGCCGGCGGAGCTCCAGAGGATCATGCCGGCGATCAGGATGGAGAGCACCGGGTCGATCCAGGTGAGACCGGTAAACAGGATGCCGGCGCCGCCGGCGATGACGGCCGCGGTTGAGAGCGTATCGCCGAGCATGTGGAGGAAGACGGAGCGGATATTGACGTCGCCCGAGAAGCGCCACAGAAGCGCGGCGATGGCTCCGTTCATCACGACCCCGGCGGCGGCCACGATCATCATGAGCCGCGGCTCGACGGCGACCGGAGCGGCGAGGCGGTGGAGCGCGGCGATGGCGATCCAGCTGGCGAGGACGATCAGCGTGAGCGCGTTGACAAAGGCCGCGAGAACGCCGGCGCGCTGGTATCCAAAGGTCTTCTCGTCAGTGGCGGGGCGCGCCTGGAAGTAGACGGCGACCGAGGAGAGCGCGATGGCGAGGAGATCGGAGAGGTTATGGCCGGCCTCCGAGAGCAGCGCGAGCGAGTGGGCGCGGAGGCCGAAGAAGAAGGTCGCCAGGACGTACGCGGAGGTCGCGGCCATCGAGATCTTGAGGACGTTCTGGATCTTTCGATTGGGCGACGCGACCATGTGCATGGACCAAGTTTAGACCGGCGCGCGGGCGGCAACAATGGTGTTGCGCAGGCACGGTTACGGGATGGAAGCGGAGGTGCGGGCGGTTACTGGTCTCCGGGGATAGCAATGGGCGCGAGCGGGTGATCGTGGTCGATGCGGAGGCCGCTCCAGCTTTCGGCGACGACGATGGAGTTGCCGGGGTTGCGGGGATCGATGCGGACCTGGACGGGGAGGTCGATGCGGACGTTGCGGACGTGCTCGCGCAAGGGGCTGACATCCTGCGCGCACTCATACGTGACGCCGGAGGCGCGGTATCGGTAGATCAGCGTGTTGGGGACGGGTCCGAGGACGTCGCCGGCCCACTGGGTCTCGGTGATGCTGCCGTCGACGATGCGTCCGGTGGAGGCGAGCAGCTCACGGCGCTCGCGCTCGATCTCTTCAGGCGACGGCACCTTGCGCGTGAGGGCGTAGGAGGTGACCGCAGCCGCGGCCGCGACGGTGAAGGCCAGGCCGGTGAGTACCTTGGGCGAGCGGAAGACGATCCCGAGATGCGCTGGGACGGAGATGATCATAGCCCGGCCTCAGCATAGCATCGGCGCGTCTCCGGCAGAGAAGGAAGGGGCGTTCCGGTGCAACGGTATACTTAGGTTTGCGCATATGAAGACATATCTGGATAGGAAGCGAGCGGCGGCGCGACGTGGAGCGCCGCCGAAGTGGAGGGGCTCGGCTCAGGGGGTCTCGGGGCACCCGTTGGACCTTGCAGACGGGCGCCGGGTCCGGTCGACGACGGTGATCTGCGTTCGTCGAGGAGGCGCGGTGGTGATGGCCGCCGACGGGCAGGTCTCGATCGGCGCGACGGTGATGAAGCACTCGGCGAAAAAGATCCGCAAGCTCTACCAGGACAAGGTGCTGGCGGGCTTTGCGGGATCGACGGCCGACGCGTTCAGCCTCTTTGCGCGGTTTGAGACGAAGCTGGAGCAGTATGCGGGCAACCTGGGCCGCTCGGCCGTGGAGCTCGCGAAGGACTGGCGCACGGACAAGATGCTGCGGCAGCTCGAGGCTCTGCTGATCGTGACGGACTCGAAGCAGACGTTTTTGCTGAGCGGCAACGGCGACGTGATCGATCCGGACGAGGGCATTGCGGTCATCGGCTCGGGCGGAAGCTACGCTCTGGCAGCGGCGCGGGCGTTGATGGACAACACCGAGATGAGCGCTAGAGAGATCGCGGAGAAGAGCCTGCTGATCGCGGGGCAGATCTGCCTGTATACGAACGACCGCATTATGGTGGAAGAGCTGAAGGCGGAGTAGGTACTTCTCCGGAATCGAAGGACACGAGATATGGCGATATATCTGCCGGGAACGGCTGAAGACCAGGCGCTGGCGCTGGATGAGATGACTCCGCGCGAGATCGTCGCGGAGCTGGACAAGTATGTCGTGGGGCAGGCAGCGGCCAAGCGCGCCGTGGCCATTGCGCTGCGCAACCGGATGCGGCGGCAGAAGCTCTCGCCCGAGCTTGCCGACGAGATCATGCCGAAGAACATCATCATGATCGGGCCGACGGGCGTGGGCAAGACGGAGATCGCGCGGCGGCTGGCGAAGCTGACGAACTCGCCGTTTTTGAAGGTGGAGGCCTCGAAGTTTACCGAGGTCGGCTACGTCGGGCGTGACGTGGAGTCGATTGTGCGCGACCTGGTCGAGATTGCGATCGACATGGTGCGCGAGGAGAAGCTCGAGGACGTCGAGGACAAGGCGGAGCTCGCGGCGGAGGATCGCCTGCTCGACCTGCTTCTGCCTCCCAGCCCGGCAGCGACGACGGCGGCCAATGCAGCTGCGGCCACGCAGGAGCCGGGGACCAACGTGATCCAGCTGCCGGTCTCGATGGACACGACGGCGCCGGAGAACGGCGCGGATCACGGGGAGCCGAAGGCCGCCGGCGAGCAGACCAGCCACGACCGCACGCGCGAAAAGCTGCGCCAGCAGTTCCGCGAGGGCAAGCTGGACGAGCGCATGGTCGAGATCGACGTGCGCGACAGGACGCAGGCGAGCTTCGAGGTGATCACCAATAACGGCCCGGACGACATGGACGCGAGCAGCTTCAAGGATCTGCTGCCGGGGCTCTTCGGGCAGCGGACGAAGAAGCGCAAGATGAAGGTCGCCGAGGCTTTCGACTACCTGGTGCAGGAGGAGGAGAGTCGCCTGATCGACATGGACCAAGTGACGCGGCTCGCCGTCGAACGCGTCGAGGACTCCGGCATGGTCTTCCTCGACGAGATCGATAAGATTGCCGGGCGCGAGGGCGGCCACGGCCCGGATGTAAGCCGCGAGGGCGTGCAGCGCGACATCCTGCCGATCGTCGAGGGCACCACCGTCAACACCAAGTACGGCATGGTCTCGACCGACCACATCCTGTTCATCGCGGCCGGCGCCTTCCATGTCTCGAAGCCGAGCGATCTGATTCCGGAGCTGCAGGGCCGATTTCCGATTCGGGTGGAGTTGCAGTCGCTCACCGTGGACGACTTCGTCCGCATCCTGACGGAGCCGAAGTCCTCGCTGGTAAAGCAGTCGACCGCGATGCTTGAGACCGAGGGGCTGAAGCTCGAGTTCACCAAGGAGGCGATACAGGAGATGGCGCAGTTTGCCTTTCGCGTGAACGAGACAACCGAGAATATCGGCGCACGACGGCTGCATACGATCCTGGAGCGCGTGCTCGACGAGATCAGCTTCCAGGCGCCGGACCTCTTCAAGAGCCCGCGAGCGGAGGCGACGCAGGAGGGCGTGGTTGCGGAGATCGGAGCGTCGGCTCCGCTGACCGCAGACCCGGTCCTGCCATCCCCGCCGCTGCCGGTGATCGAGCGCCAGACCGCAAACGGCGTTGAAAAGGTGATCGTCGTCGACCCGGAGTATGTGCGGCAGCAGGTCGCGTCCATCGTCAAGGATCAGGATCTTTCGCGCTACATCCTGTAGCTGGTTTGCGGGGCTGGCATGCCCCTCAGCCCTGCGATAATGCGGATATGGAACGATTGAGCCGGAGGTTGTGGCTGGGCTATCTCCTGCTCTGCCTCGTGGGTGCGGCTGGGTATGCGCGCTACGATCCCTACCTGATGGACGGCGACAGCGTCTCCTTTTTCGACATCGCGGATGCGCTGCGGCTCGGTCACTGGGGGGTGGCGGTCAACGCATACTGGAACCCGCTCTACCCGGCTCTGCTCGCGGTCACGCAGATGCTGGCGCAACCTTCGCGCTGGCACGAGCTTGAGGCGTACGCCCATCTCAATCTGCTGATCTTCGCGGGTTGCCTCCTGTCGACCGTGTTCCTGGTCGACGGGCTCGTGCTGATGCAGCGCCGCTACAATCCGCGAGGGATTGAGGATGCGGTGATGTCGCCGCTTTCGCTCCGCTACGCCGCCGTGGGTCTGCTGTTTCTGTCCTTTCAACGCGAGCTCATGCTCGGCTTCTTCCGTTCGGACTCGCTTCTGCTGCTGCTCTTTCTGCTGGCGGGAGGTCTGCTGCTGCGGCTCCAGACGAGCGGCCGCATGTGGCTCTACCCGGCGCTCGGTCTCACCCTCGGTCTGGCTTACCTAACCAAGTCGTTCGCCTTTTTGCCATCGGCGTTTCTGTTTCTCGGCATGCTCGTGTTCGGGCTTACGCGCAAGGGCAAGCAGCGGACGCGGATCGCGGGCGGAGCCGTGGCCGCGGGCGTCGTCTTCCTGCTGGTGACCGGGCCGTACATCGCCGCCATCTCGCGGCAGATGGGGCACTTGACGACAGGCGAGTCGGCGCGCCTGAACTACGCGTTCTTTGTCGACGAGACGCCGCGCTGGCATGAGTGGGCGCATCATGATCTCGGGCACGCGGGCGGTGTGTTCGTCCATCCGGAGATCCAGTTGTTGGCGAAGCCGCCGGTCTTCTCCTTCCGCAACCATGCGGTCGGCACGTTTCCTCTGTGGTTCGATCCCGCGTACTTCACGCAGGGTCTGAAGCCGCGCGTGTGGCTGCCAGGGCACGTGAAGCGGGTGCTGCGATCGTCGCAGCTCGGCGCTTTGTGGATTGCGGATCATCCCGAGGGCCTGCTCCTGCTGGGCGTCCTTCTGGCCTCCGGAGCGATGCTGCGCCGGTCGTGGAGCGAGTGGTGGCCGTGGTTGGTGCTGCCCGGATGGGGGCTACTGATGATCGCGATCTATCTGCCGATCGACATCCAGGAGCGGTACATGACGGCGATGCTGCTGCTGATTCTTGTGCCACTGTTGGCGATGCTGCGGCGGCGGCCGGGCTCCGACGGCATCGTGCGCGTGGCGAACGCAACTGCGGTGCTGCTGGCACTGATCGCGCTTACGTCGTCGTTTCACGACATCCTGAACATGCGCCGGCAGATCCGCCTTGTGGGCAGGAGCTCCGGCCTTTACTCCCCGGAGATCTTTGGCGCTGCCCGAGGCCTGGACGCATTGGGTGTCACGCCGGGCGAGGGCGTTGCGTGCATGGGCGGCCACGCCTGCTACCTGGATATGTACTGGGCGCGGCTGGCGGGCGTGCAGATTGCCGGTGAGGTGGAGGTACCCGACGCCGTCCCGATGGACGCGGCGTGGAAGAGCTTCGCGGACAAGGATGCCATCTTCGGGGCGCTGCGCTCGCAGGGCATCCGATTTCTGGTGACCGCTATGCCGGGTGCGGCCGAGATCCCGGCGGGGTGGCAGCAACTCGGTGGGTCGAACTTCTTCGCCTACCGCATTCCTGACGCGCCGTAGCCTGACGCGCTCATCCGTTAGTCCCAGGGCCGCTGCAGCGCTGGAACGCCGAGGTAGACCATGCGCTTGGCCTCCTTGCGGCCGCGTGCGACCGAGTCCAGAATCAAGCCGCAGACAAACGACAGAAACGACAGAATGACGATGCCAGTGGCGAGGATCGCGGTCGGGAAGCGCGGCACCAGGTGCGTGCGGTGGAACTCAATGAAGATGGGGATGCTGATGCCGATGCCGAGCAGAAACAGGATCGACGCGGCGACGGTGAAAAACTGCAGCGGCTTCTCTTCCTTGACCAGCTGGACGATGGTGGCCAGGATGCGCGCTCCATCCGTGTAGGTGTTGAGCTTGGACGCGCTGCCGGCCATGCGGTCCTTGTACGGCGTATTGAGCTCACCAAGTGGCATCTTGAGCTCGAGTGCGTGAATCGTCAGCTCGGTCTCAGTCTCGAATCCTGAGGCAAGCGCCGGGAAGCTCTTGACGAAGCGGCGGCTAAAAACGCGATAGCCGGAGAGCATGTCGGTGATGCGATTGCCGAAGATGTTGCGGACAATGCCCGTCAGCATGACATTGCCGAAACGGTGCCCCGGCCGGTAGGCGGCCTGGATCTCCGTGATGCGCGTGGCGGTGACCATGTCGAGCGAGCCGTTGACAAGCATCTCGATCATGCGCGGCGAGGAAGCTGCCTCGTAGGTGTCGTCGCCATCGACGAGCACGTATACATCGGCCTCGATATCGGAGAACATCCGCCGCACGACGTTGCCTTTGCCCTGCAGCGGCTCGCTGCTCACAAAGGCTCCAGCTGCGAGCGCCAGATCCACCGTGCGATCGGTGGAATTGTTATCGAAGACAAAAACCCGCGCCTCCGGCAGGACCGCACGGAAGTCGCCGACCACTTTGGTGATGGAGGTCTCTTCGTTGTGGCAGGGGATGAGGATGGCGACGCGCGGTGCCGGAAAGCTCTGCTGCGGCGTACCAGGGCGGGGCATATCGACGCTCACAGCTTCAGGCTAACATCGCACCGCCGGCCCGACACCTTGGATCGGTGCGGGCCGGCGGTGAAGCTTACGTAACGGGTTCGGGTCGGATCAGGCGTTGACCGGCTGCTCTTTGGCGATCTCGCTGACGCGCTTTGCCAGCATCTGCTCGAGATCTTCGAGCGCCTTGGAAAAGCCCTCGATGCCCTCCTTCAGCTTGTCGTGCGCCATGCGATCCTCGGCGTGCATCTTCTCGAAGGTAGCCTCGTCGATGGTTTGCTTCTCGATCTGCATGCCCTTGGCCTTCTCAGGATCTAGCTTGCGCGGCAGGTCGCCCTGCTTCTCGTCGAGCTCTCCGAGCAGCTTCGGCGAGATCGTCAGAAGATCGCAGCCGGCAAGCTCCGTGATCTCGCCGATGTTGCGGAAGCTCGCGCCCATCACGACCGTCTTGTAGCCGAACTTCTTGTAGTAGTTGTAGATCGTGGTGACGGACTGCACGCCGGGATCATCCGCTCCCACATAGTCCTTGCCCGTGTCCTTCTTGTACCAGTCGAGGATACGGCCGACGAAGGGCGAGATCAGCGTGGCCTTGGCCTCGGCGCAGGCGATCGCCTGATGGAGACCGAAGAGCAGCGTCATGTTGCAATGGATGCCCTCCTTTTCAAGGATCTCCGCTGCCTTGATGCCCTCCCACGTGGAGGCGATCTTAATTAGCACGCGCTCGCGGGATACGCCGGCTTCGTCGTACTGCTGGATGATGTCGCGGGCCTGCTCGAGCGTCTTTTCGCGATCGTACGACATCCGGGCATCGACCTCGGTTGAGACGCGGCCGGGAACGATGTCGAGGATCTTGCGGCCAAAGGCAACGGCCAGCGTCTTGAAGGCGTAGGCGGCGACGTCCTTATCCGAGGCGTCCTCCTCCGCGTGCTCCCGCGCATGCTGGAGCACGTCGTCGACGATCTGCTGGTACTCAGGCATGCCGGCAGCCGCCTGCAGCAGCGACGGGTTGGTAGTCGCATCCTGCGGCTTGAATTTCTTTATAGAGTTGAAGTCGCCCGTGTCGGAGACGACGGTGGTCATGCCACGAAGCTGTTCGAGTAGTGACGCCATGGAGAAATCTCCTTCGCTTACAGATCAATGGTACCGCAGCTGGCAGGCTCGGATGGCTGTCCTGGCGGCAGAGCGGCATCGGGCAGAACCAGCACCTTTAGACCGCAGCAGCCACATTTTCGAGAGTGCCCAGACCTGCTACTGATATTTGGATGCGGTCGCCGGGGACAAGGGGGCCTACGCCGGCCGGCGTTCCTGTTGGAATAAGGTCTCCCGGCTCCAGCGTCGCAAAGGCAGTGATATACCGGAGAACCTCCGGTATATCAAAGATGAGGTCAGCCGTCGATCCAGTCTGCTTCAGAGCTCCGTTAACGTGGGTCGTGATGGTGACCGGGTCGCCCCCGATCGGGTCGATCTCGTCCGAGACGATCGGGCCGACCGGACAAAACGTGTCGAAGCCTTTTCCGCGCGTCCACTGTCCGTCGCTCTTCTGGAGGTCGCGCGCGGTCACGTCGTTGACGCAGACATACCCCCGGATGTACTGCCGGACGTCCTCCTCCGGTCTGATGTCGCGGCAGCGCCGGCCGATCACGATGCCGAGCTCGCCCTCGTAGTCCACCCGCTTCGAGAGCGCTGGCAGACGCACCGTGCCCCCGGCCCCAAGCAGGGAGGACGGCGGCTTCAGAAAGATCAGCGGCTCCTTGGGAACCTCGTTGCCCAGCTCCGCCGCATGGTCGCGATAGTTGCGGCCCACACACAGGATCTTCGAGGGAACCACCGCCGGCAGCAGCCGCAGCTTCGACAGCGGCGTCGGCTCGAGATCGAGCAGGGGAGCCGCCCGCGAGCCCATGTCCTCCTCCGGAGGCGCGATCGAGCTCACCGCCCAGAGCACACCATCGCGCTCCTCCACCCGGGCATAGTAGGAGATGCGGAAGTCATCGTGGGCAGACGAGAAGCGGCAGTAACGCATAGTGCTACCCAGCTTAGCGGGTCGGGGGCGTCTCCTGCACCTCTGGCCCCGGAGCGCTCTCGTTTCCGTTGCTGTCCAGGGCGGTTACCCGGTAGGTGTAGCGCGTCCCCGGCTGTACCGCGGCGTCCGTATAGGCCGGCACCGAGACGAGAACCGCGTTCAACCGCCGCCATGCCTCGGACCCTGCTTCCCCCGCCACAGGCTCCCTCCGGTAAACGTTATATCCGGCCAGGTCCACCTCCGCCCCCGGCCGCCACGAGAGATCGATCCTGGGGCTCTCGCCGCCGCCCGCAGCGGCCTCCAGGCCCTCAGGCGGCTGTGGCGGAAAGGTGTCCAGCACCGTGACCCTGGCCGCCGCAGAAGGGAGGCTGCGGATCCTCAGCGCATGCCCTGCGATCACCAGATCCTGAACCCGCTCTGCCACATAGCGGTACGTCGCAACCTTCCGCGCGGACCGGTCGATCGCGCCGCCGGGGTCCGGCCCGGTCTCCTCGCCGGCGCTCAGATGGACCTCGGCCCGCGGCTTCTCTGCTCCCACCAGCTCCGGCGACCTCCGCTTCGAGGTCTGCGCGGCGGCCTGCGCAGAGGTGGGGGCGGAGGTTTCCACACGTTCCAGCTCAACCCTGGCCTGCCCAGGCGTAGATGCAGCAACGGGGCTCCAGGTAAGCCGTACGCCGTTGCGAATCGGAGCCGCCACCAGCTCTGTGACCGCCGGAGGAGCGGCCCCGGACGCGGCAAACGCCTCCTGAGACCGGCCAGCCGACCTCCCAGCTCCATTGAAGAGCTCGATCCGGTATGCGAGCAGACCCGGAGCACCGCCCAGGAGAGCGGCTGGCAACGTGTCCGTCGCCTCCGAGGTGCCAGGGTGCACCGGCAGCTTCGCCACCGTGATGCAGCGGGTCCGGTCCGCCGAGCTCGCAGGCGCCGTCTGCCGGCACAGCACCGCCCAGATCTGCGCTGGGACCGGCAGCTTGTCGGTCGTCAAGGACGAAGTCGTCCAGCGGAGGTAGACCTCCGGTCCGGCCCGCATGGCGGAAAGGTCCTTGACCACCTCCGGAAGGTGAAGCGACGGCGGCTTCGGCTGTCCTGGACTGGCGCATCCGAGGACCAGCGCCGCAGCTGAAAGCAGCATTGCCCGGGCCACACGGAGCTTCGCAACCTCCTCTTCACGGGTACAGGCTGTCCGTTTGGCCATCACTTTTCAGGCTAGCATCCGATGGTCCAGGTCTTTCGTGCGAAGCCTTGGCCGGGGCTCGATCCCCCTTCCGCGACAATTCGAGAAAAATCGTCAGCACCGAAAACCCTTTCACTCCATTCACACGTCTGTTCATAGAACAGGAACAACTATGACAATGCAGATTGCAGAGATGCCCAGGGAGGAGCTGAGGACGCCGGAGCTCTCCGTACCCAACCAGGAACCCAAACGCCTCAAGACAGCACCGAGCCCGGAGACCGAAGGCCTGCAGGTGGGGAGTGATGCAGCCGAGGCCTTTATCGCGGAAAAACGCATCGGCGAACGAATCAAGTATCTTCGGCTCAAGAAGTCCATGGGGCTCGTCGAGCTCGGCCGCCACACAGGCCTTTCCGCCAGCTTCCTCTCCCAGCTTGAGACTGGCCGCGTCGTCCCCACGCTGCGCAATCTCGCGCGCATCGCCATGGTCTTCTCCAAGGACCTCAGCTACTTCTTCGAACCCGAGCCACAAAAGCTCTTTCGCGTGCATCGATCCAAAGACCGCGTCCGCCTCCCACAGAGCGGCGTCGCAGATCCGAGCTACTTCTTCGAGAGCCTCGGGTACCTTGTACCCGACCGTCAGCTCGACCCATACTTCGCGGAGTTCCTGCCCACCAAGGCCGGACGCGACCCCAAGTCGCACCAGCACATCGGCTACGAGTTCCTCTACCTCCTCTCCGGCGAGCTCGACATTCGCCATGGAGACGTGACGCACCATGTGGAGCAGGGCGACGCAATCTACTTCGACGCGAGTACGACGCACACCTATGTGTGTCAGGGAGAAGCGGCAGCGACCGCTGTGATCGTGACCCTGCAGCAGCCCATAAGTGCATCCATCGGTGGAGGCAGCGCAAAGGTCCTCGCCGCCGCCAATGGCCCGGCCCGGCTTCGCAACGGCGTTCCCGCAGGTTTCGCGCCGGCGTCGGACGCTGGGGTCGCAAGCAAGAGCGCCAGCTCGCGCGCCTCCTGATCAGGGGCGCTGGGAAGATAGCCATAAAGCATTGCCCGTCTTTTCCATCGCCACGTCTCTCCTTAGGCGGGGAGTGTGGCCGTACGCCTCGGAGGTCACGACCGCCGGTGTGTACCGCGTGGGGCGGCTCCACAACAGCTGGAACAGTGCATTGAGCTCCGGCTGCTCCGGGGCAGTGTCTGCGAAGACCCGGTGGCCCTGCCCCAGCGCTTCGCTCATCTTCCAAAGCATCTCCAACCGCGACGGCAGAGCGACAGCCTCCGGTCCGAAGTAGCGGAAGTCCCGGCTCAGCAGCGTGCGGCCGTTCCGGTAAAAGGGGTACTGACCGATGTCGCGGCTCTGATACGCAGGATCGGCGTGGAGCGGCGTTCGACCGCTGTGCTCGATCGTCCCGTTGCTCTGGTGGAAGCGATAGATGCAATCCGGGCGATCCCGAAATCGGCTACGCGAAGCGTAATACTCGCGCGCATCCAGGGCATCCTCGACCACCGCGGCATAGATGATCGCGTGGAGGGGATATCCATCACTCTCGGCCAGCGCGCGGCTGGTCAGTCCGATGATCCGATCTCCCGGCTGCGCCGTGCGGCGGATCGCAGGCTTGCAGATGGAGAGCGTCAGCAGCGGAACCTCGCCAGAGCACGGCGGTGGAGCCGACGGCGCGCCGCCACGGTCGCTCGTCAACTTATAAAGGTAGGTGCGCGGCATCGGTCCCCGCTTCCAGTGTACGGGTCCAGCTAACAGTGAGACCGCAGGGAATCTGCACGTATACTTTGCCCAGCACGTCTCTCGACCAATCCCTGAAACGGTGACTGCCTGATGTTTCGAGCGCAGTCGCGTTGTCTGTAGGCAGAGGCCAAACGGACGAACCTCCCTGGCACGCTCCTCGCCCCACCCATCGTTTAAGCTAGAGATATGCGAAGAGACGAACATGCGACCCAAAGAGCAGGATTGACCGGCGCATGAGTGAAACCCATCTCGCAAGAGTCCTCGTCACCGGAGCTTCGGGGACTCTTGGCTATAACATCGTCCGCCACCTGGCCGCGACCAAGCCGCGTACCCGTATTCAGGTCCTCCTGCGCAAGTCCGACCCGCACCTCTTCGGGGACTTCCCCAATGTCGGTCAGCAAAAGGTGGACATGGCCGAGATCGGCCGCTTCACCGAGGCTGCGCTCGACTTCCAGCCGACGGCCATCATCCACTGCGCCGCCAGTGGCGTTCGGCCTTCCAAGATCTCCTGGTTCGAGATCATCGACCTCAACGTCTCCGCTACCGTCCAGCTCTTTCGCGCCTCCTGCGAGATCCCCGACTGCCACTTCATCCATATCAGCACCGGCCTCGTGTATGACTCGCAGGACCGGCCCTGCCACGAGGGCGACCCGATTGACACACTCCACCCCTACGGAGCCAGCAAGGCCGCCGTCGACTGCCTCCTGCGCGCCGGCGCCGACCGTCTCCGTCGCCACCTCACCATCGTCCGTCCGTTCTCCTTCACCGGCCTCCATGACGGTGGCGACCGCCTCTTCCCGTCGCTCCTCCGCAGCGCACAGGAAGGCACGCCGTTCCCCATGTCGCCCGGAACCCAGCTCCGCGACTTCTGCGCCGTGCAGGATGTCGCCGAGGCCATCTGCTCCATCCTCGAGCAGAGCACCGAACCGGCACGCAATATCTTCAACGTCGGCTCCGGACGATCCATTGCGCTCAAAGACATCGTCAGCGACGTCGTCCAGCAGCTCGGTCTCAAGGTCGACCTCCGCTTCGGCGAGCTCCCCTTTCACCCCCATGAACCCATGCACCTCGTCGCCGATATCGGGCGCATGCAGTCCCTCGGCTGGCAGCCCAGGACCAACCTTGCATACGCCGTCTGGCAACTCGCGCAAGCGAAGTTCCCCCACCTCCCCGTTATCCGACCGGAGCCATTCCGATGAGCACCACCTCCCCATCCGCAGAGCACTTCGATCGAGCCCCAGACCTCAAGGTAGACCTCAGCATCATGATCCCCGCCTACCGTGAAGCCGAAAACCTCCCCGAACTCCTCCCCGCCATCAAGGCCGCCGCCGCCGCGCTCACTCCCAACTACGAGGTCCTCATCGTTGATACCGAGACCGACCTCGACAACACCCGCGCCGTCTGCGAGGCCAACAGCGTCCGCCACATCAACCGCACCGGCGGCAACCAGTACGGCGACGCCGTCCGCACCGGCATCGCGGAGGCCCGCGGCACATGGATGCTCTCCATGGACGCCGACGGCTCGCACAGCCCCTCCTTCTACACCAGCATGTGGGCCAGGCGCAACGACGCCGAGATCGTCATCGGCTCCCGCTACGCACCCGGCGGACACACCGAAAACTCCGCCATCCTCATCTGGATGAGCTACATCGTCAACCTCACCTTCCGCATCGCCTTCTCCATCCAGGCCAAGGACGTCACCAACAGCTTCCGGCTCTACCGCCGCTCCGTTCTTACCCCCCTCAAGCTCGAGTCCAACGACTTCGACATCCTCGAAGAGATCCTTATCAAGGCCGTCACCCACAGGCCGCCGGCGCGCATCGTCGAGGTCCCCGTCACCTTTGCGAAGCGCCGGGCCGGCGAGTCCAAGCGCAAGCTAGCCCAGTTCGCCTTCGGCTACCTCAAAACGTTGCAAAAGTTGCGCGAGTTCCAGGCCGCCGCCCGCCGCGAGATGCTGGCCGGCACACCCTCAAAATAGACAACACTCAAGGAGCTCCCTAACGTGAAGGCCCTCATCACCGGCGGCGCAGGCTTCGTCGGATCCAACCTCGCCGCGCACCTCCTGAAACAGGGCGGCCACCAGATCGCCGTCTTCGATTCGCTCGCCCGCCACGGCGCCTCCGAAAACCTCGCCTGGCTCCGCTCCCTCGGCCTCTCCGACTTCACCCACGGCGACATCCGCAACGCCTTCGACGTCGAGCAGATCGTCCGCCGCACGGAGCCCGACGTCATCTTCCACCTCGCCGGTCAGGTCGCCATGACCACCTCCATGCAGAGCCCCCGCCGCGACTTCGAGATCAACGTCCTCGGCTCGGTCAACATCCTCGAAGCCATCCGCCTCTACACCCCCGAGACCGCCGTCATCTACGCCTCGTCCAACAAGGTCTACGGCAACCTCAACCACCTCGACCTGGTCGAGCGCGAAACCCGCTACCAGCCGCGCGCCTACACCCCCGGCGACCCACACACCGGCGGTGTCGACGAATCGACCGCCATCGAGTTCCACACCCCCTACGGCTGTTCCAAGGGAGCCGCCGATCAGTACATGCTCGACTACGCCCGCGGATTCGGCCTCAAGACCGTCGTCTTCCGCCACTCCACCATCTACGGTGGCCGCCAGTTCGCCACCTTCGACCAGGGCTGGGTCGGGTGGTTCGTCCGCCAGGCGCTCGAGTCCCAGCGCGACCCCGCTCGCCCCGCCTTCACCGTCTCCGGCGACGGCAAGCAGGTCCGCGACCTCCTCCACGTCTCCGACACCGTCCAGTGCTACATCAGCGCCTACCAGCACATCGAGGAGACGCGCGGCCAAGCCTTCAACATCGGCGGGGGCGTCGAAAACTCCATGTCCCTGCTCGAACTCCTCCTCCACCTCGAAAAGCGCCTCGGCATCAAGCTCAACTACACCCACCTCCCCTGGCGCTCCAACGATCAGAAATACTTCGTCGCCGACAACAGCAAGATCACCGCCGCCACCGGCTGGTCGCCGCGCACCACCAAAGAACAGGGCATCGAAGACACCATCTCCTGGGAGACCTCGCGACAGGCCTAGCCATAGGAGCAACCACCGTCTTCGATCGTCCGCACCCCGCCACACGATGCTCAAGATCGCCCTCGGTCTCCTGGTCTACCCGGAGATCCAGCATCCCGAAATAGACGGCGACCGCCGCCGCCGTGAACACCGCGAACGGCAACAGCACAAAGCCAGAGTTCCGGCGAAGTGGCCGCCAAAGGTGCCCTCCCGTGCCTGCCGCTCCGTGCCCGAGTCGCATACCGTGCAGGCGCGCCCAAAGCTCGATGCCCCTCCCAAAGAGAGCCGCAACCATCCACTGCCGCCAGAATTGCCCGCCCTGTCGCATGTACTAGACACAATGCACGCGCCGCCCTCCAGTGTCGCCGCGTCTCCATGCGACAACGTTTACGGGCTCATATATTTTCCACTTGCAGAAAGCAAGTAATATGTTTATCGTTGCGGCGTGCTTGAAAAGCCCAAGGCGAAGCGCCGCTCCGGCTGCCCCGTCAGCATCTCGCTCGAGATCTTCGGCGATCGCTGGTCGCTGCTCATCATCCGCGACATGATGGTCCGCGGCTGCCGCACCTACAAGCAGTTCCTCGAAGCCGGCGAAGGCATCGCTACCAACATCCTCGCCGGCCGCCTCCGCTACCTCCAGACCGCGGGCATCATCACCGCCGAACCGGCCCCCACCGACGCCCGCCAGATCCACTACCGCCTCACAGAAAAAGGTATCGACCTCGCCCCCGTCCTCCTCGAACTCCTCCTCTGGGGCGCTCGCCATGAAGAGACCGGAGCCCCCTGCGCCGTCATGGCCGAGATGGCCAAAAACCGCGACTATGTCCTTGCCGAAACCTACCGCCGTTGGCAGCAACGCGACCCCACCCCACTCCTTCCAAAGTTCGGCACCGCCGGCGTCAGCACGAGCTGGCGCAAACCCACCCACAAGAAAGACAACGCCGCATAAGGAACCAACGGGCCCTGATCACCAAATCACTCTCAGGAGCAAAGTACGATGAGCACCGTTCGACTTCTCGTAGGCACGCGCAAAGGCGCCTTCATCCTCACCTCCGACGGCGCCCGCAAAGACTGGCAGATCTCCGGCCCGCACTTTGCCGGCTGGGAGCTCTACCACCTCAAAGGCTCGCCCGCCGACCCCAACCGCATCTATGCATCACAATCCTCCGGCTGGTTCGGGCAAATCATCCAGCGGTCCGATGACGGCGGCCACACATGGAACCCCGTCGGTAACAAATTCGAGTACGCCGGCGTCCCCGGCACTCACCAGTGGTACGACGGCACGCCGCACCCCTGGGCCTTCAAACGCGTCTGGCACCTCGAACCCTCGCTCACCGACCCCGACACCGTCTACGCAGGCATCGAAGACGCCGCGCTCTTCCGCTCCACCGACGCCGGCCTCACCTGGTCCGAGCTCCCCGGCCTCCGCGGCCACGGCTCCGGCCCCCACTGGCAGCCCGGCGCCGGAGGCATGTGCCTCCACACCATCCTCCTCGATCCCAACGATCCGCAGCGCATTTTCATTGCCATCTCCGCCGCCGGAGCCTTCCGCACCGACGACGGCGGCGATACATGGAAGCCCATCAACCGCGGCCTCTACTCCAAGTACATCCCCGACCCCACCGCCGAGGTCGGCCACTGCGTCCACCACATCGCCATGAACCCCGCCCGCCCCAACACCCTCTTCATGCAGAAGCACTGGGACGTCATGCGCTCCGATGACGCCGGGGACATTTGGCACAGGGTCAGTGGCAATTTACCAACCGACTTCGGCTTCGTCATCGACATCCACGCCCACGAGCCCGATACCGTCTACGTCGTCCCCATCAAGAGCGACTCCGAGCACTTCCCGCTCGACGGCAAACTCCAGGTCTTCCGCTCCCGCACCGGAGGCCACGAGTGGGAGCCCCTCACCCGCGGCCTCCCGCAATCCGACTGCTACGTCAACGTCCTCCGCGACGCCATGGCCGTCGATCAACTCGACACCTGCGGCGTCTACTTCGGCACCACCGGCGGCCAGGTCTACGCCTCCCCCGACGCCGGCGATACCTGGACCGCCATCACCCGCGACCTCCCCGCCGTCCTCTCCATCGAGGCCCAGACGCTGGCCTGAAGCCAACTACCGCCCACTATCCCCTTGAACTTGCCGAACTCATCCCGTTCCCGCAGGAGAAGCTACTTATGCTCGAACCCCCTGAAATCCTCCACACCGAAGAACAGCTCACCGCGGTCATCCACCTCACCATTCCGCGGTCGGAGATCCGCAACGTGATGGCTCCCGGTCTAGGCGAGATCAAGGCCGCCTTAGCCGCCCAGGGGATCGCCTCCACTGGCCCGTGGATGGCCCACCACATCACGACGCATCCCGATATCTTCGACTTCGAAATCGGCGTCCCGTCGCCGCTCCTATCACTGCCAGCGGCCGCGTTCAGCCGAGCCGTTGGCCGGCCATGAGGGTCGCACGCACCGTCTACCAGGGTGACTTCATTCAGCTCCACAAGGCCTGGGCCGAGTTCGGAGACTGGATCAAGGCACACGGCCACACTGGCGCCCCGGATCTCTGGGAGCGCTACCTCGTCACCCCCGACATCAACCCCGACCCTGCCTCCTGGCGCGCCGAACTCAACCGGGAACTCATCCGCTAGCCCCGCTCACCGCACCTCGCCCTCCCACGCCCGAGAACACCGGAACCACCCATGCCCAACATTCGCATCCAGCTTCCCGCTCACCTCCAAACTCTCGCCGGCCTCCGCGGCGAGCTCACCGTCGACGTCCCCAACCCACCTACCCTGGCCAACACCCTAGACTCCATCGAGCTCCGGTTCCCCCAACTCCGCGGAACCATCCGCGACCACGCCACCGGCCAGCGCCGCCCCTTCCTCCGCTTCTTCGCCTGCAACGAAGATCTCTCGCACCAACCGCCCGATGCCCCGCTCCCTCCAGCGATCATCACCGCCGCCGAACCCCTTCTCATCATCGGAGCCATCGCCGGCGGCTAAACCCACGCCCAACACATTGGCATCCCGACCGAAGTGAAGGAACCGCTTCTCCACTCCGAATTGCCAGTCCACCCCAAAGGCCAACACCAGCCAAAAGGAGATCCACATGCAAATCAATCCATACCTCGCTTTCAACGGCAACTGCGAAACCGCCTTCAACCGCTACGCCCAGATCCTCGGCGGCACCATCACCTTCAAGATGACCCACGGCGAATCCCCCATGGCCGATAGCGTCGGCCCCGACTGGCAGGGCAAGATCATGCACGCCACCCTCAGCGTCGGTGACCGCCTCCTCCAAGGCGCCGACATGCCACCCCAGCACTTCTCCAAACCGCACGGCTTCTGCCTCTCGATCAGCGTCAAAGATCCTGCCGAAGCCGAAAGACTCTTTACCGCCCTCACCGAAAACGGAACCGTCCAGATGCCGCTCGCCGAGACCTTCTGGTCCCCCCGCTTCGGCATGCTCACCGACCAGTTCGGCATTCCCTGGATGATCAACTGCGAATCGTCAGCTCCGCCCCAGCAGAGCTAACGCCGGGTGCCCCAGGTACGCTACATCTCCATCGTCGCTTACCTGGGTTCCACTCGGCCGTTGGCCGGAGCGAAGCAACTGATTCGCATTCGAATCGCTCGCTGAACGCCCCAGCGTACGCGGCAAACCAGCGGCACTTACCCCGAACCAACCAAGCCTGCGCACTTTCCCATAGCCACCCGCCAAACGCTGTGGCACCATCTCGGCACACATGCCCGAAACCTCGGCAACCTCCGCCGCGCCCGCAGCCGAGCACCACCTTCGCCGCCAGCTCGGCCTGCGCGACCTCGTCCTCACCCAGATTCTCTGCGTCGTCGGCTCCTCCTGGGTCGGCGTCGCCGCCGGCCTTGGCCGCGGACAGACCGTCACCTGGATCGCCGCCATGCTGCTCTTCTATCTCCCCATGGCCGCCTCCGTCATCTATCTCAACCGCGCCATGCCCCTCGAGGGCGGCCTCTACGTCTGGTCCAGCCAAGCCTTCGGTGACTTCGTCGGCTTCCTCACCGCCTGGAACCTCTGGGTCTACGGCATCGCCGTCACCGCCACTATCCTCTACGCCATCCCCACAGAGCTCGCCTACCTCCTCGGCCCCCGCGCTGCCTGGCTCCCCGAAGACCACCTCGCCTCGATAGCCATCGTCTCCACCGTCCTCGCCGCCATCACCCTCGCCGCCCTCCGCGGCCTCGACATCGGCAAGTGGATCCACAACATCGGCGGCATTGCCATCCTCGCCGTCTTCGCCACCCTCATTCTGCTCCCCGCCTTCGCCCACCTCCGCCACACGCCCGTGCACTACCAGCCATTCACCCTCCAACTCCCGCCCCGAACCCTCTACACCTTCGCCCTCTTCGGACAGATGATCGTCGGCGCCCTCTGCGGCCTCGAGTACATCGCCATCCTCGCCGGCGAAAGCAAAAACCCCGCCCGCTCCATCGGCCAGTCCGTCTGGATCTCCTCCCCCATCATCTGCCTCATGTTCATCCTCGGCACCGCCTCCGTCGTCGCCTTCGCCACCCCCGGCCACATCGACTTCATCGCCCCCATCCCCCAAACTCTCCGCCTCGCGCTCGGCCACACCGGTCTGGCCAGCGCCCTCGCCGCCACCGCCATCCTCCTCCTCCAGCTTCGCCTCATCGGAGCCGCCAGCTACATCTTTACCGGCGTCACCCGCCTCCCCATGGCCGCCGGCTGGAACCACCTCGTCCCCGCCAGGTTCACCCACCTCCACCCCCGCCACCGAACCCCCACCCACTCCACCCTCTTCACCGCCGCCCTCGTCTTCGCTCTCGTCGTCCTCGCCGGCGTCGGCGTCCACGCTCAGGAAGCCTTCCAGGTCCTCTCCAACGCCTCCATCACCCACTACGGCCTCACCTACATTGCCATGTTCGCCATCCCCCTCCTCGGAGCCGCTCACCTCCGCCGATCCCTCCCCCTCGGCCTCAAAGTCCTCTCCGCCATCGGCCTCCTCGCCACCACCTTCTCCCTCCTTATCTCCGCCTACCCCATCGTCGACGTCGTCAACCCCCGCGCCTACGCCGCAAAAGTCCTCGGCGCCACCGCCGCCAGCAATCTCCTCGCCATCCTCTTCTACAAACTCCGCACCCCACCAACCAAACCCATCGCCACCCTCTAATCCACTGTCATTCTGAGCGAAGTGGGAAGAATCCCGGTATTCCGCCCGTGCTACCAAACCATCAATCGCCAGCCCCAATCGTCCAGCCAGCCACACCGCCACAAACTCGCGAAGCGAGGACAATCCCTCTCCAAACTCCGCCAGCATCCAACCCCAAGTGCCAACCCTCTCCCCCGTCCTCACCCGCATCAGAAAAACTCACGCCACCCCCCTAGCCCTCTGGCATCTCCTCTCCCTCGACGCACCCACCGTCGCCGCCCTCTGGACCTACTTCATCGCCGCCTCCATCGGCATTCAACTCCCCCGCACCTCCATCCTCGCCATGGCCCTCGCCGTCTGGATGCTCTATGCCGCAGACC
>JAABUX010000903.1_pt1 | contig 47550 bp, 33 predicted proteins | sample 5561851 | NCBI WGS metagenome assembly JAABUX01 (sample SAMN10711883, study PRJNA513361) | rock metagenome | isolation source: Antarctica rocks | place: Antarctica: Victoria Land, Richard Nunatak red sandstone | collected 2016-01-03 | reverse complement strand
CGACTCGATCAAGCGGGTGGAGATCCTGGCGGCGATCCAGGAACGCTTGCCGCAGGCCCCGGTGATCGGCCCGGAGCACCTGGGGACGATCCGCACTCTGGGGCAGATCGTCGACTTCCTCGCCGGTTCGACCGAAGCCCCCCGACCGGAAGTGGTCGCCCCAACTTCGGTCGAACCGGCTCTCGACCCCAAGGAACCCGATCACCCGGTTCGTCGCTTGATCCCGACTCCCGTTCCCCTCCTCGACGCGGGGCGAGCCACCGGGTCGCTTCCGGTCGATGGCGACATCTGGGTCTCCGACGACGGCTCGACGCTCGCGGCGGCGGTCGTCGTCCGGCTCGGGGCGATGGGGCATCGGGTCTTGAGCATCAAGACTCCCGCCGAGGCCGCCGACCTGCAAGCCCCCAACGGCCTGGCGGCGCTGGTGCTGTTCGCCAGCCCCAACCCCAAAGGCGGTGGAGCGAACCTCGACGCTTTTCGACTGCTCAGGGCGGCCGCCCCCGACCTCCGGAGGGCGGGCCGCTACGGTTCGAGCTGCGTCGCCGTGACCCGGCTCGGTGGGGCGTTCGCCCTCGGTCCCAACCCGTCAATCCAGCCGTTCGACGCCGACTCGGGCGGCCTGGTCGGGCTGGTCAAGACCGCCGGACACGAGTGGCCCGAGGTCAACTGCAAGGCGGTCGACGTCGACCCCAGTTGGGACGACTCGCTCGCGGCCGACGCGATCATCGCCGAGATGACGATCCGAGGGCCGAGCGAGGTCGGGCTCTCGGCGCGAGGCAAGGTCAAGGTCGTGCTCAAGGCGGTGCCGATCGATCCCAGCGAAACCGGTTCGCCGATCCTCCCGAACGACGTGGTCCTGGTGTCGGGGGGAGCCCGAGGGGTGACCGCCGCCGTCGCCGTCGCCTTGGCCGAGGCGTTCCGCCCGACCCTGGTCCTCCTGGGCCGAAGCCCCGCCCCCGAACCCGAAGCCGACTGGCTCGCCCCTTTGACCGACGAAGCGGCGATCAAGCGAGCCTTGCACGGTCGAAGCACGACAAAGGCCAGCCCGCAAACCTTGAACGACGAGTACCGCCGGATCAAGGCCAACCGCGAGGTCCTGGCCAACCTCCGCCTCGTCGAAGACGCCGGGGCTTGCGTGCTTTATCGCTCGGTGGATGTCCGGGATGCGTCGGCGGTCGCCGCCGTGGTCGGTTCGATCCGGGGCGAACTCGGGCCGATCCGAGGGTTGATCCACGGCGCGGGCGTCCTGGCCGACCGGAAGATCGAAGACCAGACCGACGACCAGTTCCTCGAAGTGTTCGGCACCAAAGTCGGGGGCCTAAACTCTCTGCTCCAAGCGATCGGGACCGACGATTTGAAAGCCTTGGTCCTCTTCTCCTCATCGACCGCCCGGTTCGGCCGGACGGGGCAGGTGGCCTATGCGGCGGCCAACGAGGTCTTGAATAAACGGGCCGCGCTCGAAGCCGCCGCTCGGCCCGGTTGTCGGGTCGTGTCGGTCAACTGGGGTCCGTGGGCGGGCGGGATGGTCACGCCTTCGCTCCAAGCCTTGTTCGAGGCGGAAGGGATCGCCACGATTCCGCTCGGGGTCGGGGCCAAGTATCTGGTCGAGGAGTTGCGAGGCTTGGGAACGCAATCGACCGAGGTGGTGATCCTGGGCGGTGGCGGCCCCGACCCCGACTTCATCACGACCGAGGAGCCCGAGCCGATTTCGAGCAAATCCGAGCTTGAGTCGCCCGCTTCGACCAGCCTGGCGACGGTTTTCGAGCGCGTCCTCGACGTCGATTCGACGCCGATCCTCCGGTCGCACGTCATGGACGGTCGCCCCGTCTTGCCGATGGCCTTGATCCTCGAATGGCTGGCCCAGGGGGCGATGACCCGCCACCCCGGCCTGGTTTTCGCCGGGGTCGACGACCTCCGGGTGTTGAAGGGGGTCGTCCTCCGAGGCTCGGGCACCGAGACGATCCGGGTCCTGGCGGGCAAGGCCGAGCGGACCGGCGACCGGACGGTCGTGCCGGTCGAACTTCGCGGGACGCTGACCGACGGTCGGGACATCCTCCACGCCCGAGGCGCGATCGTCCTGACCGACACCCTGGCCCCCCAACCCGACCGGCCAGTCAAGGGCGATCGACCCACGCTCCCGAGCTACGCCAAGTCGCCCCGGTCAATCTACCGCGACATCCTGTTCCACGGCGTCGGCCTGCACGGGATCGGCCAGGTCCTCGGGTGCGGCGATGGCGGGATCAGCGCGAATGTGACCGCCGCCCCCGCCCCTTCGACCTGGATCAGCAAGCCGCTCCGGAACCAGTGGTTGACCGACCCGCTGGCGATCGACTCGGCGTTCCAGCTCATGATCGTCTGGAGCGTCGAGCAGCTCGGCGCGGGCTCGCTGCCCACCTTCGTCGGGGGTTATCGCCAGTTCCGCCGGAGCTTCCCCAGGCAGGGCGTCCGGGTCGAGGTCCGAGTCCTCGAATCCAGCCCGCACCGGGCCAGGGCGGACGTCGACTTCCTCGACGATGCCGGAGAACTCGTCGCCCGGATCGAAAATTACGAGTGCGTGATCGACGCCTCGCTCCAGTCGGCCTTCCGACGCAACGGGCACCCGGCCACCCATCAAGTCGGGTCGAAGTAGCCCGCCGTCTTCCTCATCCTTGCCTCAGCAACGAGTCGAACCACCACCATGAGTCGGGACAATCGGGTCGCGATCGTCGGGATTGGCGGGATCTTCCCCCGGTCCCCTGACCTCCGGCGCTTCTGGGCGACCATCGCCGAAGGTGAGACCACGGCGAGCCAGATCCCCCCCGGTCGCTGGCGACTCGACCCCGTCGACGCCTACGACCCCCGGGTCGGCCACCCCGACCACGTCTACTCGACCCGGGGCTGCTTCGTCGAGGACTTCGAGTTCGACCCCGAGGGGCTGGACCTCGACCCCGCGCTCCTGGCCCGGCTCGACCCGGTGTTCCACCTCAGCCTCCACGCCGCACGATCCGCCTGGCGCGACGCCCGGACGGAAGGGTTGGATCGGACCCGGGTCGGCGTCGTGTTCGGCAACCTCGTCCTGCCGACCGAGACGGCTTCGGACCTCGCGCAGGCTACCCTCGGGCGGGCCTTCGCCGAGGCTGCCGGGTTCGGGTCCGAGATCGAGGATCGCCCCCCGTTCGAACCGCTCAATGCCCGGCCCGCCGGTTCGCCCGCCGGGCTGGTGGCGCAAGGTCTGGGCCTGGGGGGCGGGGCGTACACGTTGGATGCCGCTTGCGCATCGTCGCTCTACGCGGTCAAGCTCGCGGCGGATGATCTGATCTCCGGTCGGCTCGACGCGGTGATTTGCGGCGGGGTCTCTCGGCCCGACCCGCTTTATACCCAGATGGGATTTGCGCAATTGCGGGCCTTGTCCCCCTTGGGCGTCGCCTCGCCGTTCGGTGCTGCGGCCGATGGCCTGGTCGTCGGCGAAGGGGCGGGGATGTTCGTCCTGAAGCGGCTGGCGGACGCTCGGAAGCAGGGGGACCGGATCTACGGCGTAATCGTCGGAGCGGGGGTGTCGAACGACCTCGACGGCGGCTTGCTGGCGCCGAGTTCGGAGGGGCAGCTTCGGGCCATGCGGGCCGCCTACGCCCAAGGCGGCTGGCGGCCCGACGACGTCGACCTGATCGAGTGCCACGCCACCGGGACCCCCGTCGGCGACGCCGTGGAGTTCGCCAGCCTCCGGGAGTTGTGGGGTCCGACCGAAGGCGGGCAAAACTGCGTGATCGGCTCGGTGAAGTCGAACATCGGCCACACCTTGACCGCCGCCGGGGCCTCGGGCTTGCTCAAGGTTTTGTTGAGCCTCCAGCATGAGGTCTTGCCGCCGACCGCCGGGTACGATCGGCCCTCGACCAAGATCGACCTCGAAGGCGGCCCGTTCCGGGTCCTGAGCCGGGCCGAACCCTGGCCGAGGCGGGACGACCGGACCCCCCGGAGGGCGGCGATCAGCGGGTTCGGCTTCGGCGGGATCAACGCCCATGTCCTGATCGAGGAGTGGGTTCCGGGCCTCTCGGTCGAACCCGTCGGCATTGATCGCCCATCCGAAATCGACCCCGAGCCGATCGCGGTGGTCAGCCTGGCCGCCCGGTTCGGCGCGTTCGACTCGACCGAAGCGGTCCGAGAGCGGATGCTCGGCGCCCGGGCCGAGGATCGGGCGTTCCCGATCGACGAAATCCTGGTCCCGACCGATCGGTTCCGGATTCCCCCCCGAGAGCTGGAAGAGATGCTCCCGCAGCAGTCGCTCACGCTCATCCTGGCGAGTGAGGCGACCCGCGATGCCGGGTGGTCGGGGGATCGACCGCGACTCAAGGCCGGAGCGATCTTCGGCCTCGGCCTCGACCTGAATTCGACCAACTTCCACGCCCGATGGATGCTCTTGAATCAAGCCCGGACCTGGAACGCTCGCCACGGTCTGAACCTGGAGGATGACCAGCTTGCCGCCTGGGTCGACCAGCTTCGCGAGTCGATCGGCCCGGCGCTCTCGGCGAACCGGACGATGGGGGCGTTGGGAAGCATCGTCGCCAGTCGGGTCGCCCGAGAGTTCCGCCTCGGCGGCCCGAGCTTCACGGTTTCGAGCGAGGAGACCTCGGGCCTACGCGCCCTCGACGTCGCCTGCGGGTGGCTCCGGAGCGGCGAGCTTGACGAGGCGCTCGTCGGGGCGGTCGACCTCCCGAGCGACGTCCGGGCGAGGCTCGCCTCGGCCAAGCTCGACCCCGGCGCGGCGGTCGGCGACGGCGCGGTGGTCTTGATCTTGAAGCGTCTCAAGGACGCCAAGGCCGAAGGAAACTCGATCCTCGCCGTGATCCGGGGGGCGGGATTCGCCTCGGGCGATCGGTCGGACCCGGCAACCTTCGAGGCGTCGGCCGCCCGGGCGCTCGACGGCTCGGGGGTCCTCGCGGACAGCCTCGGCTGGATCGGCAGGAGCGGGCTCGATCCGGCGACCGAGGACCGGGCGTTGGCGGGCCTGATCCCAGGGCCGGTCGAGCCTGGGTCGATCCCCCTGGCCTCGGCGTTCGAGCGGGTCGGTCACACCGGGGCCGCTTCGGCGATGGCGTCGCTGGCCCAGGCGATCCTTGGCCTGCGGGCGGCGATCTTGCCCCCGCTCGGGCCGGGCCACAGTCCCGACCCCGGTTCGCCGACCTTCGCCCCCGACGCGCCCCAATTCTGGCTCCGCGACCGCGACCGAGGGCCTCGACGGGCCTTGGTCGGCGGCGTCGGGGTGGATGGGAACGTCGCTCATCTCGTGGTCGAAGAGGCTGGGTCCCCCGTCGTCGGCGACCGGGCCGACGCCCGGCCCTTGGGAGACCGCCCCGCCGCCTTGTTCGCCTGGTCGGGCGGGGATGTTGCCGGTTTGCTCGATGGTTTGGGTCGGCTCGAAGCCTTGATTCGGGCCGAGCCGGATCGGGGCGTCGAAGCCCTGGCTCGGGCCTGGTTCGCCGCTGAGGGGGGGCGATCCGACCCCTTGGCCGTGGCGATCGTGGCCGAAGGGCGGGAGGCGCTGGCCCGGCAGGTCGCGGCGGCCCGTCGCCGGTTGCTCGCGCCGAGCGAGTCGACCGACGCCCAGGCGAGGCCGGGGGAGATGGTCGCCTTGAACCTCGGACCGCTCGGCCCCGGCGCGGGGCTGGCGTTCGTCTTCCCCGCAATGGGCAACCACTTCGCCGGGATGGGGCGTGAGTTGTGCGTCCAATGGCCGCACGTCCTCCGAAGACAGGATGGCGAGAACGACTCTCTAGGGAGCCAGATGAGGCCGGGGACGTTCTGGAACGCCGACCCCCCCGAGCGATTCGGCGACCACCGCCCGCCGATCTTCGGCCAGGTGACGTTGGGGACGGTGGTGGCCGACCTGCTCAGGGGCCTGGGGGTCGAGCCTTCGGCGTCGATCGGCTACAGCCTCGGGGAGACCACCGCCCTGTTCGCGCTTCGGGCCTGGACCGCCCGCGACGCGATGTACCGCAAGTTCGCCTCGTCCCCCTTGTTCGGCTCGGACCTGGCCGGGCCTTGCGACGCCGCGCGGGCGACCTGGAAGCTGCCCGAAGCCGAGGCGGTCGACTGGGTCGCCGCGATCGTCCCGGCTTCGGGCGAGGAGACCCGCGAAGCCCTCCGGGGGGTCGACCGGGCCTACCTCCTCCTGATCAACACCGACGACGAGGTGGTCGTCGGCGGCCAAGCCGGGGCGGTGGCCGAGGTGGTGGCCCGGTTGGGCGGGAAGTCGTGGCCGCTCCCGACCGTCAGCACGGTCCACTGCGAGGTGGTCCGGGCCGTCGAGGCGGATTATCGCGACCTGCACACCCTCCCGACCACACCTCCCGAGGGCATCAGCTTCTACGGTGGGGCCTCGGGCGAGGCTTACCCGCTGACCGAGGATTCGGCGGCCGACGCGATCCTCGGGCAAGCCTTGAGCACGGTCGACTTCCCTCGGCTGATCCGACGGGCCTACGCCGATGGGGTCCGAGCCTTCGTCGAGGTTGGGCCGGGGGCTTCGTGTGCTCGGATGATCGACGCGATCCTCGGCGAGCAACCGCACCTGACCGTCGCCGCCTGCCCGCCGGACCGCGAGCCGGTCGCTGCGCTGCTATGGACCCTGGCCCGACTGATCGCCGAGCGGTTCCCGGTCGACTTGGGGTCGCTGTACGGCCCGGACGGCGAGGAGGCCTCCCCCCCGATCGACCCGAAGCGGACAATCCGGGTGCCCGTGGGCCACGGCCCGTTCTACCCCCCGGCGCCCCCTTCGCCCCTTGAATTCGAGCCAACGATCCCCGATAACTCGCCGATGGACGACCCGTTCGATCCCGCGATCGAGGAGCTTGAGCCGGTGCCCGACTTCGTCGCCTCGATGAACCCGAATCGTCCGGCCCCGACCTCGAACGGAGCTTCGGTCATCACCGACCCGCTCGTCCGCCAACTCGTCGCAACCGACGCGGCCTGGGCCGACGCCCACTTGGCGTTCCTCCAAGCTGCGGGCGGGATCGCCGACGTCATGGCGCGCCAGGTCGCCTTCCAGATCGACCTGATCGGTCGTTGGGCGTCGAACGGTTGGGAGTTGCCTCCGGCTTCCGTAGTGGTCGAACCCGAGCCGGAGCCGGACGAGATGCCGCCCCGGAGCTTGGGCCGGGACGCTTGCCTGGAGTTTGCCGTGGGGTCGATCGCCCAAGTTCTCGGTCCGGATTTCGCCGCGATCGACGCCTACCCGACGCGGGTCCGGCTCCCGGATGAGCCTTTGATGCTCGTCGACCGGATCATCACCATCGAGGGCGAGCCCCGGTCGATGGGGTCGGGCCGGATCGTCACCGAGCACGACATCCACCCGGGGGCCTGGTACCTCGATGCCGGGGTGATCCCCACCTGCATCGCCGTGGAGTCGGGGCAGGCCGACCTATTCCTCTCGGCGTTCCTCGGAGTCGACTTCGAGACCGAGGGGCTCGCGGTCTACCGTCTGCTCGACGCCGTGGTGACGTTCGACCGCCCGCTCCCCGAAGCCGGGAAGGTGATCGTCTACGACATCGCCATCGACGGCTTCTTTCGCCAGGGGGACGCCCGCTTGTTCCGGTTCCGGTTCACCGCGACCGTGGACGGCGAGCCGTTGATGACCATGCTCGACGGGATCGCCGGTTTCTTCACCGCCGAGGCCCTCGCGGCGGGGCAGGGGGTGATCAAGACCGCCCTCGACCTCCGGCCCGTCGCCGGGATTCGCCCCGACAACTGGCGACCGCTGGTCCCGATGGCTCGGGAATCGCTGGATGATGATCAGGTCGACGCCCTCCGCCGGGGGGACTTGGTCGGTGCGTTCGGACCCCGGTTTTCGAGGCTGAACCTCGATCAACCGGCCCCCTTGCCGGGCGGGATGATGCGGCTGGTCGACCGGGTCTTGGCGATCGAGCCGGACGGGGGCCGCTTCGGGCTGGGCCTGATCCGAGCCGAGGCGGATATCCGAGCCGACGACTGGTTCATGACCTGCCACTTCGTCGACGACCAGGTGATGCCGGGAACCTTGATGTTCGAGTGCTGCCTGCACACCTTGCGGATCTTCCTGATGCGGATGGGCTGGATCGGCGAGGCGAGCGAGGTCGTCTGCCACCCCGTCCCCAGCGTCGCCAGCCGACTCAAGTGCCGGGGGCAGGTGGTGGCCTCTACCTCGAAGGTCACCTACGAAGTCGAGATCAAGGAACTCGGCTTCCGCCCCGAACCGTACGCGATCGTCGATGCCTTGATGTTCGCCGACGGCAAGCCGATCGTCGAGATTACGGCCATGTCGCTCTGGATGGCGGGGCTGGACCAGAGCAAGCTCGACGCGACCTGGGCAAAGTCGGGCTCGGCACAGAAACCACTCTACGACGCCGCGTCGATCCGGGCGTTCGCCGTGGGCAAGCCGTCCGAGGCGTTCGGCGAGCTTTACCGACCGTTCGACCACGACCGAGTGATCGCCCGGTTGCCCGGCCCGCCTTATCAGTTCCTCGACCGGGTGATTGAAGTCGGGGGCGCCCCTTGGGTGATGGAGCCGGGCGCGAGGGCGGTTGCCGAGTACGACATCCCCCCCGACGCCTGGTACTTCGACGCCGATCGCCAGGACGCGATGCCGTTCGCCGTCCTCCTCGAAGCCGCTTTACAGCCTTGCGGGTGGCTGGCCGCTTATATGGGCTCCGCCCTGACCAGCGACGTGGATCTGTCGTTCCGCAACCTCGGCGGCTCGGCGACCCAACTCGCCCCGGTCGATCGAACCACCGGGACCTTGCGGACCGAGGTGACGGCAAGCAAGGTTTCGAAGTCGGGCGGGATGATCATTCAAAGCTACGATATCGAGATGTCCGCCGATGGCCGTCCCATCTATCGAGGAGAAACGACGTTCGGCTTCTTCTCCAAAGCGGCCTTGAGTAATCAGGTCGGCATCCGGGACGCGCCGCCCTATCAACCCTCGCTCGAAGAGATCGCCAGGGCGACCCGGTTCGACTATCCGGGCGACTCGCCGTTTCCCGACCCGCGGTGGCGGATGATCGACCGGGTCGAGGAACTGGTCCTCGACGGCGGGCCGAATGGCCTGGGATACGCCCGAGGGGTCCTCCGGGTCGACCCTTCGAGTTGGTTCTTCGAAGCCCACTTTTATCAAGATCCGGTGGTCCCGGGGTCTCTGGGTTTGGAATCGCTTCAACAACTCCTTAAAGTGGTAGCGAGGGAGCGTTGGGGCGTCGAGGCGGGGACGCGATTCGCGTCGGTCGGCCTGGGCGACCTCCACCGCTGGACTTACCGGGGGCAAATTTTGCCCTCGGACACGCTGGTCACGACGCGACTGGTCGTGACCGAAGTCGACGACGCCCGGGGGTGGATCAAGGCCGACGGCTTCCTGGATGTCGATGGCCGGATCATCTATGGGATGGTCGACTTCACGCTGGGCCTTTTGCGCCAGAGAAGGGTCGCGACCTGATGAAGTATTCTCGGGTGTTTATCGAGGCGATCGGCTATGAATTGCCGCCGGTCGTCGTCACTTCCGACGAGATCGAGGAGCGGCTTTCGGGGCTTTACGACACGCTCCACATGCCCCCCGGCCAGCTCGAAGCCTTGACGGGAATCGTCGAGCGTCGCTGGTGGGACGCGGGGTATCCCTTGTCCGAGGGGGCGGTCGCGGCGGCCAAGCATGCTCTGTTGGGTTCGTCGGTCCGTCCTCGGGATCTCGACGTCCTGATCTACGCCGGAGTCTGCCGCGAGTTGTTCGAACCAGCGACGGCCTGCCGGGTGGCGTCCCGGGTCGGGGTCAGTTCGGGGGCGGCGGTTTATGACCTGAGCAACGCTTGCCTGGGCGTCCTCAACGGGATGGTCGACATCGCAAACCGGATCGAGCTGGGGCAGATCCGGGCCGGGATGGTGGTCTCGTGCGAGACCTCTCGCGAGATCGTCGAGATCGCCATCGAGAAGATGCTCAAGGAGCGGAACATGAACGCCTTCAAGGAGTCGCTGGCGACCTTGACCGGTGGCTCAGGGGCGGTGGCGGTGATCTTGACCGACGGGTCGTTCACCGGGCCGAAGCGTCGGCGGTTGGTCGGCGGCGTGACGCAGACGGCCCCTCAGTTCCACTCGCTTTGCCGATGGGGGATGGAGGCGTTGGGGTCGTTGGCCCCTTCGCAATTCCACCAGTTCATGGCGACGGACTCGATCGCAGTCCTCAAGCACGGGGTCGAGTTGGGCTTGAAGACCTGGAAGGGGTTCACCCGGAAGCTCGGCTGGAAGGAAGAGCAGGTCGACAAGGTGATCTGCCACCAGGTCGGGATCAGCCACCGCCAGACCGTCCTCAAGGAGCTGGGGATCGACACCCGGAAAGAGTTTTCGACCTTCGCGCACCTCGGCAACATCGGCACGGTCTCGCTCCCCTTGACCGCCGCCGTGGCCGAGGAACGCGACTTCTTGAAGCCCGGCGACCGCGTCGGCCTGCTCGGGATCGGCTCGGGCTTGAACTGCTTGATGCTCGGCGTGGAATGGTAAGCGCATGACGACGTTCTCTGATCCGAACCCCACCTTGAAGACCTTCCTGAACCGTCACCCCGGCCTCGATTTCGACCGAGGCGGCGGGATCAACCTCCACTACCTCGACGAAGGCTCGGGCGAGCCGGTGGTGATGGTCCACGGCAACCCGACCTGGTCGTTCTACTATCGAAACCTGGCCGAGCATCTGGTCGGACTCGGAAACTACCGGGTCGTCGTCCCCGACCACGTCGGCTGCGGCCGGTCCGACAAGCCGGGCGATGACCGCTATGCCTATACCTTGGCCAGCCGGGTGGATGACCTCGAAGCGCTGCTTGAGCACCTCGGTTTGACCCGGAACCTCACCCTGGTCGTCCACGACTGGGGCGGGATGATCGGGATGACCTACGCCGCCCGCCGCCCCGGGCGGATCGCTCGCCTGGTCGTCCTCAACACCGGGGCGTTCCCGCTCCCGAAATCGAAGTGGTTCCCCTGGCCGCTCCGGGTCTGCCGGGACACCAAGCTTGGCGCCCTCCTGGTCCGGGGCGGCAACGCCTTCGCCGCGATCGCCGCCCGCGAGTGCTGCAAGCGGCACCCGATGGGCCGCGACCTCCGGGACGCCTACACCGCCCCTTACGACAGTTGGCGGAACCGGATCGCCACCCTCCGGTTCGTTCAGGACATCCCGCTCCGGCCCGGCGACCCCGGCTTCGACCTGATCCAACAGACGGGATTCAGCCTGAGCCGGTTCAAATCCGTCCCCATGATGATCGCCTGGGGGCTCAAAGACTTCGTCTTCGACCGCCACTTCCTGGCCGAGTGGGTCCGCCGCTTCCCCGAGGCCGAGGTCCACCGCTTCGACGACTGCGGCCACTACATCCTCGAAGACGCCCGGGACGAGGTGATCCCCCTCCTCGAGTCGTTCCTCCAGCGCCACCCGCTCGCGGTCGGGCGGGCGGTCGGATGACGGTCGAGGCCGCGCCTTTGCCCCTGGCCTTGAAGCTGGTGGTGGGCAACATCGCCGACGGCCTGGCCGCGATGGCCCGGTCTCGGCCGGACGCCTTGGCGGTGCTCGCCCCCTCGGGTCGAGACCGGGCCGGGCGAGCCTGCCACGTCCACCTGACCTTCCGCCAACTCGACGATTTGAGTGACCTCGCCGCCGCCAACCTCACCTCGAAGGGGATCGCCGACGGAGCCCGAACGGTCCTGATGGTCCGCCCAAGCCTGGCGTTCTTCGCGCTCACTTTCGGCCTGTTCAAGGCGGGGGCGGTACCCGTTCTGGTCGACCCTGGGCTGGGGATCAAGAACCTCGGTCCTTGCCTCGCGGAAGCCGCCCCCTCGGCCTTCGTCGGCATCCCCGCCGCTCAGCTTGCCCGGAAGCTGTTCGGGTGGGGCAAGGGGACGATCCGGACCTCGTTGACGATCACCCCAAGCTGGCCCCGAGGGCGTCACGATTCGGCCCGATCCCACTTCGCGGCCCGATTGCCCGATGACACGGCGGCGATCCTCTTCACCAGCGGGTCGACCGGCGTCCCGAAAGGCGCGGTCTACACCCACGCCATCTTCCGGTCTCAGGTCGAGTCGCTCAAGGCAACCTACGACATCCGGCCTGGCGAAGTCGACCTTTGCACCTTCCCTTTGTTCGCTTTGTTCGGCCCGATCTTGGGGATGACCTGCGTGGTCCCCGAGATGAACTTCACCCGCCCTGGCCGGGTTGATCCGACGAAGGTCATCCAGGCCGTGGAAGACTTCGGGGTCACGAACCTGTTCGGATCGCCCGCCTTGATTCGTCGGGTCGGCGAGTTCGGCCAGAAACAGGGGGTTAAGCTCCCATCGCTCAAGCGGGTGATCTCGGCAGGGGCTCCGGTCCCGGCCTCGGTCCTGGAGACGTTCTCGGGGATGCTCGCTCCGGGGGTCGAGGTCTTCACCCCCTACGGCGCGACGGAATCGTTGCCGGTGGCGTCGATCGGCTCGAAGATGATCCTGGGCGAGACCCGATTCGCCACCGAGGCGGGCGCGGGGGTTTGCGTCGGTGCTCCGGTCGAGGGGATGGAGGTCGCCATCGTGCGGATCGACGACGGGCCGATCGCCGACTGGTCGGATTCGCTCCGGGTCCCGCCGGGGTCGATCGGCGAGATCGTGGTCCGAGGGCCGGTCGTCACCCGGAGCTACTTTGCTCGCCCCGAGGCGACGGCCTTGGCCAAGATCGCCGACGGCGACCGGTCCTGGCACAGGATGGGGGATGTCGGATATCTCGACGGCCAAGGCCGGATCTGGTTTTGCGGGCGGAAGTCGCACCGGGTCGTGACGCCCGAGCGGACCTTGTTCACGATCCCGGTCGAAGGGGTCTTCAACACCCACCCGCTGATTTTCCGGACCGCCCTGGTCGGGGTCGGCGAGCCGGGCAAGGCCCGCCCGGTCGTCTGCGTCGAGTTGATCCGAGCGACATCGCGGAAAAGCTTCCAGTCGATCCGGCAGGAGTTGGTGTCCCTGGCGCATGCCAACCCGGTGACCCGAGGGCTGAACACCTTCTTGCCGCACCCGAGTTTCCCGGTCGACATCCGCCACAACGCCAAGATCTTCCGCGAAAAGCTCGCGGCGTGGGCCGCCAAGGAGTTGGCCTAGATGCTCGCCTTGGTGACGGGTGGCGGCGGGTTCCTAGGTCAGGCGATCGCCCGGAAGCTTGTCGAGCGGGGGGACCGCGTCAAGAGCCTGGCCCGAGGCGACTACCCGGCGCTTCGAGCCGAGGGGATCGCCACGATCCGGGGGGACATCACCGACCGTCCGGCCGTCGTCGCGGCGGCGGAGGGATGCGACGTGGTCTTTCACGTTGCCGCAAAGGCGGGTGTTTGGGGGCCTTACGCCGAATACCATCGGGCTAACGTCGAGGGGACTTTGTCGGTGATCGAGGCTTGCCGGGTCGCCCGGGTCGGTTGCCTCGTCTACACGAGTTCGCCGAGCGTCGTCGCCGGGGCGAAGGGCGACATCGAAGGGGGGGATGAGTCGCTCCCTTATCCCGACCGCTATGCGACCGCCTACCCGAAGACCAAAGCCGAAGCCGAGCGGGCCGTCCTGGCGGCCAACGGGCCGGCCTTGGCGACGGTCAGCCTCCGGCCGCACCTGATCTGGGGGCCGGGCGACAACCACCTGATCCCCCGGATCATCGCCCGGAGCCGATCCGGCAAGCTCCGACGAGTCGGCGACGGAAACAACCGTGTCGATTCGATTTACGTCGATAATGCCGCCGACGCCCACCTCCTGGCGGCCGACCGTCTGGGGCTGGTCGGGCACGGGTCGCCCCCTGCGGGTCGGGCCTACTTCATCTCGCAGAACGACCCTCGTCCTTTGTGGGATCTGGTCAACGGCATCCTCCAAGCCGCGCACCTCGCGCCGGTGACCCGGTCGATCTCGCCCGGGATCGCCCACGCCGCCGGGGCGATTTTGGAGGTAGTCCACCGCCTGTTCCGTCTTCCCGGCGAGCCGTTGATGACCCGATTCGTCGCCCACCAGCTTTCCGCCGCCCACTGGTTCAATACCGCCGCCGCCGCCCGGGATCTCGGGTACCAACCGGCGATCAGCGTCGAGGAAGGGATGAGGCGGCTTGAACAATGGTTCACAGTGAACCCTCCGTGACCCGGTCAGGCGTGGTTACGAGGTTTGACAAGACAACATGACCAAACGAACCCAATTTATCGATTGGAGTAGCCATAACTCTCAACAAGCCGAGGTCTTCCGATCAACTTGCCGGACGCGGAGTTCCGCGTTCCTTCGCGCCGATCGACCTGGAAGCGTCCATGCGAAACGAACCCAATTTTGCCGCGAACCCCTCGATCCGCCGATCAGTTCGCCGTCCGGACGTTCGCGTCGAGCTTCTTGTTACGTTCAATTTGCTTCTCCAACGTCTAGTTGATGGCGATTCTGTGGACGAAAACGCTTCTGCCAAACGAACCCAATTGGGCTTTGCCCTAAAACCTAATTCCCTGAGACGACTTATGGAATGGTGCGAAGAGAGGGTAAATTGGTTAGCCCAGTTCTGCCCCCACTCTTTGCCAATCATCCCCATGTATTCATAAACAGTCTCAGTGGTCTAGGTTTTGAGGCAAAGCCACCCAATTGGAATCCAAGCCATTGCTCCTCCGAGGTTTGCATCGCGAGAATCGGAATCGTGATGAACAGGAACCGGCCCCAGATAACTTCGCTTTTTTGACGGGCTGTTATCAGACTATTTGGGGGGACTTAGTCAATTTGAGGTCGGACCCGGCGCGGCGAGCGGTTAGACTCATTGATCACTTTGGGGTGGGAGTTGGTGCGCAAGGGGTCTCTGATCGATGTGCGAGTTGATGGCGATGTCGTTTTCGAGCCCGGTATCGGCGGACTTTTCGCTCCGGGAGTTCGCGGCCCGAGGTGAAGAAAACCCCGACGGCTGGGGCCTGGCTTGGTACCCCGACGGCGGTCGGTCGGTGGCCGTGGTCAAGGAGCCGGTGAAGTGGGGTTCGAGTCAGACCGCCGGGTTCCTCGCGGCCAACCCGACGCTTTCGAGTCGGATTCACCTGGCGCACGTCCGCCACAAGACAGTCGGTGACGCCTCGAACCACGCCGACACCCACCCGTTCGCCCGCGAGCTTGGCGGTCGCGACTACGTGTTCGCCCACAACGGGACGCTCTCGGGCGAGGCGTGGGACTTGCCGCTCGGCCGCTATCTCCCGGTCGGCGCGACCGACTCCGAGCGGTTTTTCTGCCACCTCCTCGGCGAAGTCGCCGACCGGCCTTCGACGCTCGACCTCAAGGCCGACTGGTCCTGGCTCCACCGCAAGCTGGCCGAGACCAATCGGATGGGCAAGCTCAACGCCTTGCTATCCGACGGACATCGCCTGTTCGTCTACCACGACGCCAACGCCTGGAAGGGCTTGAACTTCCGTCGAGTCCGAGTCCGGGAAGGCCAGCCCCGCCACTTCGGCGACGACGATCTAGGGATCGACTTGACCTCGCCCGAGGGGAGATCCAGAACTAACAACGGCTTCGTCGTCGCCACCTGCCCGCTCAGCCCGACCGGCTGGCACTCGTTCCACCTCGGAGAGCTGATCGTCTTCGACCGGGGGCAGGTGGTTTACTCCAGCCACAGGGACATCCGATCCGCCGAGTTCACCCCGGCGGACTCGAACCTGGCGCGAGTTTGATTGAACTGGGGCCTGATCAGCGAAATCCGCCGCCCATGCCGCCCATCATTCGGTCGCGAGGTTCCACGAGTTGGTAGATGTTCGGCAAGCCGGTCGGTGGCGTGAATCCTCCTCCTCCGCCGCCGGGATTACCCACTGGTGTGCCACCAATGATCAGCAATCCTCCGGAAACCGCATATTCAAGATGCATCTGGATCAAGGCGAGCCGAAGCGACGTGCGGAGCGGCACGTCGTCGAGGTCAATCACGATCGCCGGGTCCTCTACGCTCTTAGCGTAATTAAAAGGTTGGTCGCCGAAAACTCGCGGGTCAACGTAAATTGGTATCGGTTTCTCATCGCCATCCCGCGTGGCCTTCTTGATGTAAGCTACCAATTCGTTGAGAGACACCTGCTTGGGGAACTTGAGCGGGATGATTCGATCCAGCTTGGCCCGGATCATCTCGTTCCGCTTCTCGTCGTCGAGTTCGCGAGTGATGGATGAGGGCTGTTCGTAGACGTCGTTTCCGATGTTCAACACGGTCTGCTCGTTGTCAAAGCCGATGTAAAGAGTTCCAAACTTGACTTCGTATTTGAGACCAAACGCTTTCATCTCTTTATCGAGGATGGTCTGAAACGGAGTCGACTTTTTGTAGCTCGCTAGCCTCGGAAGGTTGATGGGTTGCAACTGGGCGATTCTCCGGGAGGCCGTTTGCAGCTCGATGGGAATCCCTCGCGGCAACCCGATCGCTGGGTCCTTCGTGGTGGACTGAACGACCTGAATCAACCGCTCCAATGATGGAATCTTCTTGTCATTCTTCGCTTCCTCAAGCAAAGCCTCCACGAATGGGATCGGCTCCTTCAGCTTTTTAAGGACCGCCTGATTGGTGGCCTCCATCTCCGCCTTCTTCTCCAGAGAGATGTCACCAATCTCCGGCATCGAAGGAGGTGGATTGAATTTGTCGGAGGCAACCTGAGCGCTTGAGCCTGGACTCTGAATGGTTTCGAGGGGCGGTCCATTCCCGGTTGTGCCGGGATCGGGTAGATCAACCTCTTTTGCTGAGTCGACTTTGGTGGTTCGATCGCCGGGCTGGGCGAGAGCAGCACTCGGAACAGAACGGCCGCTTCCTGAACTTTCTGAGCCTCGCTTGGCCTGGTAGGCCACGACACCCGGCACGGTCAGGACGGTGCCTGCGGCCAGGGCGATGGCGAGGACTTTGAACTTGGTGGCGATCATGGCTCGGGCGGCTCCTTGGGTGAGGTGGTAAACCGAGGGGGACATCAAACCGGCGGTGAAGGCTCGACCCGCCGCGATGGCGAGGGCGGCTCGGGTGATGGCGACGACGAGGCTTCGGGCGATGACGGCGGAGGCGAGGGTTTCGCCGGTCAGGGTGGACGCGATGGTCGAGGCCGAGAGCGTCACGCCTCGGCGAGCCAGGCGGCTTCGGAGGCGGTCTCGCCCTCGGCTGACTCGGGCTTTGACGGTTCCGAGGGGCCAGCCGAGTTGGTCGGCGGCTTCCTGGTGGGTCAGACCTTCGAGGTCGCAGAACGTGATCGCCGACCGCTCGGGGAGCGACAAGCGGTCCAGCTCGGCGTGGATGATGGCGGAAAGCTCGCGCTACTCGGCGTCGAGGGCGGGGCGATCGGGCGCGGTCGCTTCGACATCCGGGGTCGATCGCTCCCACCCCCGACGCTTCGCCGAGTTGGCCCGAGCACGGATCGCCACCCGCCGAGCGACACCATGCAACCAGGGGCTGAGCTGGTCGCCGTCGCGCAATGACCCGGCTTTTTTGACGAGGACGAGGAAGGTCGCCTGGAAAGCGTCATCCACGTCGTTGGAGTTCGACAAGACCGATCGGCAGACGCCGACGACCATCGGCCCATGCCGCGCGACGATGGCCTCGAAGGCAAGCTCATCCCTGACGGAGAGGAAGCGGTCGAGGAGTTGTCGCTCGGAGTTGGCGACGACGGAGCCGCCGTCGAACAAGCGACGCATCCCGCCCAGGACGCTCGAAGGCCGTTGGACCGACATGAACTCACCCCTGTTGCCGCCTCGCCAGGCGATCCGTCGCCGCGAACTCCCGGCCTCTTACTGCACGATCGGCCCGGTTTGGATTCGAAGAAATCCCCCGAAGCCGCGAATCTTGCGATTTTCGCCCGAACCGCCCCGCGAAGATAGCCGACACCGCGCGCGAAAACACCGCGATCGGGGTCGACCCTTTTTCGGGTCAACCTGGATCGCGGTGTCCGAAAGTGGTCGCCTTTGCCTCAGCCTCAACGAAAACCGCCACTATTACCGCCGCTCGCGGGGTTCGGACTTGGAGGTTGAGGTCCCGGTTGGTTATTCTCCCCAACGAACTGAATCACAAGCAAACCGGCTTCCACCCTGTACGAGAGGTTAAGCTGGTCGAGGAGCAGGTGCAGTGTTGTCCGAAGTGGAATCCCTTCGAGATTGATGGCGACCGTCGAAGCCATCGTTTTGTCGGCGTTCTGCAACCCTTGGGGATCGACGTAGATTGGGATTCCCTGCGGCAAACCGACGGCACTATCCTGGGTGGCTTGTTCGATGTAGTTCTGGACGTCCGCGAGTGGCGTGTCGTTAGGAAAGTTCATCGAAATCTTCTCTTCGAGCTTGGCTAGGATCGCCTGGTTTCGCCACTTGTCGGCGGGCATCGTCTTCAAGCGGAAGCGTGTACGAGATGGCTCATCGGTTCCACTAAAGCCACCTTCGCCTTTGACGCCGGAGGTGATCGCCGAGGCTGGAGTTAGTGGAGCCTTCTGCATATCCATCCGGACTTGGGCGAGCCACTCCCTGGCTTCGTCGAGAACGCCGGTTTTCTTGATGGCGACTTCCCATTGGGCTTCCCATTTGGTTGCATCAGGAAGGGCGAAGGGGCCGGTTTTGTCGGCGATCATTGCCACGACCCGTTGCGATCCCACCGCTTGGTATTTTTGGAGGCGACCCAGATAAGACTCGACGGCCCGGACGCGGTCGTTTGGTGCCGAGGCAGTCTCCAATTCCGCGTCGGCGAGGCGTCGATACCAGGTGAGTCGAAACTCTTCTGGAACCGGCTTTTGGTCGCGGTCCTGATCGTCGATCAACTTGATGGCGGCTTGAGCCATGCCGACCTTCAAACCCCTCGAAGTTTCGATACCGACACCCACATCAACCGTGACGTTCGGCGGCGTCAGTGCTTCGTCTTTAGGCTGACCGGGAGTTATCGCATTGTTTTGTTTGGCCGGTTCCGCCAGGGCCAATTGCTGGTAGGCGATGACACCTGGCACGACCAGGAGGCTCGCAGAGGCGGCTAGGGCGATGGCCCCGACTTTGATATTGGTGAAGATCATGGCGCGGACGGCTCCTTGGGTCAGGGTCACAACTGGGGCGGAGATCAGGCCGACGGACAGGACTCGACTCGCCGCGAGGGCGAGGGCGGCTCGGGTGGTGGCGACGAGCAAGGTGGAAGAAAGCGTGATCGATGCCGAGGATTCGACCGCCAGAGTCGCGGCGAGCAAGCCGATTGGAAGAGTAACGCCCCGGCGGATCAGGCGGCTCCGGAGGCGTTCTCGCCCTCGGCTGACTCGGGCTTTGACGGTTCCGAGGGGCCAGCCGAGTTGGTCGGCGGCTTCCTGGTGGGTCAAACCTTCGAGGTCGCAGAGCGTGATCGCCGATTTTTCGGGGGTGGAGAGCCGGTCGATCTCGGCGTGGATCAGGGCGGCAAGCTCGCGCTGGTCGGCTTGTCGAAGCGCGGCGTCCGAAACGAGGGGCTCGGAGTCGACCCCCAGGGGTTCGCGGTCGCGACGCTTGGCCGCGAGCGCCCGAGCCTGGAGGGCCACCCGCCGAGCGACACCGTGGAGCCAGGGGCTGAGCTGGTCGCCGTCTCGGAGCGATCCGGCCTTCTTGACCAGGACGAGGAAGGTGGCCTGGAAGGCGTCGTCGACGTCGGTGGGGTTGGATAAGACGGATCGGCAGACGCCGACGACCATCGGCCCGTGCCGGGCGACGATGGCCTCGAAGGCGAGCTCGTCTCGGGAGCAGGTGAAGCGGTCGAGGAGTTGTCGCTCGGAGTTGGCGACCACCGAGCCGCCCTCGAACAGGCGACGCGCCCCGCCGCTTTGATCGATCGACATGGAAGGACACCTTCGATTCAGTCGACGCCGGCATGGCGTCTCGGCGCGAATGGACCCGACTCTTCATACTCAACGATCGGGGGCGGCTGGATTCGAAGAAAATCCCGGAGGTCGGCGATTTCGGAAGGTTCGAGCCTGGATCGGCCTCAGCCTCGAATCGAGAGAAGCCTGAGGGCGCGGTCGCGGAGGGCGACCCACTCGGGGCGAAGCCCGTCGAAGGCGTGGTCGACGGGTTCGTCGAGGAGGGGTTCGGGCTTGCCCGAGGCGTCGACCTGGACGAACTGCATCAGGCTGTCCACCCAAGGTTTCGAGCGGTGCGCGAGCGGCGTCCCGAACAGCGCGACGACCACCTGTGCCCGGGCTCGGTGGACCTCTCGCCCCCGGATCTCGACGACCTGGCCGATCGGGACCGGCTCGTAGCAACGGAGGTCGAGCACTCGTTTGAGGACGAGGTTGGCAGATTGCCCGGCGGCTCGGTAAGCGGTGGCGTATCCCGCCTCGAGGACCAGCGACATCAAGGTCCCGGCGTAAAGGGTGCCGTGATGGTTGGCGTCGCGGGGAAGGACAAGACGATGCGTCAAGGTTTCTTGGAAAGTCGGGGGCATGCCAACAGCCCGAGGTTTCGCGGCGCAATGCCGAAATAAGTTGCGATCGCCCGAAACCGCTCCAGACCCTAGCATGTTAAATCAATCAGGGCAACCGAGATCGGAGCATCCCCGTTCGTTCCAGGAGTGCAGCTCATCGACCAATTTTATTGGGAGATCAAGCCCTCAAAACGATCGGATTGCCGATGATGTCCCAACATGGTGCTTGAGCCAGATTAAAAAGTCTGGTTAGAATGTCCCGATCGACGAGAGAGTTCGACGAATCGAGGGTATTTCCGGCAATTTACCGGGAACTTTCATCAAAACGACTCGGATGTGTGGCGTAGGGTGCCAATCGCCCAAAGAATTCGAACACGCTAAAAAAACCATTCGCTCGGGTTGAATTTCCCGAAATCACCTGGGCGATCAGCGGATGTGACCTAATTTGCAATCGACTTAGGTGAGCCTGCATGGATGGGTTTGTGATGAATTTTCGCGAGGGGTGTCCCAAAATCTCAACACGCCCGTAGTTAAGCCGCACAGGCAAAATGAAAAAGCCCCTCGGGAGGGGCTGTGAGGCAAACGTACCAGATTACGCCGGCAGGAATCGAACCTACGACCTCCAGGTTATGAGCCTGGCGAGCTAACCGCTGCTCCACGGCGCAGGAACAATATACTCCGGGACTTTACACGAGGGAAGAGGACATCCACGATTTCTCCCGAAAAGTTTACCAGGACCAGGGAGACTTCCATCCAAACCACCCCCAAGCGATCGCGGTGTTTTACCTTGACTTCGTTTGCGACGCCTTCGAGGCGATTTGTCAGCGACGTTGATCCGGCCCTGCGTCGATAACGTCGACGACGAACCGAGTTCTCGATCGCCGAAGATCGAGGACAGCCCGAAGCCGAGCCTGAAGGAGACGCCCCCTTGCACCCGACCATCGTCAACTTTCTCGACCACCTCAGGACGGAGCGAAATAGCTCGAACCATACGATTCGGAGCTACGCAGCCGACCTCGACCAGTTTCATCATTATCTGGTGGAGACCATCGGCGAAGCCGCCGACCCGACGACCCTCGACGCGAAGCGGGTCCGGGGCTATTCGGCCTGGTTGAGCGGGCGGTCTTACGCGCCGAGCACCGTCGCCCGGCGGTTGGCGTGCTTGCGGTCGTATTATCGCTACCTGAGGCGAGGGGGAGTGATGACCTCGGACCCGGTGGGCGGGCTCCGCAACCCCAAACAGCCAAAGAGGCTACCCAAACTTCTTTCGGTCGAGAAGGTGATCCAACTGCTCGACTCGATCCCGGTCGACGACTTGCCCGGCATTCGGGATCGGGCGATCCTCGAAACGCTTTATGGCGCCGGCCTCCGCGTCGGAGAACTCGTCGGGATCGACCTCGCGGACCTTGATCCGGAAACCGAGCTGGTCCGGGTCCGGGGCAAGCGGAAGCGAGAACGGCTCTGTCCGGTCGGCTCGATCGCTTTCGACTGGATCAACCAGTACCGGGTTCTCCGCGCTCCCAGGACTTCGGGCGATCCCGCTTTATTCCTCAACCGTCGCGGCACCCGGTTGACTTCGAGGAGCGTCGGTCGTCTGCTGGAATCCCACTTGCTCCGCATCGGGCTTGACCTGACGGCGAGTCCCCACACACTCCGCCACAGCTTCGCCACCCACCTGCTCGACCGAGGGGCCGACCTCCGAAGTGTTCAGGACCTCCTGGGGCACCGGAGCTTGACCACCACCCAGATTTATACCCACGTGACCCAAGAGCGGCTGATTGATGCCTACAATGAAGCCCACCCCCGCGCCTGACCCTCCTTCCGTGCGGTGCTTCGGCCTCGAAGCGGCACGCCATCCTTCCCGCCTTCGCTCGATCGACCCGCGAGCGTTCGAAGCGCGCCCAAGCGCCTCGTTCGCTCGAGCGGTTGGAGTTCGTCCTTCTCGGCCGGCAAGCCGACCCCTCGGGTCGATTGCCGGTAGAATCCGGACCGGCCTGATCGGTTCGGCGTCGAGACTTGAATTTGGAGGGGGCTGCTCATGAGCACCTCCCACTTTCTCAAGGAAGACCCACCGACCTTCGGCCGCCCCGTCGGGCGCTCTTCGCGAGAGAATGGTTCCATGAGTCAAGCCCGAGTCCTCATCGTTCACCCCGAGCCTTCGATCCTCGCCCTCCTCGGGTCGATGCTCCAGTCGCTGGGTCATCAAATCGACGAAGCCGTCAATGACCGCGCCGCCGTCCGTCGCCTCGAAAAGGGGGGGATCGACCTGATGATCGCCGGGGTCAACCCCGCCGACCCCGAGGCGATGGAGTTGGTGTCTTATTCGAGGCGGAAACACTCGCAGGTCCCCCTGGTCCTTTTGTTCCCGAGCGCCCACCCCGAGAGGGCCCGCGAAGCGATGCGGCTGGGGGCGACCACCGTCCTGAAATTCCCGATGCCCGCGACCGAACTCCGGGCCGCCGTGACCCAAGCTTGCGAGCAAAGCTTCTTCACCCCTCGGGTCGAATTCAACGGGACGGCCTCGGTCCACCACCGACGGTTCGAAGAAGAACCGAAAGGCTTGAACGGGACCAACTCCAACTCCAACCCGGCGCCCCAAGCTCGAATCCTCGAATCCCAGGGCCGGATCGAGCCGACCCAAGCGGTCAACTCGATCCAGTTTGTCGGCGACGACCCGACGTTTCGCCAGGCGGTCAACCTCGCCTCCACCGTCGCCCCGTCGCGGTCGGCGGTCCTGATCGTCGGCGAGCAGGGGACGGGAAAAACCTTGATCGCCCGGATGATCCACCAGCAAAGCGGCCGGGGCGCCAAGCCGTTCGTCGAGGTTTCTTGCGGGGGGATCGACGAACTGGGGCTGGAGCGCGAGCTGTTCGGCCAGAAGTTCGAGGAAGACCCGGCGGCGGAGCGTCCCGGTCGCCTCGTCCGGGCCAACGGCGGGTCCGTCCTGCTCGACGAGGTCGCGTCGCTCTCGATGGCCTTGCAAGGCCGACTGCTCCAGGTCCTCCGCGATGGCGAGATCGAGCCGATGGGGTCTTCGCAGCCGATCACCATCGACGTCCGGTTCCTCCTTTCTACCCGGGAAAATTTGCCCGCCCTCGTCGAGCAAGGCAAGTTTCGCCGAGACCTGTTCGAGCGGATCAACGACATCTGCTTGAAAATCCCCCTGCTCCAGCATCGAGGCGACGACATCCTCAAGCTGGCCGAGTTTTTCCGAGACAAGTCGGCCCGGGAGTTCAGCAAGCCCGTGTCTGGCTTCACGGGCGACGCGATCGAACTCCTGACCCGGCACACCTGGCCCGGGAACGTCCGAGAGCTCGAAAGCGTCATCCAGCGCGGCGTCGCGCTCAGCCAGGGAGGAAAGATCAACTCGGCCAACCTGGCCGTCGGGATCACCCCGGCCCGCTCGGTCCGACCGTCGAACGGATACTCGGCCCGGACCTACGTCCCGCCCGGCGTCGGGCTTCGACCGCTCAAGGAAGCCCTCGAAGAACCCGAAAAGCAAATCATCATCCAGGCACTCCGGTCCCTCAACTGGAACCGCCAGGAAACCGCCCGGGTGCTCGACATCAACCGGACCACGCTCTACAAGAAGATGAAAAAGTACGGGCTGTTGATCGAAGAACCGGCCCTGCTCAACTGAGGAGGCAGGGCCGAATCCGATCCCAGAGTCCTCAGGGTGCCGCCGACCCCGCCCGTTTCGGGTCGATCTCTCGAAAAATACCCTTGCGACTAATCGACCCGCCGACCCTTCCCCTCGACCCTCGCCCGAAACCGATGAACATCGAGCCGGACTTCGCCCCGAGTTGGGAGCGAAGCCCGGCTCAGTGCAATCTGACACCGATCTCACGAATTCATTGCAGATTGCAAATGATCAAGAATCAATCAATTGCGATCTGCAACATGCAACAATGATTCCCAGGATGCGTACGATACGGTCGCAGGAATTTTGTTCACAGCGGATTGCAAGATTGCAGATTAGAAAGTATTCGCCTGATTGGCTACCCTTAGCAATCTGCGATTTGCCATATGCAATGCATTTGTGCGATTGGTATCGGATTGCGAGAAGACTTCGATCAATCCGAAGACTGACCGAGGGTCCGGCTGACGTCTTGCCCTTCGCCCAGGACTCGGATGGTGATCGATCCGTCCTTGGCTCCTTCGCCTGCCCCCGCCTCCCAAGGGTGGGCCATCTTGTCGAACAGGCGGTCGGTCGACTCGCGGTGTGATGGCCCGACGACCAGCTCTCGGGCGTTGATCGCGCGAGCGATCCGGGTCAAGGCGTTGAACGGGTCGTCGGTCGGCACGACGAGCGGGATCACCGGCTTGCCGACCAGTTCGGCCAGGTGGACCACCGAGGTCAGGAGGGCCTGGTCGGCTTCCGACAATTCTTCGACCGGCAACGACATCCGGCGCCGATAAACGTCGGCGACCACGACCACCACGTCGGTTTTTTCGGCATCCACCTCGCCGAGATACGTTTTCAACGTGTCGAGGCTCTCGTTCGACCGAATCCCCACCAGGACCCTGTCGGGTTTGGTCAAGTGGAGCGACTCGACCGAGAACTGGTCGACCGACTCGACCTTGAAGTCTTCGAGGTGGTCGTCCCCTTCCTTGGCGTCATCCTTCTTCGACCTGACGTAGCGCTCCAGGCCCAGGAACAAGGCGAACAGCGTCGCGGAGAAGATCCCGCCGCTGATCGTCGCCACCGGCTTGGTGAACAGGTTGACGATCGCCGCCGAGATCAGGACCAGGAACACCAGCGATAGGCCAATCGGGACTTCGACCTGGCCGACCTTGATGTTCCCGGGGACCATGAACGCTCGCTCGCCGGGCTGTCGGAACCGAAGAACGAGCATCGACGCGGTCATGAAGACGAAGCTCCAGATCACGCCGAAGGCGTAAGCCTCGCCGAGCACGAGCACGTTGCCCCCACTGACGATGATCGTGAAGAGTTGGAGGCCGAAGATCAGGTTGAGTACCCTCGAAGACGTGCCATACTTCGGGTGCGGTTTGAGGAGCCAGTCGGGCAAGACGCCGTCCTCGGCCACCCGCTGGAGCACGCCGTTGGACCCGACGATCGCGGTGTTCACCGCCCCCGAGAGGACCAGGAAGCCGACGACCACCACGAAGCCGTGGAGCAGGAGCCGGGCCCAGTGCGGCCCGACGACGCTCATCGCCAGGCCGCCGATCATGTTGTCCTGGAACGCCCCAACCCGCTCATTGTCGGGGATGATCATCACCGCGAAGAAGCTGATCGCCGAAGTGAGGATCAAGCTGTAAAGGAAGACGATGAACGCCGCCTTCTTGAAGTTGGCCAGTTTCGGGCTTTCGACCTCTCGATAAACCTGGGCCAAGGTCTCCTCACCGCTCATCGCGAGGATCGAGTGGCCGAACGCGATCAAGATCCCCAAGGCCCCGATCAGGCTGGTCCAGTGGAACGACTTCGGCTCCCGGAGCGATTCGGCCACCGAGGTATTGCCGAGCCAGCCGAGCGGGTCTTCCTGCCGGCCTGTGATCTCGTTGATCTTCGGCTTTCCCTCGGCATCGACTTTTTTGGTCAGTTCGGGCGTGGTCGGGGGGATGTTGCGGGTTTCTGGTTTGACCGCCAGGGTGATCGCGCACCAGAGGAGCATCACGCCGGCCATGACGGTGGTCGCCGTCATGATCTTGACGGCCTTCCCGGTCGACTCGCGGAGCCCCCGGACGTTGGACCTCCAGAAGTAAGCCGTGGTCAAGGCCGCGATGACCGCCGCCCCCATGTTGACCGGCAGCGTATGCTTCAGCCCGGCATACTGGAGTCCCTCGTTGGCCCAACCGAGGAGATACTGCCCCGCCGAGACGCCGCTGATCGGGCCGGTCAGGACATAATCGAACAGGAGGGCCGACACCGAGAGCTTGGCGGGGATGCCTCCCATCGCTTGCTTGACGACGCGATAAACTCCCCCTCGAACGAACATCGTGCAGCTTTCGATGTACACGCTCCGGACCGCATAGCTGAACAGCATCACGCCGAGGATGAACCAGGGAGCGGCCTTGCCAACCTGCGCCTCGACGATTCCCCCGATATAAAACGCCGTGCTCGCCAGGTCGCAAAGCACGACGGCGGCGGTCCTTCGATATGAGATGAAGGTGAGCATCACCGTCGAAACGACCAGGATGCGACCGACGTTGCGGGTCACGCTTGGGTTGGAATCTTCCCCTTCGGATTTTCGCGTGGAATCGCCGCCGGCTCCCGTCGAGGGGTTGCCGTTGCTCATCGAGGTCACCTTTTCGGGTTGCGAACACGAAAGCGGCGGTGCTTCGGCTCGACGGAAGGGGGAAAACCGGCCAGTCAAGCAGAGCAAAGGACGGACCAACTCGCGGTTGACTCCGGTCCGGATCAAGACGTTGTTGGAAATTCCTTCGGATCAAACGACTGGAAGGTTTCCGCTTGAGTCGAGAAATCTCGGGATCAGGCTAACGAGAGACCTTCGCCTCGGCGAGCATCAAGACCGCCTCCTGTCGAGTCCCTTCGGCGGCGGAGTCACCCCGGAGCATGGCGGCGATCTCGAGCACGCGGCCCGCTTCGTCGAGCGGCGTGATCGTCGTCCGGGTCCGGCCCGCTTCGGTCCGCTTGCGGATGATCCATTGGTGGTCGGCATAGCTGGCGACCTGGGGCAGGTGGGTCACGCAGATCACCTGGTGGTGCTTCGCCAACTCGGCGAGCTTGCGACCGATCGCCCCTCCCAGGCGACCGCCGACCCCGGTGTCAATCTCGTCGAAGACCAGGGTCGGCACGCGGTCGGCGGCGGCGAGTGCGGTCTTCACCGCGAGCATGACCCTCGACAACTCGCCGCCCGAAGCCACCTTTCGGAGCGGTTTGCTCGGCTCGCCGACGTTCGGGGCGAACTGGATCTCGACCTGGTCGAACCCCGACTCGGGGGCCGACGAGGCGAAGGGGTCGTCGCCGGTCGGATTCGTCGCCAGGTCGACGGCCAGCCGCGAGTCTCCCAACCCGAGGGCTTTGAGGTGGGCCTGCACCGACTTGGCGAAGCCTTTGCAAACCTTTTGCCGAGCCGCCGTCAAAGCCCCGCCCGTTCGACCGACCTCGAACCAGGCTTGCCGGATCGGCTCGTCGAGCGCGAGGAGGTCGGCGGACGCGGTCTCGATCTCCCCGAGTTTTCGGGTTGAGGCGTCGAGGCGTCCCGCCAGATCGTCGGGCGAGCAGCGGTATCGGGCCGCCAGGCGTCGGTAGAGCGACAGTCGGGTCTCGACCTCTTCGAGTCGGTCGGGGTCGTCGTCCCACCCCTGGCCGAACCTCCGGAGCGCGTAGGCGATCTCGCGCGCTTCGTCGGCCAGTCGACCCAGGTCGGCGCTCGCGTCGGCGAACTCGGGGACGGCATCGACCAGGGGGGCCAAGGTCCGGGCGACCTTTTCGAGCAACCCTTGCGCGGAGCGGTCCGACTCGTAGAGCAGGGAGAAACCGAGTTGGGCGGCGGATCGGACCTGCTCGGCGTTCCCCAGGCGGTGGGCTTCGCGGGCGAGGTCGTCATGCTCGCCGACCCGAGGCGAGGCGGCGGCCAACTCCTCGGACTCGAAGACCAGGAGCGCCCGCTCCCGGTCGCGTTCCAGGGCGGCGCGGATCAGGGTGTTCCGGCGGTCGAGGAGGGCGGCGTGGTTGGTTCGGGCCTGCTCGAAGGCCGACCGCGTCGGCTCGACGGCTCCGAAAGTATCGAGGAGGTCGCGCTGGCGGTGGGGATCGAGCAAGGCCCGGCTTTCGTGCTGGCCGTGGATGTCGATCAAGCGCTCGCCCAAGGCCCGGAGGGTGGCGATCGGCACGGGCAGGCCGTTGGCGTGCGCCGAGGTCCGACCCGAGGCGGCGATCCGACGGGTCAGGATCAGTCGGTCGTCGTCGATTGAGCCGCCGAGGATCGCTTCGAGGTCGCGGCGAAGCGAGTCGTCCCCCAGGTCGATTGCCACGGCGGCGCGGGCTTCGTCGCGATCGGCCCTGACGAGGTCGCTCGACGCCTTGCCGCCCAGGACCAGCCCCAAGGCGGTCAAGAGCAGGCTCTTGCCCGCGCCGGTCTCGCCGGTCCAGGAGCAATAGCCAGGTCGGAGGTCGATCCGGGCGTCCTCGATCAACGCCAGATTTTGCACGGAAAGCTCAAGGAGCACGGCGCGTGATCCTCTCGATCGGTGGTCGAATCTTTGGGAGGAAACTTCGTTTGAGGGTGACCGGTGTCTGACTCGATCAGGTCAACTTCAGATTCTTCGTGTGGAACGCGACGGCTTGTTGGACGTGAAGATCCCAGTACCCCCAATTGTGGCCGCCGGGAAACTCGTGGTACTCATGCTCGACCTTTTTCGCTTCGAGGAGCGCGTGAAACGCCCGGTTGTGGTCGAGCAAGAAGTCTTCGGTCCCGCAGTCGATCCGGAGCGAGGGGATCTGACCCGGCTCGATCTTCTCGACGAGCGAAAACAGGTCTTCGGGGCCACCCTTCGCCGCCTTGCCAAAGATCCGTTCAAATTCCAATGTGTGGCGATCGCCGGGTTGCAAGCGTTGGAGCCGGGCGAACGCCAGCGCCCCCGAGTGCGAGTTGGCGCTGCAAAACATACCGGGGTGCTTGAACGCCAACTTCAAGGCGCCGTAGCCTCCCATCGAGAGCCCGCCGATCGCCCGCGCCGATCGATCAGCCTTGACCGGAAAGGTCCGCTCGACCAGGCCGATGACGTCCTTGAGCAAGTCATCCTCATAAGCCAGACCTTCGAGGGCGTTGGTATACCACCCCCGACCGCCGTCGGGCATGACGACCACCAGGGGCATCCCGGCGACGTAGCGCTCGATGCTCGACCGCCGCTGCCAGGTCGTGTGGTCGTCCGACAGGCCATGAAGCAGGTAGAACGTCGACCAGGGACCGGGGAGGTTCGCGTCCTCGGGGAAGATCACGTTGAAAGCGGATGCCTTCTGGAGCGATTGGCTATGATATTGGATCGTGGAGCACGCCATCAGGTTATTCCTGGAGAGTTTCCAAGGGGTGATCGGCGATCGCCGAGGACGGTTTGACAGGTGACGAGGCCCAGTCGGTTTGCCAGGCCATCGACCAGGACGCCGGGTCTTCGCCGATCGAGTCGAACAGCCCGAGGCACTCGGTCTCGGCCCGGCTTCGGAGCGAGTCGAGGTCGGTCCGGTCGAGCAAGGCCCGAAGGTCGACCCGCTTCAAGGTGGCCTGGGTGATCGGCCTCTTGTTGTCCAGAAAGGTCAGGCCAAGGAGAAGATCGGTCGCCTCGGGGCCGTTGAGGACGGCCGCGATGGTGCAAGCCGCCTCGGCGGTCGGGACCGGCAAGAAGTAGCAGGTGTCGTCGACCAGGGGAGGGCGACCGTCGATCGGCCCGATGGCCCGGAACCGGAACGACTTGTGTAGCCCCGAGATGGCGACTTTATAGGGGCCGAAGGCGTAGGGGCCGACGCCGAACAGCGAGAACGGCGGTCGCCCTCGGTAGATCGACGACTTTCGAGCGTCGAAGCGGTCGGCATGCCCTTGGAGGTAGGCCCAGAGTCGGGGGCTACTTTGGGCGAGGGCGCGGGGGTCGTCGTTGAGCGAGCGCTGGGGGATCAAGACCGATCGCCTCGGCCTGGGGGAGATTCCTCGGGCGAGGTCGGTGGCCTTGAACCAGGGGTAAACCCGGTCGGCCTCGACGCAGACCGGTTCGCCCAATCCGTTGACCCAACCGCCATCCTCGCGAGAGATCAGCTCCATCACGCTTGAAGCGTCGTGCTTGACCCCTTGCCGCCAAGGGATCGGCCCCGCCCCGTCGGCGAAGCTCGACCGCCGGTAAGACGCCAGGTCGGCCACGATCGCTCCGTCCTCGACGCCCCAGGTGGTTTCGGGAGTCGACTCGGCCAGGCCGGGAAACACCGGGACCTCGGTGACTTTCGGGCCGGGGCCGACTTCGACCCGGAGCAAACCGGCGGCGACCGAGGCCCGGAACCATCGAGGCGCGTCGATCTTCCAGAACGTCGCCGAGGTCACGGGGAGGTCGTCGCCCCGGATCGACCGGAGCAAAGCTCGGGCGACCGAGGTCTTGCACAAGAGCGCGATCGTCGGCCGTTCCGGGGCCAACTCGCGGATCAACTTGATCCAGACCGCTTCGGCCAGGTCGAAGTTCGAGCCGCCGGTCATCGCGTCGAGGCCCCGGGCGCGCCGGGCGTTGCTCCGGGTCGGCCCCGGGTTCCGCTCGGTCCCGCCCGAAGCTCCCAGGGCCGAAACCGTCACCCAGGGGGGATTGCCCACGACGAGCAGGCGACCGCCGCCCAGCCAGAGGAGGTCGCGGCTCAGGTCGAGGCGGAACAGGTCGGCGTTGAGGACCCGCCCCTTCTCGCCCACGAGATCACGGGCGACCCCGGCATGATCGGGCTGGATATCGACGCCTCGAACCTCTCGGGGCGAATCTTCGCCACCGAGGACCCCGGCCAGGAAATGCCCTCGCCCGCAGGTTGGCTCTAAAACGCGGTCGAATCGCTCTCCGTTCGCGCCGAGTCGGGCGAGGATCTCGGCGACCAGTTCCGGCGGAGTCTGGAAGTCGCCGAAGTCTTTGCGACCCGACGCTCGAAGGTCCGAAACCTTGCCGAGTTTTGGGATCATCATCGGGAAGCATCCCACCAGGCCATCGAGCAGACCGCCAATAACCCCGTCGCTGCGTCGATTATGTAGGCGGTTCTCGGTGAACACAAGAACAGTTTCAAAATAACAACGAAAGAGCCGGGCGAATGCGGCTCGACTAGCGAGGGCCGGTTCAAGCCGTTACGATCGACGCTCGTCCTGGGTCGCTGCCATTATTTGCTCGGTGAAAGCGTTGTTCATGTCGTTGCCCATTGGCGGTGTTCTCCGACTGGTCGGGCCTTTGATCGAGGTCATTTGCCTGGCTTTGCTCCAGAAGTGGGGCGGTCAAGGGTTGACGGTCCTCGGCATCCCGGTCGAGTACCCGCTCTATGTCGGCCTGGGGCTGGGCTTCGCGATGGTGGTCTCGGGTTTGACCTGGTTCCGGCCGAAGCGATCGGTCGCGGGGGATGGCCGATGAGCGGTTCGGATCGGTACCCCCAGTCTTATGAACCTCGGCGGTCCTACCGCTATTATGACCTGATCATGGCGGCGTTCGTCACGGTTTTGATCTGCTCGAATTTCATCTCGGCCCCGAAGCGGGTCACGCTGGGCGGGTTCACGTTCGGCGCCGGGGTCTTGTTCTTCCCGATCAGCTACCTGTTCGGCGATATTTTGACCGAGGTCTATGGCTATGCTAGGTCGAGAAAAGTGGTTTGGGCGGGTTTCGGAGCCCTGGCTTTCACATCGACGGTGAGCTGGGTCGTGCTTCATCTCCCGGCCGACCCGACCTGGTCGAAGCAGGCGGCTTACGAGTCGGTCTTCGCCGGGGCTCCTCGGGTCGTCCTGGCGTCGATGCTGGCGTTCTTCACCGGAGAATTTGTCAACTCGTTCGCGATGGCCAAGATCAAGGTCCAGACCCGAGGCCGATTCTTGTGGATCAGGACGATCGGATCGACGATCCTTGGCGAAGCGGCCGACTCCTTGATCTTCTACCCCGTCGCCTTCCTGGGGGTCTGGGACAATGACAGCTTGATCAAGGTCCTGGTGACGAATTACACCCTCAAAGTCGGCTGGGAGGTCGTCGCCACGCCGCTGACCTACGGCGTCGTCGCCTACCTCAAGCGGGCTGAGGGGGAGGATTATTATGATGTCGGCACGAACTTCACGCCGTTTTCGCTGAAGACCTGACGCGAAGTCATTTGATTGAGGAGGGTCGCTCGGATGCGGCTAGGAGTTATGACTGTCTGGACTATGGTCCAAACCATCGTTTCGCTGAACGCTATCCTGCTGTTGGGTGCTTTGGAGCAAGATTCACCGCTGCATCACTGGATCTTGCATAGTCTGGTTCCCCTGGTTGACGTTTCGTTGCTCGTTTCAAGTGGCTTTTTAGCGATCTACTTCGGGAAGCTACGGCAAAGGCGTCTCGCTGGCCTCTTTGCCTTGAACATCATCGTTGTTCTGGTGGCGGGCGTAATCAGAATTTCGGGCTTCGAGTTTCCTCGATGGCTTCTCTTCGGGGCGGACCTTTACTGGTTGAACCTTTATTTGATCTGCCTGGTGGGAAACTTCGCTCGCCCAGATCAAGCACCGCCTGAGTCAGCTTCCGTCCCTCGATGAGTAAGGCCTTACCGATGTGCGGAATCGTTGGATACACCGGGGATCAAGACGCGCCTCCGATCCTCCTGGCGGGGCTGCGCCGCCTGGAATATCGGGGATATGATAGCGCGGGGTTGGCCACGACCGATGCCGGGAAGATGGCCCTCCGGAAGCGAGCTGGTCGAGTCCAGGTCCTCGAAGACGCCGTTCGGGATGACCCGGCGATCGGGACGTGCGGGATCAGCCATACCCGGTGGGCCACCCACGGCCCGGCCAATGATCAGAACGCCCACCCTCACGTCGGAGGGCCGGGCGAGGGGACGGTCGCGTTGGTCCACAACGGGGTGATCGAGAACCACTCGACGTTGCGGGCTGGGCTCGAAGCGTCGGGCGTCGCGTTCCGAAGCCAGACCGACACCGAGGTGATCGCCCACTTGCTCGCCCTCGAACTCGGCGACGGCGACGACCTGTTCGGGGCACTCCAGCGCGTCTTGCCTCGGCTCGAAGGGACCTACGGCTTGGCCGCCGTCAGCCCCAGGTGCCCCGGCCTGGTCGTCGGGGCGAAGCTCGGGAGCCCGCTCGTGGTCGGTCTCGGCGATGGCGAGCACTTCTTGGCGAGCGACCCGGCGGCGATCGCCCCCCACACCGCGAGGGTCGCCTACCTCCAGGATGGCGAGGCCGTCCGCTTGACCGCCCGCGACTTCGCGATCCGGCACCGCGACCGGGGGTCGATCACGCCTCGGATCGACCGGATCGACTGGTCGCCCGACCTGGCCGAGCTGGGCGACCACGCCCACTACATGCTCAAGGAGATCCGCCAGCAGCCCGACACCGTCCGCGACGCATGCCGGGGGCGTCTCCGACGAGCCGAGGCCACGGCGGTCTTCGGCGGCCTGAACCGGACCCCTCGCCAACTCCGACAGGTCCGCCGGATCGTCCTGGCCGCGTGCGGGACGAGCTGGCATGCCGCCCTGGTGGGGGAATACTTGATCGAAAGGCTGGCCAACCTCCCCGTCGAGGTCGAGTATGCCGGCGAGTTCCGCTACCGGAACGCCCCGCTCGACGATCGGACCTTGGTGTTCGTCCTGAGCCAGTCGGGCGAGACCGCCGACACCCTGGGAGCCTTGCGCGAAGCCAGACGCCGGGGCCACCCGACCTTGGCCATCTGCAACGTCGTCGGCAGCACGATCGCCCGAGAGTCCGACGGGGGGATCTACCTCCACGCCGGCCCCGAGGTCGGCGTCGCCAGCACCAAGGCATTTCTGGCGCAGGTGACGGTCCTGACCTTGCTCGCGCTCCACCTAGGACGGCTCAGGAACCTCTCGTTCACCGACGGGCTGGCGGTGATCGACGCCATCGAGGCCGTGCCCGAGGCGATCCGCCGCGTCCTCGAATCGGAACCCGCGATCATCCGGGCGGCCGAGCGATTGGCCCAGGCCCGGAGCGTCATCTACCTGGGCCGAGACATCCACTTCCCGGTCGCGCTGGAAGGGGCGCTGAAGCTCAAGGAGATCAGCTACCTCCACGCCGAAGGGTACCCGACGGCCGAGATGAAGCATGGCCCGCTCGCCCTGATCGACCCCGAAACGCCCACGGTGTTCGTCGCCCCCCGAGGCCCGCTCCACGCCAAGACGTTGAGCAACGTCGAAGAGGTCCGAGCCCGCTTCGGCCCGGTGATCGCCGTCGGGACCGAAGGCGACGCGCGACTGATCGCCCTGTCCGACGCCTTCTTGCCGATCCCCGAAGTCCCCGAGGTGGTCCAACCCCTCGTCGCCGCCGTCCCGCTCCAGCTCTTGGCCTACCACGTCGCCCGGCTCAGGGGTTGTGACATCGACAAACCTCGCAATCTGGCCAAGAGCGTCACCGTGGAATAGGCTTGCCTCTTCTCGAAGTTCGACGGTCCCCCGCATCCCGGTTCTTGTTGTTTTTTCCGGACGACGGCGGGAATTATGACTTCCGTCGAGGTCGATCAGGTTGACAATAAAGTCTTGATTTGACTAATATCCTCCCTAATTCTTCGGGCGGAGCCGCCCTGGGCTAGACCGGCTGATGTCGGCTAAATCTAGCGGATCATGACGCTGGATTGACAAGATGCGAGGCATTCTTTCGCTCCTGACCGAGGTGGCCCGCAAGCCTCGCGTTTCCATCGACCTGATGCACGAGCGGACATCGAGGAATGACCCTTTCTTCGGTCGGATCACCAAGGACTTCTATCGGGAAGCGACGGCGCGACACCGCCGCTTTCCCTTGGTCCGGCGATTCGAGTACGGCTATGCCGTCGCTCACCTGCCAACAGGCGGGTCGTCCGCCTACCTGGGGGCGGTCGAAGCCTCGGCTCGCCGGAACGTCAAAAAGGCGAAACGGTTGGGCTACCGCTTCGATCGGATCGACTACAATGCTCACCTCGACGATGTGACCGAGATCCTCCGTTCGGCCAAAATACGCCAGGGGCGGCCGATGCCCGAGTCATTCTTTCGCGAAGCCGCCAAGCCCCACTCCAACCCTTCGTCCTTCAGCCCGAACCACGACTACCCCTATTTCGGTGTCTTCCTGGAAAATCAGCTTGTGGCCTACGCAAGCTGCCTCGTGGCCGGTGAGCTTTGCGGAATCCAGACAATCTACGGGCACTCCGACGTCCTGGCCGACGGCGTTGTCCCGCTCCTGATCGCCTCGATCACCGATCGGTTGGCCGAGAACCATCCGGAGGTCCGATACTACTCCTACGGAAGCTACTTCGGTGCGTCCGAGTCGATGCGGCGGTTCAAGCGAAAATTCAACTTCCAGCCGTACCGAGTCACCTGGAAGCTCGGCAACTGACCGTTGAATCGCCCGGCAGCTCGCCCGAGCAAGGAACAACGACGTCAGCAATCTCGCAACCGGCGGAAAAGCGTTACCGTGGAGGGATCTCGTCCAACCTTTTCTCAGCTGGGGAGACGTTCCCATGTGCTTGAGTCAAGCCCTGGTTTACCGCGACTTTCGAGTTGCCTCTGTGATCATCGCTTGCTTTGGACTTGTCTTCGTCCCCGGCGATGTAAGCAAAGCCCGAGCGGACCACGATCGGCCCGCGATCACTCACAGCTTCCTGGCCACGGGTGGAAATACCTCGATCCGAGACGAACAGGGAAAAGTGACCTGGAGTTACCCACAATCGACGCGAGACGGGTGGGTTTTGCCCGACGGTCATCTCCTGCTCGTACTCTCGAAGAGTCGGACTTCGCCAGGTGGCGGTGTGATCGAGGTCGAGAAAGACGGTCAAGTGGTGTTCGATTACAAAGGAACCCAGTCCGAGGTCAACACCGCTCAGAGACTGGAGGACGGGAATACCTTGATCACCGAGGCGGGCGACCGCCCTCGCCTCCTCGAAGTGGATCGGCAAGGGCATGTGGTGATTGAGGTCCCGCTCAAGGCACAAACCAAGGATCACCACCTCCAGACGCGGATGTCCCGAAAGCTCGCGAACGGCAATTACCTCGTCCCCCAACTCCTCGACAAAGTCGTGAGGGAATATACACCCAAGGGCGAAATTGTCTGGGAGATGAAGACGCCCGACATGCCGTTCACGGCGATCCGGCTGCCTGGTGGCGGCACCCTGATCGCCTGCACCCGAGGCAACCTGGTGATCGAGGTTGATCCCGACGGGAAAATCGTCTGGCAGTTGACGAACGACGACCTGCCCGGTAGGCCGATCAAGGACGCCTGCGGCGCCCAGCGACTCCCCAACGGCAACACGGTCATCACCAGCTACGGGGCTCAAGGTCGAGAGGTCAAACTGCTGGAGGTGACGCCGGACAAGCAGATGGTCTGGACTTACCTGAGCCCCGAGACGGCCGGTATCCACCACTTCCAGATCCTCAGCACCAACGGCGAGGCAATCAAAGGCCATCCGCTTCGGTAAGATGGATGCTCGATGATCAAGGATTTCCGGCCACTCGACTCGAAGGTCAAATCGAGTGCCGGAGGATCGAAGCAGTTCGGTTACTGGGGCGAGGATGGCTGGTTTGGTTTCGGTTCGCTGGGGTTGTAGCCGAGGGTGTCGAAGACGGCGGTCGGGGCGTCTTCAAATCCGGGGGTCGTGACGGGACCCGATCCCATCCCGGGGAGTAGCTCGGCGCGGATCTGAGCCAGCATCGGGTAGATGGCGAGGTAAACTTCACGCTGGCGGGGGGTCTCGGAGGGCCCGAACCGGAGGTTGTAGGCGGACATGAACTCGAGCAAGTCGCCCAGGGTGGCTTCGGGACGCTTGTCGACCCCGGCGAGAAGGACGTTGATGGCGGGCGTTTCGAGCATCGACGCCAGTCCGGAAAGAGCTTTGACGTACTTCTCGGCGTCACGACGCTCCTGCGAGTTCTCGGGGAAGGTCGCCTCGACCTTGGCCCGGGTCGCCGCGATCTGGTCCTTGGCCTTCTTGATCGTCTCGGGGTTGTGCGTGCCCAGTTCCTCGCCCTCATGGCGCAACTCGGCGGCGACGGCCTTGAGCTTGTCGCGGTCGGGGCCGAACTCGTCCCGTTTCAGGCACTCGGGCGGCCCGCCCTGGGTGAGTTGGTGGACGCTGATCGAGATGGCCGCCGACGCATACGAGAACGGGATGTCGCGGATCGCGTCGCCGCCGATCTTCATCTTCGAGCCGAGATAGATCGCCTTGGGGAACACCTTCGGGTCGTTCAGCTCGTCGTCGTCGACGTTCAGGGCGTTCCCGTTGGCGATGTCGATCGAGTTGGGCGCCATCCGGAGTCGAGCCTGGATCGCGTTTTAGTCGGCCTTTCCCCTCTGCTCTTTCCCGGCCAGTTGATTCCCGTAGACCTTCGCGGCCTGAATCCGGGAGTTGTCCATGTACTGGTTCCACTGCATCGCCGTGTTGACGTTGATCGATCGGGCCTGCGCGGTGTTGATATTGTACTGGCCGACGCCCATCGCATACATCCCGGCGCCTCGGGCCGCATCGCCTTGGGCGGTATGGGCACCACCGTAGCCACCGCCCCAGTACCCTCCGCCATAAAACTGGGCTTCGACCGACCCTCCCGTCAAGGCGAGGACAACCGCGCCGGTCCAACCAAGATTCGATTTCATGGGAAATCCTCTCCAGTCGATGGTGAGCAACGGGCCTCGTCCGGCCAAAAAACCGGATCGGGGCGACTCAACAAGGCTCGGTCATGGTTCTTGGGCCGACGACCTCGTCAGATCGACTTCGTGTTCATCGCTTGAAGATACGCGAATTTAATAGATGCCAATCGAGAAATCACGACAACTCTGAATCCAATAAATTCAGTCCCAGGATCGATCATCTCGGTTACTTTTTCCGCCGACGCCAGCGAGATTGGGTAATCTAGATCAACCACGGCCGGCCGGGTCCTTGCCAAGCCTGTCTCCGGCTGGGGCGGCTGCACCGACCCCTTCCACCCGGAGATCCTCGGTGGAGATCCGGAGAAAGACTTTCAGAGCAACCCAATCGGGTCTACCCCCGCCAGGTTTGGCCGGAAGAACTTTGCGGCGGAGCGAACTCAAGCTCGACTCGACCGCCCCCTATTATTGTTCATTTGATTGATCCAAAAATAGTATTGAATCAAGCTTGCTTACCGAATCCCCCCTTTTCGATTGGAAAGATCCATGCACCTCGGCCCACGCTTTGGCTTCCGTCGCGCCCGGCCCCGGCTCGAACCCCTGGAAGGTCGGCGGCTCCCAACCACGTTCGCGGTGGTCAACACGAACGACTCGGGCCTCGGATCGCTCCGCCAAGCAATCCTCAAGCGCCGACCTCGACCCATCCCCCGGGGTCGACTCGATCGCCTTCGCCATCCCCGGCGGCGGGGTCCGCACGATCGCCCCGACCTCGGCCTTGCCCCCGATCACTCGCTCGGTGGACCTCGACGCGACGACGCAGGCGGGATACGCCGATTCGCCGCTAATCCAGCTCGACGGGATCGCCGCCGGCTTGACGGACGGGATTTTTTTGGGGGGCGGGTTCGACGGGAGCCCCGACGGGAGCACGGTCCGGGGGCTGGCGGTCGACCGGTTCCAGGCCAACGGGATGGGGGTCGAAAGTGCCAATGATGTGGCGATCCGGGGGAATTATATCGGGGTCGACCCGACCGGGACGATCGCCGAGGGCAACGGAGGAGACGGGATCGGCAATGGCGGCACTTACGTCATCTCGCGCACGGTCATCGGCGGGACGGGCTCGGGGGACGGCAACGTCATCTCCGGCAACGCGAACAGCGGGGTGGGCGACGGCGGCGATCTCACGGTCATTCAAGGCAACCGGATCGGGATCGACACCTCGGGCACCCACGCCCTGGGCAACGAGTTCGGGATCGTATTCGGCGATCGGACGACGGTCGGCGGGACTTCGGTCGGGGCGGGCAACCTGATCTCGGGCAATCGCCTCGATGGCCTCACCATCGGCAGCCACAGCGGCGACCGGAACTTGATCGAAGGGAACTTGATCGGGACCGACGCCTCGGGTACGCGCCCCCTGGGCAACGGGCGCGACGGGATCGACGTCGGGGCCTCGGCCTACAACTCGATCGGTGGGACCGCCCCCGGGGCGGGCAACGTCATCTCCGGCAACGGGGGTGACGGGATCTTTGTGACCTACGAGTTCGATTCCAGAAGTGATTATGAAGGAAGTACCCTCGGGGCGCCTTACCAGCGGATCGAGGGCAAAGTCATCGGGACCGATCGCCGGGGCCTCCTCGACCTTGGCAACCGCGGCAACGGGATCAGCTTCAGCGTCATGTCCTCGGGGACGATCGGTGGGACGGCCCCGGGCGGCGGGAATTTGATCGCGCACAACAAATTGCAACCGATCTCGTTTCCTGGGGGTTCAAACGGTCACCCCGGAAGATAGCAGCGCTGTCGGCAACACGTTTGGGTCGGAGACTCCGCTGGCCGATATCGATCTGACGGTATCCGGCTCGAACCCCGAGGCGAAGTACGGCGACCCGATCGCCTATACCTTCACCGTCACCAACCACGGCCCCGACACCGCGACCAACATCCGGCTTCGACTGATCCGCGACGGCGGCAATTACCCGGTCACCGTGGTCTCGGGTCCGGCACAGGGCGAGGCAGGAGAGGTCGGTTTTCTCAGCATCGCCAGCCTCGTCACCGGGGCCTCGACCACCATCGACGTCCAGTCGCGGGGGAGCCAGTTCAACACGTACCTCCCGGCCATCGACTATTTCGGGATCGCGCTGGTGGGCCTCGATCAATTCGATACCGACTCGACGAACGACTCGGCCTCGGCCCCGCTCGACACCGCGCACCTGTCCGGCTTGACCGTCACCGGCGCGGTCACTCCCCGGTCGTTGGGCAGCAGCAGCGGAGAAACCGTCACCTTCACCGTCGCCACCATCGGCGAAGGGACCGCCACCAACGTCCGCCTCGCGCTGGCGGGTTCGATCCCCTCGGGGGCGGTCCAGGGCGTCCGGGCCAGCCAGGGGACGGCCCCCTCGCCGGGCGACTTCGCCCCGGGCTGGGCCCCGTTCGCCTCGCTGGGGATGCTGGGTCCGGGAGTCTCGGCGACGGTGTCGGTCGACCTGGCGGCGGCGATCCCGTCGTCCTTCGCCCTCACGGCGACCCCCTCGTCGGACTTCCGCCTCCTGGGCCCCGCCTTGGCGATGCCGGTCGCCTCGACCGTGGCAGACCTGTCCGTCTCGGCGGTCACTTCCCCGGGGGTCGTCCGGGTCGGTCAGGACGCCGCGTTCGCATTGACCGTGGCCAACCGGAGCGCGAACCCCGCAACCGGGGCATACCTCGTCCTCGACCTGTCGGCCCTGACGAACGTCCGGTTTGCGTCGGGCCAAGTCCCCGTCAACCCAATCCCGGGCCGACCGGGCTTCTACCTGGCCACGCTCGGGACGCTCGCCCCCGGCTCGACCGCCCCGATCGCCCTCCAGACGACCGCGACGCGCACCGGCCTGCTACCAGCCATCGCCGTCGCCGGGCTGGACCAGTCCGACTCGAACCCGACGGACAACCTCGCCTTTGCCGCCGTCGAGGTCATCCCCACCGTCCAAGTCGCCGCGATCGAGCCCCGGGTCCGGGGCGACCAGGTCACCGCCGTCCGGCTTTTCTTCGACGTCCCGTTGGTCAAAAACAAGGCCGAAAACCTCAAGAACTACCACCTCTCGACGACGGTGAAGCCGGTCGGTCGAAACGGGACGAAGTTCATCAACGTCCCCGTCCGCCTCCAATCAGCCCATTATGACCGCGACCCGTCCGCCCTCCTCATCCGCCTGGCCAACCCGTTGCCCAGGCTCGGGCCGCCGATCACGCTCGTCATCGGCGGCTCTGGCTCCGTCGGCCTCACGGGCCAGGGGGCCTCGCCCCTCATCGCCAATCCGATCACCGTGACGATCGACACCCCCGCCAAGCGTCGTCCCCGCTGAGGGCTTATCGTCGGGGGCGGGGCTGCCAGCAACTTAGCATCGCAATTGCAATACAGAATATTACTGTATCAAAACTATTCTATAAAACTTCCGAGGAGCCGACTCGATGGCCGCGATGACCGCCTCGAACCCGATCGACGACCTGATGTACGACTGGTTGACGGTCCTCCAGTCGAAGGCCGAAGGGCTGAACGCCTACGAGAAGTTCATCCAAGACGCCGAGAAGGGCAATTCGCAAGAGTGCGTCCAGATGTTCCGCAAGCTCCACGAGCAGGACGCCAAACAGGTCGAGGAGATTCGCAACCACTTCGCCCAGATGATCGTCAAGCAGCAGGGCAGGTGAGCCTTCGAGAAGGGGCGGTCCACAAATTCATGACGAGGTGGAATCTCCTCCCTCCTCGGATGAACTCATCGCTCAGATGTCATGCTTCGTCCACTTCAAAGGTCCGCAGGTGAGATTGCCTCTGTCGGGGATGCGGAATGCGAAGCCGAGATCGCCGACTTCGCGGTCGCCTCCTTGAACCGGGTCCGGTCGAGTTCGTACTTTTGGAGCTTCTGGGTCACGCTCCGGCGCGACAAGCCGCTGTGGCGGGCGCAACTGGCGACGTTCCCTTTGTAGTAGGCCAAGAGTCGAGTGAAATAGTCGCGTTCGACTTGCGCGACGAGGTCGCCGGTCAGGTCGGGTAGGGGCTTTTCGATGTCGATCAGGCTTGATGACGACCCGGCCCCCGGTCCGGCCTGGCCTCGGCGGGGGGCGACGGTGGCGGGGAGGGCGTCTCGGTGGATGATCGTGCCGTCGGCCATCGCGACGGCGGCCTTGATCGCGTTTTCCAGTTCGCGGACATGCCCCGGCCAGTTGTGTTCCAACAGGGCCTGCATCGCGGCCGAGTCGATCTCGGTGACTGGCGGGGTGCTCTTGGCGATCAACTTTTCGAGGAAGTGGAGAGCGAGCAGGGGGATGTCCTCGACCCTCTCCTTGAGCGAGGGGACGTCGATCCGGACCACGGCGAGGCGATAAAACAAGTCCGAGCGGAACCGGGATGCTTTGACCTCGTCTTCGAGCCTTTTGTTCGACGCGGCGACGATCCGGACGTCGACCTGGACGGTTTCCGAGCCGCCGACGCGCTCGAAAGTCCCCGACTGGAGGACCCGCAAGAGCTTGGCTTGCATGCTCGGGGAGATTTCGCCCACCTCGTCGAGGAACAAGGTCCCGCCGTCGGCCGCCTCGAATCGCCCTTTCTTGCGGCGGTCGGCCCCGGTGAAGGCCCCTCGCTCGTGGCCGAACAGTTCGCTTTCGAGGAGCCCATCGTTGAGCGCCGCGCAGTTGAGGGCGACAAACGGGCCGTCCCGGCGCGTGTCCGAAGCGTGGATCGCCTGGGCGATCAACTCCTTGCCGGTCCCGGTCTCTCCCCAGATCAGGACGGTCGAGCCGAGCGGGCCGACGTTCTTGATCAGGTCGAAGATTCGCCGCATCTTCGGGCTTTTCGAGACGATGTTGTGGAACCGATAGTCCTCGCGGAGCTGGAGCCGAAGCTGCTCCAACTCGTCGATCAACCGGCGCTGGTCCAGGGTCCGGCGGACAAGCAGGACCAGTCGGGCCGGGTCGCAAGGCTTGGCCACGAAGTCGTCCGCGCCCGCCTTCATGGCTTCGAGCGCGAGTTGCGGGTCGCCGTGCCCGGTCAGGACGATCACCCCGCAGGGGATCTTCTCGCCTCGGACGACGTTGAGCAACTCGACCCCGCTCATCCCCGGCATAACGTAGTCTGTGATGATCATCTGAAACGGCGACGACCGCAGCAAATCCAGGCCGACCCGGGCGTCATCCACCACCTCGACGTCCCAGCCTTCGTTTTCGAGGGTCGCCCGCAAGGTTTCCCGCGTCAAGACGGTGTCGTCGATCACCAAGATCCGAGGATTCATGGAACAGAGGCCCTTCCTTGGCCAAAGCGTGAGTCATCAAAGCGGACGAGGTTCGAGGGGAGGAACGACCGAGCCGGGCGGGTCGAGGGGAGGGCTGGCTGCTTCGTTGGCTTTTTCCGGGGCGACGATCACCCGGAACTCGGCCTTCGTCCCTCGCTTGATCCGGATCAAGAGATCGCGGCCGACGGGGCGACTCGCGAAGACCGCTCGGAAATCTTCGACATTGCCGACCAACCTCCCCCCCGCGTCGGTCAGGACCATCCCCGGCTCAAGTCCGCCTCGATCCGCCGGGCCGTCGCGGTCGACACCGGTCACGACCAGGCCGGAACCGCCTCGATCGAGTTGGTATCGTTTCACCAACTCCGGGGTCTTCTCGGCCAGGGTCAACCCGATCGACGGGAACCTCGCAGCTCGGCTCGAAGTTTCAACCGGCCCGGGGCGCGGAGGAGGTGTCGAGGGGGCGGGATCGATCAAATTCAGTTCGGGTTCCTGGTCGACTCCGGGAATCGGGGCGGGCGCGGGCACGATCGCCCCACCGACCACCGGAGGTGTCGCGACGACCGGAGGGCGAGTCACCCCGAATGGGGTGACGTTCAGGTTCGGCCCGGGGACGATCAGGTTCGCTCCCGGGACGTTGATGTAGAGTCCTCGGGGCCGGACCGGGACGAAGGTCTCGGTTGGGACCGCGACGGAGGTGGATGGGAGTCCGAAGCGTTCGGGCTGCGGTTCGGGGCGGACCTGGATCGGCAAGACCTGGCCGTTGCGGTCGACGCCGAGGTCGAGCGGTTCGCCGACCCTGGCCACTTCGATGGCGGCCTGGAGCGTCCCGGAGCCTCCGGCGGGTTGGCCTCCGATGCTGAGGATCACGTCCCCCGGCTGCAACCCGGCCACGGCGGCGGGGCTGGCGACGACCACGCTGGAAACCAGGGCCGCTTCCCCGACGTTGAGCCGGGCGGCGGTCGCGGGGTCGACCTGTCGGATCGTGATCCCGAGGTAGGCGCGTCGGACCCGACCAAACTCCGCGAGGTCGGCGACGACCCGCCTGGCCCGGCTCGAAGGCACCGCGAAGCCGACCCCTTCGTATCCGCCCCCGTTCGACTTCAGCGCCGTGTTGATCCCCACCACCTCGCCTTGGAGGTTGATCAGAGGCCCGCCGGAGTTGCCGGGGTTGATCGCGGCGTCGGTCTGGATCAGGTCTTCGTAGAGGGCCATCCCGATCCCTCGCCCTTTGCCGCTGACGATCCCCGCCGTCACCGTCCCCGAGAGGCCGAACGGACCGCCGATCGCCAGGACCCAGTCGCCGATGTCGAGCCGGGTCGAGTCGCCCCAGGGGGCGGCGACGAGGTCGGTCGGGTCGATGGCCAGCAGGGCGAGGTCGGATTTGGGGTCGCGCCAGACCTGACTGACGGGGCGTTCCCGCCCGTTGCTTAAGATCACGACGACCCCTCGGGCGGCACCGGCGACGACGTGGTCGTTGGTGACGACCAGCCCTCGGGCCGAGTCGACCACCACGCCCGAACCCCCACCTCGCGCCGACCTCGCCAGGGGGTCGGCGTCGGGCAGGCCGTCGAACGGCGAGGCGGCCCCGAGCGGTCGGACCGTGACGACCGCCGGGAGCGCCTGCCTCGACGCCTGGCGGAATCGGCTCGAAAGCCCCTCGGCTTCGAGCTGCGCCGGGGCGGTCCCGGTGCCGATCGCCAGGAAGGCCAGAGTCAACGCCCAGACGGACCCATTCGCTCGGCAAGCTGATCGATCGGGCACGACGCAACTCCTCGACGGGGTGGACTCCAACGGCGGGGCAAAGTTCCCAGGTCGATGATAACCGGCCCCACCGCCACACCTCAAGACCCCCCGACGGCGCACCCCGATCGGCCCCGCGAGGCGCGGGCGGTCGCTCGGCGGACTTGGCGGCTGAACGGCGGGCCTCACGGCGCCGACGGGACCGGCGAGGGCGGTGACAAACCGACCGAGATGGGGACATACGACGACTTCCCATCAGCGAGAACCGATGATTTTGGCGCGCCCGGCCCTGGCTCCGGGGGCGGGGGCGGCGGCGAGCAAAACGAAGCCGAATCGTCCGTAAGTCCCTTTTTCAAGGATCTTTCCGTCGCCGTCGCCGTCAAAACTTTCTTCACTTCGGTTGGGAGCGCCGCCTTCGACGACGCCTCGCGCCGCATCTCCCGCAGTTCCGTGAGGAGCTTGAGCATCGACCGCTCGGACGCCCCCGCATACCGTCGGAGCGCCGTCCCGTCGGCCCCCAGGTCGAGCAGCGACCGCTCGGCCGCCTCGGCGCGGCCCTTTTCGGTCCGGTCCGGGTCCAGGCTCGCCCGGTGCGCCTCCAGGTGCGTGATTTCGGCGGTGATGAGGGTGTGGATCTCCCCCAAGGCCCAGTGCCGTTGGGCCTCTGAGTCCAGGTCCGCGTGCTCGGCCGGGTCGAGCCCTTCCCAGAAGTCATGGACGATCCCCCGCGTCAGCATCCTGACGCGCGACACCGGCGCCTGCGCGGGCTGCCAGCCCAAGCACAGGTCGAGTTCGACCCCTTCGGCGTCATCCCAGGCGACGAACGACCGCGGCTCGGCCTTCTCCCGGAGGGCGCGGAGGCGGCCGAGCAGGGCGTCGACCCCCTCGGGGGCGGCCATCAGCCGCCGCCGGGCGGTGGCCGGGTCGAGTCTGATCTCGTCGAGGATCTGTTCGGCCAACGCCTTGCGGCCATCATCGTAGACATCGGCGGCCCGCCGCATCCGCTCGGCGGCCAGCGCCGTCTCGTGGCGGTAGGCCCGCTCGACGCGGATCGACGCGATGGCCACCTGCCGCACCAGGAGCGCCGCGAGGATGTCGCCATCGGGGACCAACTGATCCTCCAGAGCCGCGATCCGCAGCGCCACTTCGTGCTCATCCTCGCCGGGGATGACGACCCCCCGGCCAGTCAACCCATGAGTCAGGGCATTGCGCCGCGAGGCGTCCTTGCCCGCGACGGTCTTTGGTCCGGTAGATTGGAGCGCATTGGCGCGATTAGCGGCGATCTGAGCGGGGGAAGCGGCCATCGGTGCGATCTCGATTGGTGGATGATCCAGCAACAACGAACCGACCCGACCGGCCGGTCCCCAAATTGGCATCATCGATACAATCGTGATTTCCACCGCGAATTATCATACTATCCCACCAAGACCCCCTAATTTTCCAGATCCGTTCACTTTCGGACGGGACCGTTCGCAGCAGAGACCGGCGGGGAAGGGAGTGGTCAAGAACCACGTCAGACGGGGACAGAGATAAATCAAGTAGAATAAATTGACACCAATTTCTTCTGATACCAATTCCTTCCATACCTAGCGGGATCGTGCAGAACAATGGACGATTGAACCGACCCCCCTTACTATTCTTCCGCAAGGCGGACATCAGACAATTATCGAGGCCAGAGGATAAGTGGCGATTTATGCAATGGTATCGGAATCTTGAGAGGAGGATTGAACCCTATCTCATCAAGCAAAAACATTGCGGGAGAATCTTGTTCGGGTTCGCCCTGATCGGAGTTGTGGAGGTTTGGCTAGCGGTCCTGTGGTGGTTGCCGCGGCATTACTCACCCGACGACGCTGGTCTGCTCGGCGACAGCTTCGGTATCATCACCAGCCTGTTCAGCGGCCTGACAATGATCGGCGCCGGATACGCGGTTTACGCTCAAGCTGAACAGCTTCGGTTGACCCGAAAGCAAGTGGAGGAAAGCAAGGAATTGTCGGTCCTGCAATCGCTGATGACGGCAAGGGTCGCTCTGAGTGAGCGCTCGGATCAAAGGGTTCAGCAGATAGTTCAGAAGTTCAAAGAAAACGGACCGGCAACGACCAGCGAGTTGATCGCTCATCGGAAGAACATACTCCATCCTTTTCGCCAGGAGGACGGACGGAATGTCTCCGAATTGAAACGGCTCGTGGTTCATCTGGAACAACAGATTGGGTGGCAAAATCAAGACGAGCAAGACGGCGAAACCGACACTTTGTAATAAGTCGGCGACGACTTTAAGTCAGGAAAAGGTGTCAGGGACCGAGTCAGGAAAAGGTGTCAGGAGTCAGGAAAAGGTGTCAGGGACCGATTCTCGGGGACGGGAAAAAGCCGACCACCTGACACCTTGAGGAAAAAGCCGGACAACGGTCCCTGACACTTTTTCCACGCTCGTCCCTGGCAGCTTTTCCTGACCCTTGCCATCCCTAATCGACGAGATCCGACCGATCGGATAAGATCGACCGAGCGTCTAATCGCGGCATGATCGCTCGGGAGCAGCCTCAAAAGATCGTATCTCTTCGACAGGCGGAGAAGCCCGTGGAATCAAATCTCATCGTTCAACCTGAGGTTACCTGCACTTCAGCCAAGGATTTTATCGAAATTATTTCACCGATCGGTCCCTATTTTCGCCCATTTAGCCTGGATGAGGCCTGGATATTTCGAGGCCATGGTGAAGCCAATTACGAGCTACTGCCGTCGCTTCATCGAAACGGGTGCCTTCAGCGGTTTATAGATTTCGATTTGTCAGATGCCTCCGGCTGGAGGCGAGGTGAGCGTGATGTCTTGACTAAATTCTTCGAATTAGCCGACAAACGCGGTTTGATCCTACCGGATGATATACTCCCCGCGTCTGAAAGTTGAGGGTTGTTTGGATTAATGACGTTCTTTACGATCGACGGCAGTGACGACCCCCTTTGGAACCCGATTTGGCTGGGATCATGATCTCCATCGACTTCACCGC
>JAABUX010000902.1_pt1 | contig 47563 bp, 53 predicted proteins | sample 5561851 | NCBI WGS metagenome assembly JAABUX01 (sample SAMN10711883, study PRJNA513361) | rock metagenome | isolation source: Antarctica rocks | place: Antarctica: Victoria Land, Richard Nunatak red sandstone | collected 2016-01-03 | reverse complement strand
CCCCTCGCTCGGAAAGTGAAGCTGGCGGACTTGAAAGACAATATGGACTTGCAACGGCTGCAACACATTACTGACGGGGACAAGCAGCGGTGGCATCGATATGCCAAAGCTTCTGCAGCACTAGCTCTGTAACTACAGCTAGCACGAGAGGGTCAACGTGCCAGAGCTTAACCAGCCAACGAATAACTTAGATGAACTCTATCAAGCTACTGAGGTCGCCAAGCCATAATTTTTTCAACTGGTCGAAAGAATTGCTCAGATCACTGGAGGCCAAGCTGTCATTGCTTCACTCAAAAATCGAGAGCGAGCTGAGGCCAAGATAGCAGCTGAATATGGAGGCAATGCCGCAGAAATCAGAGATCTCTTGAGAGCTAGCATTCACTATAAAAGTCTAAAACAGATCTACCAGGGATTAGAACAGCTAAAGGCAGAAGGAGTAGAGGTTCTGCTGCTCAAAAATAGGTTTTTGCACCCAACCCGCAGTGGTTATAGAGATGCCTTGATGAATATTAGAACCCGAAATGGGGTCATAGCTGAGCTACAGCTCCACCTGGAACAGATTCTTGTAGCTAAACAAGAAGGCCATAAATACTATGAACAGGAACAAGAACTTAGCAGAAGAAGCAAACTGGAAAACCGAAATCTTACACCTGATGAAAGCCGTCAGGTTGAAGCCATCCGAACTAAACAAAAAGAATTATACGAAGCAGCCTTTCTCCAGGCTCAAGTTGAAGAAGGAACCCAGAGCCAAGGGTTAACCCAAAATTACTCCACACAAGATCAAGAGTTGGAGTCACCTGAGACGCAGCAACAGTTTACTGAACTAAATCAGAGTTAAGTTCAGCAGGAAGCCGTGGCAACGGTTGCAGGGCAAGCGCATCTCAAACCCTCTTGACAAATCCAGTTTTATCTAAACTGTCCTGACTAGAAGGCATTTAACTTTTGTAGAGAAAATGCAACAATCGGCTTTTTGAGTTAGCAGCAATAATGCTTAACTCAACGTAAAACTTAGTCGATTAGATGTAGGGAAAAGCAAAATGCTGGAAGTATTGATTTAAAAGCATTGGGAGGGGCTGACTGATTTCATTCATAGACAAGCTGGTTTGTCAATTAACAAATAGATGCGCTTACCCTGTGCAGGGTAAAAGCTGTTTGACATCATGATTCACAACAATCTATTACACTTCTATGGGCTCTTCTGGTTCAATCGCTGGACAATGCCCAACTGGCGTGGAAATCCGTTGACTTCCCTAAAGACGCCGAAGTGGGCCAGAGGAGACAAGTCACTCAATTGTCATCAGTTGCTTTTTCCATAATCTGCCTCCATTCTCTCCAGGTACAGCAACTGCCGTGGGGTGAAGCATGTCGAGCGCTGCAAATTCGCTCTTTAGATCACATTCAATTCGTTCTCAAGAGTTGTAACACAACCTGTTTTTGAACCATGCCCGTGAGAGTGACGGGAGTATGTCACCTAATGAATGCTTCACTCAAACCCAAGCTCATCATTGGGATCGTATAGCTTCACAGAAGATTGTGGTAAGAGCCTTTGAGTAAAAATAACTAGGTTTAGTGTATTAGCTCTGAAGGGGTGACAAGGAGGGCTACAACACTTATAGGTTCAAGGTTTCAGGTATTCATGGTATAAAGAAAAGAGGTCTGGCTTTGTCAACAAGACCTCCTTAATGATAAGATGCCTGAATTTTACCAAATCTACCTCAAAAGTCAACTTGAACCGTGCCAATATCTGCTGAACAGTATTTTGATTGATTTGTTGCAATCTATCAAAATGGTGAAATTGGAAGCTTTAGCTACCGCACTCCCCTTGCCGATAAAGTTTGAAAGTCGGCGGCATAGACTGCAAAGATTTTTGTCCCTACCAGTCCTGAAGGTTGAAAAACTTTGGTTCCCCTTTATTCAAAAGTGGTTAGAAACTGATTTTGACTGGAATCAAGTACTTTATATTGCGATTGATCGTACTAACTGGGGATGTATTAATCTGTTGATGATTAGTTTGATTTGGGATAAACGCGCCATCCCAATTTATTTTGAGTTATTGCCCAAAAAAGGGAGTACTTCTTATGAAGAACAAATAGCATTTTGTCACAAAGTTTTGCATCTGTTCAAGAATTATAAAACAGTAGTATTGGGGGACAGAGAATTTTGCTCTGTGTATTGTTGGCATCCTGGTTATCTCAAAAGGGAGTGTACTTTTGTCTACGTTTAAAAAAGAACGAATACATTGAGCTAGAAAATGAAAATTGGCTCCAATTGAAGGAGTTAGGATTGTCTCCAGGCTTTTCGCTTTATCTAGAAGGAGTAAAGATCACCAAGCAAAAAGGATTCCAACGGTTTAATTTGGCATCCAAATGGAAAAAGAAATATCAAGGATGGGCACCAGATGAAGGATGGTTTATTATGACAAATCTTGATGATTTAGAGTCAGCAATTAAATCATATCAAAAAAGATTTGATATTGAAGAAATGTTTAGAGACTTCAAGAGTGGTGGCTATAACTTAGAAGAAACTCTCGTTACAGACTTCAGGTTAAGGGCAATAATTTTATTAATAATGATTGCTTATACAACTGCCACATTTCAGGGGAAAAAGATTAAACAGATGGGTTTACAAAAATATGTGGGTCGGGTCAAAGAATTTGGTCGAACAGTACGACGCCATAGTAGTTTCTATATTGGCTTGTATGGACAGACTTGGGTTAATTTCATCGAACAATGCGCAGACGCAGTTGCGGAATTAATGAGATTGACTCGCAATAAGTGGAAGTATTATCAACGAGGTCTGAGGGCCAAAGAGCTTATCTTGTCTGCATTCCAGACCTCCTTGTAACCCCTTCAGGGTCAGTTACATCTATTTGTATTGCTTCCACTTCGTTCAACCCTTCGGCTTTAAGCTTTTCTACCGCTTCCAGGCCATTCTCTAAATTACGGCTGCCTAAATAAATGTAATAGCCCTTTTGCAGCAGTTGGCGGGCGGTTTCGAAACCAATACTTTTATTGGCTCCTGTAATTAATGCTTTGTTCATAATTTATTTTTTTATTTGGTAAATTTATATAAAAATTAAAACTTTTTCAATCCTTTGTCAATCCCCCACTTTCCAATACACAAATTCTTAATCCAATTTAAAGTTATTTCTAAATATAAGTTACGCGCCAACGTTTAATCCCTCCAGCAACGCACAAACAGTTCATCACTTGTCACTCAATCTTCCCTAAACCCTGCTTTTTCTGGATCAGCATTATCCTAAACTTGTTAGTCATTCCTCCTTTACAAGGGGTAGTAGGCAGGTCAAAAAACCACCCTATTCTATCTAGATTTTGGAACATGAGAAAAAGCCGTTATTGACTACCTTCGGTCTTGATCATGGCGATGCCATCAGAGCGCTTTGCCGCGATGGCGCGTTCCTAAAAGCCGATCATTCCAGCATTAGCTCCGAATTGCGGCGAGGCGGTTGAGCCACTCTGTTAGCAAAGAACGTTCCCCGTCTGAAAGCGATTCGACTTCAGGCAGAACGGCACGAAGGGCGACCGCCGCCGCCGCCGGTCCGGAACTCTCAAATGCGGGTGAATATGTGGTAATTGCAGCGATCGCCGCTTCGCGCGCAATTTCCGACAGACTCAGATCTCGGCTTCCATCGGTCTTAGCAAGAAGGGTGAGCACGGTTCCGCATCCGGAGGCATGGAAGAGGTCCGCCGCCCGTTCCTCGGAAAAGCGCAATCGGCCAACAGCAGCAATCCGCCGTATGTGCTCTTTCAAGATGCGATCAGACATTTCGGCTGCAGGAGACTTCACACCGGGTCGAGGTTCGGCGTACATCAGCAGATAGATCGCAGGGTGATTAAGCCCGAACTCGACGTGTAAATCCCATCCGGTCCGCAGCTCTTCTACGGGATCTTGTCCGGGATCTTGTCCGGGTTTGCGGATCGTCTTCTCCTTCAGATAAGTAGTGAAACCGTGTTCTGCGACCGCATCGAGAAGGCCATGCTTGTCGCCAAAGAGGCGATAGATGGTCGGAGCTTGAACACCAGCGGCGTCTGCAACAGCTCGCGTCGTTACGGTATCCCGTCCTCCGCTGTTGAGGAGGTCAATCGCAGACGCAACAATACGTACCCGCGTGTGGTCGCGGGAAGTACTCGGTTCAACGTTCATGTCGGCATGGGACTGAGTTGCCATCTTGACAGTACTCCGATGCTTTTCGATCAGTTTCTTGGGTTTTTATCTATGATAACATTTATAAGATATCAACGATAACGATGGCCTCGAAGCCGTCGTGCAGCAAAGGAGAACATCATGATTATCGTTACTGGAGCCACCGGCCAGCTCGGCCAAGCCGTCGTGGAGCGGCTGCTCACCCGGCTGCCTGCGGATCGAGTCGTCGCTAGCGTCCGCGACCCTGCTAAGGCGAAGGCACTCACTGAACGGGGCGTGGAAGTCCGCGCAGGCGACTTCGCCGAGCCCGACGGCCTAGCGGCGGCATTCGCGGGCGCGGATCAAGTGCTGCTCGTCTCCGCCGACAAGACCGGCGAAACGGCGCTTCGCCTGCATCACGCAGCCATCAAGGCGGCCTGCGCGGCCGGAGCGCGGCGCGTGCTCTACACCAGCCACATGGGCGCGCGTGCGGATTCACCTTGTGACCCGATGCGCGATCACGCCGCGACCGAGGCGTTCCTCGCCGAGGGGGGCGCGCCGTTCACGTCGCTGCGCCACGGCTTCTATGCTGCGAGCGCGTTTTATCTCATCGGGCACGGGCTACAAGCAGGGGAGATCCGCGCGCCCGAGGACGGGCCGGTGAGCTGGACCACGCGCGCCGATCTGGCGGAGGCGGACGCGATCCTGCTCGCCGAGGAGGGGCAATTGGACGGCATCACGCCCCCACTGACCGCGCCCGAGGCGTTCACCATGGCCGACCTCGCCGTGATCGCGTCCGAGCTGACCGGCCGCGAAATCAAACGGGTCACCGTGTCCGACGACGAATGGCGCATCGTCACGGTGTCGCACGGCGTGCCCGCGCCGCAGGCGGACATGTTGTTGGGGATGTTTCAGGCCGCACGGCGCGGCGACTTCGCCGCGGCTGACCCGACGCTGGAGGTGCTGCTCGGCCGACGCCCGCAGACGATGCGCGACGTGTTCGCCGCTACCCTCAAGCCCGCCGAAGCCTGAGGGGAGTCCCCATGCGCATCGTCGGGAGCGAGGAGCACGTCGTCGTGCCGGAGCTGCTGTCGGCCTGGGCGCGGGTGCCGGGGCTGCCGCAGACGCCCGAGCTGGGCTTCGGCGATAGCGCGATTGCCAAGCGGCTGCGCGATGCCGGCGAGGGTCGGCTCGCCGCGATGGACGACCAGGGGGTCGACCGGCAGGTGCTATCGGTCACGACGCTGGGCGTGCAGAACCTGCCGCCTAAGTTTGTGTTGCAAAAACTTGTTGAAGACAGAAAACTCCTTTTGAAAGGGGCACTACAGTTGTAGATAGCCAATCAGAAGCTGAAATGCTTATAGCGTCGTTCCCCATCGAGTCCAGTGGCAAGCTGATAAACCTTTAAAATCGTTGATACAATCTCTGAAATTGTGCCTATGATTGCTAACTACAACTGTAGTGAATGGGTGGTGTTGTAAATCTGTGGTTGACGGTGTTTGGATTCAAGCGGTTTAAAGATTTATAGAATTGGAGCAACAGATCTATAACACTACCCTTTTTTGATTTCAGACGCTAAGTACTTTTGTTCCAACTATTCCAGCAGTTGTGATTGAGTTGGTATGCTGGTTATTATGTCTGAGTGGAGATATTGTTGTTGATGCGGATTTCTGAGATTAGCCGAGAGCTTCGAGAATTCGAACACCAACAGAGTAGCAGGGCTGAAAAGCTCCGGCGCGAGTTGATACCTTATGTTGACCTCAATGATGATGAACTGGAATCGCTCAATATGGATTCCAGGGAGAGGGAGTGAAGGTAGTGCGCAGAGGGTTATAATGCCAATTCTGACAAACTCTGGATGCCCTGCGTGCGAATTGAACCGATGCTGATCAACCTGCAAAACTTAATCGACGATGAGAAGTGTTATGAAACCGTGCGTCAGCTCAGGTGGCCTGAAGGTGTCAGTTGTCCTAAGTGTGACTCGAAAAGGATGGTGAAACAGGGGCGAGATGAGACGGAGCCAATGCGGCAACGCTACCAGTGTAAGGATTGTCAACTCAGGTTTGATGACTTGAGCTGCACGATTTTTGCGGGTCATCACCAACCTTTGCGGGTATGGATGTTGTACCTGTATCTGATGGGATTGAACCTGTCGAACCAACAAATTGCGGCTGAACTCGACCTGAATAAGGACGATGTCCAGCTTCGGACGGACCAACTGCGATCGGGTATTGTCCAGAGCAAGCCTCAAGTGATATTGGAAGGCGAGGTGGAATGTGATGAAGCCTATGTCATAGCTGGTCATAAAGGACAACCAGATGCCGTGAAAAAAAGGACGCATTGGGCGGCGTCGGCGGCTCAAAACCCAAGCCGGACGGGGAACATTAGCCAAGGGAAAACCGCCAATTTTGGGCATGATTCAACATGGAGGTGAGGTAGTCCTCCGAATGCTGTCTAATGTCAAGCAAGCAACGATAGCACCGATAATTCAAGACACGGTAGTGGTAAATATGTAGTGATCAGACTCTCAAGCCTGCAAGGACGCATTATAATGATGAATAAAATACCAAATAGCACCAATATGATTCTCTAGCTTTTTTGAAAAAGATAGAGTTGCTCTAACTAAACGAGAAATCCGTTGGCGCATAGTGTTGTTAAAGCGCTCAATATGATTAGTTTTACCACTCTCTTTGCCGACTGGCTGGTGACGTTTTTTGGGGATAACATTTTCATAAGCTGCCCAGAAATCTGTATAACAAATAGCGCATTGTCATCGAGTGTTTCGGGGGGAATCATCCCCCCGAAAACTCTCGGATAAACTGGGGGCAGAGAGTTCCATAATTCTTTTGCTGCTTCTTTGCTGCGATCTGCCGCAGGCAGATATCTGGCTAAAGCCAGATCGCCAACGTAAACTCCAACAATTTCTCTAGTTTTTCTATCCATTGCAAGCCAAATCCATTGCTTGTTCCCCTTATTGTCTACAAATGACCAAGCTTCATCACATTCAAGGGTTAATTTCCCCTTTGGCAATGCTTACACCTGTATCTGTTGTGGAACTTGAGCATATTTATTATTGACATATTCTTGGAGCCAGGTTTCGGAAACTTGAGCAGCACGAGCAATGCCAGCCAGAGGAATCTTCTCAAGTAAAAGTCTAGCAATTAGTTCTTTAGTTTCTTTGTCAATGACTTTATTTGTCGGATTTTCTAAAAACTGTCTTTTACAGTCTTGACACTGAAACTTAGGCTTTTTATTATGAATTCTGCCATTTTTAACAGTATGTTGAGAACGACAACGGGGGCAAGTGGGTGTGTCAGCCGACATAAGCACTAAACTTGTCAAAATTCGAGTATTTTTTAGCTGGTAGGACTACTATTCTAGCACTTTGGCTCAGATTCAAAGGTTTGATCAACAAAAAATATTTAGCTGTTAAATTTAATAATTATCAAAAATTAGGTTGATTAGCAAAAGGATTTTAAGTTAGTAAGTATAGACTTTCACTACATATTTACCACTACCTACCTGCGACCAGATGAAGTTACGTCTCTGATTCGCTTACTGAGCATAAATGAGGAGGTACTCTTTACACAAGTAACTTCTTAGAAAAGAAACACATATATATTCAATTTAGTCAATCCTTTTACACACAGCTTATTTAGATTACTTATCAATTCGTCGCATCAGCTGCCTGAGTTTAAAAAACTGCTAAAAACGGGGCGAAATGAGCAGTGGAACAGAAAACTGTGTTAAGCAAAACTCTGCCTAAAACGGAAGCCGAGCAGCCTTTGCTGACAAACCTGAAAGCCCCATTCCTTCGTTATGACCAGACTGAACTTTGTCTAGTTGGAATCAAACTAGGCAAAGTTCTCAGGTCGGAAGAGAAGACCCACCTAAATTTACAAGGCAGTCCCTGCAGGCATTACAGGCTTAGCACTACTTTCTGTTCCACTGCTCATTTCGCCCCAAAACTGAAAGCCTTACTACATGGGCTTTTCAAGCTACTTTGCCCCTGGTATCGCGAACCCTAGTTTTAGCCCTCGTTGGTCCCTCTGCTTACCATATTCCTGCAAACCATACCCTGCACCGGCCAGGATGAGTGGAACAAGCAGCAGTTGAAGAAAGTCCCACAGGTTTTTTTCTCCAAATCCAGTCCACCTCCAAAAGGCTCTAAAAGGTGTCAAGATTCTTCCGATAGGCGATCGCTCTTTCTCGAGAGCTTCTGTAGCCGCATTCCAATCATCTTCAGCAGGACTTATACCCGCATTTCTCACAAAATCTGGAAAGATGGGGCACTAAAAGGGCTAGAATATAGCCATAGCAACATTTTCAGCGTTTTAGCTTCATAACTCCTAGTGCAACACAGTGGGCTACTGTTTTAAGGCGGGACAGTGCCTAATACAAGGATTTTAGCCTCTGAGTGATTTGACTATTCCTGGTTAGCATCACAGCTCTTGTCCTATACAAGAGCCTTATCTCATTGTGTCCCGCTTTACACTGGTAGCCGAATTTACTATGTGATGTAAGCTGTTTCGGTCGAGACACTAGCTTCTCAGTCAAACCGTATGATTCCGGCAATTTTGTTGCGTAGATCGTCTCGCACACGGGCTGTTTCACCCCCATCGTCACCGACCACCATAATCATAGCCGTGGCACTAGGAGCCGTTGCAACACAGGTGATTGCTGCGTAACTTCCTCCACTCGAACCCGCCACCTCACTTTGCGATCGGCGAATGTTTTGGAAATTCAGATTTCGCATTGTGTTGTAGGCGAAGTCGAAACAAGTCCCAGTCGAAGCTGTCTTGACCGCTGTTGAACCCCAATATAAAAAAGCAGCCTGTGCAGTTTTTGCTGTTGATAGAAAGGACACTCCAACTAAGGATAGGGTTACGCCGACTATGACTATGCTTTTTAATGGCTTCTGCATGAGAAAACTCCTATTTACTCTTTGCTCAGTTTTTTCAAGATCTTCTTTCCAGTTAGGCAGCACCTGGGGATCGAGGGCAACTTGGATCAAAGAGTCTTGGACACTAGCTATCCACGTCTCTGTGTGTGATCCAAGTCGATATGGGAGCGTAACAAATTTACCTGGTTTATACTACATTGAAGACTGTTGTTCTCGAGTAACCATTTTATTGAGAATTGGAACGTTCAAATTCCTAATTCTTCGTCGCTCATTCTCATTAAACTTTAAGCCCTCAATCGCATACTACAAAACAGGTAACTTTGTTACGCTCCCTTCGTAATATGTGCTACGTCTAGCCCTATTGACTTATCAGGCATTATGACAAGACTTATGCAAGCTCAGTGACCTGCTCTCTAAAAGGATCTGCTCGCCGATTCGCTCAAAACCCAATGGCTGACACTGCCAATTGCCTCTGCTCCGGCGTGACCTCCAGATAGCGCTGCAACGTCCCCAAGTCGTTGTGACCTGAGATTTCCTGAATGTGGCGCAGAGGGATACCAGCATTAGCCATCTGAGTTAGGGCAGTTCGCCTAAACGAGTGGGTTGAGACTCCTACTAGCCCCACGCTAGAGCAGGCAGCTTTGAGCAACTTGTCAGCCATGAAGCGAGTCAGCACAGTTCCTGGAAGACCACCAGGAAATAGAGGACCAGCTTTGAGCGGTTGATAGTGGGGTTTTTAGCACAACCCCTCGAAAAGGTATATTTCAGTGACTAGGTGTTTTAGGCAGACTGGAAGAAATAAGTCTAGAAATCTTATGGGATAAGACTTTCAGTCGGTGTTCTCTGTTGGAGATAAACCTTTCTGTCTCAGCTTTTGGCTGATCACTTTTCAAAACCAGTAATCGCACTCCGAGCGTCAAGAACTCGCTTGCATCGCCTGAAATCTGCATTCCTTCGTCACTTTTGGCTCAACTCAGACGATCAGCTGATCTGAAATATACCTTTTCGAGGGGTTGTGCTAAAAACCCCTTTTTGGGATGAACACCTCGGCTCTGTAATTATCACGCCAAACTTTACAGCTCGCCCAAGTCTCGAGGTTGTTGATTCCCTGTTGTTGAGAACTCTTGATCACAGTCTACCGCTTTTTGTTTGCCAATAGCACGACATCTAGCGTTTCCACCTTTTACACACTCTCCGTAGAGTAAAGCACTACCTATGCCTCCCACAACCGTCCCAGCTAATAATCCTACACCTGCGCCTATAGCTGTTCCTGGTCCGGGTCCGAATAATGAGCCTAAACCTGATCCCACACCCGCAGCGCCGAGTGCTGCTGCTCCTGTTGCTGCTGCTCCTCCTACTGCACACGTTGTATTTATTTGGTCTGCACAGATTGCAGTGTCCTCTGTAATTTTTTCTTTACAACTCGCGGCATCTGTGCCCAATAATTCAAAGAGTTTTCGTTGAATTAAGTTAGGAGCTATTGATATGCTAAGTGAGCGCTGTACCTCTACCTCTTCGGTCTCACAAGCTGAACACTTCATCTGCACAGATGAATCAGGAGTTTGCATCATCTGAACTCCACCCGTCTGCTGTACCACATGGGTTAGTTCGTGAGCAGTCAGCTCATTATTTCCCGGCGATTTCCCCGCCCCAAAGTAAATATCACTACCATGAGCAAACGCCTGTGCGCCTAACTCCCGATTCATCTGCACCGCTGTACTGTCATTATGCACGCGCACCTTGCTAAAATTATGACCAAAGCGGGGTTCCATAAAGCCTCGCACTTCATCCGACAAAGGGCTTCCTCCACCTTGGCTCCGGCTCAACTGACTCTCAATGTCACTACTAGCCTGAAGACCACCATCTGCTGAAAGTTGCAAAGATGACTTCATTTGCACTGCTTCATCTTCTTCACAGGCAGCGCATTTGCGTTGCAAACCTTCTGGGATTGGCTGTGCCTCAAATGCTCCTAGTCGCCTTTGCCGAGATATGGACATTGGATTGAGTGATCTTGTAGCTTGACGTTCTACTGTCAAAGCTTGATTTAAAGGCTCAGGCTCAGGCATCTGCATTACCTGCTCTGCCACTCGGTCAGCTTCCTGTTCGTACTTATCCCCTGGCGCTCCGATGGTGAGCTTTGCCTGAATCGGCAGCATCACTTTACCTGAGCTTGAATCCTGCTGCGTCTGTATTGCCTCTGCCTTAGTAGTTGCTGGGACATCTTTATTCATCGCCAACTCAGCGATCTGATTTGGTGCTGCCTCTTCCCTTATCCCATCTGCTGCCAGGGTTCGCATGATTTTGGCAGCCAACGCATCTCGCGCGGCGGTTGAGTACTCACGTCTTGCTGGCAGTGGATTCGACTTTTTGTTCGATTGACGTTGAACTGAAAAACTACTTGGTCCGTACTGATTCGATTTCGGTGTTGAAGTTGCACTCCACTCAGAACTTCGTTTTTGCACTTGTTCGTACATTTTGCCTCCAGTTCACTCTCGGTTATGGTTAGTCAAATTTTCTGAACCCAATTGTAAAATCCAACCTACTTTCATTTGAAAGTTTTGAACTAAATTATTGTTATACCCAGCCATGAATCTCGGTAGCTGTTAAAGTTTTTTCCAACTTGCCATACTCGCTTTTAGTTGCACTTAATAAATGTTCCATTGTCACTGATTCACCAGCCTCAGCCGCGAGAAACGTAGCATTAATCGCAATATTACGAATATTTCCTCCGGCTAAACTCAGCTGACCCAGCTTGTCAAACTTTAGTCCTTGAGTTGGTGTCTGTTTGGGAAAGATGCGCCTCCAGATTTCAGTTCGCCATTTGGCATCAGGGAAGGGAAAGGAAACAACAAACCTTAGGCGACGCAGAAATGCTGGGTCTAAGAGGGTGTTTGAAAAGTCGGTCAGGTGGTAAAAAAGCTCTCTCAGTGTAAGCTGCGAATAGATAGGACACAGCACTGAAAGAGCGACATGAGTAAAGCTTACCCCAGCAACCTGACCCGCGAACAATATGAATTTCTCAGTGACCTGATTCGGTGAGCCTAAACCAGGTGGTCGCCCCCGTACAGTCGATCTGTGGGAGGTTCTCAACGCGATTTTCTATGTGCTGGTCGAGGGGGAACGCTTGCGAGCATTGCCCGGTGATTTTCCCGCTTGGCAGACGGTGTACACCTATTTTCGCAACTGGCGCAAAGATGGGACGTGGCTGAAAATTCACGATAACTTGCGGAAGTGGATTCGGATTGAGCAGGAGCGCCATCCAAGCCCATCGGAAGCGATCATCGACAGCCAAAGTGTGAAAAGTGCCGCGATGGTAAATCAATCAGTGGGCTTTGATGCGGGCAAAAAAATAAAAGGACGCAAGCGGTTTATGACGGTCGATACATTGGGGTTAGTCTTGCGAGTATTGGTCACGGCAGCGAGTGTGGGAGAACGAGAGGGGGGCAAAAAAGTGCTCAAACGAGTCAAACAGATGGGCAAAAAAGTGTCCCGCTTAACGACCATCTGGGTGGATGGTGGCTTTGATGGAGCCCCGTTTATGCACTGGGTGATGAATTTTTGTCGTTGGATTGTGCAAGTGGTGTTGCGCCCCAAAGAGCATAAAGGCTTTGTTTTACTCCCCAAACGCTGGGTGGTAGAACGCACACTCGGTTGGCTGATGGGGTGTCGGCGATTGGCCAGAGACTATGAGTTACTACCAGAAACCTCAGAGACGTTTATCTACCTTGCCATGATCCGTATCATGGTGAGACGATTGGCATAAAATTTGACTCCTCAAGACTTTTCAAACGTCCTCTAAGGAACTTTTCAAATTCGTCGTCAAAACTGCCAAACCTTGATACGCTTCCATTCGTTGTAGCAGATAGCTGACTTCAATGTTGGCATGACGGTCATGGCTATCTTTGACCTCAGAGCGCTTGCCAAATAAGGCATCGGCTTCATCAAATAGCAGAATCGCACCTCCAGCTTCGGCGGCATCAAATATCCGCCGCAGATTCTTTTCGGTCTCGCCAATATATTTACTGACGACTGTACTTAAGTCAATGCGATACAGGTCTAGTCGCAATTCCTTGGCTATGACTTCTGCTGCCATAGTTTTACCTGTCCCCGAAGCTCCAGCAAATAAGGCACTGATACCTAAACCCCGCCTTCCTTGACCAGCAAATCCCCACTCCAGGTAAACTTTGGCTCGGTGGCGGACATGAGCTACCATCTCACACAATGTGTTTTTATGTTGTGCTGGTAAGACCAGGTCATCCCAAGTGGCATTGGAGTCAATCCGTTGTGCCAGATCGTCTAAGCGGGGACGTGCCATCCTGCGGCAAGTATCCCACAGTTGATGAGAGAGCACTTCTGGAGCAAATGCATCTATACTATTGCTCATTTCCCTATGATTGATTGTCAAGCAGGCAGTAGCGATCGCGGTAGTGTTGAGATTGAACTGAGATGCCAGCGTCTCGACCTGCCCGTTTAGAGCCGAGGCAACTGGACCAAGGTGGGATTGCCAAACTGTTAGTTGTTCGTTGTAGGTGAGTTGGGGAATGTCAAGAGTAATTACGGGATGCGGCTGAGGACGAATCCGCTCTTGAGTGCTGATAATTAACCGACTGTTGATGCTCCGAATTACCTGAGCAATGACATGTTCTCGCACAGTATCAGCCGCACTTACTTCATCACAGTCTAGTAGTAAAACACTGTTGGTCAATAAAGCTTGACGCTGCCATCGTTGCAATAACTGATGCAGACTATTGTGCTCAGTTGGGAGAGCGAGCGCTTCCACAATGCCTAAATTACACCTAGCATTGAGACAAGCAACCGCAGCGATCGCTCTTTTCGCCTCGACTTCGCTGCCACACAACTGTACGATGGGAGTCCGGTTACCTACCCCAGACCAGACTGCCACTAGCTGCTGCGCTAAATCCTGGTGCGATCCTGGTAATGTCGTGCTGTTTTTAGCATCCTCCACATGAATAGTTTTAACTAGGCTCGCTAGTTTTTCATCTTGATACGAGTCACCCAAAAGGTAGCATAATATACTGTTATCTAGACGAATTGGACAACTTGTAAGTGCTTTGCCTTCGCCCAGTTCAATTAGCTGCCAGTACCGCAGAGGAGAATCAGATTTGAAGACGCTGGTATGCGGAGCGGGCAAGGCTCGGAGAGCTAACCCCAGGGTGGGATAGGTGCGTTCGGAGTTGCTTTGCGCCTCGGCACAGATTAACTCGAAGTCTGGATCTAATTCCATCCCCACACACATCAGTAGAATATCGCGCTCGAAGGGGGAGAGGCCAAAGGTGGTGCAAAGCTTTTGCAAGGCGAAAGGCACATTTGGGCTCATACCCCATGTGTTCTCCCTCTCGGCTGGGGATATTTGCTCTTGGCTGTACTGTTTTAAGGCTTCACCAACTCGCTCTATCCCCGCCAACAAATACTCAAAATTAGCTGTGTACCACAGAGAAGGAGACGCAGTCTCCTGATACTCTTGAGGAGCAAGGGCAAGTATTGATTCGGGGCACAGTCGATCAGACGGTGTAGTAGACAACATCGTCGATTCCTTTCAACTTAATTGCAACCTGACCACTCAGCCAATTGTTCGTTATCATTTCAGCTTGAATCACCATTGTCTATTAGACATTAGTCGAGTTCTTCGATTGTGTTGGAGAGCGTAATATATAGCGTTTCCTAATCTAATGAGGTACAGTAGCAACAATGGGTAAACCAATTGCGAATATCATTTAAGGAGACTTTATTAAAAGCTGTTTCAATAGCTTCTGCTAAATCTGGATAACTTCTAGCACCGATAGAACGTAGTATGCTTTTAATCTTCGACCAGCAATTTTCAATTGGTGAAAAATCAGGAGAATATGGCGGTAAATAAATTAACTTAGCTCCTGCCATTTCAATTAAATTTTCAATTTCTTTTCCTTTATGAATGGAGCAATTGTCCATGATAACATATGCACCGTCCCAAAGCTGTGGGACTAAGTGTTGCGAAATAAAAGCTTCAAATGTAAGCCCATCAGTGGCACCTAAAAGACTATATTTACTAATTACACCTTTAAGTCCGATTGCACCAATTACAGAGACATTTTTACTACGCTTTTGAGGGCGCGCGCTATGGGCTCTTTTACCCTTTGGGGCACGAGCAAATTGTCTTATTAAAGATAAATTCACACCAGCTTCGTCAATAAATATAAGGTTCTCAGCAGGTATACCTTGAAGTTGAAGCCAGAATTGTACTCTTAACGATTGAACTCTTTCAGTTTCTTTTTCATCGGCGTGCAAAGTTTTTTTTTCACCCTAATTTCCATCCTGTGTAACATTCTATCTACTGTCGAACGACCAATCATAATTCCTGTCGAGTTTGCTAACTCGTTGCGAATCTCTTCTAAGGTCGCATCATTATTTGCTGACACAATTTCTTTCAGAATATTCAATTGTTCTTCTTTTAACTTTGGTGGAGTTTGTTGTATCCTAACTTTAGGAGCTATACTTCCTGTCTCTCGATATTGTTTCAGTAATTTTTCAATAAAGCTTAAAGCTACTTTAAATCTTTCTGCTAACTGACGTTGTGATGTTACATTTTCTAAGTATGTATCAATTATCTTTTGACGAAAGTCGAGTGAGTATGCTTTCATATAATCCTTTTTAGTTGCATAACCTAATTGACTTATTATACCTCAGTAGACCGGAAAACGCTATATTTGCAGCTCAGAGGACGTTTGAGAAGTAACAGATTATACTAATTCGTTAGAATGGAAGCATGAATCGAAAACCTTACAATATGGATGTGTCTGATGTTGAGTGGGCAATTCTCAAACCATTAGACCTCCTGGGTAGTGATATGGAAGTAGTGGTGAGGCTTAAATCCTGTCTAGCTCTGCATTGTAGCCATGAATGAAGTACCAAATCGCTCTAATGTGATTGTTCAACTTTTTGGAGAATGATAGACTTTCTCTTACCAGTCGAGAAACCCGTTGTCTGAAGGTATTATTTAATCGCTCAATATGATTAGTTAGACCTGTTTCTTTACCAACAGCTCGATGACGTTTATGGGGAATAACTGTAATGTTACGCTTGCCAAAAATCTGTATAAGCAAAGGCAGATTGCTGATAAATCTCTGGTAAGGAAGCCCATAACTTACGAGCTGATTTTCTGGTTCTATCTCCGATATAGCAACCAACAATTTTTCGAGAATTACGGTCAATTGCTAGCCAGATATAAACCTCATTTTTCTGGCGAGCAACAAATGACCACAGCTCGTCGCATTCAACAATCAATTTACCCAGTGATTTCCCTGGAACCTTGACCTGGCGCCGAGTTCGAGCTAGCTTTCGATTCACGTAATCTTGTAACCAAGACCAACTTACTTGAGTCACCCTGGCAATTCCTCGCAACGATATCCTCTCAAGTAAGAGCCGATCAATCAGCTGCTTGATTTCCTGTGAAACAGTGGTTTTAGTAAGATTGACAACAAATTGGTGACCGCAGCTTTTACATTGATATTTTGGTTTGCCATTATGAACTGAACCATTTTTAATCAAATGCTCGGACCCACAGGTAGGACAGACTGGTTCTGAAGGTTCTTCACATATTTTTTGGGATAGTTCTATCGACTCTCGTGTTAATTTAGACAGTAGTAATACAGATGAGTAAAGTAAGAACGCCAAAATTGTTGTCATCGAAAATACTAATTTGTGGGTGATTCTGTGAGAATTATTTGCATTAGCTAATATTATACAGAACGCTGACGGGGCAAGAGTTCTATCTCACCACTACTTCCATATCACTACCTAGACCGGCATCAGGTGTTACAACCAAACCGAAAAACTCGACTAATGTCTAATAGACTCTGGTGATTCAGGCTGAAAGAATAACAAACAATTGGCTAAGTGGTCAGGTGCAATTAAGTTGAAAGGAATCAACTATGTTGTCGATTACACCGTCTCATCGACCGGACCCTGAATCAAGACTTGCCCTGGCTCCTCAAGAGAATCAGGAGACTGCCTCTCATTCTCTCTGGTACAAAGCTAATTTTCAGTATTTGTTGGTGGCCGTAGAGCGAGTTGGTGAAGCCTTGAAGCACAGCCAAGAGCAAATATCCCCAGCCGAGAGGGAGAATACATTGAGTGTGAGCCCAAGTGTTCCTTTCCCCTTGGAACAGCTTTGCACCACCTTCCGTCTCTCCCCCTTCGAGCGCGATATCCTACTGCTATGTGTTGGGATGGAATTAGATCCAGACTTCGAGTTAATCTGTGCCGAGGCGCAAAGCAACTCCGAACGCGCCTATCCCACCCTGGGGTTAGCTCTCCGAGCCTTGCCTGCTCCACATACTAGCGTCTTCAAATCTGATTCTCCTTTGCGGTACTGGCAGCTAATTGAACTGGGCGAAGGCAAAGCACTTACAAGTTGTCCAATTCGTCTAGATAACAGTATATTGTGCTACCTTTTGGGTGACTCGTATCAAGATGAAAAACTAGCGAGCCTAGTTAAAACTATTCAGGTGGAGGATGCTAAAAACAGCACGACATTACCAGGATCGCACCAGGATTTAGCGCAGCAGCTAGTAGCAGTCTGGTCTGGGGCAGGTAATTCGGCTCCAATTGTACAGTTATGTGGTAGCGAAGTAGAGGCGAAAAGAGCGATCGCTACGGTTGCTTGTCTCAATGCTGGGTGTAATTTAGGCATTGTGGAAGTGCTCGCTCTCCCAACTGAGCACAATAGTCTGTATCAGTTATTGCAACGATGGGAGCGTCAAGCTTTATTGACCAACAGTGTTTTACTACTAGAATGTGATGAAGTCAGTGCGGCTGATACTGTGCGAGCACATGTCATTGCTCAGGTAATTCGGAGCATTAACAGTCGGTTAATTATCAGCACTCAAGAGCGGATTCGTCCTCAGTCGCGTCCCGTAATCACTCTGGACATTCCCCAACTTACCTACAACGAACAGTTAGCAATCTGGCAATCTCACCTTGGTCCAGTTGCAGCCAAGCTGAACGGGCAGGTCGAGACGTTGGCATCTCAGTTCAATCTCAACACTACCGCGATCGCTGCTGCCTGCTTGACGGTTAATCATCAGGAAATCAGCAATAGTATAGATTCATCTGAAGAAGTGCGATCGGATCAATTATGGGATGCCTGCCGCACGATGGCACGTCCCCGCTTGGACGATCTGGTACAACGAATTGACTCTAGTGCCACTTGGGATGATTTGGTTTTGCCAGCACAACACAAAAACACATTGCGGGAGCTGGTAGCTCATGTCCGCTACCGCGCTCAAGTTTATCTAGAGTGGGGGTTTGCTGGTCAAGGAAGCCGGGGTCTAGGCACCAGTGCTTTATTCGCCGGAGCTTCGGGGACAGGTAAAACGATGGCAGCAGAGGTCATCGCTAAAGAATTGCGACTAGACTTATATCGCATCGATTTAAGTACAGTAGTTAGTAAATATATTGGCGAGACCGAAAAGAATCTGCGGCGGATATTTGATGCTGCCGAAGCTGGAGGTGCGATTCTGCTATTTGATGAAGCCGATGCCTTATTTGGCAAGCGCTCTGAGGTCAAAGATAGCCACGACCGTCATGCCAATATTGAAGTTAGCTATTTGCTACAGCGAATGGAAGCTTATCAAGGTTTGGCAGTTTTGACGACGAATTTGAAAAGTTCTTTAGACCCAGCTTTTCTGCGTCGCCTACGGTTTGTTGTTTCCTTTCCTTTCCCTAATGCCCAATGGCGAACCGAAATCTGGAGGCGGATCTTTCCCAAACAGACACCAACTCAAGGACTAGAGTTTGTAACTGCTCAATAACCGCTGGTAGAGCTAAGACGACCCATCCCTCGGTAGTACGTTTGATTGACTCACTTGGTACTTATAGCTTCTCAATAACCGCTGGTAAATTTGAGTTTTACAACCATTTGAGCACGATTTTACGTTGTTTCAGCCTTTGAATCTACTAACTTACCAGCGGTTATTGAGTAGTGGAAAGGGGGTGTCTAGAACGAATTTGCCTGGTTCTAGCCCCAAAATCGTCTGTTTTAGCAGCGGTTATTGAGCAGTTACTAGAGTTTGACAAGCTGGGTCAACTTAGTTTAGCCGGAGGAAATATTCGTAATATTGCTTTGAATGCTACGTTTCTTGCATCTGAGGCTGGTGAATCAGTGACAATGGAACATTTATTAAGTGCAACTAAAAGCGAGTATGGTAAGTTGGAAAAAACTTTAACAGCTACTGAAATTCAAGACTGGATATAATAATTTATCTCAAAGTTTTCAAATAAAAGTAGTACATTTTACAATTAAGCTCAGAAAATTTGACTAACCATAACCGAGAGTGAACCGAAGGCAAAATGTACGAACAAGTGCAAAAACGAAGTTCTGAGTGGAATGCAACTTCAACGCAGAAATCGAATCAGTACGGACCAAGTAGTTTTTCAGTTCAACGTCAATCGAATAAAAAGTCGAATTTACCACAAGCAAGACGTGAGTACTCAACCGCGGCGCGAGAGGCGTTGGCGGCTAAAATTATGCGAACCCTGGCAGCAGATGGGTTAAGGGAAGAGGCAGCACCAAAGCAGATTTCTGAGTCGGTGCTCAATAGCGATGCCCCAGCAACTACTGAAACGGGGGTTATTCAGCAGCAGCAGGAGTCAGGCTCAGGCAACGTGATGCTTCCGATTCAGGCAAAGCTTACCATCGGAGAGCCAGGTGATAAGTATGAACAGGAAGCTGACCGAGTGGCAGAGCAGGTAATGCAGATGAAACTGCCAACTAAGGCGAATGCTACCACAATTATGCCATTGGCTCAGAAACCATCAACTTCAGTTCAAACACAGAGTAAGGGAAGTGGTGCTCAGCCCAAAGGCAAAACAAATTTCAAAGGAGAAAATAAGACTTATCCAGTTACTGCAACGACGTTGCAGGAAGCTGCCGATCAATTTAGCCAACGAGATGAAGCGGGAGAGACAATTTGGAATCCTAAATTTAATCTAAAGACTGATGATAGCGATAATGTTACTGAGGCAACTGTAGATGTCACTATTACAGTCACCCTACCAACCTGGTCAGGTTCAGCAAAGTTGAGTAAGGCAGCCAAGGCCGAATGGAATAGAGCCTTAAAGGCTCTGAAAGAACACGAGGAAAACCATGTCAAATTGGTACGCAATAAGCTGAAGGATGTTGCTAAATCGCTAATCGGCAAGACTAAGGTAGAGGCTGAAGAAGCCTTTCAGACCGCTCTGGATGACCTGAAACAGGCAAGTGATGACTATGACACTAGTAGCGATCATGGTCGTAATGAAGGTACTGTTATCGACGCCAGTGTTGAAACTCCCCCTTCCGTTCAGCCATCTCTACAAAGAATGCCGAGTATAAACATTCAGGCTCAATAGGTGTTTCGGGGAGCTAAGTGAGAAGGGTCTCCAACAAGGCACTCAGCAAGGCTTTCCCTCGCTTTTTAGCATTGTGGACAAACTCGAAAAAGCCCAAGTACAAGGGTAATATCAAGTCCGATGAATTAGTCATAGTACAATAGAACTAGTGCATCTCCTCTCCTATTGCTATGTCCCGGCGCATCACTGGTTCTTACGTATTTTGTGGAGAGACCTGAAAGCTACTGCCTGTAACCATTCATCGAACCGGCGGTAGTGATATGGAAGTATTGGTGAAGTAGAACCCTTGTTCCGTCAGCATTCTGGATAATATTAGCTAATGCAAATAATCCTCACACAATCGCTCACAAATTAGTATTTCCGATGACAACAATGTTGGCGTTTTTAATTTACTCATTTGTATTGATCCTGTCTAAATTAACACGAGAGTCGATAGAACTATCCCAATAAACATGTGAAGAACCTTCAGAACGAGTCTGTCCTACCTGTAGCTCCGAGCATTTGATTAAAAATGGTTCAGTTCATAATGGCAAACCAAAATGTCAATGTAAAAGCTGTGGTCACCAATTTGTTGTCAATCCTACTAAAATCACTGTTTCACAGGAAATAAAACAGCTCATTGATCGACTCTTACTGGAGAGAATATCACTACGAGGAATTGCCAGAGTTACCCAGGTTAGTTGGTCTTGGTTACAAGATTACGTGAATTAAAATCTAGCTCAAACTCCCCGCCAGGTCAAGGTCTCAGGAAAACCACTAGGTAAATTGGTCATTGAATGCGACGAGATGTGGTCATTTGTCAATCGTAAGAAAAATGAGGTCTATATCTGGCTAGCAATCGACCGCGATTCTCGAAAAATTGTCGGTTGTTTTGTAGGCGATGGAACGAGAAAATCAGCCCGTAAGTTATGGGCTTCTTTGCCAGAAGTTTATCAGCAATGTGCTATTGCTTATACGGATTTTTGGCAAGCTTACCAGACAGTTATTCCCCATAAACGTCATCGAGCTGTTGGTAAACAAACAGGTCTAACTAATCATATTGAGCGATTGAATAATACCTTTAGACAACGAGTTTCTCGACTGGTGAGATCAAGTCTATCATTCTCCAAAAAGCTCAACAATCATATTGGGGCGATCTGGTACTTCATTCATGGCTACAACGCAGAGCTGGAAAGGATTTGAGCCTTACCAGTACTTCCGTATCACTACCCAACTGCCTAACCTGCAACGCCAATTAAAGGCTTCCTATCAAAAAGGTTGTCGAGAAGTTGTAAGCATCTACTAAAATCAGGACTAAGGCTGATTTAGATCTGTCAGGGGTAAATCGGTGATACCAAAGTTGAGCGAGGTAACTATTCGCCACCATGCGATCGCACAATCGTTTGATCGGGGTCAGGGTTATTACCGCAATGGTTCGGTGACTTCCCTGATTCAACGAGGCAATGTGTTATCTGCTAGTGTTGAAGGAAGTGAAGCAGACCCTTACCATATCAGTATTCACTTTGACAAAGGTGGTATCACCAGCGCCACCTGTACCTGCCCCTATGACAACGAGGGATGGTGCAAGCACATTGTTGCTACCCTCTTAACTTGCCTGCATCAACCCAAGCAAATTGAGCAGGGTTCCGAACTGGCTGAACTGTTGGCGCTCCTAAACCGCGAGCAATTGCAAACGCTTGTGCAAAATCTCACTCATGAGCATCCAGAGTGGATGGACACGATTGAGCAGCAGATTACGCAACTGACCCAATCCAGAGCCACAAAACCAAAAGCTCCTAGACGTACCACCGTTGATCCAAAGCCCATTCAACAGCAAGTCAGGCGCATCATTGGCAGGTATACTGAGCAGTGGAATGATGAACCCGCTCTGGATGAAATCCGGGAAATTATTCAAAAAGCGGATAAGTTTGTCGAGCAGGGTGACGGCAATAATGCGTTGATGATTCTGGGTGCGATCGTCCATGCCTACGTGCAGGACTGGATGAATCTGGACGGATCGAGTGGGGAAAGTGGAGCCTTTTTTGAAGAACTGGATGCGACTTTGACTGAGGCAATTCTGAGTGCTGAGTTATCAGACAACGAGCGCTATCAGTGGCAAAGAAAACTGGAAGCCTGGCGCACAGAAGTGGATGCCTACGGCATTGACAGTTTTGACATGAGCTTGGCGGCATTAGAGCAGGGATGGGAGCATCCACGACTGCAACGAGTTCTTCAAGGGGAGATGACTGAACTGGGCGTATGGGAAGGCGAAGCTCCTGATTTTGCTGATGAGCTGACCTTGATTCGGCTCAAAATTCTGGAACGGCAGGGTAGACACCAGGAATATCTCTATCTTGCACAAGCAGAAGGGCAGACGGAGCGGTACTTGCAGGCATTGGCAAAACTGGGACGAACGGAGGAGGCGATAGCCCTTGCACAACAGCAAATGAGTACAACGGAGGAAGCATTGACACTGGCGCAGGCATTACGAGAGCAGGGAGAACTAGAGCAGGCGCTCAGCATTGCTACCCAAGGACTTGCACTCACTGGAAACAGCAAGTACCCATTGGCGGTCTGGATGAGTGAACTGGCAGAGGGCATGGGTCGGCAGGAAGCAGCCCTACAAGCCAGAGTTAAAGCATTTAAGACCCGTCCTTCGCTAGCTGATTATTTGAAGGTGCAGGAGTTAGCAGGCGAGCAGTGGAAATCGCTGCGGCAGGAATTGCTGACAAAACTGCGGGGAGCATCTAATCACCTTCATGCGGAAGCCAAGGTAGCAATTTTTCTGCAAGAAGGGCTGATTGACGCTGCCATTACCACCGTCGATCAACTCAGTTCTTACGAGTCAAACGTGATTCATCCAGTGATGGATGCAGCTACGGCCCATCGTCCTGAGTGGGTGATTGAGAATAGCCGCAGACGTGCCGAGTCGATTATGAATGAGGGGAAAGCGCAGTATTACTACCATGCGGTGAATTGGCTGCGTAAAGCTCGGGCTGCCTACATTCAGTTGGGACAATTGGAGGAATGGAAACACTATCGAACGACGCTAATACAAACTCATGCCCGGAAACGGAAGTTAGTCTCACTACTGCAACAGCGAGACTTGACTTGAGGGTTATGTGGCGGTCGCGCTGAATTTGGAGATGAGTAAAGATGGCCTCAGTCGTTAGGGTGCAGGACGTTATCGATGAAATGGACACAGTTAGCAATGAGGATCACGCTTATCTGAACAGACTGACCGGTGAGTTAGCGACCATCGGTGATGAGGAAATCCGTGCCGTTGAGGAGGAGCACGAGCTTGCGGATTATCCAGACTGGCAACAGGAAGCAATCCGAAAAACCAGCCAGATTTTAGACTCTGATGACTATTTACCGCTCCCCAGTAAATTTGATATTCACGAATACTCGATTATGGAACGATTTTGCAATGAGATTGAGGATGCAGCAATTTTGCAACGAATTACTGTTGCAATTAGAGGCTCAGGCGCATTTCAACGCTTTAAACATGCAATCTATCGCTATAACATTGCTGATGGTTGGTATCGTTATCGACAAAAAGCACTAGAGCAGATTGCGGTTAATTGGCTTGAAGCAAACACTATTCCATATAGGCTTAATTAGGAGCAAACAACCATGAATTTTTCTGGAACCTGGCACATTTACGAGATGGGGAATTGGGATGAAGACTACTTTAACATGGAAGTGCAGGCTTACATCGAAATTGATAAGAAGGGAGCAGGTGATTTTCAATTTGGTTTAGTTACAGGACAAATTGATGGTGAAGTCGTGAAAGATAAATCAGGTGAGAAGCTTGAATTTACTTGGGAAGGTGGTGATGAAAATGATGAAGCATCTGGTAGTGGTTGGTTGAGATTGCAAGATAAAAACAGATTAGAAGGAAAGATAAAATTTCATGGAGGAGATAGCTCTTCATTTTTAGCAAAACGAGTATAAAGCTTATCTTAAAGGTGTTGCATAAAATCACCAATCGATCAGAAATGTTGGTTGAGAGAAATTAAGGAAGTAATCGAGAACATTTATAGATAAATGGAGAATTATAATCGCATCGATAAAGAAAAATGCAATTCTTCTAGATTATATAGTTGCTTATGTCTCTATGAGTTGAGGGATTGCAAGAATAAAAGCAGTGAAAAAGATTGGAGAAGTAATAGAAGGACTATCGGAAGTATTTGGAAGGAATTCCTGAAAATAAGAGAATTGGGCGAGAACTTTTACATTTCTGTATATATAATTTCATCAAATTTTAGTGCTGGCTGATAAAAAAGAGTTTTTGAGCGTTCTACACACCTCAGTCAAGTAGCAATTGCATTCAAAAGTCAACTCTGATATCTTGATTAAAAGCCTCAAAGGAGGTAAGTCCAAATGTCAAAGCAAAATCAAAAGAATTCAGAAAACTTTGATAATGCAGGGGAGCGCCTGCTCAATGCATTGACCCAACAGGAAATCACTCAGCTTCTTGATGCGCTATTTGAGGTTTTGTCACCTGAACTGCAAGAATCAGTTCTCGCCCAACTCTCACCTGACACCCAACAGATTGTGAAGCAAATTCTTGCTCCAGCAAAGATCATTGAGCCAACTCAGGTAATTACATCCCAACCGATTTCTCTGGCAAAACAAGCTCAAATCTGGTCTGAGTTATGGCAAGCTTGGGATGAGATTGTATGGGAAGCCTCGCAGGAAGAAGGGAAGTACATCATTCAAGAAGCCCATTGGGAACCTCCCTACTTTGACACCTACACCTTCATTGAAGATCTAGAAGGCATTGCCAAAAACATGCTGCCATTGATTGCAACGGCATTTGAGCATCAATTGACGCCCGAACACGGCTTTGCTTCTGCCTTGTTAACCGCTGAATCCGAAATCTCTAGAGGAATCCCCGATTGGATGGAGATTACGGAAGGCTTGTATATAGGGCGATGTTTAACAACTTTTCTGCTGCAGTGGGAATGGTTAAAAGTTCAAGAGGAAGGACACAATGTCTTTCAATTTGCTCAAAGAATTCGAGAGTGCGAGCTGGAATTTTGGCAGATGGAACTCAATAGTGATGCAGTTCTCGATTTTTTCACGCAGTTGTCTGAAGTGGATCGATGCTGCATTCTAACAGGATTCACAGCTAACAGAGAAACTTTACTCTGGCAAAGCACTTTGGATGATGCCCACTCCCACTGGCATCAGCTTTACCTAGGGGTGATGCAGCAATATGCACCCGAACGCTATCTGGACAATCTTCGAGCAACGATTCCTCAACAGTGGGAAAACGGGTTGCCCATTATGAAAGAGTTGCTAGCTCACCAGAACTATGCAGAAAGCTTTGCAGTCATTCAGGAAACGCTTGATGCGTTATTGCAAGCCAAGCAAGGAGATGCATCTTGGGTACCGGAAACAGCACTTCTAATCGCCACTCTGGGTTTCTATTATGAAGGCGAACAGGGAAATGTAGAAACGCTGCTGGGCTATTATCAGCAAACTGCACAGGGATTAAACCAGTCTGAAGGAGCGCATGCGTTAGAGATTCAGCAGGTGGCGATGGCGCAATGGTTCAATTGGTCCGTCATGTTTAACGCATTTACAGAGATTCCGCTTGCTCAACAAACTCGTCAGGCGTTGTTTCAATCCTGGCGGAATTATGTTACTCGACGCTCTAAGCCACGCACTTGGGGATATGGGACCGATAGAACCGTCCAGACCTGGTGGGTGTCCTGGCTAATTGACGCTATTGCTGACCCACAAAAGGGAGCCAGCTGGTTTCAGCAGCAAATTACCCAATGGGTCGCAGAGTTACCCGGAGACAAAACTCAATTAGGTGAAGATTACGATCTACTGCGACTGCTAACAAAAGATTTGACAGAGAATCAAAGCGAAGGACGATGCCCCTATCCTCAGTTCTATCAAGTGGTGATTCGTCCCAGAGAACTTTCAGCACCAGATGATGAGTCTCGAAGAAGTTATCTACGACAGTATGCACCTGTTAATTTGTGGGAGCAGGTAATGGACTACTGGAGGAAGCACTTACACCACTTCGTCCCTAAACCGGAGTCGGCGCGCAAGTCTGACTATACCGAACATGCCCACTGGATGGCTGCCTTGAAAGAACTCTCACCACAAAACTATGAAACCCTTCTGGCTCGATGGCGCACTGACCACCAGCGGCGCAGCAATCTCTGGAAAGCAATGAATCAAGCAAGATTGAGCTGATATGAATGTGCAAGTAATAATTGTGGTATCAATTCCACCTACTGAGAAGGATGTTGATAGCTTGAGAGCAGCAGCATCTAAGCTAACCAACAATCAGAAAAGTATAACGGTACGAACAACCGAACTTGGGGAGCGCTGTTCTCTAATCACCAATTTCTCTATGAGAACAACGGCTCAATACAAAGTGGTTGATAATATTGTGAGTGAGTTTAATTTTTGGACATTTGTTCTTGAAGGCTATCAAGATATAGTGCTTTCATTTCCCAGATAAACAGGATGAAATTGTAGATGAGTGAGTATCAGTATTACGAATTTCAGACGGTAGATTGCCCGCTCACCACTAAAGAACAGGCAGAGATAAAAAAACTGTCCAGCCGGGTTCAACTCACGCCAACCCGAGCAATTTTTATATATAGCCATGGTGACTTTCGCGGTAATCCAGAAGAAGTATTAAGCCAATACTTTGATGTCATGTTTTACATCGCCAATTGGGGAACCTGGCGACTGATGTTTCGGTTCCCTAAAGCAATCGTTGACCCGAATTGGTTTCAGCCTTATGACCTTCCTGATGCTATTACCATTACCCAAACTTTCAAGTACATTGTCCTTGATATTGAAATCAATGAAGAAGAAGGAATCCAGGGATGGGTTGAAGGTGAGGGATGGCTACCTCAATTGCTGCCGCTCCGTGATGATTTGTTGAGTGGAGATTTACGCTTGCTGTATTTGGTTTGGTTACGAGTCGCTCCCTACCTTGCGGGAAATGCACTGGATGATGATCCAGTTGAACCACCGCTTCCCCCTAATTTAAGCCAGCTTTCTCAACCCCTCAAGGCATTCATGAAACTGGTTGAACTTGATCCTGATTGGGTCGCCGCTGCAGCTAGTGAAAGTCCTCGTCATCAAGCCCCCTCAGATCCTCCCTTAGAAAACTGGCTGTCTGCTCTTTCAGAAGCCGAACGGCAAGAATTTTTGCTTAAACTTGTACGGCGCGAACCTCATGGTGACCTGCAATTGATTAATCGATTGCAGAAATTGGCAGGTGCAGGTCGAGCAACTCCTCAATGCATTCCGGGGCATCGACGATTATCTGAACTAAAGGCGAGCGCAGATACTTTGAGAGAAAAGCGTGAACATAAAGAACGGGATGCGGCGAGAAAAAAGCGAATTCAAGAATTAGAGGCATTGGCACCGAAAGAAGCTCATATCTGGAAGAGAGTGGAGGAGCTGATCGAATTTAAGCAAGCCAAACCCTACGATGAAGCTACTGCTTTGCTCAAAGATCTGCGTGATTTAGCAGAACACCAGGCACGATTGTCTGAGTTTATCCAACGCTTTGAAAAACTCAAGTCAGACTATAATAATCGTCCAGCCTTAATCACACGCTTCAAAACAATCAAGCTGTAATTAGGGAACATGTCGGGCTCAAGCCAGGGCAATCTGTAACTGCTCACAGCAAGAAGTAGGGCTTGTTGAGAACAGTATGATTCACAAGCCCCAGAAGCTTAAGTGGACTGTAAGCCGGGAGGACTGCGACAAGCCTTTGATAACAGTTCACACAGCCATCGCGATCGCATCTCCACTCTGCAATCGAACTGTTTCCAGAAAGCTGAACATCTGAGCGACTAACGCAAGCACCCCAGTCGCTTCTGGCACCTCCACTGACTTTTCGATGCACGACCACTGGACGTTTTGCCCTCTCGGCATCATTGTTGTCGGGTTTTACTTCCGGGTTGCTCAAGAAGGTGAACCACTCATCCCAATGCCGCTTGATTCGGTTGGCTAGTCTGTGGGCATCTGCAGGCCGGAGGTGTTATAGAGCTGTGGATGTGCTAGCCTCTACGTAGAAAGTAACATCAGAAGACTTGATTAGGAGGAGCCATGATTACACAAATACTACAATGTCCTAATTGCCACGGTACAGATATTGTGAAACATGGCAAATCTCCAGAAGGAAAGCAGCGCTATAAATGTCGAGAGACTCCCTGTGAGGGGCGGACATTCATCTTAGATTATGCTTATTCAGGACAATCTCGTCAAGTTAAACAACAGATAGTAGAAATGGCACTCAATGGCAGCGGAGTGCGAGATATGGCACGGGTGTTACATGTTAGTCCCAGTACGGTGATTCAGGAATTAAAAAAAAAGGACCTCAACTTCAACAAGTAAACCTAAAGGCGTTAAAGCAACTAATGAGAGAGCAAGTTGCAGTTGAATTTTGTCTAGCTGAGGTGCTTGAAAAGCCTGAGGGGCCGGAATCTGAGGTAGACGAAATGTGGAGTTATGTCGGGGAAAAAGAGAATGCCCGTTGGTTATGGCATGCTATAGGCCATAAAAGTGGACTCGTTTTAGCATACGTATTTGGAACACGTAAGGATGAAGTGTTTCTCCAGCTCAAAAAGCTACTAGAGCCCTTCGGAATTAGCCGCTTTTACACGGATGGATGGGGAGCCTATGAGCGTCATTTAGAAAGCGAAAGGCATGAAGTTGGCAAACAGAATACACAGAGAATAGAAAGTAAGCAAATAAATTTACGTACACGAATTAAACGTTTAGCTCGAAAAACCCTTTGTTTTTCTAAAACGATTATCATGCACGATATTGTTATTGGACTATTTATTAATCGTTACGAGTTTGGGGTAGCAATTTAATCCCTAATCCACAGCTTTAGAACATCTCCTGTCCACCCATCGGCACCACAAATTACGGCACAGATGGCAATGGTGATGATATCAATTAATTTATGGTGTTTGCTGCGGTCAATTCTAGGATCATCTATGGCGCTAAAGTGCTCAGCAATTGTTATTCTGGGCTTGAGTTTCATCGGTCGTGGTCTAGTTAATTATTTTCTTTCTTGCAATCACATTTACCTCAGTATACCACGCTTTTACTTAGTATAAAATTAAGATGCGTTTGCCCTGGGGTTGACAGCTTGTGTTTGAGTTTTTCAAGAGCATCGGGAGGAATACTGAGGGAGCGTCCCGCTGGTTTATCTACCTGAATTAAGCCGATTAATCCTAAGTTCTTATATTCCTTGAACCAGCGATAAATAGTTGCTCTGTCTCTGACTAACAATTCAGACAAACTTTCTAAAGTTGTGACAATTCCTGATTTAAGTAACTAAAGAGCATGAAGTTTTTCTTTGATTTGAGCGTTAGTCTCTTTTTTTAAAAGGTCTTTAAGTTCCTCGGGTGTTTTTTTGATTTCTAGTTTGAGAGTCCTACTCATTTACAATCTCACTTAATTTTATTTTACCGATCTTATGTTGCAAGTATAAGACAAAATGTTATTACGAGTTAAATCCTATCGTGGCTACCGTAACTCTGCAATAAATCGGTCTATCTGTAGTGGATTACAATTAGAAATGCCTCAGCCTGCCAAAAATAAAAAGCGAGCGCGCACGGTCAGTCACACGTTCTCTCCCACTTCTCCATGTGGCGTGAGGGATATCTAACTTCAGCAAACCCAAACTGGCCATATAAGGCGTGGGCATCAGCTGTTGCTAAAGACCATTTACGTAACCCTTGAAGTGAGGGGTGGGAAACAACAGTTTCAACAAGCCATTTCCCCAACCCCTGCCCCCGAAACGACTCTACAATGAACACATCAGAAAGATAGGCTATGGTACCATAGTCAGTGATGACGCGGGCAAAGCCTATCTGCTGTGTTCGCCAGTAAACTCCGAAGGGCAAGGAATTATCAATCGACTTCTTTACTACTGCTAGCTCTCGACCACTTGCCCAATACGAATGGGTTAAAAAGTCGTGAATTAGCTTCAGATTGAGACGCTGGCTGTCAGTGCTAATTACAAACTCCTCACGGTACCATTCCTGAGTCATAAAGCTGCCTTAATTAAACCTATCTGAACAACCACTCCTCAACCGCTTGCTAGGCCGTTGCGGCTAGGGCTATTGTCAACTGTTGGTGATGAATAGCGCGTTGCTGATTACGGTTTTCTGTGATGATGATTGTTGTACCCCAGAATCTTTAAGCAATTCACCTAGCACTGAAATCCCCTGTTCAATCACCTCGGGCTTTGGGGAAAAACTCAGGCGCATCGCACTATAGCCCTGTCCCTCTAGGAAAAACCATTTGCCGTCAGCCACAAGCACGTTATGCGACAACGCCGACTGATAAATCGCTGGCATTGATATATCCGCAGGGATTTGTACCCACAGAAAAATTCCCCCCAAGGGAACCGTCCAAGACACTGAGGGCGGAAAGTAGCGAGCCATTGCATTTAGCATTGTATTCCGATTTTGTCGATGCTTGCTCTGCAAGTGAGCCAAGTGATGGCGGTAATGCCCTGAGGCTAAATACTCACTCACAATTGCCTGAGAAACTGTAGAGACATGATAGTCATGAAGCAACTTGCGTTCCACCAAAGGCTGATAATGCTCACCTGTCACCACCATGTAGCCCACTCGAAGACCGGGCATCAGTGTCTTTGAGAAGGTACCTAGGTAAGTAACAATATTCTGCCGGTCTAACGCCTTGAGTGGTGGCGGTACGGCTTCAAAGTTTAATCCTTCATAAGCGTTATCTTCCAGAATCACGCACTTATATTGTTGTGCTAGTCTGAGCAATGAATCGCGGTGGGCGAGTGTAGTCGTCACTCCCGTAGGATTATGCAGGGTACTAATGGTGTAAATCAGCTTCGGTCGATGAGTGTAAAGGTACTGCTCCAGTAGCTCTAGATTCATCCCTTCTGCCGTCATCGGAATTCCAATGACCTTGGCTTTTAAGCTGGAGAGAATCTGTAGTACGCCGTGATAAGTGGGACTCTCTACAATCACCCAATCTCCGGGCTGCGCATAGTAATGGAACGCTAAAGATAACCCTTCCTTTGAACCATTAGTGATGATCAAATTCTCTGGTGTCACCTCTAAGCCCTGCTGCAGTAGCATTCGCGTTATTTGTTGCCGCAGGGTCCACTGTCCATGGGGCAGGTCGTAATTAAACAAAGTAGACCCCACCTGCTTCATGGCGCGTCTAGCAATTGTTGGCAAATCCTCTGGACCTGAGTCCACAGGGAAGCCAAGGCTCAGGTCAATCATTTTTGTTTGTTGTCGGGCAGAAACTGAGGTCACGTAGAAATTAAAAAATGACTCCCCCGGTTGCTCTGACAGAATCACCTTTTGGGGTGGGGCAAAGTGACTAGTAGGTTGGGGACAGGCGATCAAGGGTGGGCTGACAAAATATCCCGCTCCTTGACGGGCATGAACTAGGCCATCGGCTTCGAGAACACTATAAGCTTCAATCACAGTCAGTTTATTAACTCGCGTCCTTTCGGCGAGAGAGCGAATTGAGGGAAGTTGGTCTCCAGGTTGCAAAGCTCCCGACTCAATCAAACGACGAATGTGGGCGCGAATTTGTAAATAGACGGCTTGAGCTGAGTTGCGGTCTAAGGGAATTTTCACTTGCTACTTCCTCTTCAAAGTCGCTGTTTATCAATATAGACGATTCACTGTTTTGACTGGCTGGTACAGTTTGGCTGAATTTGACTATAACACTTGACTAAAGTAGTAACTGTACTAGCCCCAACCACAAAAATTGTATCTTCCAACTAAATAAATTTTGGATGAAAGTGAAGATGACGAAACTTTAGAGGAGGAATAGTGACGATGAAAAACTCTAATTTCCAATTCCCCTTATCTAATAAGTATTTACAAATTCAGCCAAAGTTCTCCCCAATATTTTCGGCATCAACAAGGTGTTTAAAGTGGATAGTGTCAAGTTTTGTTGGAAGCAATGAGCTGCGAATTTGGCAGACATATGACTGTTTTGGTAATAACTGGTGGCATGCCTACGATCCTGTAACAGGTCACCATACCTCTGTGGATTCTGAAGCAAAAATGCGAGCCTGGATTGAAAAGCGTTATTCTTAGAGCCTGGGATATGTTCAGCAATCAGTCAAAAGTTGCCATCCATTGCCGCTTTTTGCTGTACCGAGATGAGGTCTTTCGGATACCTCAAGCAGGCCATTCAGTTCAAGTCTTATCAGGTATTGCCTGGCTCACGGTAGCAGGCGAGGATATCATCCTCACCAGCAACGAAACCGTGTCACTATTACCCTATCAGGACGTTGCTCTCGTCTCGGCGCTAAGTGACAAGCCGCTGATACTGGAAGTACAGTACCAGAAGGGGCGCGACAAGTAATGGAACCAAAAATGGCTTATTGCTATGTATACGCCTATAGCCGAATGGCACTGAAATAAGGAGATTAAAAAAGGCTCCAAGGCTTGCTCTGAGAGAATCAGAGCCTCAGAGTCAAATAAAACATCTCGCTACTATGGCTTCTCTAGCTGAAATTCTCAAGCACAGGTTCCAGAACAGTGTCGCTGTACCCTTTGAGCAAGTTCTACCGGAAGCGGTGATTCAACAGATGCTCGAAGCGCAAGGAATTCACTACCGCCAGACCCTATACACTCCAATTGTAGTGGTATGGGCGTGGATCTCTCAGGTGCTCGATGCCGACAAAAGTTTAAGTAACGCAGTCAACCGCGTGATCGCCTGGCTAGCGGCAGCCGGAGAGGAAGTGCCTTCCGCTGATACCGGAGCGTATAGCAAAGCCCGCCTCCGTCTACCGTTGGCAGTACTCAAACCCTTGGTTGAAGCGAACGGCGGTGGCGCTCACATCCGAGGTGAAGCCAGAGCAGCGGTGGTGTGGGCGACGGGTAAGCACAGAGACAGAAATAATTACACAGCCTTTTAAAAAGATCCCCCGACTCCGACAGATATCCACCTTTTGAAGGCTGTGTAATTATTTATAGTCATCCACTTACCCACCAGCATTGCAGTGCCCGAAGTCCATCTGTTGATTCGACAACCTTTCTTTTCGTCCTTGCGAAATCATTTTGGTCACGACTCTAGTAGACCCCAAACTTTATCCCAAAGCCAAGGAACGCTGAACTCTACCAACTGCGCTGGCACGCGACACAAGTCAATTTCAAACATCTCAAGACCACCTTGAAGCTGGAGATGTTTGCGGCCAAGACCCCGGAAATGGTGCAAAAGGAAATCTGGGTGCAAATGCTAGCCTACAACTTGCTACGAACTTTAATCTGGCAAGCTGCCCAGCAAGCCTAAGTGTCCCCCAGGGCAAACGCATCTAAATTACTCTTGACAACAGGCAAGATTTGTGAATCAACTAAGGCTCAGGATTTATAGCTCAACTTGTTTGTTAAGCAGCGTGAGGTCAAGCCAAGCTGAGTGTCAATAAGCAAGGATTAATGCAAATAAAACTCAGCTTATTGAAACTGAAGTAGGCTTATTGACAAGATGCGTTTGCCCTGGGTTGGCAAGGGCGAAGTTCGCTGCCGCCCGGTTGCCGGGAAGGATTCAGTTACGGTGGATTATTAAGCAGTCTGGTGGGGTGGCTAGGGTACGGGGGGCACTTACCGTGGGCGAAACAACGCTACCTGGTAGAGACGATTTTCGGAGTGCCGCTGTCTCAAGGCAGTCTGGCCAAGATGCATCGGTGGTTTTGTGAGAGCTTGCACCCGATGTACGAACAATGGTGGAGCTGGGTGCAACAACCAGGCGTGCGTTGTGTGGATGAAACTAGCTACCGGATTGATGGCGTCACCTCTGTGACCGCGCGAGTTCCCCCCACACTATCCCCTCTCTGTACCCCGTGCGAGTTGACCCATGCTTCGCCATCTCTTTCAAGAGCGCTCGTTCCCCCACACCGCGCCCTGTGTTCCCTCCAGAGTTGCCCCATGCATAGCCCTCTGTGTAACCCACGCTAATATCCCCCACACCATCCCCTCTACGCCTATAGCCGAGAGCCGTGAAAAAATAGCCATTAGGCTGAAAAGACGCTTTGAGTAAGTGTTTTGGCAATCGAGAGCTTTTGTCGTAGAAGCGCTTGTTATGCGACGAAATGTTGCATTTTGGCGTGATTTTCCCGCATGTAACTGGGTAAAAGCCCAAAATTTTAGGTCGTATAAGTTGAAGAAGGCTATTTTTACCTGGATCTCGGCTGTACCCGGTTTTGTAGGGGCGCATCCAACGGTTAGGGGAGTACAGGATCTCTCCGTGGCGATATCAACTCACCTTGTGGGCTTGACACAACGGCTACCTATCAGTAGGATGTGGTTATGGCTTCAACTGATACCAAAACTTTGATTCTTGATACCGCCCAGGATTTGATTCAGCGCTTGGGAGTCAACGGCATGAGCTATCAAGATATTAGTCAGGTAGTCGGCATCCGCAAGGCAAGCATTCACACCCATTTCCCCACGAAGGATGATTTGGTGACCACGCTGCTTGACCGATACAATGCTTACTTCCTACGTTTGGTAGACAGCATTGTTGCCTCAACCGACCCACCTGACGCGAAACTTCGTCGTTACTGTGGGCTATTTGAAGCGACTCTTAGCAGTGGTGCTCAGGATAAAGCTTGTCTGTGTGGAATGCTTGGAGCCGAGTTAGCAACTTTGAATAGTCCATTGGTTGAGCGCATTCGCGCCTTCTACCAGGACAATGAAGAACGGCTTGCTGTGATTCTTAGCTCGGGTCGTCAGGCTGGAGTCTTCCGATTCACTGGTGACGTGACGGCAACCGCCGCACTAATCTTCTCTCTCTTAGAGGGTGGGATTTTGATTGCTCGTGCTGGAGGTGGTACACAGCAGTACCACGCTGTTATTGAGCAACTAATGCAGTTGCTCAGAGGTTGAGTCTTTTTTTTGCTCGCTCAACTTCCTACTGATAGGAAGTTTAAACCTTAAGGAGTCTATGATGGCAACCGTTGGAATTCTGGGTACAGGCAGGATGGGTGTTCGTCTGGCCCGCATGTTAGCTGAGGCAGGGCAGCAGGTAATTCTCGGCTCTCGCAATGCAGCACGTTCAGCCAGGATTGCCCAGGAGTTGGGAAATTCAAACGTTAATTCAGGCAGCTACTTTGATGCAGCAGCAGCAGAATTCGTTCTCCCAGCGATGTTTTTACGCGATGGTATGCTCGATACCCTTGAACCGTTGCGGATTCAGCTAGATGGCAAGATTTACATTGACATCTCCAATCCTTTTAACGACAACTACACTGATTTCATCTTGCCTTGGGACACGAGCGGTGCAGAGCAGATCCAGCATCGGTTTCCAAAAACACGTGTGGTTGGGGCGTTCAAGAATGTCTGGTGGGAGGTCTTCGATGCGCCAACCTTTGGGGACACGCTTAGCGATGTGTTTGTTGTCAGTGATGATTCCCAGGTCAAGGCGGAGTTCTTCAAATTAGTGGAGAACACGCCCTTCCGGTATGTTGATGCAGGTCTACTCAATAATGCCCGCACCATCGAACGGATGACCCTACTTAGTGGTGAACTGGGGCAGCGGTATGGTTACTTTCCTCGTATGAACTACAAGTTGCTGGGCGATCTCTGGACACCTGGACAGGCAGATCTGATTGCACCTTTGATTGCAACGGAGCGCTCATGACTCTGACTGCCTCAAGATTGTCGTTGTACCCATAATATTGCCGCGATTGGAAGGATAATGTTGCCGCCACTTGTGACTTAAAGGAATAGTTTGCCGTGATGGCAAGCTTATCCTTGAATGTGACCCCGGCAACTTTATAGTTGAAATAGTTACTTGATAGCCTATGAGATGAAAAGCACTATAACTCTGATAAATTTCCCAAGCATCAAGTATAATTACTTACGATAGTGTCAATGGACAAACGGCTTACTTTTAGTTCAATTCTGAACTAGCGGCAGAATTTTACTTTAAATACTGGGGAAAACTCACTGTCTCCCTTGATGGCGATCGCTACCAAAATACTGCTGCTTTAAGTAAAAGCTTGCCAAAAGTTCAAAACTTAAGTAAAAGCTTGCCAAAAGTCACTAAACTTTTTCTAACTAAATATGTTGAGAATGATGGAATTTGAGCACAATTACAGTGAGATGCATCTTATCACTGGAGTTTAGACTAAGGCATGACAAAATGACTCAGGGGCACTGAGTTAATAAGGTAAACACCTCAAAACCTAAAAATCAAAGGGTTAAGCTGACTTTGACAGTTGTTTGGTTGGTAAAGCCGTACCTTTTTTGACAGTTGGGTAGCGAATTCTACGCTTTCGTGGTTAACCTTCTGGCCAACCTGGAGACTTTCCACGGAGTTTGGGGTCAGTAGCAGGTGTTCCAATCCTGGCTAAAATAGTAGCGAAGGAATTGGCGACTCGACCAGGGGACAGATTAGAGTTCGAAGGCTAATGCCTGCGGTAGAGGAGAATCGGTAGCACCAACTCTTGCCAACCACAACTGCCAAGTGAGCAGAGGCATTAAATCACTCCATCGTTCTGATTGTTCTGGAGTGGAAAAATGGGGTAGAGTCCAATGCAAGCGCTGCTTAATAAAACGATACCAGTGGTCAATACCAAAGCGACGTAAATAATGACGCCACAGTTGGTCAATTTGAGGGATTTCCTGACCAACCCAAATTAACCATAAAGGTCTAAATTTTCGTTCATTAAGTTCGTCTAGTCGCTCAACTTGAATCAGGTGCATATTCGTTTTTGCGGACTGTTGTCAGTGGAGATCACGCCACAAACGTAGGCGCAACCGCCCCATTTTTGAGTCGTTGGCATCAATTATTTGGTTAGGGTTCCACCATGTTGTTGGGTCATTGAGCTTAAATTTATCGCCGTGAATACGGGGACGACCAATGCCTGTATAATCTGGAGGCGCACCATACAGAACGCGATTTCGTTCGTGAGCGCATTAACTTGTCAGCAGCTTTTGGAGGATGTCTGTTTGACAAAGCTGGCACAGCCATATTCAGCATCCCATAAGGATATGGGGCGTGTAGGCAGATGTTGGCAAACCAGTCTGAGTTGAGATGCTGCTTTCTCGATAGGATTAGACCAACTGGTGATGCGCTCGTGTAATAGGGGTAATGCCCAACTACCAACGGTAGCCGGAATAATTGCTATAGTACTATAGCCTTGCCCCAAGGTCACAGGTTTTGCTCCTGACAAAGGTTATCGCCTGGTGTTCATAGGTACGTTCTTTTAATGTAGGAGCCTCGAGTCTTGGCCAAGCTGTGTGATCTCCTGCTAAAATAATTTTCTCCGTTTTGGGAAGTTGTTCGATATACAACCGCATCAATTCCTCCCGTGGTGGCGAGCTATCTGACAATGCTTCATAGATACTAGTAGTCTAGGGCGTAAGTTGAGATACCATTTTTAAGCAGCTAACGCCTTTCCCTTATAAGTCCACTGAAAAGGTTTTGCCATGGTGCGGTTGAAATAATCGATGAACTCAACAATCCGAGTTTTTAAGTCAGCTTGACTGAGAAAATTGCCTCGTCTGAGTAACTTACGCATTAAGATGCCAAACCAAATTTCAATTTGGTTGAGCCAGGAGCAATGCTTTGGGGTGAAGTGAAAGACGATTCGATGGGTTGGGTCTGTTAAAAACGCCGTTCGTGTTGCCATGGATTGCAAAATACCCCTCTTGCCCTTGATACCCAGGTCGATTTCTAACCCTTCGACTTGTGCCACATAACGCACCAGCGATTCGGATTGATGAATGTTTAAGCAGTCCATAATAAGCGTGCCATTGGGTCGCATCTGGGTCAGTGGCAATGGTCTGTTGCACATGACTCACATAGTCCGCTTCCGTGCGAGTATCCCCCACAGTCGAATGAATCACCCGACCACTGGCAACCTCAAAACTGGCAATTAAGGTTTGGGTGCCGTGACGGATATATTCACGCCTCTCGTCGTTGGATCTTCCCAGGGCGCAGCGGCAGATCAGGGGCGAGGCGCTCCAACGCTTGAATCCCCGTCATTTCATCCAGGCAGATGGTGCGTTCTCCCACACTGACTCGCTCCTGTGCGCTCAGATAGGTCTGACAGATGTCGCTGACTTTGGCATCAAAATTGGGGTCTGGGGGGGGGATTCAGCCAGTATCCTGACTGATGCGGTTTAAGGTCAGCTTCTGCCAATAATCGTCCCACATGACGGGGAGATATCGTTTCTACAATCTCTTGCTTGACTAGTTCGTCTGCCAACTCACGCGCCGTCCACTGACTGATAGGACGATTGTAATCAGCGGGGTCGTCACAGGCTAGCTTAAACAGCTGGAGGATTTGCTCTAACTCAAACGTGGCAGGGGCACCACTGCGCTCTGCGTCCTGCAATCGTTCTACCACCGTGATCTCGCTTGTCTGCTCGCTTGTCTGCCGCTCTATCCAACGTTCTCGCCACAGGCGGGCCATTTTGCGACTGATATTCAACTGACTGGCAATCTCACGATGATTGTGACCGGCATCGGCAAGCACAATGATGCTTGCCCTCAGGGCTATTTGTTGGGGGGTAGTATGGCGGTTGATCAACTGTTGCAGTTGCTCTCGTTCCTCGGTCTCTAAACACAGAGATTTTGGGGCTAATCCCGGCAAGATCTTTTCCTCACTTGAACTTATCAAATGGTATCTCAACTTCCGCCCTGAGGTACTAGACCACTGTCGTCTAAATACTGGAGATACTGATAGTTCCACGAATGAATAAACACTACGTGTAACTAAGACTGCATCCATTAGGTCAAAAATGGCATCTTTGGCATTACCTACTATCGTGTACACCGATGTACGGAAAAGTTTTACGCTTATCTAATGTCATGGTCAAGCTGGTACTTTTTTCCTTTTATCAGCATTGACCATAAAGCGGTCAGTTCAACATGGATGACCGCTTTTTCTGTTCAGGGACTTTTCACTTCAGGTTGAGCGTAATTTTTTTACACCTAATTCTGTAGCGTTATGTTCCGAGCGCTCACGTTTAGTCTAAACTCCAGTATCGAAAAAACGAGCAGGAAAGTCTACCACCTCTCTTTTGGGCGATCGCGCCCCCGCGTAAAAGCGCAAGTTGTAGCCGTGAAGAGTATATTTAATTACATTCTGAAACTGTTGTACCTCGGTTGTCAGTGGAAAGAGCTGCCGATCGAGGTAAGGATTCAGGTCGAGGTTTGACAGGGAGCCAGATTGTAGTAGTCTAGCTACATGAGCATGCCGACAAACCAAACAAGCTGGGAAGCCGAGAGTCTGAAGCAGTTGTCCTCCGAGGAACTGATGAGGATTATCATGCAGCAACAACTCCTCATCCAACAGTTGCAGCAAGAGATAGAACGGCTCAAAGGGAAGCAGCTCACAGATAGTCAAACCTCCTCAAAGCCACCATCGAGTGACTTGCTGAAGAAACCAGAAAAACCAAAGGAAACGAGCGCCGAAGCGGAGAGTAAGCGCAAACCAGGTGGACAGCCAGGGCATTTGGGTAAGACGCGCTCTCGTCTTTGGCAGAGTAAACCGTTATGAAATCCTGCGGCCAGAGTCTTGTCCCCATTGTGGCAGTGACAGCTTTGAGGAGGCACCGATATCGGTGCTGCTCTACTCAAGTGGCACGCCTGGTAGAGCGACCGATAGAAGTGGTGGAATATCAGCGACAGAGTTGCCAGTGTGCTGGATGCGGTCAAGTGGTGACTGCGGCTTGGGCAGAGGATATGGTACCGGGACAAGACCTGAGGATCGGGCTGCAAGCACTGTTGGTATGGTTGGGCAACTATGGCCATCTATCCTACGAAAAACAGCAAGAATTGCTGTGGGAGTTAGGACAGGTAGAGATTGGGTTAGGCACGTTGCAGACGACGAACAGTAGGATGGCGACGGGGGTAGCTCATAGTGTGGAAGCGCTGTGGGAGTGGGCGCAACAGCAAGCTCACGTGCATGTGGATGAAACCCCGTGGCCAGTGATGGGCATCAAGGAATGGTTATGGGTCGCCACGGGCAAGGGGTTTTGCCTGTTCCATGCTGGCGATACCCGCAAAGAGTGCCGAACTAGTCGAGCAGTTAGGAGAAGAGTTTGACTATCTTTCTGAGTACCGATGACGGAGCGCGTCTACAATGGCTATCCAGTCGCGGCGCAGCAGAAATGGAAGGCACATCTGCGGCGTCACTTCAAGAAAGTGGTTTCCTTAAGTCATGGCAATAAGGGGTTTTTTGTACAAACCCTCGAAAAGGGGGATTAGGGAATTTAGTGAGACGGGGCGTGGGGTCGAGCCGAGATATGTGTGATGAGCGTGCCACTTCGCTGAAAACGCCTACACCGCATACGTTTCCGCTGTAGTACTTTTCATGGTTCTAATGTCTGCTGATCGACATTAGCAGATGTAAATTGACCCAAAACCGGGGTTTTATGTCTGCTAATCTTCCACAAAACCCCTAATGTTCATGTCTGAAGACGGTAAGTGGCACTAAATTACAGCTATCTCGGCTCGACCCCATCTACCTCCTCTGCTTCGTAAAACGCCTATTCCCCCTTTTCGAGGGTTTGTACAAAAAACCCCAAACTGCGACCGGTCAAGTACCTTAATAATATAGTGGAGCAAGACCATCGAGCGATAAAACGATTGGTCAATCCAGGAATGGGATTTGGCTCATTCAACACAGCAAGGCGAACCTTGAGGGGTTACGAGGCAATGAACATGATTCGCAAGGGACAAATCAACGGAGTAGAAAAAGGAGACATACTCGCTCAAGTAGGATTCGTGTGCCAAATTTTTGGAATTGCGGCATAACGAGCAGGGATGAATGAGGAGCTTTTGTCCTCAGATAGTTTTTGCAACACAACCCAACCAGTTGTATGTAACGGTTCTATCGCTCCCTTTATGCTAAATTGATACTAAAATGCCAGGATAATAGACTGCGTAATCGAAAATTATCGAAATTACGAAAGCCGTATCCTAACCTTTTTATTAGCTTCAGTTTATTATTTATTCCTTCAATAACGCCGCTGGTTGTTCTTTGCTCGAAGTACCCGACGATTTCTCCAAACCACCTGACTATTGTAGCAATACTTTTTGGGAAGTATAAAAGTGCATCATGCATCCAATCCAATAATCTTAGAACACCATCTCCCCAAGATTCAGCAGTTTCAAATACCGCTCTAAATTCCTCCTTAAGAGAGTGCATTTTTGAGAGTAATGGTGATACGGATTGGACAGATTTTAATTTCTCTTTTTGGAGTTCGTTTAAAGAATCTTCGTTTTTTAACAAGCTATATTTGCTTTTAGTTAATCCAGCTAATACCCGCTCTTTTTCTGACTTGTTTTTTAGCTGAGCTGCCGAGGTTTTCTGTGTTTTACGCACCTGATCTAATTCATTATTTACCTGTTTCATCACATGAAATCTATCGGCTGTGACATCAGCATTAGGCATCAATTTTTCTACTAAACTTTTGTAAGGAGACCACAAATCAATGCTGACTTCTGTGATTTGTTCAAGTACTTCAGAACCCCACCCCTCAAGCACGAAGCGCAGTTCTGACATCCGACGCGACTTAACAATTTCGAGCAGGAGATGAGTGTCTAAATCGACTAATACTGCTAAATAATTTCCTTGACCTTTTACAAGTGCTATTTCATCTATTCCCAGACGTTTTAAACCAGTTAGATCTATTTTTAATATTGACGACGCTTGTGAGTCTAACATTGTTTGAACTTCTTCGTCACTTAAATCATTTCGAGCAGCTACGCTATGAATATTACTATCTAATACTTGTTTGATTATATTGGCTGCAAATCTTTTAGTGTATCCTCGCTGCTTATCCACAAAATCTAGCTCTTCACTGAAGGGTTTTCGGCAAAAAATACATTTGAATTGACGGCGATTAATTCTAAGTAATACTTGCTTAGTATTCCAAGGTAGATCCTGAACTGTCCGCCAATGATTTTGATGTACACTTCGACTAACTTGACCACATCTCTGGCAAGTACAATAGTTGACAGCCGCCTCTATTTCTATGATTAATCCCAAACCTTCAATCTCTTGGCAACCTAACACTTTCATGCCTGGTAGGTTCAGTATTTTTTCTACGGGAAATCTCATGACGAGCGCCTGAAATCTAATTTTAGTTAATTTCTATTATAGCTCAATGATTACAAGCGTTTCTCTGGAAAGCTATAAACCCTTACTCTGTCTAGGTTTAAGTTATAGATTGTTAGTTAATTTTGGTTGTTGAATTCGGTTAATTAGTTCTTTTTAGCATAAAAGCAACGATAGAACCTATGTAACTAATTTTGCTTAACTACTTAACCGAAAAGTATTGGGAGTCCTCCTATCGTGCTCAGCGTAAAACACTGTTCCTTTTTTTCAGTTTGCGCTTCAGCATATAACCTGCCGTGAAAGCACCAAAAGCTAATGTGCCTAATGCCGAATCGGGTTCGGGGACAGGTGTCGAGAAGGGTGTTAGCAAAAAGGCAGAAGAAGTCCCATTACTAGAGAAACCGTCAGCAGCGATTTGCCCACGCTGATTAATAGCATTTGCGGACGTTAGAACAAAACCGGTGTCCCTGGGGAATATGAGGTTGTTGAGGTCGGATAGCTTGTTGTCGTTGTAGATGAACGCTTGATTGACATTCTCGGCAGTGGTCGAAGAACCGACTATCTGACCTAAGTTATTGATGCCGTTCGCACTACTGTAATCCCCACCAAGCGTGCCGAGGTCATCTGTCGTGGGATTAATCGGGCTGTTAGGAGCTGTGCGAAAAGCGTGGGTCTGGCCACTGCTAGTGGTCGAATTACCGACTACCTGGCCCAAGTTATTGATGCCGTTCGCAATACTGTCATCCCCACCAAGCGTGCCGAGGTCATCTGTCGTGGGATTAATGCGGCTGTTAGGAGCTGTGCGGAAAGCGTGGAGCTGCCCACTGGTAGTGGCCAAACGGCCAACTACCTGGCCCAAGTCATTGATGCCCCTAGCGCTGTTATAGTTGCTACCAAGCGTACTAAGGTTATCTGTTGCTGAATTAATCGGGCTGTTAGGAGCTGTGCGGAAAGCTTGAAGCACATTGCCATTATATGATTCACCAACTACCTGACCCAAGTTGTTGATGCCGTAAGCCAAGGTAATCCCCGAACCATTTAATGAGCCGAGGTCATCTGTTGCAGGATTAATTGGGCGATTAGGAGTTGTGCGGAAAGCGGCAGGCCCAACAGCTTTTTCACTGGACTCATAGCCCGTTACCTGACCTAAGTTGTTAATGCCTGTGGCAATGGTGAAATCACTGTTTAAAAATGAGCCGAGATCATCTGTCGTGGGATTAATCGGGCTGCTAGGAGCTGTGCGGAAGGGCTGAAAGTCAAAAGAGGCAGTTCTCGAATTGCCGACTACCTGGCCCGAGTCATTGATCCCGCTAGCACTGCTTTCTTCGCCACCAAGCGTGCCGAGATAGGTTAAGGAATACATGGTTGCAGCAGCAGCAGGTTGGGATGTAGAAAAACCTAGCCCGACGATGATCCTCAGTGTGAGGCTGAGCTTGAAAAAATTGTGTAGCTTTATACTAGTGCCACGCGAACAGGTGAGTTGGGGAAAACTTGTCATTTCAATCACACCTTAGTATTTTTTGCTCTGTAATAACCTTTAAAGTTAAGGAAATTTTGCCCAAGTTATTGACTATATCGGCAAATTATTAAGAGGGAAAATGTGCTCTCACCTTTTCGCATCGCTTCCCTTTATACTTGTGTTTTGCTACATGATGTTTAATGGTACAACTCAATTTCGAGCAGCCTAGGTCGCTACTCAGTTAGTAAAGTCCTGTTTGGAGCTGCACTCAGCCAGTCTTTGAAAAACTTTAAGCTATAGATTCAATTATGTAAGTTCTATAAAGTCAGAAAAAGTCAGAAAGTATGAGATAACGAGTCAATAAAATCGCGGCTAGGAAGTGTTGCTATGCTGTTGTTTTGGAAATGTTGCAAACATGTTGATTTTACTCACATAAACCTTGCTCGACAAAGGTTGCAGCCCCAATACTAACAGAAGAGCGACCCCTCCGATTTGTGCAAGTCGTTCCCATCAAGAGATACTAATACAACGTACCCAAGTACTTGAGATGCGCCGTCCAGCAAAAATTCAACGTCTGCTCATTTTTGGTCTGAGCGGCCCGATTATTGTCCTTAACATCTGGCTGCTGTACTCGGCTTATTACTATTTTCAGCATGTGGTCAACGTGCTGGTAATTGCAGCAATTGTGGCTTTTCTACTGAACTACCCAGTTCAGTTGTTTGAGCGAACTCGCATCACTCGAACTCAGGCGGTCTTGCTCGTTTTGCTAGTGAGTGTAGCGCTTTTGGTCATTCTCGGTGTCACCCTGGTGCCAGCCGTAATTAACCAAATGACCCAACTGTTAAATGGCATTCCATCGGCGTTGAGGAATACTCAAGAAAATCTTTCTCGGTTTGATCTATGGGCCGAAGCTCATCACCTGCCACTGGCTGTCACGGCTTTGAGCAGTGAAATCACTAGTGCAGCTAGGCAAAAGTAACTGACCAGCTTGAGTGGCGTTACTGACTGGAGGTATGCTCAAGTAAGCCAGTTTTATTCAAAGACCGTTGACAGTAAGAGTTCATGCCTACTCCACACGCATTACCCATTACTCTTTCTGATAGACAGCAGAGTATCCTCTCTTGAGATCGCCTGTCGCTCCACAAACCCCTATCGTTTAGTAAGACGAGCCCAGTTGATCTTATTTGCTGCCAAAGGAGTAAGCAACACCGAGATCGGGCAACAGTTGCAATTAAGTCGAAGCCGAGTCCGATTCTGGCGAGAGCGGTGGCAAAGGGCAGCCGAGTCCCTGACTGCTGCTGAGGCTGAGGGCATCAGCGATTCGGGCTTGATGGGACAGATTGTGGAGGTGTTGAATGATGAACTGCGCCCTGGCACCCCGGCTCACTTCAACCTTGAACCTGGAGTTTAGACTAAGGGGAAGAGATCGCAACGCCAGGCTACCGAAAATATGGGTATAAGAATTTACCCAGAGCGGTTAAAACGTTCCTGAAAAAAAAAGCGGTCAGCCGTGTTGAACTGACCACTTTATGGTCAATGCTGAAATTGAGATCAAAAAATCAGCTTGACCATGAGAACTGTTGATAAGCTTAAACAATTTCGCAAGGAGTGTATATACGAATGGCACTAAGTTAAGGAAAAGTGTTAGCAGCGAAACACTCGTGACGTAAGAATTGACGGGGTTTCCGCATCAGGGGATAAGCCTTAGGACGGCGCTTTCTCACTCTGGGTTCACATCGTCCTTTACGCTCTGGCACTAACTTATGAACAATTATCTTGAGTAGAGTTTGATAAAGTCTGTCTCGTTTTTGAGTTGAAGCAGAGGCTAACTGTGGAATAAAATTGTTTAGATGATGACGAGTTCCTTGAAGAGATAATCGCAACGGGTCAACTTTATAGGTTGTCCCCGCCGACCACATCACAGTACGCAGCAAATTGTAGGCTAACAGATGGGCATAAATTTCTTTGCGAACGATTTCAGGAGTTTTTCCTCGTAAAACGTCCATGCCTAGAGAGGTTTTTAAGTGCTTTAAGTTAAGTTCCACCTCCCACCTCAGACCATATAGCCGGAGCAGTTCAGTGGCAGGGTAAGCTTTCGAATCTAATAGAGTCGTGGCTAGAACGATCTGTTTAGTTCGAAAGCCTGGGCTAGGAAGGTAATATTTGATAATCCGTAGGGTTAAACTTTTGGGAAGTTGAGCCTCTTCCTCTGGTGACAAACCAATAGGCGCGTGTTTTGGGTTTGAGCCAGACTTCAATTCTGTCATAAGAATTTAACTGTTTACGTTTACCGCATTTCACCTCACTCTTGCGAGTTTGAGAGAGACGAAAAACAGCGTCACAAGCGTAGCTTTGAATAAAGAACATGTCCGCATAGGAGCAAAAAGCACAATCTCCTAACAGGACATCGCCTGGATTAAGGAGTTGATAGATTTGTCTAGCTAGCTTGATGTCGTGTGTGTTTAGTACATTTATAACAGTAGCTACGGCAGCCCCTGTAGCCAGACTAAACAATGCTCCAATTTTAGCAATAGGAAAACCACAACCTTTAGCTTGACCACTTGGTTGAGGATAAGCTTTTTGATTTAAAGGAGTATCAGGCATAGACACACTTGAACCATCAACTACGCAAGACATGACGCCCACACCATAGATGGTCAGCGGTGACTTGTTTTTCTAGTCCTGCTGCTACTTGACCAAATAGCCGTTGCAGCAGTTTTTCAGGTAGTCGTTTACGAGCCTGACAGTAAGCACTGGTATCAACTGCTGGGATTTCAACATTTTCTGCTGCCAACCAGGCAATGGCTCGACTCACTGCGTTATGGCAAGTTTTATCAGAGTCCAGAACTTGAGATAGGAATGTCCATAAGGTAACAAATGGGTCAAACAACCGGCGACGATATTTAATCTCTTCGGCCTTTAGGGCTTCGGCAATCATGGATTCGCTCAGCAGCGATCGATTCGGTAATCCCCAACTCTGGGTAAATTTCTGTTTGAGAATCTGTACTCGATTCGGCAAAATAGAAGTAGACATTGTTAGCCTAGGAAGGGTTAAATCCTGGCCTGGTTCAATCACGGGTAACACTTTAGGTGCGCTCAGGTTAGCCTGAATACTTGTCCTCCTGATTCCCAATTGATTGCCCAGCATGAGTCCAAGCCTCTGGGTCTCCGCCAGTTTACCCCCTGATATCCGCCAGAAACTAGCAATTGAGGTGCTGGCCAAGACCAAGCCCATCAGTCACAAGCGCGACTGAACATCAAGTCAGTCGTAAGTTTGTTTATTATCAAGGCCACAAAGCAGAGATGGCTTTGAAGGAGTCGTTTGAGTCCACTGCCCCTGACTCGGAGGTCCTCTTCTATCTGCCGATCACCAAAACCTGGCTGTTCCAACTGATTCTAGGGTTGGTCTTGATCTGCCACTGCTCGTACCCTCGGTGTCGTGGAACTGTTGCGTGATCTGTTTGACCTGCCTATCTGTAGCGACCCGAAATTATAATCGCTCCGACCTGAAATCATCGCGGTTTTGAGACCACATTAACTGAAAATAAGAGGGTGGTTGAGACCACATTAAGTGAGAATAAAACCACATTAAATGACACCA
>JAABUX010000899.1_pt1 | contig 47701 bp, 47 predicted proteins | sample 5561851 | NCBI WGS metagenome assembly JAABUX01 (sample SAMN10711883, study PRJNA513361) | rock metagenome | isolation source: Antarctica rocks | place: Antarctica: Victoria Land, Richard Nunatak red sandstone | collected 2016-01-03 | reverse complement strand
ATTCATCGCCGCCGAAGCGGCCTTCTGGATCCGGGCCTGACCCCTCAGAACCTCTCAATCCCGTGATATGGGCAAAGTCGAGTGGACCGACTCGGCCGAGTCAAGAACACAATGCGAACGAAGTGTCACTCCGCAGCGCGAAGATGCTCCTGCAGGCGCGGCATCAGCTCGACCAGGTTGCAGGGCCGGTGCCGGCTGTCGAGCTGGGAGATCAGGATGTCGTCCCAGGCGTCCTTCACTGCCCCGGTGCTGCCGGGCAGGGCGAACAAATAGGTGCCCCCGGCCACGCCGGCGAGGGCGCGGGACTGCATCGTGGAAGTGCCGATCTTCTGGTAGCTCAGCATGCGGAACAGCTCGCCGAAGCCTTCGATGCGCTTTTCCAGCACGCGGTCGAACGCCTCGGGCGTCACGTCGCGCCCGGTGATGCCGGTGCCGCCGGTGGTGATCACCGCGTCGATGGCGGGATCGGCGACCCAGCCGCGCAGCCGGGCCTCGATCCGGTCCGCGTCGTCCCGGTCGATGGCGCGGGCGGCGACCTGGTGCCCGGCGCCCTCGATCCGTGCCGCCAGCGTGTCGCCGGAGCGGTCGTCGGCCAGGGTCCGCGTGTCGGATACCGTGAGCACGGCGATGCTGACGGGGATGAACTGGCGGCTCTCGTCGATCGGCATGGCGGCGTTCCCTATGAAGTGGTTTTGTCCAGGCTTTGCCGCAGCGCCAGCAGGTCGGCCCAGCAATCCCGTTTGGCCGCTGGCGTGCGGAGCCATTGGTCCCAGGGCAGCATCGGCAAGGCGGGGATGGGTGCGGGGCCGCCGGGCAGCGTCGCCTCAAGCCAGCGTCCGCGGAGCCGGCGGATGCTGTCGCTGCTGCCGGTCAGCGCGCGGGCCGGGGCGGCTCCCAGCAGAACCAGCCGGTCCGGGCGGACCAAGTGCAGCAGGCGGAGCAGGAAAGGCAGGCAGGACTGGACCTCGGCCTCGGTCGGCGCGCGTCCGCCGGGCGGGCGCCAAGGGACCAGGTGGGTGAGCAGCATGGCGCTTCGATCCAGCCCGATGCTACGCAGCACCCGGTCGAGCGCCTGCCCGGGCGGCCCGGCGAAGGCGGTGCCGGCCCGGTCGTCGTCGGCCCCCGGCGCTTCCGCCACCAGGACGAGCCGCGCCGCCGGGTTGCCGTCGGGCCGCACCGTCGCCGTCGCCATGGCGCGGAGCGGGCAGCCGTCGAACGCGTCGAGCGCCGCGTGCAGCTCGTCCAGGGTGCCGGCCGCGTCCGCGGCGGCCTGGCCGCGCGCCGCGGCCGGAACCGGGGCCGGGCGGGCCGGCGGGGCCGCCGAAGGCTCGCGCCCAAGCGCAGACACAGGCACGGATGCGGGCGCGGGCTGGAAACAATCGCGCGGCTCGTCGCCCAGCGCTTCGTCCGCGCCCCACTCGACCTGCAGGCGCAACGCTGCCAAGCTGTCCATCAGGCGGAGACCGCTTCGTGTCGCATGACATTGAAAATGTGCCGCGTGCGGGTTTTGCGCAACCCGCGCCCGTCCCCACTTGAGACACTATAGACGGAGGGACGAATGCCGGAACGTGAGGTGGCCCGCGAGGCCATGGAGTTCGATGTCGTGATCGTTGGGGCAGGCCCAGCCGGCCTGTCGGCCGCGATCCGTTTGAAACAGTTGGCGCCCGACGCCAACGTGTGCGTGGTGGAGAAGGGGGGCGAGGTCGGCGCCCATATCCTGTCCGGCGCCGTGATCGAGACGCGGGCGCTGGCCGAGCTGCTGCCGGACTGGCAAAGCACCGGCGCCCCGCTGCTGACCCCGGCGGGCGAGGACCGCTTCCTGTTCCTGACCAAAACCCGCGCCTTCAAGCTGCCGACGCCGCCGCAGATGCACAACGCCGGCAACTACGTCGTCAGCTTGAGCGACGTGGTCCGCTGGCTCGGCACGCAGGCCGAGGGCTTGGGGATCGAGATCTACCCGGGCTTTGCCGCCGCCGAGGTGCTGGTCGAGGACGACCGCGTGGTGGGCGTGGCCACCGGCGACATGGGCATCACCAAGGAAGGCGGGCACGGCGCCAACTACCAGCCCGGCATGGAGCTGCGCGCGTCCTACACCTTGTTCGCCGAAGGCTGCCGCGGTTCGCTCACCAAGCAGGTCGCGACGAGGTTCAACCTGCGCGACGGGCGCGACCCGCAGACCTACGCGCTGGGCATCAAGGAGCTGTGGGAGATCCCGGCGGCGCAGCACCAGCCCGGCCTGATCGAGCATTCGATCGGCTGGCCGCTGGACCGCAACACCTATGGCGGGTCCTGGCTGTACCATTGGGGCGACAACCTGGTGTCCTACGGCTTCGTCGTCGGGCTGGACTATCATAACCCGTGGCTGTCGCCGTTCGACGAGATGCAGCGGTTCAAGACGCACCCGGCCATGCGCAAGCACTTCGAGGGCGGGCGGCGCATCTCCTATGGCGCGCGGGCCTTGAGCGAGGGCGGCTTCCAGAGCATCCCCAAGCTGACCTTCCCCGGCGGCGCGCTGATCGGCGACACCGCCGGGTTCCTGAACGTGCCGAAGATCAAGGGCACCCACGCCGCGATGAAGTCCGGCATGCTGGCCGCCGAGGCCGTCGCGGAGGCGCTGGAGCACAACCGCCCGGCCGAACCGGAAAGCTACGAAAGCCGCTTCCGCGAAAGCTGGCTGTACGGGGAGCTGCGCGAGGCGCGCAACATCCGTCCGGCGTTCGCCAAGTTCGGCCTGTTCGGCGGCGTCGCCTACTCGGCGCTCGACACCTTCCTGCTGCGCGGGCGGGCGCCGTGGACGATGCATCACGCCCACGCTGACCATGAGGGGCTGCGCCCGGCCAAGGAGGCGCCGCGCATCGCCTACCCGAAGCCTGACGGCAAGCTGACCTTCGACCGCCTGTCCTCCGTGTTCATCAGCAACACCAACCACGCGGAGGACCAGCCGCCGCATCTGCAACTGCGCGACCCCGGGCGGTGGAAGGGCGTGAACTGGGAGCAGTTCGCCAGCCCGGAAAGCCGCTACTGCCCGGCCGGCGTGTACGAGGCCGTGGGCGTCGAGCAGGGCGAGCCACGCCTGCAGATCAACGCGCAGAACTGCGTCCATTGCAAGACCTGCGACATCAAGGACCCCACGGAGAACATCGACTGGGCGGTGCCCGAAGGCAGCGGCGGCCCCAACTACCCGGGCGGCATGTAAGGCGATGCCGGGCATCCGCCGATCCGCGCTGCTGGCGCTGGCCTTGCTGGTTGGGGGCGCCGCGAACGACTTCGGCCTGGAGGACGCGGCCGGGACCTCGGCATTCGAGCCGAAGGGCACGTTCAGCGATTACCTGACAGGGCGGTTCGCGGAGCAGCAGGGCGACCTGGACATCGCCGCCGACCGGCTGCGGGCGGCGCTGGCCCAGGACGCCGGGGTGGGGGAGGTGGCGAACCAGGCGTTCGTCGCCGCCGTCCTGGCGGGCCGTCCCGACGCCGCGCGGCTGGCCACGGGCGTCGCCGACAACGCCGTGGCCCAGCTCGTCCTCGCGGACCGGGACGCGAAGAACGAGAACTGGGAGCAGGCGGAAGCGCGGTTCTCGGCGCTGCCGCAGCAGGGGCTGACGCAGATCCTGCGGCCCTTGCTGATCGCCTGGGCGCAGCAGGGCGCCCGGCGCACCACCGCCGCCCTCGCCGGCCTGCAGCCCGCCTTGGAGGAGCCGCGCTTCCGCGGGGTCATGGCGCTGCATGCGGCGCTGATCGCCGACCTCGGCGGCTTCAACGGCGACGCCGCCCGGCTGTACGAGGTGGCGCAGGCCGCGTATGGCGGGCTGAACCTCCGGCTCGGGCAGATCGTCGCAAGCTGGCAGGCCCGGCAGGGCAACGAGGACGAGGCCAAGCGCACCGTGGACGACATGGTGAGCGCGAACGGCGACCTGGCGCTGGCCCGCGACGCGCTGGAGCGTGACGTGGGCAACCGCCAGGTCCGCAACGCGACCGATGGCATTGCCGAGACCTACCTCGCCATGGCCGCGACGCTCCGGCAGCAGAACGCCAACGACTCGGCGCAGGTGCTGCTGCGCTTGGCGCTCGATGTGCGCGAGGACTTCACCGCGGCGCGGCTGTTGCTGGCCGACATCCAGGAGGGGAACAAGCAGACGGGCGCCGCGGCGCAGACCCTGGCGGGCGTGCCGCCGACCGACCCGCTGGCGGTGGTGGTGACGCTGCGCCGCGCCAACCTGCTGGACGGCACGGGCCAGGAGGACGAGGCGACCCGGATGCTGGAGGCGCTGGCACAGAATTACCCGGACCGTCCGGAGCCGCTGGTGCAGGTCGGCGACAGCCTGCGCCGGCGCAACCGCTTCCACGAGGCGGCGGCGGCCTACGACCGCGCGGTGGCCCGCATCGGCACGCCCAGCCGGGCCAACTGGCCGCTGTTCTACGAGCGCGGCATCGCCTTCGAGCGCGACAACCAGTGGCCCAAGGCGGAGGCCGACTTCGAGTACGCCCTGCAGTTGGCGCCGGACCAGCCGAACGTGCTGAACTACCTCGGCTATGCCTGGGTGGATCGGGGCCACGAGGTGGACCGCGCCCGGCACATGATCGAGCGCGCGGTGGAGCAGCGGCCCAACGACGGCGCGTTCATCGACAGCCTGGGCTGGGTGCAGTTGCGGCAGGGCGACACGGCCGGCGCGCTGAAGAACCTGGAACGCGCGGTGGAGCTGCAATCGGAGGACCCGGTGATCAACGCGCATCTCGGCGACGCGCTGGACGCCGTGGGCCGGCACCGGGAAGCGGAGTTCCAATGGCGCCGCGCCCTGAACCTGAACCCTGAACCTGACGACCAGGCGCGCATCGAAGGCAAGCTGCGCGACGCGGCGGCCCTGCCGGCGACCCGGACCGCCAGCCCCGGCACGCCCTGAACCGTGCTGACCGAGGCGGCGCGGGCAAAGGTCAACCTGTACCTGCACGTCGTGGGGCGGCGGGCAGACGGGTATCATCTGCTGGACAGCCTGGCGGTGTTTCCCGGTGCGGCCGACCATCTCTCCGCTGGGCCGGCTGATGTGCTGACATTGGAGGTCGAGGGTCCTGGCGCGGCTGGGCTGGGGGCCGGGCCGGACAACCTGGTGCTGCGGGCGGCCCGGGCGCTTGCCTCCGCCGCGGGGATGGAGGCCGGCGCGCGGCTCGTGCTGGACAAGCGGCTGCCGGTGGCCAGCGGCATCGGCGGCGGCTCGGCGGACGCGGCGGCGGCGTTGCGGTTGCTGGGCCGGCTGTGGAATGTGCGCCTGCCTGCGGCGCAAATGCTGGAAATCGTGCGGGGATTGGGCGCGGACGTGCCGGTCTGCCTCGGCAGCCGCCCGGCGCGCATGGGGGGCGTGGGCGAACACTTGCAGCCTGCGCCGTCGTTGCCGGGTTGCGGGATGGTGTTGCTGAACCCCGGCGTGGCGGTCGCGACGCCCGACGTGTTCCGCGCCCGGGGCGGCGGGTTCTCCGCCGTGCCCACGTTGCCGGACGCCTGGCCCGACGCCGCCGCCATGGCGACCGGCCTGGCACAGATGCGAAACGATTTGGAGGCTCCGGCCCTGTCGCTCTGCCCGGCCATCGCCACGGTGCTGGACTGGCTGCGCGGGCAGCCCGGCTGCCTGCTGGCCCGCATGAGCGGCTCGGGCGCCACCTGCTTCGGGCTGTTCGCCGATGCTGAGGCCGCCGCAACAGTCGCCGCGCGGGCGCCGGCGTTTTGGTGGGCTTGGGGCGGCACGATCTCGGGCGGGTGATGGGGCTTTACGGACGGGTCCCGCACCCCCTATTGAACAGGGCGGCAATGATCGCGGTTGACAATGGGGCGTCGCCAAGCGGTAAGGCAGCGGACTTTGAATCCGCCATTCGAAGGTTCGAATCCTTCCGCCCCAACCCTCCCGCGGGAACTCGCCGAGACGGGGGACTCAAGGCTAAGCGGGACCAGTCCTTCTTAGCACGACGATGCGGTTCGTGTTGGTGCCGGAAGCGTTGTTGCCCACGCCCCAGCAATTGGCCGTCTTGGTGAACTCCTGCTGGTTCACCAAGACGGCCAGCCGCTCGAATGGCAGTCCTTCGGCCGCCTGCCAAACCAGGCGTTCAAGCAGCACCTTGCCGTGGCGCACCTCTCCGACCTCGAACGCGACGTGGCCGCCGGGCCGCACGATGCGCGCCTGCTCGGCGAGCGTGCTGCGGACCATCGAGGTCCAGGCTTTCTCGGTCCGGTGCATGCCGATGGCGACCGCGTCCACGTCGATCCCGGCGAACCAGCACCGCAGCCAGTTGTCGGAGGCATACTGGACGATGTTCAGGAACGGCGGCGAGGTGACGACGAGCGACACGCTGGCATCCCGGATGAACCCGGAGGCGTTGGCCGGCCCGGTGCCGAGGATTGCTTTGGGGTGCGGCGCCATTGCCCCGTCTTTCAGAAGGGTCCGCGTCTTCTTGCCGATGATCGCCGCCACGTCCCGGAACGGGGGCGTCTGTTGCCGGTTCGCGTTGATCTTGGACTGCGATCCCACGGACACCGCTTGGTTCGGCGGCAGCGTGTAGACGGAGAAGAACCCGGGCGAATGCCCGGTCAGCCGATTGAGGGCGACCATGCGAATCCAGTCGTCCACCGGATCGGGGTCCGTCGTCGCCAAAGGCGCGCGGTCACGAAGCCAGCGCCGCAGGGCGCATATCAGGCGCAATGTTTCTGGATGGTAGAAGACGAGCAGGTCCTCGCGCCCGATCTGTCCCGCCTCCCACGGGACCGTTTTGAGACGTTCGGCCACCTGTGCCGCGGTCGGCGGCGTGAGCCGCGGACGTGACAGGAGGACGGACAACGGATTGATGTCGTTCCCCACCGGCTGACGCCCCATCAGGGCCGCCTGGACGGGTGTCGTGCCGCGCCCCATGAACGGGTCGTGCACCGCGTCGCCAGGGGCAGTCAGGCGGTCGATGAAGAACTCTGGCAGTTGCGGCTTGAAGCAGGCGCGATAGCTGACCTCGTGCAGGCTGTGAGCCTGGCGCTGCCCCGCCGTCCAGAACTCGTTGACGAAATATGGTATCCCGCCTTCGGTAAGTTCCTGCGTTGGGGTCCCGAAGCCGTTGAACGCCCGGATGCCGGGCAGGAACCCGTCTCCAGCGAGGTCGGCCTCGGGCACGGGAAGCGTATGTTCCGGACGCGGCAGGATCACCTCATCGACTCACCAAGCATCGGGATGGGACCCTGACTCGGCCCCGTTATGAGAGCCGTGAACGAGGCAGCGAGGGAAATCAAGGCATCAGCTTTTCTGCTCTCGGCCATCTCGCAGGGGCAAACAGTTCATCGAACCCTATATACGGCAGCATATCAACTCAGCCCTGCATCCGAAGCTCCGAGTCCGTGCGTCCCAACCCTCCCTCGGGAACCCGCCCCCATGCCGCAGCCCTTCGCCGAGTTCGCCGGCCCGGTCCCCCCGCCGTCCCCGCTGCGCGCCGCGATCACCGCCGCCTACCGCCGGCCAGAACCGGACTGCCTGCCACCGCTGATCGCCGCCGCCACGCTGCCGGCTCCCGTCGTTCACGGCGCGCGAACGCTGGCGACCCGTTTGGTCGAGGCGCTGCGGGCCAAGGGGACGCGGGGCACGGTGGAGGGCCTGATCCGCGAGTACGCCCTGTCCACCCAGGAGGGCGTGGCGCTCATGTGCCTGGCGGAGGCGCTGCTGCGCATCCCCGACACCGCCACGCGGGACGCGCTGATCCGCGACAAGATCGGTGCCGGCGACTGGCAGTCGCATGTCGGGCATTCCTCCTCCTTGTTCGTGAACGCCGCGACCTGGGGCTTGGTCGTCACCGGCAAGCTGACCTCCGCCACGCCGCAGCTTGGGCTTCCCACGGCGCTGGCCCGGCTGATCGGGCGGGGCGGGCTGATCGGGCGGGGCGGGGAGCCGCTGATCCGCCGGGGCGTGGACCTCGCGATGCGGATGATGGGCGAGCAGTTCGTGACCGGGCAGACCATCCACGAGGCCCTGGCCAACAGCCGCCGGCTGGAAGCGCGCGGCTTCCGCTATTCCTACGACATGCTGGGGGAGGCGGCGACCACGGCGGAGGACGCGGCGCGCTACCTGGCGGACTACGAGCGCGCCATCCACGCCATCGGCGCCGCCGCGGCGGGCCGGGGCATTCTGGAAGGCCCCGGCATCTCAATCAAGCTGTCGGCGCTGCACCCGCGCTATGCGAGGACGCAGCGGGCGCGGGTGATGGCCGAATTGCTGCCGCGGCTGCAGCGTCTCGCCGTGCTGGCGCGGCGTTACGACATCGGCCTCAACATCGACGCCGAGGAGTCCGAACGGCTGGACCTCTCGCTCGACCTGCTGGAGGCGCTGTGCCACGACCCGGCGCTGTCCGGCTGGAACGGCGTCGGCTTCGTCGTGCAGGCCTACGGGAAGCGCAGCGCCTTCGTCGTCGAATGGCTGATCGACCTTGCCCGGCGCAGCCGCCGCCGCCTGATGGTCCGGCTGGTGAAGGGCGCCTATTGGGACAGCGAGATCAAGCGGGCGCAGGTGGACGGGCTGGAGGGCTTCCCGGTGTTCACCCGCAAGGTGCACACGGACGTGTCCTACCTCGCCTGCGCCCGCGCCCTGCTGGCCGCGCCCGACCAGGTGTTCCCGCAGTTCGCCACGCACAACGCCTACACCGTCGCCGCGATCCACGGCATGGCAGGCGACTACAGCCCCGGCCAGTACGAGTTCCAATGCCTGCACGGCATGGGGGAGCCGCTGTACGAGGAGGTGGTCGGGCACAATAAGCTGAACCGTCCCTGCCGCATCTACGCACCCGTGGGCACGCATGAGACGCTGCTCGCCTACCTGGTGCGCCGCCTGCTGGAGAACGGCGCCAACTCGTCTTTCGTGAACCGCATCCAGGATCCGGCGGTGCCCGTCGCGGACCTGGCCGCGGACCCGGTTGCGGAGGCCGCGGCGCTGCGCCCGCCCGGCGCACCGCATCCGTGCATCGCCTTGCCGCGGGAGCTGTTCGGGCCGGGCCGGGCCAACTCCGCCGGGCTTGATTTGTCGGACGAGCAGCGCCTGGCCGAGTTGGCGGCCGTTCTGCAAACCAGCGCCGCGCAGGACTGGACCGCCGCGCCGGCGGGGGCCGAAGGGCCGGCGCAGGAGGTCCGCAACCCGGCGGACAGCCGCGACGTGGTGGGCCATGTGACCGAGGCGACGCCCGCGGAGGCGGACCGCGCGCTGGCCCGGGCGGAGGCCGCGGCGCCGGCCTGGGGCGCCACGCCGCCTGCGGAGCGCGCCGCGGTCCTGCTGGACGCCGCGGACCTGCTGGAAGCGGAGATGCCCGCCCTGCTCGGCCTGATCGTGCGGGAAGCCGGCAAGAGCCTGTCCAACGCGGTGGCGGAGGTGCGGGAGGCCGTGGATTTCCTGCGCTACTACGCGGCCGAGGTGCGGGACGGCTTCGGTGCCTTGCACCGCCCGCTGGGCGTGGTCGCCTGCATCAGCCCGTGGAACTTCCCGCTGGCGATCTTCACCGGCCAGGTCGCGGCGGCGCTGGCGGCGGGCAACGCCGTGCTGGCCAAGCCGGCGGAGGAGACGCCGCTGACCGCCGCCGCCGCCGTGCGCGTGCTGCATCGCGCCGGGGTGCCCGAGGGCGCGCTGCAACTGCTGCCGGGGCAGGGGAGCGTGGGGGCGCGACTGGCCGGGGACGCCCGGGTGGGCGGCGTGGTGTTCACCGGATCCACCGCCGTGGCGAAGCTGATCCAGCGCCAGCTTGCGGAGCGCACCGGCCCGGACGGGGCGCCCGTGCCGCTGATCGCGGAAACCGGGGGGCAGAACGCGCTGATCGTGGACAGCTCGGCGCTGGCCGAGCAGGTGGTGGCGGACGTGCTGGTGTCGGCGTTCGACAGCGCGGGGCAGCGGTGCTCGGCGCTGCGGGTGCTGTGCCTGCAGGAGGACGTGGCGGACCGGGTGCTGGCGATGCTGCGGGGGGCGATGGCAGAGCTTGCGGTCGGCAACCCGGACCGGCTCAGCACGGACATCGGCCCGGTGATCTCCGCCGACGCGCGGGCGGGCATCGCCGGGCACATCGGGGCGATGCGCGCGGCCGGGCACCCGACGCACTCGGCCGTGCTGCCGGACGGCTGCGCCCATGGGACGTTCGTGCCGCCGACGCTGATCGAGATCGGCCGCCTGGCGGACCTCCGGCGCGAGGTGTTCGGCCCGGTGCTGCATGTCGTGCGCTTCCCGCGGGACGGGCTGGAGCCGTTGCTGGATGCCATCGACGCCACCGGCTACGGCCTGACCTTCGGCCTCCATACCCGGATCGACGAGACGGTGGATCGCGTTTTGGCGCGGGTGGGGGCGGGCAATGTCTACGTCAATCGCAACCTGATCGGCGCGGTGGTGGGGGTGCAGCCGTTCGGCGGGCGCGGCCTGTCCGGGACCGGGCCGAAGGCGGGGGGGCCGCTGTATCTCCGGCGCCTGCTGTCGGCCCGGCCGTGCCGCGCCGCGCTGCCGCCGGGGACGCCGCCGCCAGTGGCCGAGGCCTGGCGGGACTGGCTGACCCAGAACGGCCACGACGCCGCCGACTGCGCCGCGTGCCTGGCCGCGACGCCCGTGGGGCTGGAGCTTGAGCTGACCGGCCCGGTCGGCGAGCGGAACATCTACCAAACGGTGCCGCGCGGCCGGGTGCTGTGCCGGGCACTGGACCTGGCGGGCGTGTTGCGGCAGGTGAGCGCGGTTCTCGCCACCGGCAACCGGGCGCTCGTTGCGGGAATTGTGATCCCGAACTTGCCGCCATCATTAAAGGATTGGATCGAGCCGGCCGACCCGGACGCGCCGTGCGACGCCGTGCTGTTCGATGGGCCGGAGCCGGCGCTGCTGGCGCTGCTGCGCCGTCTCGCGGAGCCAGAAGGGCCGATTGTGCCGGTTTACGTCGCCCGCCCGGACTACCCGCTGGACGGCCTGGTGCAGGAACGCTCGATCAGCATCAACACGGCAGCCGCCGGAGGCAATGCCAACCTCATGGCGATTGGCTGAATGCTGATCCCGATTGCCGCCGGCATCGCTTTCGACCCGCGGGAGGTCGAGGAAAGCTTCGTCCGCGCCTCCGGCCCCGGCGGGCAGAACGTCAACAAGGTGTCGACCGCGGTGCAGGTCCGCCTGGACCTCCGCCGCCCCGGCACCCTGCCGGCGGCGTTGCGGGAGCGGGCCGAGGCGCTGGGAGGCCGCCGGGTCACGGCGGACGGCGTGCTGGTCATCACCGCGCAGCGCCACCGGTCGCAGGACCGCAACCGGCAGGACGTGCTGGACCGCATCGTGGCACTGCTGCGGGAAGCGGCGGTCCGGCCGGTGATCCGCCGCGACACCAAGCCCACCAAGGCGGCCCGGCGGCGGCGCACGGACGCCAAGGTGCTGCGGGGCGCGGTCAAGCGGCTGCGTGCGACACCGGCCCGGGATTAAGGCCTAACGGAGCGAGTCGAACCCGAGGAAGCCCGCCTGCGGGTTCGGGGCGCCGCCGTCGCCGCTGAACAGCCGGGGCGCTTGCGGCGCCTTGTCGGCGGCGGGCCGGGCGGCCACCTGCGACCGCTGGGCACGCTCGGCCCGGGCGGCAGCCATGCGCTCCGCCCGGGTTGGCGGCTTCGGCGCGGCGGCGGCTTCGGCGGGGGGACGGCTCGCGCTGAACCCGGAACTGCCGCGCAGCGACAGCAGCAGGAAGGAAATCTCGTTGCGGCCCAGATCGACCGACAGCTCAAGCGGCGTCAAGCCCAGCACGTTGATGCCTTGCAGGTCGGCGCCGCGGGAAATGGCGTCGCGCGCGCCGGGCATGTCGCCGCGGTTGACGGCGTCGAACAGCGCTTCGGTGGGCGGCATGTCGGTTGGAACGCCGGGCGCCGGGACAACGGCGGTCGGCTCGGCACGGGACCCCGGCAGCGCCGGCGGCGGCTCCGGCCCACGGGGGGCGGCCTTATCGGGCTTGGCGCCTTGGCCGCCTATCCTGGAGCCAGGAGCTTGCATCCCCCCGGAGTTTATGGACTGAGCCCAAACCGGCGGCGCCTGCAAGGCGGCGAGGGCCAGGAGGATGGGGATGCTGCGCTTCATGGGGCGAGCATAGCCTAGATGCGGTTCAACCACCAAAATCCCGCATTGAGGTAGGCCGCGTAGCCGACCCACAACGCGTAGGGCAGCATCAGCACCGCCGCCACGGGCTGGAGCGGCACGAAACGGCGGATGGCCAGCAGGATCGACACCAGCAGCAGGACGATGACGACGAGGCTCAGCCCCGGCCTGTGCAGGCCGAAGAACGCGGGGGACCACAGCGAGTTGGCCAGCAACTGCCAGCCCCAGCTTCGCAGGGCGGCCCGCTTGCGCTCGGCGCCCACGTCGATGCGCCGCCACACGAGCCAGGCCGCGACGCCCATCACCGGGTAGAGCGCGGTCCAAACCGGGGCGAACAGCCACACAGGCGGCGTGCCCGGCGGTGCGGTCAGCGACCAATACCAGGCAGGCGTGCTCCCGGCCGTGATCGCGCCGTTGGCGGCCCACACCAGCAGGGACAGCCCGACGAAGCCGATGAGCGCCAACAGGCTGCCGCGCGCCGCGCGGCGGGAAGGGGGTTCATAAGTCTGGAAGACACGGCCCTCCTTCGTTCCGAACCTATCTAGGCACCCCGCGCCGGTCTGCAAACCTCACCCCGAGCCTTCCCGCCGCCAGGCCAGCAGCACCAGCCCGAGCAGCAGCGGCAGCGCCGCCCAGGGCGGCAGCAGCGGGATGGCGTTCACCCCGGTCACGATGTGGTCATGCCGCCGCACCAGCCCGACCCAATTGGCGCCCGACGCTTCCCGCCCCGGCTCGACGCGCCGCAGCTCGGGCGTGCCCCCGGCGATGAAGCGGACGCCGCCGCCGGACGCATGGGCCGTCGCCGCGAGCACCGTCCCGGTGGCCCGCAGGTCGGCGATCTCCCGCGGGTTGGCGTTGACGGTCGCGGCAAAGGTGGTGCGGGTGCCGTCCGTGACCTGCCAAACGCCCAGGTCCGCCGCGGGCAGCTCCGCCGTGCCGCGCCCCGGCCCGTCCGGGCGCAGCGGCAGCCGGGTCACGGCGCCGGCCGGCGAGGTCACGGACACCTCGCCCAGCGGCCCGTCCCCGACCGAGCGGCGCTCGATCAGCAGCCGCCCGTCCTCGATGCGCGCCCGCAGCGCCTCCTCTTCCAGCGCCGGCTCCTTCATCAGCCAGTGCGCGATGCGGCGCAGCAGCTCCGCCTGCGGGCCGCCGCCCTGGTGCCCGCGCGACCACAGCCAGATCTGGTCCGACAGCAGCAGCGCCACCCGGCCCTGGTCCACGTGGTCCAGCAGCAGCAGCGGCCCGCCATCGGCGGCGTCCATCAGGTCCTGGCCCCCCGGAGACGCGACATCGACCCGGCGGTACCACGACCCCCACCCCGGCTCGACGCCCGGCGCGCGCCAGCCCGGCAAGCCCTCCGTCACCGGATGGCGGCTGCCGAGCGCCGTGACCTGCGGGCGGAACCCGCCTTCCGTCACGCCGCCGCCGGTCAGGCTGGGCCGCCCCGGCAGCACGCTGCCCAAGGGCGTCGCGGACAGGCTGGCGGGGCTGGCGAACTCTGGCCCGGCGCTCAGCAGCAGGCCGCCGCCGCCCCGCACGTAGTCGGCGATGTTGCGCAGGTAGGTGGGCGGCAGGATGCCGCGGTTCTGGAAACGGTCCAGGATGATCAGGTCGAAGTCGCGGATCTTGACCTGGAACAGCTCCCGCACCGGGAAGGCGATCAGCGCCAGCTCGTTCAGCGGCGTCATGTCGTCGCGCTCGGGCGGGCGCAGGATGGTGAAGTGCACGAGGTCCACCGCCGGGTCGGCCTTGAGCAGGCGGCGCCAGGTGCGCTCCCCGGCGTGCGGCTCGCCGGACACCAGCAGCACGCGCAGCCGGTCCCGCACGCCGTTGATCTCGACAACGGCGCGGTTGTTGAGGCCGGACACCTCGCCCGGCAGCGGCTCGGCCTGCATCTCCGCCAGGACGGGACCGGGCCGGGTGATCGGCAGGTCGATGGGAACCTCCTGGCCGATGGGCACCGTGAGCACCTGCGGCGCGTCGCCGTCGCGTCGCAGGGTCAGGCGCGCGGTGCCGCCGGGGCGGGCCACCCCCAGGTCATCGACCGCGACGCGGATCGTCACGTTATGCCCGACCAGGCCGAAGGACGGCGCTTCGACGATCCGCAGCCTGCGATCGGTTTCCTCCCCGCGCGCCGGGATCAGCACGTGCAGCGGCGCGGGCAGCGCGCCCGCGGGCACGTCGTGCACCTGCCCGTCGGTCAGCGCCACGATGCCGGCCAGGCGCGATTGCGGCACGTCCGCCAGCGCCCGGTTCACCGCGGCGAAGAGCTGGGTCCCGTCATGGCCGCCCTCCGGCACCACGACCGTGCGCAGTTCCAGGTCCGGCATATGGGCGGCCTGCCCGGCCAGCGCGGCGCGGGCGGCGTCGCGCAGCTTGGCCCGCTCGCCCACCTGCATGGACGCCGTCTCGTCCACCACCATCAGGCCGATGTCCGGCAGGGTGTCCCGCGTTTCCTGCACCAGGCGCGGCCCGGCCAGCCACAGCAGCAGCACGCCGAACGCCAAGGCCCGCCACCCCGCGCCGCGCGCCCGGCGCAGCGCCGCCGGCAGCAGCGCCAGCACGCACAGCCCGGCAAGCGCCGCATAGGCCGCCCAAGGCAGCGCCGGGTCGAACCGCAGCGCGGCGTAGGCTTGTTCGAATCTCATTGGCCGAGGCGCTCCAGGATGGCGGGGACGTGCACCTGGTCGCCTTTGTAGTTCCCGGTCAGCGCGTACATCACCAGGTTGACCCCGAATCGGTAGGCCAGCGTGCGCTGCCGCGTGCCGCCGGGGATGGTGGCGTAAGGGTTGTGCCCGGCCGCGTCCACGGCCCAGGCGGCGGCCCAGTCATGGCCGCCGATGATCACCGGGCTGACGCTGTCGTTGCTGCGGTCCTGGTCGCGCTGCACCCAGACCGTGTCGCCCGCGAACCGCCCGGGGAACTCCTGCAACAGATAGAAGGAGCGCGCGAGGACGTGGTCGCTCGAAAGCGGCGCGAGCGGCGGCACCGCGAGGCCCTGCGCCGCCCGGCGCAATGCGTCCTCGGCACCGGGCGCGAAGCCCGCGCCGCTGCCGCCGTCGCGCGTGTCGATCAGGATGATGCCGCCGCGGCTGGTGTAGTCGTTGAGCGCCGCGATGGCCTCCGGCGACAGGGCGGCGTTGGCGACCACCGGCCAATACAGCAGGGGGTAGAACGACAGGTCGTCCTGGCCGGGCACGATGGCGGACGGGTCGGCCAAGCTGGCCGCAGTGCGCCGGTTCACGTAGGCCGACAAGCCCAGCAGCCCCGCCCGCGACACGCCGTCCACCTGCGCGTCGCCTGTCACTACGTAGGCCAGGCGCGTCGCCAGCGCCGGCAAATCCTCTGCCCGCGCCGGCATTGCCATGAGCAGCAGCACGGCCACCGTCGCCGTCCCGAGGCGCAGCAGGCCGCGCAGCCAAAGCGACAGCAGAAGGTCGAGCGCCAGCAGGCTCACCGCAGCCGCCAGCAGCGCCGGGCCGACCGCCCGTTCCCGCGCCATGCCTGTCAGCGGGGCCAGGGACGCGCCCGGCACCGGCGCCGCCGCGGCCAGTTCCGGCAATGCGGCACCGAGGCTCAGCGCGCGCCGACCGCTTTCCGGTCCGTACGTGCCGGGCGGATGCCGGGGCGAGACGGTGGGCTTGGCCAGCTCGGCGGCGGTCAGCCCGATGGCGGACGGCGGCGGGGTGCTCAGCACGCCGAAGCCGTCCAGCGCCTCCGCAGGCGCCAGCACGGCGTCGTCCGGCGTCCCGGCCACGCCCGCCGACAGGTCCACGAGGCGGCGCAGCATATCGACGAACAGCCCGGACAGCGGCAGGTTCGACCAGTCGGCGTTGGCCGTCACATGGAACAGCACCACCCGCCCAGCCCCGCGCGAGGCCGCCGTCACCAGCGGCGTGCCATCCGCCAGCAACGCCCAGCTCCGCTCCGCCAGTTGGGCGGAGGGTTCGGCCAGCACCTGGCGCGTCACCAAGACCTCCTCCGGCACGTCCAGCCCGGTGAACGGGGATGCGGCGGGGAAGCGGGTCAGCGGCGCCGGCTTGCTCCAGGACAGCGCGCCGCCCAACTGCCGGTCGCCCGCCAGCAGGCGCACCGGCAGCAGCGGGTCATGCCAGGACGGGTCGCCGCTCGCCTCCGCCATGCGCGGCCCGGCGAAGCGTACTAGCAGCCCGCCCGCCTCCACCCAACGCCTCAGCGCCGCCGCCTCCGCGCCGTCGAGCGGCAGGTCGGCCAGCACCAGCACCGACACGTCCCGCGACAGGAGCGCGGCCAGGTTGCCTTCCCGCAGCTCGGTCGTGGGGGCCAGCGCCCGTCGCACATAGAACAGCGGCCCGATCAGCGGGGTGTCGGCCCCTTCCTCCGCCGCCAGCAGGCCCACCGGACGCCGGCGCCACCGCTCGTCCAGCAGCACCACGGACCCGGCCCCGGCCGCGCCGTCCAGCACCAGCCGGGCCAACTGGTTGCGGAGTTCCGGCGGCAGCGGGATGGGCAGCTCCGCCGACGCGGCCCCGGCGGGGATCATGCCCTCCACCCGCGCCAGGGTGCGGCCGTCGCCGGTCTGCGCCAGCACCGCCACCGGGCGCTCCGCCGGCTGCGGCAGGGCGGAGACACGGGCGACCAGGCGTCCGGCCTCGGCCAGCGGCGGACGGGCCAGGCGGACGGGCGAGGGGTCCGGGCGGATCTCGCTCACCGGGCCGATGCCGGCCAGGGCCTGCCCGAAGGCCGCGTCCCCGCCCGCCGCGATGCCGTCCGCGACGTAGGCGACCGACCCGGCCGTTGCGCCATTCAGCGCCGCCGCCGCAGCGGCGCGGTCAGGCGGCCAGGGCTTCGGGCGCAGCGCGGCCAGGCGGGCGCGCAGGTCGGGCACGGGCATGGCGGGGGACAGCCGGGGCGCCCCGTCGGCCTCTGTCCGCGCCGTGGTCAGCAGCGCCGCGCTGCGCCCGGTGCGCTCCGCGCGGTCGAGCACGGCGCCTGCCGCCTGCATCCGCGCGGTCCAGTCCGCCGCCGCCGCCCAGCCGTCGTCGATCACCAGCAGGAGCGGCCCGCTTCCCGGCAGCCCGCCCGCCGCATCCAGGATCGGCCCGGCCAGCCCGACGATCACCAGCGCCGCCGCCAGCAGCCGCAGCGCCAGCAGCCACCACGGCGTGCGGGACGCGGTGTTCTCGTCCGAGCGCAGGCCCGCCAGCAGGCGGATCGCCGGGAAGCTCTGGGTGCGCGGGGACGGGGGCGTGACGCGCAGCAGCCACCACAGGAGCGGCAGGGCGACGAGGCCGAGCAGCAGCCAAGGGGCGGCGAAGATCAAGCGGGACTCATCGCGGTGTACAGGCCGAGCAATGCAGCCTCCGGCGGGTGGTCGGTGCGGTGCACGCCGAAGCTCCACCCAGCGGTGAAGCACAGGTCGGCCAGGCCGCGCTGCTGCTTCGCCAGGGCCTCCGCGTAGCCGGCGCGGATGCCCTCGACGCGGGGCACCACGGCGTCGTTCTCCTGCTTCAGGCCGCGGAATCGGACGCGGCCGGTGTAGGGCAGCAGCGCCTCCGCCGGGTCCAGCACCTGGAGCAGGTGGCCGGACACCGGAAGCGCGGCGAGGCCCGCGACCACCGACCGGATTTCTTCCAGTGGCGACAGGAAGTCGCCGATCAGCACCACGGAGGCGTTGCGCGGGATGGGCGCCGCGTCCGGCATCCCGCCGCCCGCGGGCATGTCCGCCAAGGCGTCCGCCAGGCCGTCCAGCGCCGCGCGCCCGCCGCGCAGCCGGGCCGGGCCGCCCAACAGCCGCACCCGCTCGCCGCCGCGCAGCAGCAGGGCGCCGAGGGCGAGCAGCAGCAGGCCGGCGCGCTCGCGCTTCTCCGGTACTGCGGCGCCGGAGCGCCAGGCCATGCTGGGAGAGCCGTCGCGCCACAGGAACACGGACTGCGCCGCTTCCCATTCGGTTTCCCGGACGTATGCGCGGTCGGATTTGCCGCTGGCGCGCCAGTCGATGCGGGTCTGCGCGTCGCCGGGCAGGAAGGGGCGGTATTGCCAGAAGCTGTCGCCCTGGCCGACGCGGCGGCGCCCGTGCACGCCCTGCGCTACCGTCGCCGCCACCCGCTGCGCCGCGACCAGCAGCGGCGGCAGCCGGGAACCCAGCGCCTCCGCCCGGCGAGCCTGCCCTGCGCCCAGAAGCGTCATGGAACCGTCATGGGGCCGGCATCGGCTAGACCACCTGGCCGACCAGGCCGTCGATCACGTCGGGCAGGCCGACCCCCTCCGCCCGCGCCGAGAAGTTCAGCGCCATGCGGTGCCGCAGCACGGGATGGGCGAGGGCGGCCACGTCGTCGAGGCTCGGGGACAGCCGCCCGTCCAGCACGGCGCGGGCGCGGCAGGCCAGCATGAGGGACTGCGCGGCGCGCGGCCCGGGACCCCAGGCGACGTGGCGGCGCACCGAGTCCACGCCGGTCGTCTCCGGGCGCCCGCCGCGCACCAGGTTCAGGATGGCGTCCACCACGGTCTCCCCCACCGGCACCCGGCGGATCAGCGTTTGCGCGGCCATCAGCTCCTCCGCAGTCAGCACCGGGCGGGCGCGGTCCGTTGCCGCCCCCGTGGTGGCGAGCAGCATCGTGCGCTCCGATGCCAGATCGGGATAGCCCACATCCACTTGAAGCAGGAAGCGGTCGAGCTGCGCTTCCGGCAGCGGGTAGGTGCCTTCCTGCTCCAGCGGGTTCTGCGTCGCGAGGACGTGGAACGGCCGGGGCAGCGGGTGATCGACGCCGCCGTAGGCCACCCGACCCTCCTGCATGGCCTGCAGAAGCGCCGATTGGGTGCGCGGGCTGGCGCGGTTGATCTCGTCGGCCATCAGCAACTGGCAGAACACCGGGCCGGGCACGAAGCGGAAGCTGCGGCGCCCCTCCTTGTCGTCGTCCAGCACCTCGCTGCCGGTGATGTCGGCGGGCATCAGGTCCGGGGTGAACTGCACCCGCTTGGGCTGGAGGCCGAGCACGGTGCCGAGCGTATCCACCAGCAGCGTCTTGCCGAGGCCGGGCACGCCGACCAGGAGCGCGTGCCCGCCGGACAGCAACGTGACCAGCACCTCCTCGACGACCGACTGCTGGCCGAAGATGACCCGGCCGATCTCCGTCCGCGCCGCCGCCGCCCGGGCGCCGAGCGCCTCGATTTCCCCCACCAAACCCTGTGTGTCGCTTATCGGCAACGTCGAGTCCTCCAAGGAATGACTGCTACGTAGACCCCCATGATCTGCCCACGCCGGGGGTTTCATCAACAGGGGGCGGCTCCCTATATCGCGGATGGCGACCGACTTAGGGCGTTGCCCGGAGACGCAGACGTGAACGATGCCATGCCCGAGCGGCAAACAGCTAGACATGAAAATCTTTCGCCCAAGGCCGTTGCCTGTCCGGGCGCGACTCCAGGTGCGGCCAAGCCGGCGCGGCCCCGCCCGCCGCGAGTGGAGTGCGGCGACCTGCCGTTCCTCATCAAGCGCGACGGCACCTGGCTGTACCGCGGCAGCCCGATCGGCCGCAAGGAGCTGGTTTGCCTGTTCAGCAGCGTGCTGAAGCGCAGCGCAGACGGGGATTACTGGCTGGAGACCCCCGTCGAGCGGGGCCGCATCCAGGTTGAGGACGTGCCCTGGCTCGCGGTCGAGATGGACTGGACCGGCAACGGGCGCGACCAGTTGCTGTCTTTCCGGACCAACGTCGATCAGGTCATGGCCGCAGGCCCCGAGCACCCGATCCGGGTGAAACACGATTGCTTGACCTGCGAGCCGACCCCCTACATCACGGTCCGCACGTCGGACGGCATGGCGTTGGAGGCCCGGATCGGCCGGGCCGTGTATTACGAATTGGTGGCGCTGGCCGTGCCCGGGATGGTCGCAGGCCGCCGCGTGCTGGGGGTGTGGAGCCAGGGGCTGTTCTTTTCCCTGGGCGACCAGCCCGGCGCCGATTGCGAGTGCGAGGCATAAGCGTTTGGACCTGCTCACGCTGCGGGAGCGCCTGGCCGTTCCCCCGGATGCCATCGCCGCCCTCGCCACCTCCGACGACGCGCGGGACCTCAGCCGCGGCCCCGTGTCGCCGGCGGCGGTTCTGGTGCCCATCGTGCATGGCGAACGGCCCGGCATCCTGCTGACCAAGCGCGCGGCAAAGCTCCGGTCCCACGCCGGCCAGGTCGCATTCCCCGGTGGCCGGGTGGAGCGTACCGATGCTTCGGTCGAGGCGGCGGCGCTGCGCGAGGCGGAGGAGGAAGTCGGCCTGCGCCCCGGGGATGTCGAGGTTGTCGGCCGGTTGCCGGACTACCTGACCGGATCCGGCTTCCGCATCTCCCCGGTGCTGGCCCTGCTGCCGGGCGGCCTGGCGCTGACGCCGTCGGAGGCGGAAGTGGAGGCGATTTTCACTCTGCCGCTTTCTGTCCTGCTCGACCCCGCTGCGCCCGAGCGGCGGCGCGCGGAGTTCCGCGGGCGGATGCGGGAATTTTGGGTGTGGCCGCATCCGGACCACTATATTTGGGGCGCCACCGCCGCCATCCTGGTGCACCTGGCCCACCGGCTGCGCGGCCATGACGCCCTGGATGACCAGGACGCGGCCCCCGCCGTCGTGGTGGCGGCCCAATGATCCGCGCGGCCGAGCTTGCGCTGTTCCTCGCCCCGCTCGCCGCCTACGTGCTGTGGCGCGTGACGGTGGCGCGCGGGCAGGCCGGGCCGTCGCCGCGGGTGCTGTCCGTCATTCTCGTGGGCCTGCTGATCTTCGGCGGCGGGCTGGCCTGGTTCGGCGTGCATGAGCGCCTGCCGGCCGGGGCGCGCTATGTTCCGGCCGAGCTGCGGAACGGGCGTGTCGTGCCGGGGCACGCCGGATGATGTTGCCGGGGCACGCGGGATGACCTCGCAGCCGGCGCTGCGCATCGCGCCGCCGGCGTTCCTGTCCGACCCGGCGCTGTTGGCGGTGCTTGCCGCGTTGCCCGGCGCGCGGCTGGTCGGCGGCTGCGTGCGGGATGCCATTGCCGGACGCGACGTGGCCGACATCGACCTTGCGACGCCCCTCCCGCCGGACGCCGTGACCCGCGCCTTGCAGGACGCCGGGCTGCGCGCCGTGCCCACCGGGCTGGACCACGGCACCGTCACCGCGGTCAGCGGCGGACGGGGGTTCGAGGTGACGACGCTGCGCCGGGACCAAACCACGGACGGACGGCACGCGCAGGTCGCCTGGACCGCCGATTGGCAGGAGGACGCGGCCCGGCGGGACTTCACCATGAACGCCATGTCCATGCTGCCGGACGGCGCGGTGCATGATTATTTTGACGGCGCTGCGGACCTGCGCGCAGGCCGGGTCCGCTTCGTGGGCGACCCGGCGGCGCGGATCGCCGAGGACTATCTCCGCATCCTACGTTTCTTCCGGTTCCACGCCCGCTACGGCCACGGCGAGCCGGACCCGGCGGCGCTCGCGGCGCTGCGGGACGGCGTGCCGGGCCTGGCCCGCCTGTCGCCGGAGCGGGTGTGGAGCGAGTTGAAACGCATCCTGGCGACCGACGACCCGCGGGATACGGTGTGGCTGATGGATGGTCTGGGCGTGCTGCCGGCGGTGCTGCCGGGTCCGTTTGATTTTGCGCGCCTAAACCGTTTGCTGGAGGCGGGCGGGCCGGCTGACCCGCTGCTTCGGCTCGCCGCCCTGATACCCGGCGCCGGCGTGGACCTGGCAGCCCGGCTCCGCATGTCTGCGGCCGAGCGCGACCGGCTGGTGGCCTGGGGCGGCCCGCTCCCGGCGCCGGGCATGGACGACGACGCGCTGCGCCGCCTGCTGGCCGATGCGCCGCCGGGCGCGCTGCCGGGGCGGGCCTGGCTGGCGGCTGAGGCCGGGCCGGACTGGGCGGCGCTGCGCGGCCGGTTGGCGGGGCTGGCGCGCCCGGTGTTCCCGTTGGAGGGGCGGGATGCGCTTGCCCTCGGCGTGCCGCCCGGCCCGGCGGTGGGGGAGCTGCTGCGCTTGGTGCGGGGCTGGTGGATGGAGGGCGGATGCCGCGCCGGCGCCGCCGCGTGCCGGGCCGAACTGGCGAGGCGGGTGGCTGGCTGATACACCCCCCGGGATGGATGCCTTGCCCGCTGTGCCCCAAGCCGACACCACCCGCGTCCTGCTGGGCCGCCTGTGGCGCGAGCACCTGCGCCACCACCGCGGGCGGCTGCTGCTGATCCTGCTGCTGACGGTGGCGATGGCGGGGCTGACGGCGCTGTATCCCGTGGTGATCGACCGGGCGTTCTCCATGTTCACCGGGCGGGACCAGCGGATCCTGTATCAGATCCCTGCCTTGGTCGTGGTCGTGACCGCGGCCAAGGCGGCGGCGCAGTACGGGCAGAACGTGCTGGTGCAGCAGACGGTGCTGGTGGCGATCCGCGAGCTGCAGATCCGCATGTTCACCCATCTGGCCTATGCCGACCTGGCGCGGATCGAGCGGGACGCGCCGGCGCAGCTCGCCGCCCGCTTCACCACCGACGCCGCGCTGATCCGGGAAGCGCTGACCCGCGCGGTGAACGGGGTGAAGGACCTCGTGACCGTGGTGGGCCTGGTGGCCAGCATGCTGTGGCTGGATTGGGTGCTGAGCGCCATCGCCGCGGCGCTTTATCCGTTGGCCGCCTTGCCGATCCAGCGCCTCGGCAAGCGCATCCGCCGGGCGTCGGGGGGCATGCAGGAGCGGGTCGGGGAAACCGCGGCGCTGCTGCACGAGAGCTTCGCCCAGGCCCGCACGGTGCGCGCCTACCGGCTGGAAGGGGCGGAGGCGGCGCGGGCGTCGCACGCCTTTGACGACCTGTACCGCGCCCTGATGCGGATGACCCGCAGCCGCGCCCGGGTGGACCCGCTGTTGGAAGTGCTGGGCGGCACCGCGGTGGCGGCGGTGATCGGCTTCGCCGGGTGGCGGGCGGCGCAGGGCGGGGGCGGCGTCGGCAACTTCACCGGCTTCGTGGCGGCGCTGCTGCTGGCGTCCCAGCCGCTGCGCGCGCTCGGCTCGATGAACGCGGCGCTGCAGGAGGGGCTGGCCGGGCTGGCGCGCGTGTTCCGGGTGGTGGACGAGCCGCCGGGCATCGCCGAGCGGGCGGGCGCCCCCGCCTTGCCGCCGGGTCCGGGGCGCGTGCGGTTCGACGGCGTGGCGTTCGCCTACCCCGATGGGCGCTTCGGGCTGCGCGGCCTGTCGTTCGAGGCGGCGCCGGGCTTGACGGTCGCGCTGGTCGGCCCGTCCGGGGCGGGCAAGAGCACGGCCCTGGCGCTGATCCCGCGGCTGCAGGACGTGGCGGCGGGCCGCATCACCATCGACGGCGCGGACGTGCGGGACGTGACGCTGGCCAGCCTGCGGGACTCGATTGCCTACGTCGGGCAGGACACGCTGCTGTTCGACGACACGGTGGCCGCAAACATCCGCATGGGCCGGCCCTCGGCCACGGATGCGGAGGTGGAGGACGCCGCCTACGCCGCCGCCGCCGGGTTCGTGGACGAGTTGCCGCAGGGGTTCGCCACCCGCGTCGGCTTCGGCGGCGGGCGGCTGTCCGGCGGGCAGCGCCAGCGCGTCGCCCTGGCCCGCGCCCTGCTCCGCAACCCGCGCATCCTGCTGCTGGACGAGGCGACCAGCGCGCTGGATGCCGAAAGCGAGGTCGCGGTGCAGGAAGCGCTGGCCCGGCTGCGCGCCGGGCGCACCACCATCGTGGTCGCGCACCGCCTGTCCACCGTGCGCGACGCCGACCTGGTGGTGGCGATGGCCGACGGCGCCGCGGTGGAGCAGGGGTCGCACGCCGAGCTTTTGGCGCGCGACGGGCTGTATGCCCGGCTGGTGAGCGCGCAGGCCCTGGCTGCTTAGTAGGTAATCGTGTCCTTCATGCCGTCGAGCACGCCTTGCGTCAGGACCTTCTTGGTCACGAGGTCCTGCGGCGCGGCGTAGGGCCGCCCGGCGACGATGGCCTTTGCGCGTACGTCGCCGATGCCTTTCAGGGTCTTCTCCATCTCGGAAGCGTTGGAGGTGTTGATGTTGGCCAGTGCGATCCGGTCCTTGACGCCGTCGAGCACGCCCTGGGTCAGCACCTTCTTCGTCACGAGGTCGTTCAGGTCGGCGTAGGGCCGCCCGGCGACGATGGCGGCGCCACGGACCGGGCCGATGCCGGGCAGGATTTGAAGCTGCGCCGCAGTGGCGGAGTTGATGTCCACGCGCTTGCCCGCCGCGGCCGGGGCGGATGGCGTCGTGCGCGGCACGACCGGCGGGGAAGGTGCCGCCGGGGCGGGCACGCTGCGGGGCGCGGGAGTGGACGGCGCCGGGGTTTGCGCCCCGGCGAAAGTCGGCAGGGCCAGCAAAGCGAGCAGGGCGGCGGCGAGGCGCAGGGACGGCATCGTGCTCTCCATTGCAATGAACCGCACTGTAGGCACGGCCGGACCGTTCCCGGCAAGCGTGGCCCCGGCAGAAATGGCTTTACGACCAGCGCACCTCGGGCGGCAGGCTCATCAGGACGGCCTCCACGTTGCCGCCGGTCCTGAGGCCGAACAGCGTGCCGCGGTCGTGCAAGAGGTTGAACTCCACGTAGCGTCCGCGGCGCAGCAACTGGTGGTCGCGCTCTGCCTCCGTCCAAGGCTCGCGCATCCGGCGGCGCACGATGGCGGCGTAGGAGGACAGGAAGGCCCGGCCCACGTCCTGCGTGAAGGCGAAGTCCGCGGCGGCGCTCCCGCTCGACAGGTGGTCGTAGAAGATGCCGCCGGCGCCGCGCGGCTCGTTGCGGTGCGGCAGGAAGAAGTACTCGTCGCACCATGCCTTGAACCGGGGGTAGTAGGCCGGGTCGTGCGCGTCGCAGGCGGCCTGGAACCCGGCGTGGAAGGTGGCCGCGTCCTCCACGGCCTCCGGCGCATCGAGCCGCATGGGCGTCAGGTCGCCGCCGCCGCCGAACCAGCCGCGCGTCGTGACCAGCATCCGCGTGTTCATGTGGGCGGCGGGCACGCGCGGGCTTTGCGGGTGCGCCACGACGCTGATGCCGGAGGCCCAGAAGCGCGGGTCCTCCTCGGCGCCGGGGATCTGGCGGCGGAACTCGGGGCTGAACTCTCCCGACACGGTGGACACGTTGACGCCGACCTTCTCGAACACCCGGCCGCGCATCACGCTGATGACGCCGCCGCCGCCGGGGGAGCCGTCCGTGGTAGGGCGGGACCACGGCTCCTGGACGAAGCGCCCAGGCTGGCGGCCGGACAGCGGTGCGTCCGGCGCGTCCTCGATGGCCTCGAACTCGGCCGTCATCGCGTCGCGCAGCGCCTCGAACCAGTTTTGCGCCGCTTCCTTCAAGGTTTCGTGCTCCGGACGCTCTCCGGTTGCTGGCATCGGTGCGGGCTGCCCTTGCGGCATATCCAAGCTTTCCAATTTGTTGAGAGCAAAGTAGTCCATTCCGTCCGGATGTTGCAGGGGGCTGCGCCCCTCTCTATGACGGCGGCAAGACGACACCGACCCGCGCCTTCCGGCGCAGCAAGACAGAGGGTTTCCATGGCCGACACTGCCAGCGCGACCGTTCGCGGCGCCATCACCACGGTCGGGGTCGAAGACCCCACCAAGCGCGACCTGCTCAAGCTGGTGACGGGCAGCGCCGTCTTGATCGGCGTGGGCGCCATCGCCTGGCCGTTTGTCGACAGCATGAACCCGGCCAAGGATGTGCTGGCCCTGTCCAGCATCGAGGTGGACCTCGCGCCGATCCAGGAAGGCCAGGCCATCACCGCCGTGTGGCGCGGCAAGCCGATCTTCCTGCGCAACCGCACCGCCGACGAGATCAAGAGCGCCGAGAACGTTGCGCTCAACCAGCTCATCGACCCGCAAGCCGACTCCGCCCGCGTGAAGCCGGGCAAGGAGAAGTGGCTGGTGGTGATCGGCATCTGCACGCATCTCGGCTGCGTGCCGCTGGGCAACAAGATCACCGACCCCCGCGGGGATTGGGGCGGCTGGTTCTGCCCTTGCCACGGCAGCCAGTACGATACGTCCGGGCGCGTCCGGCACGGCCCGGCGCCGGCCAACCTGCCCCTGCCGCCCTACGCCTTCAACGGCGACACCAAGATCAAGATCGGCTGAGGAGAACAGCACATGGCCGGCCTACACAAATCAGAGTTCGAGAACCCGGTCGTCAACTGGATCGACACCCGGATGCCCATCTTCACGATGATGCAGAAGGAATACGGGTCGTTCCCGACGCCGAAGAACTTCAACTACTTTTGGAACTTCGGCGCGCTGGCGATGATCTCGCTGGCGATCATGATCGCCACGGGCATCTTCCTGGCGATGAACTACACGGCGCACACCAGCCTCGCCTTCGACAGCGTCGAGCGCATCATGCGCGACGTGAACTACGGCTGGCTGCTTCGCTACGTCCACGCCAACGGCGCGTCGATGTTCTTCATCGTCGTGTACATCCACATCTTCCGCGCCCTGTACTACGGGTCCTACAAGGCGCCGCGCGAGCTGCTGTTCATGCTCGGCGTGGTGATCCTGCTGCTGATGATGGCGACGGCGTTCATGGGCTACGTGCTGCCCTGGGGCCAGATGTCCTATTGGGGCGCCACCGTCATCACCAACCTGTTCTCCGCCATCCCCATCGTCGGCGAGAGCATCGTAACCTGGCTGTGGGGCGGGTTCAGCGTCGACAACCCGACGCTCAATCGCTTCTTCAGCCTGCACTACCTGATGCCGTTCATGATCACCGGCGTGGTGTTCCTGCATATCGTGGCGCTGCACATCACCGGGTCTAACAACCCGCTGGGCATCGACGTGAAGACCCCGCAGGACACGCTGCCGTTCCACCCGTACTACACGGCCAAGGACAGCATCGGCATCTGCGTCTATCTTCTGGTGTTCGCCGGGCTGGTGTTCTTCGCGCCGAACCTGCTGAACCACCCGGACAACTACATCCCGGCCAACCCGCTGGTGACGCCGGCGCACATCGTGCCGGAGTGGTACTTCCTGCCGTTCTACGCCATCCTGCGCTCGGTGCCGGACAAGCTCGGCGGCGTCATCCTGATGTTCAGCTCGATTGCCGTGCTGTTCGTGCTGCCCTGGCTCGACACCTCCCCGGTGCGCAGCTCGCGGTTCCGCCCGATCTACAAGCAGTTGATCCTGTTGCTGGTGTTGAGCTTCGTGGTGCTCGGCTATATCGGGCAAAGCCCGCCGGAGGGCATCTATGTCGTGATCGGCCGGGTGGCCACGGCTTATTGGTTCCTGCACTTCCTGGTGCTGCTGCCGATCCTCGGCAAGCTGGAGAAGCCGTTGCCGCTGCCGGAGAGCATTTCCCGGCCCGTGGTGCGGCGTCCCCCGCCCGGCGGCGGCGGTGGCCCATTGCCGCAGGGCGCCACGGCGAAGCCGATGGAGAAGTCGTGATGCGCTTCGCACCCGCCTTCGCTCTCGGCCTGTTGGCGAGTGCGGCCCTGGCCCCCTGTGCGTTCGCACAGGGGCACGAGGCCGTCTCGGCGCCGAAGCAGCCCTGGAGCTTCAACGGCCCGTTCGGCACCTTCGACCGCGCGTCGCAGCAGCGCGGCTTCCAGGTGTACAAGGAGGTCTGCTCGAACTGCCACTCGATGAAGGAGATGTACTACCGCAACCTCACGTCAATTGGCCTCAGCGAGGAGCAGGTCAAGGCGATTGCCGCCAGCGTGACGGTGCCGGGCGGGACGGACGACTCGGGCCAGCCGATTGAGCGGTCGGCCTTGCCGTCCGACCATTTCCGGTCGCCGTTCGCCAACGACAAGGCTGCCCGGTCCGCCAACGGCGGCGCGCTGCCGCCGGACCAGTCGCTGATCGTCAAGGCGCGGGAGAACGGTCCCGACTATGTGCACGCCTTGCTGAACGGCTACCGCGACGCGCCGCCCGGAGTGAAGGTCGGAGAGGGGCAGTACTACAACGAGTATTTCCCCGGCAACCAGCTCGCCATGCCGGCGCCGCTGCATGACGGCGCCGTGACCTACGCGGACGGCACTCCGGCCACTGTCGACCAGATGTCGCGCGACGTGGTGCAGTTCCTGACCTGGACCTCGAACCCGGAACTGGAAGCGCGCAAGCGCATGGGCGTCAAGATCGTGCTGTTCCTGGCCATGATGACCGGGCTGACCTACGCCGTGAAGAAGAAGATCTGGAAAGACGTGCACTGACGCTTTCCTTCCGTCTGGACGATACGAACGCCGCGCGGTAAGGCCGCGCGGCGTTATTTTTGTGGGGCGGCATGGCGGACATCACACCGATCATCGGCATCATCGGCGGCTCCGGCCTGTACGACATCGAGGGGCTGGAGGACAAGCAGTGGCGCCGGGTGGAGACGCCGTGGGGCGACCCGTCCGACGAACTGCTGTTCGGCACGCTGGGCGGCGTGCGTTGCGTGTTCCTGCCGCGGCACGGACGGGGCCACCGCCTGTCGCCGACCCACCTGAACTACCGTGCCAACATCGACGCCTTGAAGCGGTCCGGGGTCACGGACGTGCTGTCGCTTTCGGCGGTGGGCAGCCTGCGGGAGGACCTGCTGCCGGGCCATTTCGTGATCGTGGACCAGTTCATCGACCGGAGCTTCGCGCGGGAGAAGAGCTTCTTCGGCGCGGGCTGCGTGGCGCACGTTTCGGTGGCCGATCCCGTCTGCCCGCGCATCGGCGATGCGGCGGAGGCGGCGGCTGGGCAGATCGGCCTGCCGGCGACGCGGGGCGGCACCTACCTGGTGATGGAAGGCCCGCAGTTCTCCACCCGCGCCGAGAGCAACCTGTACCGGAGCTGGGGATGCAGCGTGATCGGCATGACCAACATGCCGGAGGCCAAGCTGGCGCGGGAAGCCGAGCTTTGCTACGCGACCGTCGCCATGGTGACGGACTACGACTGCTGGCACGTCGGGCATGAGGCCGTGACGGTGGATGCGGTGATCCAGGTCATGCAGGCCAACGCCGATGCCGCCCGCCGGCTGGTGGGGGCCGTGATCCCCCGTCTGGGCGCTCCGCGCGGCCCTTGCCCGGCCGGCTGCGACCGCGCGCTGGAGCACGCCATCATCACCGCGCCCGGCCAGCGCGACCCGGCGCTGCTGGCCCGCCTGGACGCGGTTGCCGGGCGGGTGCTCTAGCTTCGCCGCGTCACCAGCAGGCCGATCACGACCAGGACGAGCACGCCCACGATGCCGCCGGGAAACGCCGACAGGTCGATTTCGAACATGGACAACTGCCCAAGGCTGACGAGGACAACGACGACGAGGAGGACGAACAGAGTTACCATGGCCGGGCCATTGTGCCGAGATGGCTGAAATCATCAACCTGCGGCGTGCGAGGAAACGCCGGGCGCGCGAGGAAGCAGGGGCCGAGGCGGAGGCGGCGCGGGCCGTTCACGGGCGCACCAAGGCGGAGCGCCTGGCGCAAGAGCAGGTCCGGGCCTTGCGGGAGCGTCAACTCGACAACGCCAAGTTATCCGACCCCACCAGGGACGGCGAACCGCTGGAATGACCGGGCCAGCACCCCGTAGATCGGGCGCTTGAACTCCACGGCCAGGGCCGGCAAGTCGGCGAGCGGCGCCCAGCGCCAGGTGTCGAACTCCGGGTGCGGGTCGAGGTCGAGGCGCACGTCCCCATCTCGTCCGTCGAAACGCAGGGCAAACCAACGCTGCTTCTGCCCGCGGAACCGGCCGCCCAGCGCGCGGCCCAGCAGGTCCGGCGGCAGGTCGTAGGTGAGCCAGTCCGGGTGCTCGCCGATCACGGTGGCGGCCCCGGTGCCGATCTCCTCCTCCAGTTCGCGCAGCACGGCGGCGCGGGGGTCCTCCGCCTCGTCGATGCCGCCTTGGGGCAGTTGCCAGCCGCCGGCGGCGCCCTCCGCGTTCGGCAAGTCGGCCCGGCGGGCGACGAACACCAGGCCCGCCGGGTTGAACAGGACCGCGCCGACGTTGGGGCGGTAGGGCAGGCCGGTCATTGCACAGTCTCCGTGGCCAGGGCGCTGACGGGCACGAGCTGATAGCCGCGCTTCTCGACATCCTCGGCCCAGGCGGCGATGCGTTCCACCGTGGCGGGACGCAGCGGCCCGGCGAGGCCGAGGGCGGAGCCATGGTCCCGCGCCATGCGCTCCAGCAGGATCAGCTTGGCCTCGATGTCGGCGCGGGTCGCAGGGTCGTCGATCACGGCATCGACCGTGCGGCCCGCGCCGGCCGGGGCCGGGGCGCCGGGGCGCGGGTCGATGTAAAGCAGGCCGCGCCGGGCCGTTTCCTCCAGCACGAGGCCGAAGCTGCTGCCTTGGTCGGCGAACCGTTCCCCGCGCAGCCCGTCCGAGGCGCCAGTCAGGCCGACATAGCCTTGCAGGCGGCTCATCGCCCATTCAAGGTTCTCGCGGTTCGCCGCCGGCGGGTTGCCGGTCAGCAGGGAGCGCGGCCCGGCGTCGTTCCAAGGGAAGCCGTCCGCCTCCATCGGCACGGAGGCCAGGATCTCGTGCCCGCGGCTGCGCGCGGCTTCCAGCAGGGCCTCCGGGTTCGGCGTGTAGGCGGAGAAGGCGAGCGACACGGCGCCGGGCAGCCGGTCGATGGCGGCCCGGCTGTCCGCGGCGGCCAGCCCCACCCCAACCATCAGCAGCGCGATGCGCGGGCGTGCACCGGGCGGCGGGGCAGGGCGGCGGTATGCCACACGCGGCAAGCGTCCGTCAGCGCCGATGCGCGGCAGGCCGGCGGATGGGAAGGCGTGAGACAGTTCCAGCAGGGCCGGGCGGCGGACGGGACCCAGGACCTGCAAGACGGCGGTGCCCGCCAGCATGACGAGCAGCAGCCCGATCCAGAAGCGCGCCAGGCCGCGCCAGGCGGCAGGCCAGCGCCCCAGGATTAGCCGACCCTGGGCCAGCCTGCCGAGCGCCCGTTTCTCGCTCAGCGCGCGGCGCGGCGCTGCGTGGCCATGGCGCGCAGGACGACCAGGCCCTCCTGCAACTGGAAGTCCGTGTCGGGCTTGGCCGGGTCGAGCGCCGGGAAGCCCTCGGGCGGCACCTTCGGGATCTCCTTCGCCACGGCGGGCAGGTCGGTGCGGGCCGGGGGCGTCGCCGGCTGCGGCGTGCCGCCCTGGTTGCGCAGCGCCTTGTTCAGGTCGGCCTCACGCTCCGGCCCGAAATGCGGCTGCTCCGTGCGGGACGGCGCGACCTCGATGTCCGGGGTGATGCCGAGGCCCTGGATGCTGCGCCCGGACGGCGTGTAGTAGCGCGCGGTGGTGAGCCGCATCGCGCCGTTGCCCTGGAGCGGCATGACGGTCTGCACCGACCCCTTGCCGAAACTGCGGGTGCCGACGAGCACGGCGCGGTGGTGGTCCTGCAGCGCCCCGGCCACGATCTCCGATGCGGAGGCGGAGCCGCCGTTGATCAGCACCACGACCGGCAGGCCGCCGGTGATGTCGCCGTTCTTGGCATTCCAGCGCTGGCTTTCCTCGGGGTGGCGCGACCGGGTGGAGACGACCTCCCCTTGGTCGATGAAGTCGTCGGACACCGACACCGCCTGGTCCAGCAGGCCGCCGGGGTTGTTGCGGAGGTCCAGCACGATGCCGCGCAGGGTGCCGCCGGCCTTCTGCTTGAGGTCCGCGAACGCCTTGCGGAGGCCGGGGTCGGTCTGCTCGTTGAAGCTGGTCAGGCGGATGTAGCCTATGTCGCCTTCCAAGTGCGAGCGGACCACCTGGATGCGGATGACCTCCCGCTGCATGGCCAGGTCGATGGGGGTGTTCACGCCGTCGCGCTTGATGGTCAGTTGGATCTTGCTGCCGGCGGGGCCGCGCATCTTGTCCACCGCCTCGTTCAGCGTGAGGCCCTGCACCGTCTGCCCGTCGAGCATGGTGATGAGGTCCCCGGCCTTGACCCCGGCGCGGGCGGCGGGCGTGTCGTCGATGGGGCTGACGACGCGGATGATGCCGTTCTCCGACGTGACCTCCAGCCCGAGGCCGCCGAACTCCCCGCGGGTCTGCACCTGCATGTCGCGGAACGACTTGGCGTTCATGTAGCTGCTGTGCGGGTCGAGGCCGGTCAGCATGCCGTTGATCGCGTTCTCGATCAGGTCGCGGTCGTTCACCGGCTCCACGTACTCGGCGCGCACCCGCTCGAACACGTCGCCGAACAGGGTGAGCAGGCGATAGGTCTCGGCGCGGTTGTTGTCCTGCGCCCGGGCGTGCCCGATGGCCCAATCCGTGCCGAACACCTGGTCCAGATAGCCCGACGCGGGACCCACCGCGATCCCCGCCGCGAAGGCGGCGCCCAGAAGCAAGCCGTTACGAAGCCTCATGCCCAACCTTCCTTTACGCCATGTCCAATCAACACGGGACGCCTTGCCGCCAGCTTACCAGTTCATGGACCGAAATAGCTATTGGCTCAAATAGCTATCCGCGCGCCCGTAAGAAGGGGGCCGGGTTCACGGGCAGGCCGTCCCGGCGCAATTCCACGTACAAGATTGGCGGCGCGGCCCCCCCTTGCGGGTCCCAGCCGGCCATGACCCCGACCGGCTCGCCCCGCTGCACCGTGCTGCCTACCGACACGTCCAGCCGGCCGAGCCGGGCCAGCACGAAGTGGAACCCCCCGCCGCACGCCACGATCACCACGGTGCCGAAGCTGCGGAACGGCCCGGCGAACGCCACCCGGCCCTCGCACGGCGCCACCACCCGCGCCAGCGGCGGGGTACGGTAGGACAGGCCCTGGGCCGGCCCGGCGTCGGTCGGGTCGCCCCACCCTTGCACGACAGGGCCGGCCACCGGGGCCAGCAGCGCCCCTCGTGGTTCCATGCGCGACTCTGGGAGGCCGGGTCCGGCGGGCCGGGCCAGTGCGACTTCCCGGCGCCGCGCCTTGGCAGCGGCTTCGTCCTGGCGTCGCCGTTCCGCGCGCCGGGCGTCGTCGCGGGCCTGCCGTTCGGCCCGGGCGCGTTCGGCCTCCATCGCCGCGAGGGCGCTGCGCAGCGTGTCGGCGCGCGCCGCCTCGGCCGCCGCTTGCCGGGCGGCGTCCCAGGCGTCGCCCTCCGCCTGCCTGCGGCCCTGCCGCGCCGCGTCGATCTGCCGGTCCAGCTCCGCCGCCTGCGACGCCTGCGCCGCCTGCGCTGCGCGCAGGCCGGGCAACGCCGCTTCCACCTGTGCGGACAGCGCCGCCACCGCCGCCTGCTCGGCCCGCAGCGCCGCCGCGTCCTGTTCCAGGCGCTGCGCCAGCCCGCGCATCACCACGAGGCCGCGCAGCCCGTCCTCCGGCGCGGCCGGGGCGGCCAGGACTGTCTCGGCTGGATAAAGGGCGAGGCGCTCGATCAGCGGCAGCAGGGGCGCCAAAGCGGCGGCCCGCTCGGCCAGGCGTCCCTCGGCGGCGCGGCGGCGTGCGGCCAGGCTTTCGACTTCCGTGGCGAGGCGGGCCACCGCGGCTTCCCCGGCGCGCATCCGTGCCGCCGCAGCGACTCGCTGCCCGGCCAAACGCCGCTCCTCCGCTTCCGCCCCGCGGGCGCGCTCGGCGGCGTCGCGTTGCAGGGTGGCTTGAGCGGCCTGGGCACGCTCGGCGTCCCGCACCGATTGCGAAGGGGCTGCGCCGCACGCTGCAACCCCGATCAGCAGCAGGCTAAGCCGATGGGCGTGCGGCATCGCCGGCCGGCTGGGCCTCCAGCAGCGAGCGCCCGGTCATCTCCGCCGGCTGCGGCAGGCGCAGCAAGGCGAGGAGGGTCGGCGCCAGGTCGGCCAGGCGCCCATCTTCCAGCCCGCCGTCATGCCCGGCCAGCATCACCGGCACCGGGTTGGTGGTGTGGGCGGTGTGCGGGCCGCCGGTCGAGGGATCGCGCATCAGCTCGCAGTTGCCGTGGTCCGCGGCGACCATCAGCGTGCCTCCCGCCGCGGCAATCGCGTCCGCGATGCGGCCCAGCCCGGCGTCCACCGCCTCCACCGCGCGGACCGCCGCCGACAGATTGCCGGTGTGGCCCACCATGTCGGGGTTGGCGAAGTTGAGCACGATCAGGTCGTAGGTGCCGGAGGCAATCGCCGCCACCGCCTTGTCGGTCAGCTCGGGCGCCGACATCTCGGGCTGCAAGTCGTAGGTCGCGACCTTGGGAGACGGCACCATGGTCCGGTCCTCGCCGGGAAACGCGACTTCCTGCCCGCCGTTCAGGAAGTAGGTGACATGCGGGTACTTCTCGGTTTCCGCCATGCGGAGCTGCCGCAGCCCGGCCTTGGACACGACCTCTCCCAAGAGGTTGTTCATGGGCTGCGAATGGAACAGCACCCCCATGAACGGCGCCAGCGCGTCGCTGTAGCGGGTCAGGCCGAGGGCGGCGGCGAACTGGCAGGTCCGGGGCCGGGCGAAGCCGGCGAAGCCCGGGTCGAGAAGTGCTGCCAACAGCTCCCGCACCCGGTCGGCACGGAAGTTGAAGCACAGCAGGGCGTCGCCGTCCCGCATCCCGTCGTAGCCGCCGATGGTGGCGGGCACCACGAACTCGTCGGTGACGGCGCGGCCGTAGGCGTCGTCCATCGCGCTCGCGGCGTCGGCGAAGTTCGCGCCGCGCCCCTCCGCCATGGCGAGGTAGGCCTTTTCCACCCGGTCCCAGCGGTGGTCGCGGTCCATGGCGTAGTAGCGGCCGATCACGGTGACGATGCGGGCGTTGTCCGGCAGGGCGGATTGCAGCCGGGCGATGCAGTCGCCGCCCGACCGCGGCGCGGTGTCCCGCCCGTCGGTGAAAGCGTGGATGCGGACCGGCACCCGGGCGGCGGTCAGGATGCGCGCCAGGGCGACCGCGTGGTCCTGGTGCGCGTGGACGCCGCCCGCCGACACGAGGCCCATCAGGTGGCACACGCCGCCCGATTGCCGCAGCGCCTCGATCAGCGCCAGCAGCTCCGGCTTCTGCGCCAGACGGTTCTCCGCAATCGCGAGGCCGATGCGCGGCAGCTCCTGCATCACCACGCGCCCGGCGCCGATGTTGAGGTGCCCGACTTCCGAGTTGCCCATCTGCCCCTCGGGCAGCCCGACATCCAGGCCGGAGGTGCTGAGATAGGCGTGCGGCCCTTGGCTCAGCCGGTCGAAGACGGGGGTGTCCGCCTGCTCGATTGCGTTGTCTGCCGCGTCCGAACGCCAGCCCCAGCCGTCCAGGATCACCAGCATCACGGGTCGGGACGGGTCGGGCATGGCACGCTCCTGCTGCGGACACTCCCGTATGGCGAAACTGCGGGATCGCGGCAAGTCAGGGCCGGGAGCTGCGGTGGTATGGATGGCCGGACAGGATGGACTGGGCGCGGAACAACTGCTCGGCCAGCAGGGCGCGGACCAGCAGGTGCGGCCAGGTCATCGGCCCCAGCGACAGCACGTGGTCGGCGCGGGCGAGCACGGCGGCGTCCAATCCCTCTGCCCCGCCGATCACGAAGCACAGCGGGCGGGATTGGCCGAGCCAACGCTCCAGCAGCCGCGCCAGGCCGTCGCTGCCGGGCGCGGGCGGGCCGAGGTCGAGCGCCACGGCCAGCGCGGACGGGGGCAGGGCGGCGAGCAGGGCCTCGCCCTCCCGCCGCCTGATCTCAGCGGGGGCGCCGCGGCCCTCGGCGATCTCGCTGACGGTGAGCTTCGGCCGCAGGCGGGCGTTGTAGCGGTCGAACAGCTCGGCTTCCGGCCCCGGGCGCAGCCGGCCTATTGCGATCAGGCGCACGGAGCGGCCATGTTGGGCGGAACCCGGTCGCGGGTCGCAACGCTGAGCAGGTCATGGCCATATCGCATCGAGTCTTCGCCTGCCTTCTTCTGGCGCTGCCGGCTGCCGCCGCGGCAGCCGAGCGGCCGGGAGCAGCCGGCCTGCCTGTGGTGATGACGCCGCAGCCCGGCACGGCGCTGGACCGCACCGCCCGCAGCCTGGTCGCTCCCGACCTTCTCGCGGCGCGGCGGGCCGGGGACCGCCCGCTGCTGGTGATCGGCTCCGTGCGGCTCGGCACCGCCAGCGAGCGGCCGGCGCTGTTCGTGCAACTGCAATCGCCGCGGGAATGCGGCTCACGGGGATGCAGCACCTCGGCCTTCGCCTGGATCAAGGGGCGCTGGACCAAGGTGCTGGACGACGCCAGCGGGCGGATCGTGCTGCTGCCGGCCAAGCATAACGGCATGGCGGATCTGGGCGCGAACGCCGAGCGTTACGCCTGGAACGGCACGACCTACGCCAACACCCGCCCGGCGCCCGCCGTCGACCTGCGCCCGCGCGCGCCTCGCCAGCGGCATCACTGACCCACTAAGGGCCCAGCCGGATACAAGCGCTCGAGTTGACAGAAAAGTATCAAGCGTTTTTAGGTGGTTGAAGTATTCAATAAGAGCGGTTATTCCCGGCTGGGCCCTAAGACGCGGCAGGCACGTCCGCGTGCTCGTCGAGGTCCGGCCCCCACATCTTCTCCAGCGCGTACAGGGCACGCGCATCCGGCTTGAACAGGTGCACCACGATGTCGCCGGCGTCGATCAGCACCCAGTCCGACCCGCCGCTGCCCTCCGTCTGCACCCGCTTGATGCCGATCTCGCTGAGCTTCTCCTCCAGATGCAGCGCCATGGCGCTGATCTGGCGGTCGGCGAGGCCGGTGGCGATCACCATGCGGTCGGTGAAGGCGGCGCGTCCGGCGAGGTCCAGCGTCACCACCTCCTCCGCCTTGTCGCTTTCCAGGCTCTCGACGATGACGGCCTGCATGCGGTCCAGCCGGTCGCGCTGGTCGGCGGCGGGTGCTGCGGCCTTCGGCTTGCGCACGCGCGGCCCGGCAGCGGCGGCCTTCTTGCGCGGGGTGCCGGGCGCCTTGGCGGCCTCCGCCAGCGTGGTCGCGGGCTTGGGCGGGCGGCGTTTGGCGGGCGGCTTGGCGCCGGGGTCGGCGGGTTTCCTGGCTATGTCCGTGGTCCTTTGATGATGGGCGTCCCCGGCCTGTCGGCGTCTCTGCGCCGTCTGGGCGTGTGCGGCGTGGTTTGCGGCACCGGAGGCCCTGGCGGCAAGGGAAAACCGCCACGCGCCCGCAGCGCCGTGGCGGAAAGCGGGTTCTGCCGCGCCGGCAGGAAGGTCCAGGCCGGCGCCGGGCGGTCGGCGAGAGCCGGCGCGGCGCGGGCCGGCAGCAGCGCCGGGCGCAGCCGGTGCGCCGCCCGGCCGGCCAAGGCGCGCTGGTTGTACGTCGGGCGCGGCATCACCGCGAAGGGCATGGCCCGCGTGATGCCGCCCCATCGCTGCCACCGCGGCAACTGCACCAGGTTGTCCGCGCCCATCAGCCACACGAACCGCACCCGCGGGAAGCGCCGGCGCAGCGCGCGCAGGGTGTCGAAGGTATAGCGCGTGTGCAGCCGCGCCTCGATCCCCGTGGCGACGACGCGCCGTCCGTCGGCGATCCCGGCGGCGCTGGCCAGGCGGTCCAGGAGCGGCGCCATGCCGGCGGCCTCCTTCAGCGGGTTGCCCGGCGACACCAGCAGCCAGACCTGATCGAGCCGAAGCCGCTGCAGCGCCAAGCGCGCGATGTGCTGGTGGCCGGCATGGGCCGGGTTGAAGGAGCCGCCGAGCAGGCCCACGCGGATGCGCCGCCGGTGGCCCCAAGCTGGCACAGGGTCCGCGGCGGGAGGGTCGTTCAGGGGCGCACCTGGCCCGTGCCGATGACCAGGTAGCGGAACGTCGTCAGTTGCTCCACGCCGACGGGTCCGCGGGCATGGGTGCGCCCGGTGGCGATGCCGATCTCCGCGCCGAAGCCGAACTCGCCGCCGTCGCAGAACTGGGTGGAGGCGTTCCACAGCGCCACGGCGGCGCCGACGCCGCGCAGGAAGCGGTCGGCGGCGGCGGGGTCCTCCGTGATGATCGCCTCCGTGTGCTCGCTGCCGTGGCGGGCGATGTGGGCGAGCGCCGCGTCCACGCCGTCCACCACGGCGACGGACAGCACGGCGTCCAGCCATTCCGTATCGAAGTCCTCCGTGCCCGCCGGGGGCAGATGCGGCAGGATGGCGCGGGCACGCGGGTCGGCGCGGAAGCGGCAGCCCAAGGCTTCGAGGTCCGCGACCAGCAGCGGCAGCAGGGTGGGCGCGCAGGCGGCGTCGATCAGCAGGGTTTCCGTCGCGCCGCACACGCCGGTGCGGCGCATTTTGGCATTGGCCAAGACGGCGCGCGCCATGGCCGGGTCGGCGGCGGCGTGCACGTAGGTGTGGTTCAGCCCCTCCGCATGCGCCAGCACCGGCACCCGCGCATCCCGCTGCACCCGTTCCACCAACGAGCGTCCGCCGCGGGGGATCACGAGGTCGATCAGGCCGCTGCCGGCCAGCAGGGTGGCGACGTAGCCGCGGTCCGTGCCGGGCGCGATCTGCACGGCGTCGCGCGGCAAGCCGGCGCTCTCCAATCCTTCCGTCGTGGCGGCATGGATGGCGGCGGCGGAGTGCGCGCTGTCGGAGCCGCCGCGCAGGATCACCGCGTTGCCCGACTTCACGCACAGCCCGGCGGCGTCCGCCCCCACGTTGGGCCGGCTTTCATACACCATGCCGATCACCCCGATGGGCGCCGCGACCCGGCGGAAGCGCAGGCCGTTGGGCCGGGTCCACTCCGCGAGCGTGCGGGCGAGCGGGTCGGGCAGGGCGGCGATCTCCTCCAGCCCCCGCGCCATCGCTTCCACCCGCGGCGGCGTCAGCGTCAGACGGTCTTGGAACGCCGCCGTGCCGTGGAAGGCCGCCACGTCCGCCTCGTTCGCCGCCAGGATCGCCGGGGCGTGGCGGCGCAGGCTGGCCGCGGCCTCCCGCAGCCCGGCGGCGCGCTCCGCATCCGTGCTGCCGGCCAAGACGGCCGACGCTGCCCGGGCCTGCCGTCCCGCGTCCCGCAGCCAGGCCGCGCAGGGATCTGCTTCGTGGTTCATGCCGGGCATTCTTGCCGCGTCGCGGATGGATGCGCCAGAGGGGGGGGTGGCCAGGAGACGTAGATCACGGGAGGCCGATCAGGGTTTGACCGCCTTCAACGAGTAGGACAACGGCAGCCATGGCCGGTCCGGCAGCCGGTAGAGCCGGCCTTCGGTTGGCACCATGCAGTCGAATCCCTTCCAAGGCAGCGTGTCGTGCTCGTGCAGCATCGTGAGCCGCAAGCCGGCGTCCAGCAGCGCCTGCACGACGCTTGCGACGGGATGGATGAACTCGTGGGTGCGGGTGTTCGCAAGCCGTGCGGCCGGGTTGGCATAATCGCGCGCATCGTCGAGGACGAGGGCACCCTGGTGGAAGTACGGCACGAACCAGCCGGGCATTCCGTCGGTGCCGGGAACGCCGTCGTCGAAGATCAGCGCTGCCGGATGCACGTCGGCGAAGTAGAGTTCTCCGCCCGGCGCCAACAGGCTTGCGACGACGGCGGCCCAGGCTCGGATGTCCGGCAGCCAGCAGATCGTGCCCCAACTGGTGAACACGCGGCCGAACTCGCCCTCGACCGCCGCGCGCGCATCGTAGATGTCCGCTTGCACGAAGGCCGCGTCGATGCCGATCTCGGCGGCGAGGCCGCGTGCCGCCGCGATGGCCGGTGCCGAGAAGTCCAGGCCCGTCACGTCGGCGCCCTTCTGGGCAAGCGCCAAGGTGTCGACGCCGAAGTGGCATTGCAGGTGCAGCAGCCGTTGACCCGCCACCGGGCCGAGTTCGCTCTCCTCGATGGCGTGCAGGACGTAGTTGCCTTGCCGCAGCCGGTCCGTCTCGTAGTCGGACCCGGGCGCCAGGTGGACCGCTACGCGCTCGTCCCAGTTGGCCCGGTTGAGGCGGCGCCATTCGGGTTCGGACATCACGAGGCTCCCCGCTGGGATGACTGGTCCGGTTTTTTAGGACAGGGACATCGTCAGCACCAGATCGTCCCGGTGTACCATCTCGTCCCGGCCGCGCCAGCCCAGCAGGCGCTCGATGTCGTCGGAGCGGTGGCCGGCGATGCGGCGCGCGTCGGCGCTGGCGTAGGCGGACAGGCCACGGGCCAGCGTGTCGCCGGAAAAGTCCTGCACCAGCACGGCGTCGCCCCGCTCGAATTCGCCATGCACGCCCCGGACGCCCGCGGGCAGCAGGGAGCGCCCGGCCGCCAAGGCGCGGGCCGCGCCGGGATCGACGATCAGGCGTCCGGCCGGGTGCAGGCTGCCGGCGATCCAGCGCTTGCGGGCGCTGCGGCCATCGGGCGCCGGCAGGAACCAGGTGCAGCGCCCGCCCTCGGCCAGCGCCCGCAGCGGGTGCGGAACCTGGCCCACCGCGATGGCCATGGCGCAGCCGGCCTGCGTGGCGATGCGCGCCGCGGCCAGCTTGGTCCGCATGCCGCCGCTGGAATAGCCCGGCGGCGGGTCGCCGCCCATCGCCTCGATCTCGGCAGTGATGGCGGGGACTTCGGGGATGTGCTGCGCCGCCGGGTCGCGCTTGGGGTCGGCGGTGTAGAGGCCGTCGATGTCGGACAGCAGGACGAGCTGGTCCGCCTGCACCATCTCCGCCACCCGCGCCGCCAGGCGGTCGTTGTCGCCGAAGCGGATCTCGGCGGTGGCGACGCTGTCGTTCTCGTTGATGACGGGGACGCAGCCGAGGCCCAGCAAGGTGGTCAGCGTGGCGCGGGCGTTCAGGTAGCGACGGCGGTCCTCGGTGTCCTCCAGCGTCAGCAGGAGCTGCGCCGCGACCATGCCGTGCGCCGCCAGCGCGGTTGTCCAGGCCTGCGCGAGGCGGATCTGGCCCACCGCCGCCGCCGCCTGCTTCTCCTCCAGCCGCAACCGGGGCTGGATCAACCCGAGCACGGAGCGGGCCAGGGCGATGGCGCCGGACGACACCACGATCACCGACGCGCCGCGTGCCCGGGCGTCGGCGATGTCGGCGGCGATGCTGTCCAGCCATGCCGTGCGCGGCTGCGCCTGGTCCACGACCAGCGCGCTGCCGATCTTCACGACCAGCAGCCGGGCCTGGTCCAGCCGGGGCGTCACGCCAGTTCGAGGGCCGCCGGGGCGGCGCGCGACGCATGCGCCCGGCCCATCAGCGCGCGCAGCACCGCGGGCAGGTTGTCCTGCGTGGCGCCGGACAGCAGCATGACCTCCTGGCCCGACGCCTTCTCCAGCGCCGTCCGGCGCGACACGGCCTCCCGCGGGGTCATCGCGTCCGACTTGTTCAGCACCAGCAGCTCCGGCTTCTGCGCGAGGCCGCCGCCATAGGCGTGCAGCTCTTCCCGCACCGTGTGCCAGGCCCGCACCACGTTGCCGGCAGCCCCGTCGATCAGGTGCAGCAGCACGGCGCAGCGTTCCACATGGCCGAGGAAACGGTCGCCCAGCCCCGCCCCCTCATGCGCGCCGCGGATCAGGCCGGGGATGTCGGCGATCACGAACTCCTCCGCGTGCGACAGGCGCACGACGCCGAGCTGGGGGTGCAGGGTGGTGAACGGGTAGTCGGCGATCTTCGGCCGGGCGGCGGAGACGACGGACAGGAACGTGCTCTTGCCCGCGTTCGGCAGCCCGACCAGTCCCACGTCGGCGATCAGCTTGAGCCGCAGCCAGACCCAGCGCTCCTCGCCGGGCCAGCCCGGCGTCGCCTTGCGCGGCGCGCGGTTGGTGCTGGACTTGAAATGCGTGTTGCCGTGGCCGCCGTCGCCGCCGCGGCACAGCACGACGCGCTTGCCGGGTTCATCGAGGTCGGCCAGCAGGGTTTCCTTGTCCTCGGCGATGATCTGGGTGCCGACGGGGACGGCGATCACCACGTCGCGGGCGCCGGCGCCGGTGCGGTCGCTGCCGGCGCCGTTGCCGCCCTTGGGGGCGCGGAAGTGCTGGGTGTAGCGGAAGTCGATCAGGGTGTTGAGGTTCTGCGCCGCCACGAAGAGGACGTCGCCGCCGCGCCCGCCGTCGCCGCCGTCGGGGCCGCCGAACTCCATGAACTTCTCCCGCCGGAACGCGACCACGCCGTTCCCGCCGTCGCCGGAGCGGAGGTAGATCTTGGCCTGGTCGAGGAACTTCATGGGAATGCGTGCCTGAAAATGCGAAAGGGGCCGGCTTGCGCCGACCCCTGGGCCGATGATGGCGGCGGTGCGGCGCTACTCGGCGGCCACGGCAACTGGCGGCGTCCTGTCGTTCGCGGCCTCGGGCATCGCCAGCGGCTCGACCGAGACGTGCACCCGGCCCTCCGCCTTGCGCTGGAACTTCACGTGCCCGGGCACGAGGGCGAAGATCGTGTGGTCCTTGCCGAGGCCGACGTGCAGGCCGGGCTTCATCTTGGTGCCGCGCTGGCGGATGATGATGTTGCCGGCCTCCACGGCCTCGCCGCCGAACTTCTTCACGCCGAGGCGGCGCCCGGCGGTGTCGCGACCGTTGCGGGACGAGCCGCCTGCTTTCTTATGGGCCATTCCTGGAACTCCTTAAACGGGATCGACGGCCGCGCCGAGGTCGGTGTTGTTCTCTGCAGTGATATCGGCAGCCGGAGCGATCACTTCAATCGGCGCCTCGGCGGGCGTGGCCGCAGCTTCCGGCATGGCATGGCCGTCCGCGTTGATGCCGGCGACGCGGAGCACGGTGACGTGCTGGCGATGGCCGTTCTTGCGGCGGCTGTTCTGCCGGCGGCGCTTCTTGAAGATGACGATCTTGTCGAGCCGGTCCTGCGCGATCACGGTGGCCGTAACGGTGGCGCCGGGCACGAGGGGGGCGCCGACCGTGGTGCCGGCGTCGCTGCCGACGGCGAGCACGTCGCTGAAGGTGATGGTCTCCCCGGCGTCGCCGGGCAGTTTTTCGACCTTCAGCACGGCATGGGGCGTGACACGGTATTGTTTTCCGCCGGTGCGGATCACTGCAAACATCGCTGATTCCTGATCGGCCGTCCCGGCACGCCGGGCAGCCCTTTTTGTGGGCATGGGGCACCGGCGGCTGCCGGGTGCCGAGCGGGGGGGTTATACGCGGGACGGAAGCTGTGTCAATGTGATGGTTGCGAATGGGACGGCAGGGCCTTATAAGCCGCGCCCGGATGGAGAGGTGGCCGAGCGGCTTAAGGTGGCGGTCTCGAAAACCGTTGTGGCGTAACAACCACCGTGGGTTCGAATCCCACCCTCTCCGCCAGCATCCAGTGACACAAGGCTCGAACGCCTCCCGCCATCACCGGCGGGCGCGGCAGGGGAAAGACTGGATGGCGGTTGCAATCGGGACGGGGTCCGGCGGGCTGGTCGGTGCCGAGGCCGCGCGGACCCTGGCCGGGCGGGGCTTCGAGGTGGTCGGCATCGACAACGACATGCGGCGGCATTTCTTCGGCGACGGCGCCAGCACGCGCTGGCAGATCGGCCTGCTGGAAGCGTCCCGCCGCTACACCCACGCCGACCTGGACATCCGCGACGAGCCGGCGATCCAGCGCCTGTTCGCCCGGCACGGCCGCGCAATCTCGCTCGTCGTGCATTGCGCGGCCCAGCCCTCCCACGACTGGGCGGCGCAGGACCCGGCGACGGACTTCACCGTCAACGCCAACGGCACCCTGGCCCTGCTGGAGGCCACCCGCCGGCATGCGCCCGACGCGGTGTTCGTCTTCGCGAGCACGAACAAAGTGTATGGCGACCGCCCCAACCACCTGCCGCTGGTGGAACAGGCCACCCGGTTCGAGATCGCCCCGGACCACCCTTGGGCGCAGCGCGGCTTCCCCGAGGAGATGCCCATCGACGACTGCCTGCACAGCCTGTTCGGCGCGTCCAAGGTCGCCGCCGACGTGCTGGTGCAGGAGTACGGGCGGTACTTCGGCATGAGGACGGCGTGCTTCCGCGGCGGGTGCATCACCGGGCCGGGCCATTCGGGCGCGCAACTGCACGGGTTCCTGGCCTACCTCGTCAAGTGCGCCGTGACCGGCACGCCCTACACCGTGTTCGGCCACCAGGGAAAGCAGGTGCGCGACAACATCCATTGCAGCGACCTGGTCGAGGCGTTCTGGTGCTTCTTCCAGCGGCCCACGTCCGGGGCGGTGTTCAACATCGGCGGCGGGCGGCACGCCAACTGCTCGATGGGGGAGGCCATCGCGATTGCCGAAAGCCTGACCGGACGCCCGATGCGGCACAGCTACAGCGACGAGGCCCGGGTGGGCGACCATATCTGGTGGATCAGCGACGTGAGCCGCTTCCGCTCGGCCTATCCGGAATGGTCCTATGGGTACGACATCCACCGGATGATGGCCGATATCCACGCGGGCCAGGCGGACCGGCTGAAGCACGGCCCGGCATGACGGCGGACGGGATCGGTGCTGTGCATGCCGGGCCGCGTCCGGGCATGGCGGTCCGGCAGGCGGCGCGTGCGGGCGATGCGTTGGCCCGCGGCCTGGTCCTGCTGCTGCCGGTCTTCCTGGTGCACCTCCGCGTCGGTGCCGAGATCGGCTTCGATGTGGTCGCGGTCCTGTTCCTGATCCGCAGCGCGATGGACCGCCAATGGTTCTGGCTGCGCCGGGACTGGGTGATGGCCGGCCTGCTTTGGTGGGCGTGGACGGCCGCCTGCACCCTCTACGCGGCGCTGGCCGAGCCGGCCGGAGGCTGGGGCCACGTCGTCCAGGCTGTCCTCGTGGTGCGCTTCCTCGTGTTCGCAGCGGCGCTGGAATGGTGGGTGCTGCGCGACGGACGTGTCCGCCGGTGGCTGCTGGCGAGCTTCGGCGCGGTGGCCTTGTACGTGGCCGGGCAGAGCCTGCTGCAGTTCGCCACCGGACGGAACCTGTTCGGCAATCCCCGGTGGGTCGAGGGCGAGCTGACCGGGCCGTTCAACGGTCCCAAGGCGGCGCCGACCTTCATCCGGGTGCTGTTCCCGGCGATGCTGCCTGCCGTGAGCGCGGTTGGTGCCTCGGCCAAGCTTTGGCGGCGGGCGGCGGCCGGCGGCATCCTGGTGGCAGGCATGGCCGTGGTCGTGCTGATCGGGCAGCGGATGCCCTTGCTGCTGGCGGGCCTCGGCCTGCTGGCGACCGGGGTGCTGATGCCGAAGGCGCGCGGCCTGGTGGCGGTCGCCGTCGTCGCCGCAGGCGCCTTGATCGGCGCGTCCGCGGTGGTGTCGCCGCCGACGTTCTATCGCCTCGTCACCAAGTTCACCCGGCAGATCGAGGATTTCCCGGACAGCCCGTACGGGCAGATCACCGCGCGCGCCCTGGCGATGGCCGGGCAGCATCCCTGGGCCGGGCTGGGCTTCAACGGCTTCCAGGCCAATTGCGAGGACCCGCGCTACCAGCACGGCTGGCATTGGCCGGAGGACCCCGGCGACACCGGCGGCGGAAGCGAGATGTGCGTGACGCACCCGCACAGCTTCTACCTGCAGGCGCTGACGGACGCCGGGTTCCCGGGGCTGCTCGGGTTCGGCGTGCTGGTTGTGATGTGGCTGCGCCGCTTGTCGGCCGGGCTGTGGCGGGCGCCGGACCCGCTGCGCGTCGGCCTGTTCGTCGCGGCCCTCATCCAGCTTTGGCCGGTCAGCACCACCAGCCCGCTGGTTTCGCTGCCGATGGGCGGGTGGTTCTTCCTGGCGCTCGGCTTCGGGCTTGCGGCGGCGGAGTGGAGGGCATCATGATGCCGGCGTTGCCCACCTTCGTCATTAACCTCGAACGCGACGCGGAGCGGCGCCGCCACATGACCGAGCTGCTGGAACGGCTGGGGCTGCCCGCCGAGTTCGTGCCCGCGGTGGACGGACGCCGGCTCACGCCGTCCGAGCGCGACGCCGCCTATGACCGCGCCCGGGCGCTCCGCATCTACGGCGTCGAGATGATGGACACCGAGATCGCCTGCTGCCTCAGCCATCACCAGGTATACCGGCGCATGATCCGCGACGGGATCGACATCGCGCTGGTCCTGGAGGACGACGTGCGGGTCGAGCCCGCCTTCCCGCAGGTGCTGCAGGACGTGCTCGGCTCCGGCTTCGACGACTGGCTGGTGGTGCGGCTGGACACCAAGTGCAGCCAGTTGCTTGAACCGCCATCGGCCAAGTTCCACGGCACGGCGGTCGCGGCGCTGTCCGGCGGGCGGACGCTGTTCCGGCTCCGCACCCACGTGCTCGGCACCGGCGCCTACCTGATCCGGCACGCGGGGGCGGAGCGGATGCTGGCCTATGCCGGGCGGCCGTTCATGCCCATCGACCAGACCATGGACCGCTTCTGGGAGAACGGCATCCTGCCGTACGTGGTGCGGCCGTTCCCGGTGCTGCAGAGCGAGGACTTCGGCTCCAGCACCGGGGTGCGCCCGTCGGACCGGCGGGGCGCGCAGCCGGTTGGGGTGCGGGTGCTGCGCCGGGTGCAGCGGGGGGTGGATGGGGTGCGGAAGCGGGTGTTCAACTTGGTGCATTAGGGTGGGGAATGCGCCCGGCGTCATTGACGGTCACGCTTCCCGCTTTGTCCTGGGCGAAACGGCCGTGCTCCGTCATAAGACTCATTGTCGCTGCCCGTTTCACCGCCTAATCTGCAATCATTGATGGCAGGATGCCCAATGGCCAGCATCACGATCCGCAACATCGAGGACACGCTCAAGTCGCGCCTGCGCGTCCAAGCCGCATTCCACGGCCGCTCGATGGAGGACGAGGCGCGCGACATCCTCCGCTCGGCTCTGAACCGTGAGCCGGCCCGGCCCGGCCACCTGGCCGCCTCCATCCGCGCCCGGTTCAAGCGCCTGGGAGGCGTCGAGCTGCCGACCGTCCCGCGTGAGCCGATGCGCGAGCCGCCGTCCTTCGACGCGTGATCCTGCTCGACACGAACATCCTGTCCGAGATGATGTGTCCTGCTCCGGCCCTGGCGGTCGAACGGTGGCTTGCCGCCCAGCCGGACGCGAGCCTGTTCATCTCGGCCATCACCGAGGCCGAGTTGCGGTATGGCGCCGCTCTGTTGCCTGGCAGCAAGCGGCTCGCGCTCACGGCCGAGATCGACGGCATGTTGGAGGAGGAGTTCGATGGCCGCGTCCTCCCCTTCGACCGCCGGGCTGCCCAAGACTTCGCGGCGATTGCCGCCGACCGTCGCCAGGCAGGCAGGCCCATCTCGCAGGCCGACGCGCAGATCGCCGCCATCGCCCGCTCGCGCGGTGCCTCCCTGGCCACGCGCAACGTGCCGGATTTCGATGGCTGCGGGGTCGAGGTGATCAACCCGTGGAGCGCGGCGTGACGCAGGTGGCACGCCGGGGCGGGGCGGAGAGCGATTGAACACGAGGCGAGGCGCTGAGTGCCCATCCTGAGTTGGCTGACCCGAGACGACGACATCCGCGCCGTCGGCCGCGTGCCGTATCGCTTGCTGGAGGAGGTGCCTGCGCTGTCAGCGGGCGATCCGGCGGCGGGGAACATGCTGATCCAGGGCGACAACCTTGACGCGCTGAAAGCCTTGTTGCCGTTCTACGCCGGGCAGGTGAAGTGTATTTACATCGACCCGCCCTATAATACGCGGTCGGCGTTCGAGCATTACGACGATAATCTTGAGCATACGCAGGGGCTTTCGCTGATGTGGCCACGGATCGAGCTACTACGTGATTTGCTTTTGGAAAATGGGTCGATCTGGGTATCAATCGACGACAATGAAGGACATTATCTCAAAGTTATAATGGATGAGGTTTTCGGCAGAAGGAACTTCATTACAAATGTAATTTGGCGAAAGAACTACTCACCAAAATCGAGTGCACGCCATTTTTCCGAAGATCACGATCACATCTCACCATCCATCAGTTTTCCTCTGCTCACGGTTGACGGCTGGAGTCCGCCTGTGATGCAAGGTTTCCGCCTCTTTTCTGGAGCGGGATCGTCAGGTGGTTGGAACGAGTGGGATCGCCGTTTGGGC
>JAABUX010000897.1_pt1 | contig 47806 bp, 33 predicted proteins | sample 5561851 | NCBI WGS metagenome assembly JAABUX01 (sample SAMN10711883, study PRJNA513361) | rock metagenome | isolation source: Antarctica rocks | place: Antarctica: Victoria Land, Richard Nunatak red sandstone | collected 2016-01-03 | reverse complement strand
CGAGATGTCGGGTTCCGAGGGAGCCAGCCGCCAAAGAGGATGCCCGGGAATTCTCAGGGCTTTCACAATTCTGGCAGTTTTCCCACTCGGTAAGAGTTTCGATGAAGGTGTAGACTCGGCTATTCTATAAACCGTTGACCCAAAGGCAGTAACGTCCATATTCCGCTGGATACAGTAGAACTATTCTTCGCCTGTTTTGCGATAGCCCTGTACTCCTTCATCCGCAAAGGCGAGCTGGATGCCCAGGTCTCGGTCTTGATGGCGGAGGCCGAGCGTCTCCGGGCGGAACTCGCGAAGCTCGACATGTACCGGGACATCCCCGACGTGATCGAGAAGGCCAGGCGAGTCGACAAACAAGTCGCCGACAAACTGGAGCGGGTCGCAGGAGAGGCGGCCGAGATCGTCCACAAGGCGACCGGGGCCCTGACCAAGGCCGAGGCGGACGCCGCAAACATCCGGGAGACGGCGAGGCGACGGGCGACCGAGGTTGTCGCCGAATCGATCAAAAGTGGACAGGAAATGAAGGAGCGAATCGTCACCCAGGCCGGAAAAGACGGACGGGCCGCGAGGGACGCCCGCCAAGACGCCCAAGTCCAGGCGGCCAGGGTCGTCGAAGAGGCCAAGGAAGAGGCGAAACGGATCGCGTCCCGAGCCAGGAAGGAGGCCAAGGAGAAGACCCGCAAGGTCGAGGAGACGCTGGAACTGGCCACGGCCCACGCCTTGGAGATCAGGGAGAGGGCCGAGACGCAGGCGAGGATGATCGTCGGCAAGGCATACGATTCCCTGAAGGACAGGGAGTCCAACGAGGCGACCGCCTTGGCAATGAGGAACGCCATCGATGGCTATAGAGAAATCTACACGGTGCCGGCCGAACACGTCTTGGACGACTTGGCTTATGATTATGGATTCCACCAGGCGGGGGAGAGGCTGAAGGTCGCGAGGGATCGGGCCCGGATCATGGTGCGGAACGGGACGGCGGCCGATTGCAACTATCCCGTGGGGTGGAAGCGGGATTACGCCATCAACTTCATCCTGGGGGCCTTCAACGGCAAGGTCGACGCCCTCCTCGCCCGGATCAGGCCCGCGGCCCAGGGCAAGCTCATCCAGGAGATCAAGGACATCTTCGCGATGGTCAACCACCACGGGGAAGTCTTCAGGAATGCGAGGATTCGAGACGAGTATCTCGACGCCAGGATGGAAGAGCTGAAGTGGGGCGTGGCGGTCCAGAGGTTGAAGGAGAAGGATCGGGACGAGCAGAGGGCGATCCGGGAGCAGATGAGGGAGGAGGAGAAGGCAAAGAAGGAATACGAGCGGGTCGTCAAGCAGGCCCAGCGGGAGGAGGAAATCATCGCCAAGGCGATCGAGAAAGCCAGGCAGGAACACGCCTCGGCCAACGCCGAGGATCGGGCGAAGTACGACGAGAAGCTGTCCGACCTCGCCGAGAAGCTGCGGGAGGCCGAGGAGAAGAATCGGCGGGCCGTCTCGATGGCCCAGCAGACGAAATGCGGACATGTCTACGTCATCTCGAACGTCGGCTCGTTCGGCGAGGACGTCTACAAGATCGGCCTGACGCGCCGGATCGAGCCGATGGAGCGGGTCCGGGAGTTGGGCGACGCCAGCGTTCCGTTCGGCTTCGACGTCCACGCGCTGATCCGCTCCGAGGACGCGCCGGCGCTGGAATCGGCCCTCCATCGCAGGTTCGCCCGACACCAGGTCAACAAGGTGAACCGTCGCAAGGAGTTCTTCCGGCTCAAGCTCCGGGACGTCCGCGCCGCGATCGAAGAGATGGGCCAGGATGTCCGGTGGACGATCGCGGCCGAGGCGAAGGATTTCCGCGAAACACTCGCGATGGAACGGCGGATGTCCGACGACTCCGGCTTCCGGAGTCGGTGGGAGGAGTCGCAAGGGGCCTTCGAGTCGCCGCTCCTGTTCGACGAGGAAGACGCGGGAGTCGGCATGGAAATCGAGGAGGCTGGCGCCGTCCTGGGAGAAGACGCCTGAACGCAGCAAGGCGAGAATCGACCGCAAGCCCGCCTCGATGTGGTGGGAAAGGGCAGGTCGATCTCCCGCCGTCGCCACCATAATCCGAGGTGATCCCCGGGCCGAGGGTGCCCAAGCCGGTCGTCGGGAGGATCGAGACGTCGAGGCCCGGGAAGTGGCGGTGGCCGGCCCGCGCCGTCGAGGACGCCCCGGGGGCGGTCCCCCCTTGATCGCGGCGACCTCCTGGCGGATGCTCCGTGTCGTGGGGGTCGGCCGGAGGGATGCCGACACGGTCGACCTCGGCGTCTCGGATTATCGCTTCGAGCACGCCGGGTTCATGACCGAGGGTTCCGCGGCAAGAGGCGGATCGAGCCGTGGGCCGGAGGTCGTCCCGAGACGAAGGCGAGGTGAGGCGATGATGACCCGAAGGGATCTGCTCCGGGCGATACCCGCGACGGCGCTGCTGGCGAAGGCCCGCGGCGCGGCCGGCCCGCCGCCGCCGCCGCCGTCGCGGATCGACTCGCATGTGCACATCCACCGCGACGCCCCGGCGCTGGTGGACGCGATGAGGGAGTCGGGCTGGCGGGGCCTGGATATCGTCGTCAGCCCGGCCAGCACCGCCGGCGAGCCGTCGGACCTGGCGGAGCGGCTCCGGGCGACCGCCGGGGTCGCCCGCGACAGCGGCGGCACCCTGGCGTGGGCGTCGACCTTCGATGCCCGGGGCTTCGAGGACCCCGACTTCGGCGACCGCGCCGTCGCCCAGCTCCGCCGCAACTTCGACGACGGCGCGGTGGCCGTGAAGGTCTGGAAGAACGTCGGCATGGCGATCCGGGCGAAGTCGGGTGCCTACCTCCTCCCCGACGACCCCGCCCTCCGGCCGATCTACGAGGCGATCGAGCGGGCCGGCCGTACCCTCATCGCCCACCTGGCCGAGCCGGATGGGGCCTGGATGCCCCTCGACTCGAAGAACCCGGAGATCGGTTACTACTCGGCCAACCCCCAATGGCACATGCACGGCAAGCCCGGCGCCCCGGTCAAGGGCGAGATCATCGACGCCCGCGACCGGGTGCTCGACCGCTATCCGAAGCTCCGGGTGGTCGGCTGCCACCTCGGCAGCGACGAGGACGACCTGGGCCGGCTGGCGAGGCGGCTGGACGCCCACCCCAACTTCGCGGTCGACACCGCCGCCCGCGTCCGCTACTTCGCCGCCGCCGACCGCGACCGCGTCCGGGCCTTCCTGGACCGCTACCAGGACCGCATCCTCTACGCCACCGATTTCAGCCTGCGCGACGGCGACCCGGCCGCCGCGGCCCGGTCGATCCGGACGACGCACGACCGCGACTGGGCGTTCTTCGCCGGCGGAGACGCGATGGATTATGAAGGCCGCCCGACGCGCGGGCTGGCCTTGCCCGAGGGGGTCCTCCGGAAGATCTTCGTCGAGAACGCCCTCCGCTGGTTCCCCGGCCTCCGGGGATCGTGACCCCTCCGTCAGGGCGGGAGCGGGGCCGTCAGCAAGATCCGCTTGCGGTCCGAGACGACCACGCCCCCGGGGGGTTCGAGCGTGACGGCGAAGCGGCTCGGGCGGCGGACCTGGAGCGAGGGCCGGATCGGGACGAGGGCGGTCGATCTCGCGTCGCCGACGGTGAACGTGCCGCCGTCGACGTGAGTCGACCCGGCCCTCGCCCGCCAGCCACGCGCGAGGGCGACCTCGGCGGCGGCCCCAGGTCGAGTCGCGGGGCCGAGAAGGTGGCCCCGATGGCCAGGGCCGGCGCGGCGAGGGTTGCGGTCTTCGAGGGCATGAACGAGGCTCCTTCGTCGTTGAGGCGTCTCCGGACAACCCCGGAGGACGGCGATCCCGGGGGGTTGGACATGGTGGACTTCGCCCCAGGACGCGACTCGGATTCGAACGGGCCCGCCGGCGATCGAGGATCACGACAGGAATCCGGCCGGCGAGACGGCGATCGTCGCGGACGCGGGGTCCGGCGATCGACCGGGTGACGACCCTCGCCCGCCCGGCGGAGGCATGCCGGGGCGTGGACGACGGCCGACGGCCCCAGGGTGTTCCTCGGGCCGACCGACGCGATCGATCCGACGGCCGTCCGCCCGCGGTAGCCGACCGAAGCCGCGAGAGACGCGGCATCGAGGGCGAAGCTCGTCCCTCAGGGACCTTTCAAGGAGCCGAGGTATCCCAGGAGGTCCGCGGCCTGCTGGGCGGTGAGGTCGCGGAGCAGGGACTCGGGCATGGGGGATCTCGACTGAGGGGCGAGGGTCTCGACATCCTCGGCCGGGATCCGGATCGTCTCGTTCTTCGCGTCCTTCAGGACGACCTCCCGGGCGGTCTTCTCGACCAAGATCCCGGCGTGGACGGCCCCGGATCTCGTCTCCAGGATCTGACCGATGTACTTGGGATCGATGGCGAGCGACGGCTCCAGGATGTGACGGAGCAGGGTCGGCCGGTCGTATTTGGAGCCGATCGCGTCGAGGTCCGGCCCCAGCCCGACCCCATTCTTGGCGACCCGGTGGCAGCTCGAGCACAGGGTCGTGGCGGCGAAGAACAGCTTCTCGCCGCGGCCGGAGTCGCCCTTGAGCGTCAGGATCTCGTTCGGATCGATCGAGTCTCCAAGCCTCCGGACGCGGTCGGCTGGGGGGATGAATCGCTCGAACAGGTCCTTCACCTCCGCGCGAGGCGCCTCGTTGATGGCCGAGAGGACCTCGCGGACGACCGATCGGTCCACCTGGCCCCGGTCGATCCCGTGCATCAGCGCGAGGCCCCCCCGGGGCGAGTCGATCAGCCGACGGATGGCCTCGGTGCGCGACCCGGCGGACGATCCGCTGCCGACGTGCAAGCGTCCCAAGGCGGCCTGATCCGCCTTGCCCTCGGGCCGACCGGCCGTGCCCGAGGGGCGGGCTAGCCCGGCGATCCAGTCGTGGATCAGCTTCAAGCCCACCTCGTCGACGACGTCGGAGCCCAGCCGGGGCATCCGGCCGCCGCCGAGCTTCGCCATCCGATAATAGAGGATCGAACCCTCCGGGTCCCCGGGCGCGATGATCCGGGCGTCGGTGATCCCGAAACTGCCCTGGATCGGCGGGACGCCGACGGCCTTGGTCCCCGCGAGCGTGGCCGAGGCCTGGAGGTCGATGTTCGCGGACCCCCCGGCGCCGAACTGATGGCAGTGGGCGCAGTTGACCCCGAGGTAGGATCGCACGCGGGCCTCCAACCCGGCCTTGCGGTCGTACGGCGAGACGAGCCTGGGAAGCGTCCCGAGATCCTCCGAGGGGAGCCCTTCGAGCAGGCCGATCTCCCGGAGGACCCGGAGCTGATCCCGGGGGGATCGGTCGGCGCCGGCCGTCCGGTTGAGCTGCGCCGTGTGGAACGCCAGCGGCGAGGCGGTCTGGCGGCCGAACATGGTGGTCTGGCGCTCGACCCAGGGGTTGTGGCAGAGCAGGCATTCGCTCCGGGCGTAGGCCCGATAGTCCTGGAACCGCTCGCCGCCGGGGGCCCGCGCATCCTTGATCCGCAGGGTCCGGCCCGAACCCTTGGCATCGACGAGCGTGGCGTCGGCCTGCTTGTCGTCCCACAGATAGGTGTAGGGCCGCCAGCTCCCCCCCTCGTGATGGAGGATCTGCGTCTCGAGGCGCCTCCGGCTGCGCGGGTTGCCGCGCTCGAATTCGAGCGAGATCGTCCTGGCCAGCACCGTCCCCTCGGGCACCTTCCACCGCCCCGAGGCGTCGACGACGACGCGGCCCGAGCCGGGGACCGCGAGCAGCCTCTCCGCCTCGGCGTGGTCGGACCAGAGTTCGGCGTTGATCGCGTAGGGGACCACGCCGGGCGCGGGCGTGTGCGACGCGGTCGAGGCGAACAGGCCGGTCTGGCCGAGGGTCCTCGGGAACGACCGGGCGTCGTCGCCCCCGCCATTCGGCACGAACTTATAGACGAGCTTGGACCTCTCGAAGTCCAGCGCGTAGACCTCCCCCTCGTTGTCCTCGCCGAACGAGACCAGTTGCAGCGGCGTATCCGCCAGCTCGCCGCCCCAGACGACCTGCTTGCCGTCGTGCCGGAGGCCCCAGACCTTGCCCGATTGGAAGTCGCCATAGATGTAGACGCCGGCCAGGGCCGGGAGCTTCCGCCCGCGATAGACGTAGCCCCCGGTGATGGACCCGGCCTCGGAATGGGGATGCGCGACCACCGGCGGGAGGATCGGGCCGGGGCCGCGATGGCCTCCGGGGTGGACCTGCTGCGGGCCCTCCATGATGCTCCAGCCGTAATTGCCCCCCCGCTTGACCAGGTGGATCATCTCCCACAGCTCCCAGCCGACGTCGCCGGCCCAGAGGTCGCCCGTCTTGCGATCGAAGCTCATCCGCCAGGGGTTGCGGAACCCGAACGCCCAGACCTCCGGGCGGGCGCCGGCGACCCCGACGAACGGGTTGTCGGCCGGGACGTCGTAGGGCTTGCCGGGCCCCCGGCGGTCGACGTCGACCCGCAAGATGGACGAGGGGAGGTCGCTGATGAGCTGGCCGGTGCCGAGCGGGTCGGGCGGGGTGGGGTCCGCGGTGTCGCCCGTCGCGATGTAGAGGCAACCGTCGGGCCCGAAGGCCAGGCAGCCCGCGTTGTGCCCCCCCGCCTGCCAGGTGAGCAGCAGGGCCTCGCTCTCCTTGTTGATCCGCGGGGGGCTCGTGCCCTCGACGCGGAAGGACGAGATCCGGGTGCCCTCCGGGCCGCCGCGCTTGACCGTGTAGCAGAGGTAGACGCGACGGTTGCGGGCGAAATCGGGGTGGAACGCCATCCCGAAAATATTGGAAGCCTCGGGGATGGCCGCCTCGAGGTCGATGGCGAGGTCGGCACGGTCGCAGTCGGAGCGGTTGGGGAAGGAATAGACCTTGCCGCCGAGTTCGGCGACGAACAGGCGGTCCAGCCCCTTGGCCGCCGTGATCACGACCGGCTTCTCGAACCTCAGCGCCGGGAACGCCGGCTCGACCCGATAGGGGGGCGCCGGGTCGGGCGACCCCGTCAGCCGGGACGTCGTCCAGGGGGTCCGCACCCCGGGCTTGGACGTCGACGTCGACGCACCCTCGTCGCCGACCGCCATCGAGGGGGCCGCGGGCGGGAAGGAGCACGATGCCGCGACGATGACGGCGAGGATGCGGGGCCGGACACCGCGGTCGGACGCCTCGGATTTCATCGAAATCTCCCGGGAGGAATCAGCTCGATGGATTGACACGGCCCCATGCAATGTGCGGACGATCGAAGTGGGCCCGCCCCGATGGTTGTCTTCGGTTCATCATCCGCCGCGACCCGGCTTCGATATCCCTCACCTCCTCGATCGGCCCCCGAGCCGCTTCCAGGACGCCGCCTCCCGATCCCGGCCCAGGGTCTCGGCGAGGTCGCCCAGGCGGGCCAGGATCGGCCCGACGTCGGCCTCGGGCCGTCGCTCACGCGAGGCGTCCCGATACGCCCGATACGCGTCGGCGATCGCGGTCCGGGCATCGCGCAGGGCCCGGGCCCGCCCCCGCTCCGAGCGGGCCTGATCGCGGTCGCCCAGGAGGTCGGCGACCGTCGCGAGACGCTCGCGGATCGACTCGTCCGATGGTCGGAGGGCGATCGCCCGCCGGTAGGACTCGGCGGCGCCCGGCCGGTCGCCCCCGAGGTCGCGGGCCAGGCCCCGATAGGCCCAGAGGTCGCCGTCGCCGTCGGCCGCGGCGGGCAACCTGGCCACTCCGGCCTGGAAGCCGGCGCGATCGCCCCGGGAGTCGAGGATCGCGAGCCGATCGCGCCTGGCGGCGAGGTCGTCGGGCCGTGCCGCCAGCGCCTCGTCGACCCAGCGGAGGGCCTGGTCCGGGCGTCCCGCGCCCCGCTCGACCCGGGCGAGCGCGAGCCGGGCCGCGACGTCGCCGCGGTCGGCCGCCGCGAATTCCCGGAGCCGGAGGATCGAGCCGGGGTCCGTCGCCGAAGTCCCTTCCCGGAGCCGCGCCTCGACGATCGCCCGGAGGATCGAGGGCCGGTCGGCCTCGGACGCCCCCTCGAAGATCGACCAGAGGGCCGAGGCGGCCTCGTCGTGCCTCCCTTCGAGACTCAAGAGCCCGATCAGCTCGCCCGTGGCCCCCGAGAGATAGCGGGGCGGGGCCGGGTGGAGCGGGTCGTCGGCCAGGCAGGCGCGCCAGGCCGCCTCGGCCTGGACGGCGAGCTTCGCCGCGAGCGCCGACTGCCCTTCGAGGAACAACGCCTCGGGCTTCGATGGCCACCAGGGCGGGACCAGCCGGAGTTGCGCGGCACAGCCGGCCATGTCGCCGCGCCTCGCCAGGGTTTGCGCGAGGAGCATCCTCGATTCGCCCTCATGGGGGGCCCTCCGGAGCCGGTCGCGGAGCGCATTCTCGGCCTCGGCGGGCCGATTCCCCCCGATCATCCGGACGATGGCGGGCAGCTCGGCCGGCGGCCAGGCGTCTCGGAGGCGGGCGATGTTGATCCCGAGGAGGGCCAGCAAGGCCACCCGGAAAATCGCCGAGCGGGCCCACGCCAGGAGCCGATGGGGGCCGCGGGCGGGAGGCGTGACCGGGGGCGTCGATAGCGTCGTCCCGGCATGTCTCGTGCTCATCGGGATGGATTCCGGGGATGCGGCGGGCGGGTTGGCGTTCCCTGGCCCGGCGACGGTTTCATTTCGAGGATTCGGTCGGATCGTCGCCGAGCCTCCCGATCGCGGCCAGGCTCGCGGGGTCGTCGGGCCGATCGCGGAGGACGAGTCGATTCCAGGCGCGGGCCTCGGCGCGGAGCCCCATCCGCTCGCGGAGGTCGGCGATCCGCCGGTAGAGGTCGGGTTGGGGGGCGATCCCCAGGTCCCGGACCGCGTTGGCCTCCTCGTAGATCGGTCGGGCCTCGCGGCGGGCGTCGGCGAGGGCGCGGTGATCCCGGTCGAGCCGGTCGGCTTCGGCGCGGTCGCCGGAAAGCCGGAGGGCGCGGGCCAGCCGATAGCCGATGGCGAGGTCGCCCGGCGAGGCGCCCAGGGCGCGGCGGTAGGCCGCCACGGTGGCCTTGATGTCGCCCCGCTCCTGGGCCAGGCGCGCCTCGTGGCGGGCGAACCTGGCCGTGCCCGCCATCGCCGGGGAGAGTTCCCCGAGGGCCTGCTCCAGCCCCTCGATGTCGCCGGCGTCGTCGAGGCCGGTCAGCCAGGCGTCCCAGGCGTCGGCGAGGTCCGGATGCTCGCGGGCCAGCCGCCCGAGCAGCTCCGACCCATCGTCGGCCTTCCCGCTCCGGGCCCGGGCAAGGCCGAGCGCGAGGCCGACGTGGAGGTCGTCGGGGGCCTGCCGGGCCGCCGGTTCGAACCACTGGACGACCGACTCCGGCGCCAGCGGTTGGGCGTCCTGCCGGAGGAGTTCGAGGAGGAACTGGACCCGGTCGCGCGGGTCGGGCTCGGCCCGGTGCAGCTTCAGGGCGAGCCCCCGCGAATCCTCGGCGCGACCTTCGAGGTAGTACATCTCCAGCAGGCACCAACCGGCCTCGGGGACCGTCGGGTCGAGCCGGAGGGCGTCGAGCCACGACACCTCGGCCGCGTCGAGCCGCGCCAGGCGGTACTCCGCCTTGCCCCGGTAGAGCCGCACGAGGGCGTCTCGCCCGGGCCCCGCGGGCCGGACGCGCCCGAGGTGGTCCAGGGCCGTCTCCGCCGGGCCGGGGTCGGGTCGCTGTCCCGATCCCGTCGGGGGCTCGGGCCGGTCCAGCTTCATCTGCGCCCAGAGCAGGTGGGCATCGTCGAGGTCCGGCTTCGCCCGGAGGGCCGCGACCAGCCCGGCCTCCGCCGCGTCGAATTGCCCGGCCGCGGCCAGCCTCGCGATCCGATCGAGGTCCGGCGCGGGGCGAGGGCGCGACCCGACGGCCCAGGTCAGCCCGAGGGCCGCCGCCGCGACCGCCGCCGTCACCAATCCGACAAGACGTCCGCGGCTCATCGCTTCGGGGCCTCCGGTTCCTCGACCCGGTGCGTGCGGCGAAGCTCGGGAGACGTCACGGTCGAGCGGGTCCCGTTGGGCCAGCGGACCTCGATCGATTCGATCCGATCGGCGGCCCCGAGGCCGATCAGGAGCCGGGGGTCGTTCGCCGAGAGGTAACTGCCGCCCCCCTTGAGCTGGCGATGGATCACCCGGCCGCCGGCGCGGACCTCGACCATCGCCCCGACCGCGGGCCGACGCGACCGGCCGCCGAGCAGCTCGAGCCGGACCCAGGCCCGGGGCGAGGACTCGTTGAGCAGGACGGCCGGGCGGCCGTCCATCAGGACGACGACCGCGTCGAGGTCGCCGTCGTTGTCGAGGTCGCCGAAGGCCGCCCCGCGCGCCACGTGGTTCGCCGAGAAGAACGGCCCCGGGTCGGCCACCAGGCGGAACCGGCCGTCGCCCCGGTTCCGCCAGACCCGGGGCGGCTCGGCCTGGGGGATCTCGCGGCCGATCCGGGGGAGGTTGTCGTCGACGTGGCCGTTGACGACCAGCATGTCGGGCCAGCCGTCGTTGTCGAGGTCGGCCAGGGCGCAACCCCAGCCGACGTTCGGCAGGCAGTCCTTGACGATCCCGGCCGAGGCGCTGACGTCCTGGAAGTTGCGGCCGTCGAGGTTGCGATAGAGCGTGTTGTAGTCCTCGCGGAAGTGGGTCGCGAACAGCTCGGGCAGCCCGTCGCCGTCGACGTCCTCGGCGTCGACGCCCATCCCCGCCTGGAACCGGCCCGACTCGCTCGCGGAGGCGCCCGACGTCTCGGTCGCGTCCTCGAACGTCCCATCCCCCTTGTTGAGGAAGAGGAAATGGGGCGAGAGGTCGTTGGCGGCGTAGAGGTCGATCCGGCCGTCGCGGTTGACGTCGCAGGCCACGACCCCCAGCCCCCGGCCGTCGGCGCGGAGGACCCCCGCGGCCGCCGTCACGTCCTCGAAGGTGCCATCGCCCCGGTTGCGGAAGAGGAAGTTGCGCGCGGGGTTGATGGTCAGCGGCGAGCAATAAGTCCGGACCTTCTTCTCGAAATCGCCGCAGAACGGCCGATCGGCCCCGTAGGCCCAGACGCCGTAGGACGAGACGTAGAGGTCGAGGTCGCCGTCGGCGTCGTAGTCGAGGAACGCCGCGCCGGACGTCCAGGGCTTGCACTCGGCCCCCATCGCCGGCCCGGCCCGGCGGAAGGTCCCGTCGCCGTTGTTGAGGTAGAGGACGTTGCCGCCGAGGTTGGCCAGGTAGAGGTCGGGATGGCCATCGTTATCGACGTCGCCGACGGCCAGGCCATGCGTGAAGCCGCGGTATCCGACGTTCGCGCGGTCGGTGACATCCTCGAACGTGCCGTCCCCACGGCCGCGATAGAGCCGGTTGCCGCCCGAGGCGGTGGGGGCTTCGAGCGGGAGGTTGCGGGTGGTCGCGAAGTAGAGGTCGAGGACCCCGTCGCCGTCGTAGTCGAGCATCGCCACGCCCGAGCCGTTGGCCGTGGGGAAGTGCTTCTCGGGGTCGTTGCCGCTGCAATGGACGAAGTCGATCCCGGAGGACTCGGAGGCGTCGCGGAACCGGATCGACGGCGGCTCGGGCGGCTTGGAGACGGCCTTGCGGGCGACGTCGACCGGGCGCGGCGGCGACTTCTCGGGCCGCCCCGGGGACGGATTCGGTTCGCTGGCGACCGGCGTGTCGACCCCCGGGGTCGGGCCTCCGTCGTCGGCCGGACGACAGCCGGCCGCCGCCGTCCAGGCCATCGAGATCGCGACGACCGCGCGAGAGACCGCGGCGATCGCGGTCGGCCCGGTCCGGGCAGGTGGGCTGGTTCGATCCATCACGGCTCCAGATTACGGCCGGAAGGGAGGGGGGTCGGCGACTTCGCGGCCGGCATCTGGCCCATGGTGCCGGCGGTCGTCCCGGCGCCCGCCCTCAGGCGGTCGGCCTGGCGGAGGAGGCGGTCGGCCTCGGCGGTCTCACCGAGCCTGCGGCGGGCGAGGCTGAGGCTGTAGGGGGGGCCGGGGTCGTCGGGCAGCAGCTCGGCGGCCCGTCGGAGCGGCTCGATCGCCCGGCTTGGCCGGTCACGCTGGATCGCCAATCGGCCGAGGTTCAGCCAGGGGCCGGCGAGCTTCGGGTCCCATCCGGTGGCGACTCGCCACCATCGCTCGGCCTCGTCGAGGTCCCCGAGCTGGCGGTGGGCCGAGGCCAGCAGCGCCGCCAGCCCCGCGTCGTCCCCCTCGGTCAGGGCACGCTCCAGATGGCCGCGCGCCTCCTCGGGCCGCCCCAGGGCCAGGAGGTCCTGGCCCAGGTAGGACCAGAACATCGAGCGGGGGGACAGCGGCATCCGGCCCAGGCCGGGGTCGAGGGTGAGGACGCGCGAGAACTCCTCGACGGATCGCTCGGGCCTGCCGATGTCGTGCGAGACGGTCCCCGCCAGGGTGTGGCCGATGACCTCCCCGCCGGGGATCGCGGCGAGCCGTCCGGCCAGGGCCAGGGCGTCGTCCGCCGCCCCCTGGGCGATCCGGATCGCGGCCAGGCGGCGCAAGGCCAGGATGTCCGCGGGACGCCGGGCGAGGATCTCGCGGTACGCCTCGACCGCCCGGTCGCGCCGATTGGCCCGGAACAGGCCCAGGGCGCGGGCGTGGAGGTCGGCCGCCCCGAGCCGGCCCAGCCCGGCGCGGCGATAGTAGGGCTCGGCCCACTCGGCGAAGTCGAGTCGGCCCAGGCATCGCGCCGCGTCGAGGGCCGCGGCCCGGCTCCAGGGGTGCCATTCGAGGTGGTCGAGCGCCTGCCCCAGCGAGGTCGTCAGGTCGCCCCGGGCGAAGGCGGACTCGAACCTCCGGACCGCCCGGTGGTCGGCCGCGTCCCAGCCGATCGGCACGAGCAGGCCGACGAGGACCGCCGCCTTCGCGGCGGCGGCGAGCCGGTGCCCTCGACGCCTCGATCTCTCGCTCGCGGTGGCTGACAATGGGTGGCCTTCCGCTGACGGGGACGCGCGGATGACGGCCTCGCGTCGGGGGGCCGGGGTTCGCCCCCCGACGCGGGGCGACGAGCGGTCACAACGCGTCGGAGCTGATCACCTCGCCGCCGTTGACGGTCGCGATCGCGTACCACGCCGCGGGGTTGACGGTCGACTTGATGAACTTCACCGAGCCGTCGCCGAAGCAGATGTTGACCCCGCCCGGGTGCAGCGAGGCGGCCGCGATCATGTTGATCGCGCCCTCTTGGCCGGCCCCCGTGTAGAAGCAGGACCGCCGGTTCGGCAACTGGGTGTGCGAATAGGTCGCTGTGTTGCCCGACGCCCACCAGTCGCCCTTCCACGTCCAGTTCTGCTGCGTGTTGGCGGGCAGATTCTGGCAGTTCTGGGCATAGATGTAATTCGCGTTGAGCTGGCCGGCGTACGCGACCGGGGTGTCGGTGGTCGTGTAGAGGAACCCGAGGCCATAACCGGCCGCCGGGCTGAGACCGTTGCCCTTGACCCACTCGCCGAAGATCGAGGTGTTGCTCGTGCCGTCGGTGAAATTGGCCAGGCTGACCCGCGACTCGGCCTGGAGCGAGGTGTTGTAGGGCTTGGGGCCGCCCTTCCACGTCGGATCGCGGTAGCCCGGGAAGTAGGCCGGCCCGTTCAGCGCCCCCGAGGTGGCGGTGGTGAACGGATTGATGCCGATGTTGAACGGATAACTCTGGTCGCCGATGAGGTGGTTCGCACCGCCCGGGGTGAAGACGATGCCGTCGTTGCTGGCCACGCCGGTGTCGGACGGGCACAGGAACGAGGAGATCTGGACGGCGACGGCCGTCGCGTTGATCAGGCCCCAGTAGCCCCCGGCATTGGTCGACCCGTTGAAGCTGGCCATCAGGTTGGCACCGCCCTCGACGGCATCGTCGCCGGGGCCGCTGCCGCCCCACCGCGGCCCGACGGTGAAGTTGATCGCGTTGTAGATCGAGTTCTGCTCGAGGTAGGGCAGGAGTCGGGCATGGACCGAGTAATTCTGGCGGAGGACGCAATTCGCCGGGGGCAGTGAATCGTTGGTGCTGATGTAATTGTGCATCGCCAGGCCCAGCTGCTTCATGTTGTTGACGCACTGGGACCGGCGGGCCGCCTCGCGGGCCGCCTGGACGGCGGGCAGCAGCAGGGCGATCAGGACGGCGATGATGGCGATCACCACCAGCAGCTCGATCAGGGTAAAACCTCGACGCTCGGATTTCACGGCGGGAACTCCTCGTCGAATTCGGGGGTGGGACGGACCACTCGGGCCGCCAGGCGGCCGGCGATCCACGGGGAACGTGGCCCCGTCACATCGAGACGGATGCGACGGGCGGCAACGGGGGGAGGCGTGAATCATCACCTGCGACGCGAGCGAAACCGGGCCCGCCGGTCCCGTCGCGCGCACACCACATCCGCATTCATCTCGCGGGGCCCTTGGGCGTCCTGGCACCCGGCCGGCCCGGTTTCTCCTTTCTCGACTGCTCCTGCTGCTTCTGGTAATCCACCTCGCTCCGGGGCGGCCCGACGGCCGCCGTCTCGCTCGTGGGAGAGCCGCCGCCGCATCCGGGCAGGAACATCGTCGCCAGGAACCCGGCGGCGACGAAACCGGGCATGTTCAAGCGTAGGGCCATATGACAACCTCCTCATCCCTGGGGGTGCCCATCTCGAACCATCCGCGATCGGCGCGCGACGTCGCGGCCACCGCGTATGTCCATACCAGACGATGTCCCGATCTCGCGGGCGTGGCGAGAGGATGTCGCACGAGTCGACGCTTTTCCCCATGACGCCAAGCACTCATCCATCCTGTTGTGGACTGAGCAACTTATCGCATGAACGTAATATTCTCAGGGGTATCGACAGAGGATATTTGAGCGGCTTTGACCTGTCAATGAAAATTCGGGGCAATGCCGGCTTGGCGGCCCGGCTTGGTGGATTGATGGCGAGCGTCACGACCGCAGGCGGCAAGTCGCTCGCAACCGGCGGCCTCGATGCGTCGGGCCGAAACCCGAGTCATTACCTCACCTTCGAGCGGATCGGCTGCCGCCGGTGCCGCGGTGCCGCGGGGCCGCCGTCCTGCCGGTGCTCCGCCCCCACCACCTTCGAAACCGGCCCCGGGCCGTCCGCCGCCGGCTCGATCGCGGCGAGTTGGCCTGTCGTCGGCCGCTCCCGGTCCTCGGGCCGGGGGATTCCCGGCGTCGGGGGCGGATCGAGCGGGATCGGGCCGCGAACGCCCCCGAGGCCGATGCCCCGACCCGCGGGCGTCACCGCGACGGATCAGGGCATCGGCCTCGGGATTTGAGCGGGGTCCCTCCGGGGGACTCCGCGCCGATCAGCGATCATCCTCGCCGAGGACTTCGCCGCCGTCGCGGGTCGTCATGGCCTGCAAGAGCTTGGGCGAGACCGTCTCCTTGAGGAACCGGACCGAGCCGTCGGCGAAGCCGAAGTTCGTGCCGCGGGGGTGATGGCCGAAGAGGCCCCGGGTCTGGAATTCGGGCGCGACCTCCCAGTCGTCCGGCTTGGTCCAGGTGACGGCCAGGTCGTCGCCGGCTTCGACCAGAAGGACGGTGTTCGAGGTCCCGTCGGCGACGTCCTGGATCTTGACCCCGACGGCCCCGGGGAAGATCGTGGCCGGGCCCCGGGGGGTCAGGTAGGTCGTCTTGCCCCCGGCGGCGAGCGCCTTGCTGCCGCTGGGGCAGGCGTAGGCCTTGGGCATCCGGGCGATGAGGGGCTTGTTGTGCGGGCCGTCCCACGGCTCGTCGAGGTGGAACTGGTCGTAAAGCTCCTGCTCTTCGAGGAAGGGGAGGATCTGGACGCGCCAGCTCAGGAGCGGCTTGCCGTCCTTGGCGGCGACGTAGGCGGCGGGGAAGGCGTTGTTGTGGGCGGAGAGGTGGTTGTGCATCGCCAGGCCGATCTGCTTGAGATTGTTCACGCACTGCGAGCGGCGGGCGGCCTCGCGGAACTGGCGGACCGGCACGGACACCAGGGCGGCCGTCTTTTCCAGGTCGGCTTCGAGGGTGACGCGGTCGCCGTCCGCCTCGGGCTGCATCCGGCCGACGGCCTCGGCCAGCTCGGCCGTCGCCGGATCGGAGCGGGTGGCCCCGGCGAGGAGCCCGAGGGCATCCTGCGCGACCTTCCGGAGCCCCTTGGCCGCGTCCGCGTCCTTGGCCCGGACGACGAGGCGGAGCGTCGGCCGGGGCCCGGTCGCCATCGCGATCGAGGCCCAGCTCATCCCCCGGGAGACGGCCTCGATCGGGCCGCCGCCGACCTGCGGGGGCAGGCTCGGGAACGACTCCTCGATCGCCCGCCGCTGGACGGTGCTCGGGATGATGGCGACCCGGATCGCCGCGTCGCCCCCGGAGGCCAGCGCGCCGGCCAGCTCGGGGCGTGTCCCGGGCTTGACGGCGCGGACCCGGGCCAAGGCGGCGGGCGTGCCGGCGACCACGGCCCCCCGGATCGTCTCGGAGGCCGGCCATCGGATCGGCGAGCCCGGCCCCGTGCCCGCGAGCGCCTCGGCCACGGCCCGGGCGTCGCCCGCGCCGCCCAGCGGCACCACCGCCACGGGGAAGCCCGGCATGTCGGCCGGGTCGAGCAGGAGGAACAGGTCGGTCGCGCCGGCCTTCTTCAAGGCGGCGACCCGGCCGTCGACGAGCCCGGCGACGCCGGCCACGTCCGCGTCCTCCGCCAGCTTGCCGAGGACCCGGCGCGACGAGGCCGGGATCTCCCACCTCGCGAGGTCGAGGTGGACGACGACGGCGACATCCTCGCCGACGAACGGGGCGACGGCCGCGGCCCTCGGCCCGCCGTCGGGGCCTTGGGGCGTCGCCGAGAGGGTCAGCAGCGCGAGCAGGGGAATCGAGAGGGACATCGCGGTCCTCCGGGTGACGGGTCGATCGATCGGCCGGTTCACTTCGCCGGCCTCAACGAATAGCGGATCGCGTACGAGGGATGGTCCGGGCCGCCCGGGGGCACGGGGGCCGAGAGGGTGGCCGAGTCGCCGTCGACCTTGTAGGAGAACGGCCGGCCGGTCGCGAGATCGAGGGGCACGGGGGCCTCGACGATCGACTCCAGGCTCGCCGGCAGCTTGCCCCCGTGGGCGGCGGCGTGGAGGCGGATCGCCTCGATGCATTGCAGCGCGTCGAGCTGGCGGTCGAGCCGGAGGGCCGCCATCCGCAACGCGTTGAGGTTGGACCTCAGGGACAGGAACATCGTGAGGAGCGGGTTGGCGAGCCTCTGCTCGACCGAACCCATGTCCGACGGCTCGACCCGGTCGAAGGACTGCCAGTAGGGAATGTTGATCCACTTGTAGGACTCGTCGCGGAGCCGGCGGTACTCCCCGTAGCTGTACAGCGCGGCCACCTGGACGACGGGCATGGCCTCGACCTCGGCCTCGGTGCGACCGCCGGCGATCAGGGCTCGCCGGGCCTCGGGATAAATCTTGGCGGTGATCGCGGCGATCCCGAACCGCTGGGCCGGCCCGCCGTCGGTGTCCCCCGACTCGAAGGCGAAGACCTTGCGTTGCAGCTCGTCGGCGAACCTCCGGGCCTGGGCCAGGCCCCACGGGCCCCGTTCCAACTCCTCCAGCCCGGGCAGTTCCTTTTCCAGCAGGTAGCGTTCGCCCTCCAGCGGCTCCCGCATGTCGATGAAGGGGCGGGGCCGGTCGGCCAGGGCCCAGTAGAGGCTGGGGCTCCCGGGGGCCCCGATCAGGTCTTCGAGGCACCTGGTCATCACGAAGTCGATCGCGATGCCCATCAATGCCTGGATCAAGATCGGCCCGCGGCCGATGTGGCGGCCCATGACCAGGCCGGTCTCGATCCGGTGCATGGCCTCGTCGGTCTTGCCGTCGAGGATCGCCAGCCGGGCCTGGAGCGCGACCAGCCTCGCCAGCGATCGCATCCCCTGGATCTCGGGGAGGAGCAGGCTGATCCCCTCGGGCCGCCGGTCGAACTCCCAGTCGCAGTCCGTCCGCATCGCGCCCAGCTCGACCTCCTTGAGGGCGTTTCCGAACGATTCGAGCAGCGCCCGGGCCTTGTCGGGGGGGATCTCGGCGATCGGGCCGCTGATCCATCGCGAGACCTGCTCGTCGGTCGGGACGGGGCGGGCCGGCGGCGGTCCCTTCGCCTTCTGATCGGCGTCGAGCCGGGTCCGCCGCTCGGCCAGCATCTGGAGGCCCCGATGATAGAAGATCGCGGCGTTGCCCGGCACGAGCTTGATCCGCTCGGGCACGAGCCGATATTTCAGGGCCGGCCGGGGCTCGGCGGCCGGACGGAGCGTGATCGCCGTCGGCGAGGGCTCGGGCGGCGACTGGGCCGGGGCGGCCGACGGCCCCCAGGCCGACGCCAGGGCGAGCAAGGCGAGCGTTCGTCTCATGAAGGGTCTCCCAGGTCGAGGACTTTGCCGAGTTCCTCACGCAAGAGCCGGCGCGAGGGGGCGCGACCGCCCCCGGCCGAGGGGCTCGGGGCGGGCAGCCCGTCGAGCCCGTAGCGGAGCACCTGCCAGGCCAGCCGGTCGCGGGCGCCGGGGCCGAGGTCTCGCGATGGGCCGGGCGGGCGGAGCCCGGGCGCCGGGGGGCGGACGGCGACGACCGCGAGGGCCGGGCCCGACGGGGACGCCGCCGCCGGCTCGCGGACGAAGATCACCCGCTCGACGACCCGATCCGGGGGCCGGCGGGCCAGCAGGGCGGCCTCGCCCAGGGCGACGAGCCCGAGGCTCGCGGCGGCGGCGATCCAGGCCCGATGCCCGGGCCGGGCCGGCCGGGCCGAGGACCGACCGGCCCGGAACATCACGCGGTCGCGGTCGACCCGGCTCCGGGCCGGGGCGAGCGAGCCGAGCGCGGCCTCGATCTCGCTCAGCTTGGGTTCGTCTTCGCGTTCGGGTTCGTGCGGCATGGGACCTCCAGGCGTCCTCTCAAGGCCAACAGGCCGGCGTGGTAGAGGCGGTGGGCGGAACTCGACGAGACCCCGGCGAGGCCGGCGATCTGGCCGAAGCTCAGCCCGCCCCAGAGATGGGCGACGATGACCTCGCGCTGCTCGACCGGCAGCGCGGAGAGCGCGGCCTGCGCGGAGGCGGGGTCGACCGCCGCCTCGTGCCGGGCCGACGGGCCGGCCTCGAACCAGGCGTCGGCGGCGACGGCGGCCCCCGCCTCGTGCCGGCGCCTCCGACGGCCGGCGATCCCGGCGTTGATCGCGCCGTTGCGGGCGGCCCGGAACAGCCAGGCGGCGGGGTTGGCCGGCGACTCCGGCTGGGCGGCCAGCCGCATGAACGCCTCCTGGACCACGTCCTCGGGCGAGTCGCACCACTGCCGGGCGTAGAGTTCCAGCGCGGCGGCGAGGCGGTCGATCAGCTCTCCGAGCGGTCCTGGTTCCATGCGCCTTCGGGCCCCCGTCCCGCCTCGATCCCCCCATAAGAGATGACAACGGCCGAGGCCCGTCGTCCCGGATTTCCCGCCGGGATGGAGGCCGGCGTCGACCCGGCGGCGGGCGAAGCTCGGGCGAGCCTTGAAAGCGAGGGGATCACGCCCGACAATGGCCCGGTCCCCGAGCGGGACGATCCGCGCTTCAGGACCGGAGGGCGACCGATCGTGCGAGACATCCGCATCGCCGCCGCGCAGTTCGAGCACCGCGACGGCGACAAGCCCTTCAACCTGGGCCGCATCCTCGACCTGGCCCGGCTCGCCGCGTCCCGGGGGGCCGAGATCGTCTGCTTCCACGAATGCAGCGTGACGGCCTACACCTTCCTGCAAACCCTCTCGCGCGACGAGCTGGACGCCCTGGCCGAGCCCGTGCCCGACGGGCCCTCGGTCGCCGCCCTCGTCGACATCGCCCGCGATTCGGGCATCGTCGTCATGGCCGGCCTGATCGAGCGCGAGCCCGACGGCCGGCTCTACAAGTCCTACGTGGCCGTCGGGCCGGAGGGGTTCCTCGCCGGATTCCACAAGCTCCACCCCTTCATCAGCCCGCACCTGACGCCCGGCCGGGGGTATCAGGTCGCCGAGATCCGGGGCGTCAAGGTCGGGTTCCTGATCTGCTACGACAACAACCTGCCGGAGAACGTCCGGGCGACGGCCTTGCTCGGCGCCGAGGTGATCGTCATGCCGCACGTGACCGGCTGCACCCCGTCGCCGATGCCGGGGCGCGGCACGGTGGACCCGGCGCTCTGGGACGGCCGCCATCGCGACCCGGCCCGGCTCCGCGGCGAGTTCCGGGGGCCCAAGGGGCGAGGTTGGCTGATGCGCTGGCTGCCGGCGCGGGCCTGGGAGAACGGGGTGTTCGCCGTGTTCGCCAACAACATCGGCCGCGACCACGACACGATCAAGCCGGGCCTGGCGATGATCCTCGGGCCCGACGGCGAGGTCGTCGTCGAGAGCCACGAGCTGGGCGACGACGTGGTCGTCGGCCTCCTGACGGCCGATGCGTTCGAGCAGGCGCCCGGGCGCCGCTACCTCCGGGCCCGGCGGCCGGAGCTGTACGCGAGGCTGACCGAGCCCCATCCGCCCGGGCATCGGCCGGCGACCAGCCCGGGGTGGCGGCTCGCCTTCGAGCCCGAAGTCGAGGCCGACGCGGGCCCCGGGCCGGGGCCGGGAGATCGCCGCGGATGAGGGTCGGCGGAGTCCTCCGCCCGGCTCAGGCTTGCAGCCCGGCGATCACGACCTCGAGATACTCGCGGGCCCGGCGGGCCAGGGCGTCGACCCCTTCCGGGTCGGCCGGCGGCGGGATGACCGGGGCCGAGATGTTCTCGCAGCAGAGCGGCAGGTCGCGGCCGGCGAAGGCCACCGGGTGGAGCAGGCGGTAGTGGTCGATCACGCCGAGCCCGGGGCCGCAGTCCTCGTCCTTGGGGAAGTTGCGGTGGTCCTTGATGCAGAAGCTCCGGACCACCTCGGCGCACGCCTTGATGTCGGGGATGGGGTCGACGTCGAGGTAATCCATCACGTTGCCGGCGTCGAAGTTGACCATGATCCCCGGGTCGTCGACCTCGCGGACGATCGAGGCGCAGGCGGCGCCGGTGCCGGTCTCGCCGCCGTGCTGCTTGACGACGATCGTCATCCCCCGGTCGCGGGCCGCGGGGCCTAACTTCTTGAGGCGTTCGACCCAGAGCTTGCGGTCGCCGCCGCTGGTGTGGCCGAAGGTGAGGACCTGGGGCACGCCGGCGGCGGCGGCTTGGCGGACCCGGGCCATGAGGATCTTCGGGGCCTCGGGCGCCTCGGGATAAACGCCCGAGAACATCATCAGCGGTTCCAGGCCCAGGTCGCGGCACCGCCGGCCGAGTTCCTTCGCCAAGGCGGGCGGGGCGTCGGGGGCGAGGACCGGCTCCGGCCCCGCTTCCTCCCGATGCGTCGTGCCCCAGGCCACATAGCGATAGCCGGCCGACCGGATTCCGGTCAGGGCCCGGCGGAGCGGGAAGCGGGAGTACGGCAGGGTCATGCAGGCGACCTGGAACCGGGTCGGTCGCCCCCCCTCGGCCGCGCCCGACGCCGCGGCCCCGGTCGCGCCGGCGGCCAGGGCGGCCAGCCCGGCGGTCGCGGAGCGGAGCCAGGCGCGGCGGCCGATGTCGACCTCATCGCCGGTTTCGATCGGGCGCATCCGGTGTCCTCCCCCTCATCCTCGTCCCCGTCGATCCCGATCAGCGGAAGGGCGTCTGCCCCGGCATGGCCACGCCCGAGGCGGGGGGCGGGGCGTCCCAGTCGAGCCAGGCCGGGCTGAGGTCTTCCTGCGAGTTCAGGGCCATCTCCCAGGTCACTTCCTGGCCGGTGTAGGCGGCCATCCGGCCCATGATCGCCAGGAGCGTGCTCCGGGCCATGTATTCGCCGTTGTTGATCGGTTTGCCGGCGCGGATGGCGGCGAACAGCTCGTCGTGCTCGGCCTGGTACATCTCGTTTTTGGGGCCGTCGAAGGTCCATTCGCCCCCCGGGCCCCGGACCCGGGTGCCCCTGCGGCGCTCCGAGAGGTCGGCCCGGCCCCGGGTCCCCACCACCCGGATGCTCATGTCGTTCTTGCAGCCCGGCTGCTGCCGGCAGTTGCTGAGGAGCTGCGCGCCGTCGGCGTACTCGTAGGCCACGGAGAAGTGGTCGTAGATCTGGCCGTACTCGGGCTCGGTGAGCACCTGCCGCCCGCCCATCCCGATGGCCTTGACCGGGTATTGGTCCTTCATCGCCCAGGCGCAGACGTCGAGGTGGTGGACGTGCTGCTCGACGTTGAAGTCGCCCGAGAGCCAGGTGAAGTTGTACCAGTTCCGCATCTGGTAGAGCATCTCGGTCATCCCCGGCTGCTTCGGCTTGGCCCACCGGCCGCTCCGGTAGTCGTTGGCGAGCAGCATGGTGACCTCGCCGACGGCGCCGTCGTGGACCCGGCGGACGCCCTCGCGGAAGCCGGCGTCGTACCGCAGGCAGAGGCCGGAGACGACGGAGAGCCCCTTCGCCCTGGCCCGCCGGCAGCTCTCCAGGACCGAGCGGACACCGGGGGCGTCGACGGCCACCGGCTTCTCGGCGAAGACGTGCTTGCCGGCCTCGATCGCGGCGCGGAGGTGCCCCGGGCGGAACTGCGGCGGGGTGCAGAGCAGGACCACGTCGACACCCGAGCCGATCAGCCGCTCGCAGGCGTCGAAGCCGACGAAGCGGCGATCGGGCGGGACGTCGACCTTGGACGCCACCTTCGGCTCGCCCTGGAGGAACGAGAGGCTCTCCCCGAGGCGGTCCTCGAAGGCGTCGGCCATGGCGACGAGCTTGACCTCGGGATCGGCCGAGAGCGCCTGGGTGGCGGCCCCGGTGCCCCGGCCCCCGCAGCCGACCAGGCCGATCCGGAGCACCGCACCGCCGGCGGCGTGGACCTCCGGCAGCGCGGCCAGGGTCCCGGCGACGGCGGCGGCCTTCAAGATGTCCCGGCGGGTGGTCGGCGGTCGCATGGCGGGTCTCCTCGCTTCACTTCTTCGGGAGGGGGTGCAACTCGAACTTGCGGACGAACAGCTCGAAGCCCTCCGATTGGAGGAGGATCTTGCCGCCCACGGGGACGACGTCGCGACAGGCGTTGACGGCGACGCCGTTGACCCGGACCGCGATCCGGCCGCCCTCGCAGATGCACTCGACCCGGGTCCACTGGCCGAGGGGGCTCTCCACGTCGTCCTTGCCGCGGGTGTCGAGGGCTTCTTTATAGTCCGGGTCGTGCCGCGACCACCAGAGCTGCCCCGCGGTGAAGGTCCGGGGCTCGCCCCCCTCGCTCCATCGCGGCCGCTTGTCGGGGCCGAGGGCGACGTCGGCGGTGAGCGTCACGGGGACCGTCGCCCCGGCCGGCTCCTCCCGCCCCCGGATGACGATCAGGTCGCCGACGCACCCCTGGGCGAGCTGGCACTCGACCGACGGCATCCACGCGCCCTCAGCCCCGCCGTCGGGGCCGGTCGCGTGCAGGAGGATGCCCGAGTTCCGGACCGATTTCCCGCCGTCGGTCTTCTCGCCCCACCTGTACTCCACGACCAGGCGGTAGTCGCGATACTCGCGGTCGGTGGCCAGATAGCCGAAGCCGTCGCCGGTGATCCGGAGCAGGCCATCGTCGGTGACGCGGAAGACCCGCCGGGGGTCGTCGCGGCGGGTGTCCTTGAGCCAGGTCGAGAGGCCGGCCAGGTCCTTGCCGTTGAAGAGGCGGACGACCTCGCTCGGGCGGATGGGGGCGGCCCGGGGCTCGTCGCCGAGGAGGCCGCCGGCCGTCATCGCGGCGAGGAGTCCCGCCCGGAAGATCGATCGAACGGCCAAAGGGGGGGCTCCCGGGCGGAATTCGGACGACGGTCGACGCGGGGCGACGAGTCCCACCGAGGTAACCACGGCGACACTCCCGCGTCAATCAACAAATCTCGGCCATCCCGTTCCTCCCCGCAGTCGGCCCGCCGCCGACGGCCTGCCGCCGGTCGCGGGCGACTTGCCCCCCATCCGGCTACCCGGGCCGGGGCGCGATCGCTAAGCTCGACGGGGTCGGCGATGGGGATGTCGCCCGACTGGGCCTCGCCTTCTCGACCGGGAACGATCGTGCCGCGGGCCGGGTCGACGCGACCGGCGTCCCTTCCCTGGGGGATCGATGCTTCGACGACCGCTCATCCACGCCTGCTCCGTCCTGTGCCTCGCCCTCGCCGGCCCCGGATCGGGCCCGGTCACGGCCGCCGGACCGGGCGGGCCCGCCGCGGCGAGGCCCCCGGCCGTCCCGCTGGTGGCGTGCGACCCCTACTTCAGCGTCTGGTCGTTCGCCGACCGGCTGAGCGACGACGCCACCCGTCACTGGACGGGCAAGAAGCAGGCGCTCACGGGCCTGGTCCGGGTCGACGGCAAGGCGTTCCGCCTGATGGGGGACGGGCCGGAGGGGGTGCCCGCCCTGCCGCAGGTGGGCCTCCGCGTCCTGCCCACGCGCACGATCTACGACTTCGAAGGGCCCGAGGCGCATGTCGCCCTGACCTTCCTCACCCCGTCGCTCCCGGACGACCTCGACGTCCTCTCCCGGCCGCTGACGTACCTGACCTGGGACGTCCGGTCGCGTGACGGCAAGGAGCACGCCGTCTCGCTCTACTTCTCCGCCGCCGCGGGGCTGGCGGTCGACGCGCCGGACCAGCGCGTGACCTGGCGTCGCGAGTCGGTCGAGGGCCTGGAGGTGCTCCGGGTCGGCTCGGAGGACCAGCCGGTGCTCCGGCGGAAGGGGGACGACCTGCGGATCGACTGGGGCCACGCCTACGCGGCGGCCCGCCGGGGCGAGGCCCGCGCGACGATCGGGGCCGATCGGGCCTGCTCGCGGGCCTTCGTCGAGACCGGGCAGGTCCCGGCCGAGGTCGACCCCCGGATGCCCCGGGCCGCCGGGGACGACACGCCCGTCATGGCCTTCGCCCTGGACCTGGGCAGGGTGGGCGCCGAGCCGGCCTCGCGTCACCTCATGCTGGCCTACGACGACGACTATTCGATCGCCTACTTCCGCCGCAACCTCCGCCCCTACTGGCGACGCGACGGCGCCCGGGCGGCCGACCTGCTCCGGCGGGCCGAGGCCGATTACGAGGGCCTCGTCGGCCGGTCCCGGGCGTTCGACGAGGAACTGATGGCCGACCTGACCCGGGCCGGCGGCGCGAAGTATGCCCGGCTCGCCGCCCTGGCCTATCGTCAGGCCCTGGCCGCCCACAAGCTCGTGGCCGACCCCGACGGCAGGCCCCTGCTCTTCTCCAAGGAGAACTTCAGCAACGGCTGCATCGCCACCGTCGACGTGATCTACCCGACGGCCCCGATCTTCCTCCTCTTCAGCCCGACGCTGGCCAAGGCGTCGCTGGTCCCGGTCCTGAGCTACGCGGCCTCGGGACGCTGGAAGTTCCCGTTCGCGCCCCACGACCTAGGGACCTACCCCCTGGCCAACGGCCAGGTCTACGGCGGCGGCGAGCGGACCGAGGTCGACCAGATGCCGGTCGAGGAGACCGGGAACATGCTCCTGCTCCTCGCCGCCGTCGCCCGCCAGGACGGCAACGCCGAGTTCGCGGCCCCCTACTGGCCGCAGTTGAAGCGGTGGGCGGCCTACCTGGAGGCGAAGGGCTTCGACCCCGAGAACCAGCTCTGCACCGACGACTTCGCCGGGCACCTGGCGCACAACGTCAACCTCTCGGCCAAGGCCATCCTCGCCCTCGGGGCCTACGGCCTCCTCGCCGAGATGCGCGGGGAGGCGGCCGAGGGGGCGAGGTACCGGGCCCTCGGCAAGGCCCTGGCCACGCGCTGGGTCGAGGCCGGGACGGAGGGCGACCACACCCGGCTGGCCTTCGACCGCCCGGGGACCTGGAGCCAGAAGTACAACCTGGTCTGGGATCGGCTCCTGGGCCTGGACCTGTTCCCGCCCGACGTCGCCAGGAAGGAGGTCGCGTTCTACCTCCGGTCGATGGACCGCTACGGCCCGCCGCTCGACAATCGCCGGCCCTACGCCAAGCTCGACTGGACCGTCTGGTCCGCCACCCTGGCCGATTCCCGGGCCGACTTCGAGGCCCTCGTCGGGCCGCTCGCCGACTTCCTCGACGAGTCGCCCACGCGCGTCCCGATGTCCGACTGGTACTGGACGAAGGACGCCAGGCAGGCCGGATTCCAGGCCCGTTCGGTGGTCGGGGGCGTCTTCATCAAGCTGATGGCCGATCCCGCGACCTGGAAGAAGTGGGCCGGCCGCGACCGCACTCACGTCTCGGGCTGGGGCCCCCTCCCGCCCCCGCCGACGGTCCGGGCGGTGGTCCCGACGGCCCGCGAACGCCCGGTCGCCTGGAGGATGACCACCCGGAAACTGGACGGCGAATGGACCTCGACCGGCTTCGACGCCTCCGCCTGGAAGGAAGCCCCGGCGGGGTTCGGGACCCCGGAGACGCCCGGGACCTCCGGGGCGCTCCGGACCGAGTGGAAGGGCCCGGACATCTGGCTCCGTCGCGAGTTCTCGATGCCCGAGGGCACCTTCGCCGACCTCCAGCTCGACTGCTTCCACGACGAGGACGCCGAGATCTTCCTCAACGGCGTCGCGGCGGCCCGGGTCGCGGGCTTCACGACCGACTACGAGACCGTCCCCATCGCCCCGGCGGCCCGAGCCGCCCTCAAGCCCGGCAAGAACGTCCTGGCCATCCACTGCCACCAGACCGGCGGCGGCCAGTACATCGACGCCGGCATCGTCGAGGTCCGCGAGGCGAAGTGATCGGGGCGTCGGGCTCGCCTCGCCGGCGGTTCGCGCGCGGCACGATGATCCCCGCCAACCCCGATCGCCCGGCGAGAGTCCCGACCGCGGTCTGTCGACGATGAGGTCTGGGTCTGCTCCGGCCGACTTTGCCTCGCGACCGCTATTGAGGCAAAGCCCGAGGCTTTGAGGCAGACACCTTCATCGGCCATCATCGGCCCGGCGCGGCTATAGTGGGGCGGCCAGTGTGGTGCCCGTGGTTGCCGACTGCCGCGCCAAGGCCGTTCGGTCAAGATGGGATTGAGGGATCAACCGCCCGGACCCGATGAATGACGCTAGCCGGCAGGCGGACGGCAAACTCCGACGGAGGACCAAGGCTGGTCCCAATCTCATGCCACGGAACTTCTACATCCTCCGAGACGATCGAGGCCGGTGGGTCGTCTCGGACGTCCCGACCGTTACCGACTTGGCCGAGGAAATCGCCCGAACCGAGGGCCCAGGGACTTCCGACAACCGAGGCGGGTGAAAAGGTCGCCGATCAGGTTCAACGCAAACTGATCGAGATGGTCAACGCTGCCGCCCTGACTCAGGAGAACAGACGGCGGGCGACGGCCATTGATGCGGCCGATCATGAGGCCGGATTCGACCTGATCGCCGGGCCGGCAAAGCGAGAAAATGCCGTGGCGATCGTCGCCGATGTCGCCGGAGCGATCGGCACTGGCCTGATAGGCTACGCCATAAGCGTTTACACGGGAGCGACTCCGGACATCTACAGGGGCCACCTGGCGCTGATAGGCGGGATCGCTTTACTGATAACCGGCATCGTCCTCAAGTATGGGACGCGCGGCAGATGAATCGGCCCCGCCAAGATCCGTGAGAATTGACGAGAGGCGGACGTATTTCAAGCAAACGTGGTGAGGCGATCGTGGTCTTGATGGGGCGAGAGGCTTTGCACCAAAATCCCCTCGCGAGGCGGAAGTTTTGAGGCAGAGTCGGCCCGAGGCGAGCGACTGGGCCGAGATGTGCGAGGCGCAGGCGATGACCTCGCGCGCCGTCCCGAACTTCGGGCTGGCCTGCGCCATCGACGTCGGCGGACCCCGACGACGTCCATCCTCCTAACAATCGCGAGGTTGGGCGGCGCCTGGCCTTGGTCGCCCTGGCACAGGTGTATGGCAGGCCCCTCGAAGACTCCGGGCCGGAGTACGCGTCGATGGGCGTCGAAGGCCCGGCGGTCCGCCTGCACTTCCGCCACGCCGACGGCCTCCGCCCGTCCGACGGCGGCCCGCTGAGGCGGTTCGCCGTCGCGGGCGAGGATCGACGCTTCGCCTGGGCCGAGGCGACGGTCGCCGGCCCGACGGTCGTCGTGTCGAGCCCGGACGTCCCGAGGCCGGTGGCGGCCCGTTACGCCTGGGCCAGCAGCCCCGAAAGTGCAACCTCACGAACGCCGCCGGCCTCCCGGTCTTCCCGTTCCGGACCGACGGGTGGCCGGGGCGGACCGAACTGCGCAAGTGAGGCCGGCCATCCGGCCGTCAGGGCCGGCCCCGCCGCCGCGATCCTCGGGCCGGACGCCTCGTCGTGCGACGACGATGCGTGCCGTCGGATCAACATGAGTCGACGCTCGATATCCGCCCGCCCCGGGCGGTCCCGAGGTCGACCCGGCCCGTGGAGACGTCCGGCTCGCTCTCGGCCCGATCGGGCCGGACGCTGACCTCGGACTCGGTGCCGGGGTCCTCGTGGCGGATCGGAGGGATCGCGATCCGGCAGGGGCACCCCGTTGACATCCGCGACTCCCTACGCAATGATCCGTATGCATCAACCGGTCGGACAGAGTGGAGGGGGGCCATGGCGGGTCGGAAGACGATCGCGATCACGGACCGGCAGTTCGCCGTGCTCCGGGTGCTCTGGGCGTGCGGGCCGCTGACGGTCCGCGAGCTGATGGAGCACCTACCCCGGGGCGACCGGCAGCCGTACACGACGGCCCTCGGGCTGTTGCAGGGCATGGAGAAGGCGGGGCTGGTCGCCCACGTCAAGGAGGCGCAGACGCATCGCTACCGGCCCGTGCACACCGAGCGCGAGGCCACCAGGCACCTGCTCTCGGACTTCCTCGCGCGGTTCTTCCACGGCTCGGCCGAGCGGCTGGTGCTCGGCCTGGTCGACTCCCGCCAGATCGACCCCGAGGCCCTCAAGGCGATCGAGGCCCGGCTCGCCGCCGCGCCGGATGAGACGCCGGACGCCGGGGCCCCGGTGCCGCCGAAGCCGACGAGGCGGGGAGGACGCAAGCCATGATCCGATTCGTCGACGGCATCCTCGACCCGTTCCTGTGGTCCCTGGCCGGCTGGTCGGCCCGCTGGGGCGTGCTGATCGTCGCCCTCGCGGCCTGGTTCCTCGTCCGGCCCCCACGCCGGGCGGCGACCCGGCACCTGCTCTGCGCGACCGCCCTCGCGGCGGGGCTGGCCTTGCCGTTCGCCCCTCGCTGGGCCGCCCCCTGGCCTTGGGCCCTCTCCTCCCCCGCCCCGGCCCGCGTGCAACCGGCGATCCCGGCCCCGATCCCCGGTCCCGATCGGCCCGCCGACCCCCGGCCGATCGCGGCGACCGTCGGGCCGGCTCGTCCCCCGATCGCGTCGCCGCCCCGGGTCGAGGCATCCCGCCCGGTCGGACCGTCGCCGGCCGGACGGCCCACGCCCGATCGGGGCCCGGGGGACGGACTGGGGGCGTGGCGATGGGCCCGGCTCGGGCTGGGGTCGGCCTGGCTGGCGGGGACGGTCGTGATCCTAGCCCGGCTGATGATCGGCAGGGCCATCCTGGCCCGGCTCCGGTCGGCGTCGCGGCCCATCGCGGGGGCGGCCTTCGCGCGTTCACGGGTGGAAGTCGGCTCGCGCCGGGGCGTCGGGCTGGCGGCCCACCCGGCGGTCGTCTCGCCGGTCGTCCTGGGCGGCCTCGCGCCGCTGATCCTCGTGCCCGACGACTGGGACGGATGGCCCGAGGCGTCGCGGCGCGCCTGCCTGCTCCACGAGCTGGCCCACGTGGGGCGGCGGGACGACCTGGGGAAGCTCGCCGCCGAGCTGGCGCGGGCCCCGTTCTGGTTCCACCCGGCGGTCGGGTGGCTCCTGGCCCGGCTCGACCGCGAGGCCGAGCTGGCCTGCGACGAGGCGGCCGTCGGCCTCGGCGTCGCCCCCCGCTACCTCGCCAACCTGCTCCTCGATTTCGCCCGGAGGCCGCGCCGGCTGGGCCTACGCGGCCTCGCTCTCGGCCGGCAAGCCCTGGCGTTCTTCGACCGTGGCACGGTCTCGATCCGGATCTCCCGACTCCTGGAGGACGACATGACAAGGACGACCATCCCGCCGTCGAAGTCCAAGGCCCTCGGCCTCGCCGCGATCGTCGCCGCCCTGGCGCTGGCGATCGGCGGGGCCCGCGTCCGGGCCATCGAGCCCGACTCTCCCCGGCGGCCCGCCGAGGCGGCGACCGCCAAACCAACCCAGGTCCCTGCCCTGGCCTCATCGTTCGCCGTGGTCGTGAAGGACGAGGAGGGACGCCCGATCGAGGGGGCGACCGTGGTCGCGGGGATCGTCGAGGACGAGGCCGGCCGCGACGTCACGCTCGCCCGGACTGGCGGCGACGGGTCGGCCCGATTCGACCGCGAGCCGAAGCCGGAGGTCTGGGTCGTGGCCTTCAAGGAAGGGCATTCCTTCGCGAGCCGCAACCTGTTCGACCCGACGGGCGTGGTCCCGACCCCCCTGACCCTCCCCCGGCCCCGGTCGCTGTCCGGCACCGTCGCCGACGGCGAGGGCCGCCCGGTCGGGGGCGCCGAGGTCCGCGTCGAGGCGGCGCGAGGCGCGGCCAAGCCGATCTTCTATTTCGCCCCCGCCTTCGGATCGCTCGTCCGGGGGACGCCGATCGAGCGGGCGTTCGTGGCCAGGTCGGACCCCCGGGGGAGCTTCCGGCTCGAGTCGCTCCCCGACGAGGCCGAGGTCTCGCTGGTGACTTCGGCCGAGGGGAAGGCCACGACCCGGACGGCGTCCCGGACGTTACGCCCCCCCGCCCCCGGCGGTGCCGACGCCCCCACGCGAATCGTGATACTCCCGGAGGCTCGCGTGGCGGGCCGGGTCGTCTCCGCCGTCCCCGGCGTAGGCGTCGCGGGGCGCCCGGTGACGCTCCAGGGGGTGTTCGAGGGGGCAAGTTCCACGTTGGCCGGGAAGGCAACGACCGACGCGGAGGGCCGATTCGAGATCCGCGGGCTCGGCGCGGGCTGGGCCAACATCTTCCTCGATGACGTGCCCGCCGACGGCCCCTGGACCTTCCGCGCCGCGAATGACGTCCGCCTGACCCCCGGCGCGACGGCCGAGGCCCGGATCGAGCTGGTCGAGGGGGTCATCGTCTCCGGGCCGGTGGCCTCGACCGACGGCAGGCCGATCCTCGGCGTCGGGATCGCCGCCTACGGGGCGAGGAACCCCCGGACCGGCTCGCCCCCGGTGACGGCCGTCACCGACGCCGTCGGCATCTATCGCCTCTGCCTGCCCCCCGGCGACGCCTTCCTCACCCTCAACGGCCGGGTCGCCGGCTACACGAGCCCGGGCAACGGCGAGTCGAGCCGGAGCGTGGTCATCCCCGGAGTCGGCCCGGCCTTCACCCTCCCGCCGTTCGTGATGGCGCCCGGCGTCAAGCTGGTCGGGCGGATCGTCGACGCGTCGGGCGTCCCGCTGCGAGGGGCGAAGCTCGTCGGCGTCTGCAACCAGACCTATTGCTCGCCGCTCGACCAGGCCTCGGCGGTCGCCGACGCTCAAGGCCGCTTCAGCCTGGACACGCAGGTGGACGGCCAGCCGATCCCGCTCAACGAGTCGGTCACGTTCCAGGTCCGGCTCGCCGACGGCAAGGAGTTCGACGCCTCGGTCGTCCCGACCGGGTCGGGCGAGGTGACGATCGAGCTCCCGACCCTTCGCGACGGCGGCCCGAAAGGCCCGGAGCGGGTCGCGCCCGACGAGCTGGCTGGCGTGGTGGTCGACGCCCAAGGCCGGCCCCTCGAAGGGGTCCTGGCCCACCCTTATAGCTACGTCCCGAACATCAAGACGCTCAGCGACAAGGAGGGCCGGTTCCGGGTCAAGGTGCCCGAGCAAGGCAAGATCGAGATCCGGCTGAGCAAGGAGAGGTACGAGCCCCGCGAGTTCCTCGGCCAGCCGACCGGCCAAGCGGGCTGGGTCGTCGTGATGGGGGATCGGACCTACTTCGAGGGCCGCGTCGTCGCCCCCGACGGCTCGCCGGTCGCCGACGCCCCGATCCGCGCCGATGGCGGGATGAAGCGGATGGGCGGCGGCGGGATCATGAACGAGTGCTGGACCGAAGGGCGATCGGGCAAGGACGGCCGGTATCGCCTGTATGTGGAACCCGGGATGTATGGATTTCAGGTCCGCGTGCCGGGCGTCGGCGTGGCCCGGTTGCCGAAGCAGGCGATCGCGACCCACGAGGCCCGGGCCCTCGACATCCCGCTCGCCCCGGGGGCGGACTTCGAGGCCCGCGTGGTCGACGCCGGGGACGGCAGGCCGGTCGCCGGCTTCACCCTCAAGGACTGGCAGAATCCGAGCGTCGCGGGGACCTCCGACGCCGGGGGGATCATCCGCATCGCCGACATGATGCCCGGCAAGTTCTCGTTCGGCATGATCGAGGCCAAGGGCTACGCCCGATGGTGGTCCGACGCCTGCCTCAGCGAGTGGACCCGGTTCCAGAAGGCGGACCGCTTCGGCTTCCAGCGGAACCTGGACGGCCTCGACTTCGAGATGAGTCCGGGCATGGCCCCGGTGACGATCCACGCCGAGCAGGCGGCGACGATCCGGGGCCGGGTGCTCGACCCCGACGGCAGGCCCGTCGCCGGGGCCACCGTCGCCCCGGCCCTGACCGGCTCGGGCAACTCCCTGACCGGCGACGCCCGGTTCAGCGTCGAGACCGACGAGGCCGGGGCCTTCACCATGCCGTTGCCGGCCAGCGGCGAGATCGCCTACAACCTCGTCGCCCACGACGGCAAGTACCAGCAGTGGCGGACCTGGGCCAACGGCATCCTCGCGCCGTTCACGAGCGCGCCCGGCCAGGCGATGGACGACGTGACGCTCCGCCTGACCCGGCCGGCGACCGTCCGGGGTCGGGTGGTCGACGCGGCGGGCCGGCCCGTCGCCGGCCGCGAGGTCCGCGCCAGCGCGGCGGACAAGCGGGAGAATCGCTACTACGACCCGACCACCAAGACCGGCGCCGACGGCACGTTCGAGCTTCGGTTCATCCGCGCCGGCGAGCAGCACATCCAGGTCCATCCGTTCTGGCTCTACGCCGAGCAGGCCCCGTCCGGGACCAGCCGCACGCTGGCCCTCGCCGAGGGCGAGACGAAGGCGGGCGTCGAGCTGACGGCGGCCCCGGGGCGCTGAACGGCCCTCCGCCGACCGGGCCGGGCCTCAGGCCCCGAGGTCGGGGAGCGGCCCCGTGCTGTCGCCGAACGACGCGACCGGCACGCCCATCCGGCCGAGGAGCGCGAGGTGGAGGTTCGCCAGCGGCGTCTCGGCCGGGTGGCGCACGTGCCGTCCGGATTGGATGGTGCCGTTACCCCGGCCGGCGACCAGGATCGGCAGGTCGTCGTGGCTGTGGGCGTTGCCGTCGCTGATCCCGCTGCCGTAGACGATCATCGAGTGGTCGAGGAGCGTCCCCTCCCCCTCCGGGACCGCCTTGAGCTTGCCGAGGAGGTAGGCATATTGCCCGACGTGGAAGCGGTTGATGGCCTTGATCTTGGCCTGCCGGGCGGGGTCGTTGCCGTGGTGGGAGAGGTCGTGATGCCCCTCGGGCACGCCGATCTCGCGGTAGCTCCGGTTGCTGCCGTCGTTGGCGAGGACGAAGGTCGCCACCCGGGTCAGGTCGGCCTGGAAGGCGAGCACCAGCAGGTCGGCCATCAGGCGGAGGTGGTCGCCGTAGTCGCCCGGGACGCCGGACGGGCGGGCGAGCCGGTCGCGGCCGACCTCGACCGTCGGCCGCGACCGGTCGACTCGCCGCTCGACCTCGCGGACGCCGGTCAGGTACTCGTCGAGCTTGCGGCGATCGGCCCCGCCGAGCCTGCCCCGGAGCTGCCTGGCGTCCTCGGCGACGAAGTCCAGGAGGCTCCGACGCCTGCGCTCGCGGCGGGCGCCGTCGCCCTCGCCTCCCCCGGCCCGGTCGTCGCGGCCGAAGAGGCGGTCGAACACCAGGGCCGGGTCGACCTCCTTGGCGGCCGGCGTCGACTCGCTCCGCCAGGAGAGGTTGACCTGGTAGGCGCAACTGTAGCCGTGGTCGCACCGGCCCGAGTCGCGGCCCCCTTCGCAGCCGATCTCGAGCGAGGCGAACCGGGTCGCCCGGCCTATCGCCCCGGCGGCGACCTGGTCGGCCGAGATCCCGGCGCGGAGGTCGGCCCCGCCGGTCTTGCGCGGGTGGGTGGCGGTCAGGAAGCTGGCCATCGCCCGGGCGTGGTCCCCCCCGCCGTCGCCGTGGGCCCGGGCCTTGTCGAGGGCCAGGCCGGAGAGGACCAGGAGGTCGTCCCGGACCGGGCCGAGGGGCGCGAGCAGGTCGGGCAGGTCGAAGCCGGCCCCGGTCGCCCGGGGCGTCCAGTCCGGCGAGTGGACGCCGTTGGGGACGTAGAGGTAGGCCAGCCGATTCGGCGGCGGGGCGATCGGGCCCCGCGCGAGGCCCCGCCGGGGCGTCATCGCTTCGAGCAGGGGGAGAGCGACCGCGGCGCCGAGCCCTCGGAGGGCGGTCCGTCGCGAGAGGGTCTTGCGGGTCATTCTGCGTCTCCTCTCGCCCCGGCCCGCCTCCGGAACGACGGGCCCTCGACGATGGCCAGGACCAGGGTCGAGAACCGGGCGTCGTCGCGGGCGAGCTTCCGGGCGATGGCGTCGATGGTGCAGCGATCGGCGGGGTCGGGCCCCCGGCCGAGGGCGTAGGTGGTCAGCTTCTCGGCCAGGCAGCGGGCGAAAGCCTCGCGGCGGGTCGACAGGGCGGCCTGCAACCCGGTCGGGCCGCGGAACGAGGCCCCGCCGGGTAGATTCCCCGAGGCGTCGACGGGAGAAAGGCCGTCCCGCTCGCGCCAGGCGCCGACGGCGTCGAAGTTCTCCAGCCCGAAGCCGATCGGGTCCATCTTGGCGTGGCACGAGGCGCATCGGGCGTCGGCCCGATGCCGCTCCATCCGCTCGCGGATCGTGCCGGAGGCCGACGGACCGGCCGACTCTTGCAGCCCTTCCGCGTCCGGCGGGGGTGGCGGCGGGGGCGTGCCGAGGAGGCAGTCGAGCACCCACTTCCCGCGCCTCACGGGCGAGGTCCGCGTCGGGCCCGACGTGGCCGTCAGGATGCTCGCGTGGGTCAGGACGCCCCGACGCGGTCCCTCGGCCAGGCTCACGCGGCGGAAGTCCGGGCCGACGACGCCCGAGATCCCGTAATGCCGGGCGAGCCGCTCGTCGACGAACGTGGAGTCGTCGTCGAGGAAGTCGAAGACGGGGCGGTCCTCGCGGATGATCGCCTCGCAGAAGAGGCCGGTCTCGCGGAGCATGGACCGCCGGAGCGGCTCGTCGAAGCCGGGGAAGAGCCCGGGGTCGGGCGAGGCGTCGCCGAGCCCTCGGACCTGCAGCCACTGGAAGGCGAAGCCCTCGACCAGCGCGGCCGACCTGGCGTCGCGGAGCATCCGCCGGACCTCGGAGGCCAGGACGTCGCCCCGGTGCAGCTCGCCCCGGGCGGCGAGCCGCGACAGCGCGGCGTCGGGCATGCTGTTCCAGAGGAAGTACGACAGCCGCGCGGCCAGCTCGAAGTCGCCGACGGCGTGGGCCCCGGCGCCCGGGCCGTCCTCCTCGACGAGGAAAAGGAACTGGGGCGAGACCAGGACGGCGCGGAGGGCCTGGCGGATCGCCTCGTCGTGCGAGTCGCCGTCCTTGCGGGCCGACTCGACGAGGCCGACCAGGCGGGCCAGCTCCTCGGCGGTGGCGGGCCGGCGGAAGGCCCGATCGGCGAACGCCCTGAGGACCTCGTGGGCCCGCCCGAGGGCGACCGCCTCCGGGTCCTCGACGGGGGGGGCCTGGGGCGCGGGGCGGCCGATCCGCTTGACCGGGTCGGAGCGGGCGGGGATGATCCGCTTCCGGGCCGCCGCCGGGGCCTCGTCCGGGGGCGGGGCCATGATCCGGGCCCAGGCCCCGGGCCGTCGGGCGACGGCGTCGACCACGGCGTCGGCGGCGGCCAGGTACTTCTCCATCAGGATCGGCGGCATCGAGAGCACGTCGCCGTTGTTGTCGAAGCCGTAGCCGAGGTCGTCGGCCGGGAAGGCGTCGGCCGGGCGGAGGTCGAGGCCGACGAGGTCGCGGATGGTGTTGTTGTACTGGGGCCGGTTCAGGCGGCGGAGGGCCACCCGGCCCGGGGCGAGGGCCCCCGGCTCGGCGCATCGGAAGACCTCGGCGTCGATCGAAGCGACGATGGCGGCCCGGGTCGTCGCGTCGGGCCCCGGCTTGCCGGCCGGCGGCATCGAGCCCGAGCGGACCGCGTCGGCGACCCGGCCCCAGAGGGCGAGGTCCTTGCCGGCTCCCGGCCCGTCGTCGAGCCCGTCGAGGACGACCCCCCCGCCCCGGGAGGGCGAGTCGTGGCAGGCGAGGCAGTAAGTCGCCAGGGCCGGGGCGACGACCTCGGCGAACGAGGGCACCGGCGGGGCCGGGGTCTCGATCGGGGCGACCGGGGGCGTCGCCCGGCCCCGCCCGCCGCAGCCGGCCGGGACGGCCAGGCACGGCAGGACGATCAGGATCGCGATTCGGTTCATGGCAGGGCTTCGGCGGGTCGAGGGGGGGGCGGACCTCCGCCGGGAGGCCCGCCCCCGGGGAGCAGGTCGGAGGGCGGGACGACCCGAGATCAATAGCTGTCGGCGCTGATGATCTCGCCGCCGGCCCGGGTGACCAGGGCGGCCACGATCGGGACCGAGAGCGAGTCCTTGAGGAAGTGCACCGAGCCGTCGGCGAAGAGGGCGTTGGCCCCGCCGGGGTGGAACGAGTAGACCTCGTTGTTGCTCGTGCAATTGATCATGCAGGTGCCGCCGCGGATGCCGTTCTCACGCCCCTGGGCGCCGGCGATGATGGAGTACGTGAACTGGTCGGCCCACGCCCCGCCGCCGCTGCTGACGGGCTCGATGACGCCGTCGACGGCCAGGCCGTTGACCTCCGACCGGTACATCCGCCGCTTGCCGTTGTAGCCGATCGGCTTGGAGCCGGACTCCGAGACGATCAGGGTGTTCGACGTGCCGTCGAGGACCGAGGCGAGCCGGATCTTGCCGGCGATCAGGGGGTCGGCGATGGTCCCGGAGTTGACCGCCGGCGTCGTCGCCGTGACCGTCACGGGGTTGCCCACCGCGGCGACATAGCCCGGGTTCATCCCGGCGGCCTGGAGGGGGACCTGGGAGATCCCGGGGATCGGGAAGTAGTCGGTCCGGCCCCAGGTCTGGGTCGGCGGGGGGTTCACGTTCGACACGCTCCCGCCGCCGCCGGCGGAGCCCGGCGTGCAGACGTCGCCGCCGCCGTTGCCGTAGGGGCCCCAGTTGGCGTTGAAGTAGTTGATCGTCGCCGGCCCGGGCGAGGACGGGCAGAGGAAGGCGTTGATCGCGATCGAGTAGGCGGAGTTCAGGCCCGAGTGCGCCCCGGTGGACGGCGGGATGTTGGCCGTGTTGAACGCCGACTGGTTGATGTTGATCAGGTTGTAGATGTTGGCCTGCTCCATGTAGGGCAGGATCTGGGTCAGGAACGACGCGGCGCAGGTCGGGATGGCCGCCTGGGCGTCGGCGTTCATGTCGGGCTTGTCGAGTCGCAGCGCGTCCGGCGGCAGCGAGCCATAGGTGCTCTCGAAGTTCATCGTGCCCAGGCCGATCTGCTTGAGGTTGTTGACGCACTGGGTGCGCCGGGCCGCCTCGCGGGCCGCCTGCACGGCCGGGAGCAGCAGGGCGATCAGGACCGCGATGATCGAGATGACCACGAGCAATTCGATCAGCGTGAAGCCGCCCCTCACCGTCTTCCGAAAGGTCTTCATCCGTCGCTCCATGAGGTGGGGCCGGGGGCCCCGATCCAAGTTGAGTTTTCGACGACCCGGCCGACGTCGGCCTCGATGCCCACGGCTCAATCCGTGAGTTCGAAGGGGGCCAGGTTGTTGGTCTCGGCCTTGATCTCGGCGTTGAGCCGGGGATGCATGGGGTCGATGTAGCGTCCCCGGAGCCGGTCGTCGGCCAGGAGGACGGGCTTGCCGCCCCGGGCGGCGGCCTTGCCGACCGAGCGGGCCGTGTCGAGCCGGCGGGTGCGCAAGGGCCCCTGCCGCCACTCGACGAGGACCGAGTACGAGCCCGGGGGCGCCCCCCGGCCCCCGTCGCCGCAGGCGAGCCGGAATGACCCGTCGGCCTGGACCTCGCCCCGAGGGACCTCGCCGTTCGAGGCGTCGGCCGCATTCCGATGGAAGGCCACGGTCGCCCCGACCGCCGGCTCGCCCTTGTACGTCACCTTGCCGTGGACCGGGTAGAGCCCGCCCGATTCGCCGCAGCCGGCGAGGGCCACCGCCAGCGCGGCCAGCGCGGAATTCATGCTTCGCCACATGTGCGTAGGAAGTCCCTCCCCCGGGCCCGATGCCGCGGCCCACGCCCGGTGGCGTCGCCGATCCCGGCCATGCGGGCATGAACGGAAGGACAAAGCACTTGGCGGGCCGTTGCCCTGTTGTTTTGTGCATCTCCTTGCGGTTCAAGGCGTTATCGCGTCGCGACGCCGGACCTGCGCGGGACCTTCGCGGTGGCTTCGCCTTGCACAACGCAAGGCGAGGCCGCATTCCGCAACGGTGGACGATCGGCCCGCGTCCGGCCGGGGGTGTGGGAGCCCGGGCCGGCGAGGGAGGGCCTCGTCTCGCCCCGGCGCGACCCGGCCCCTCGGCCCGGGGCGTCCCGGGCCGGGGACGAGGTCGGTGGATGATCGAGGCTCATCACGCGGGGCAGGCGATGTCGCGTTCGTCGTCGGCCATCAGGGGTCGACGGACGGCCTCGGGCCTTCGCGCAGCGCCCAGGCGGCCAGGGGAATCCCCGCCGCGATCGCGAGCCCGCAGGCCAGGCCGATCGTCGGGGCCGGGTAGGAGAGCTGGGCGTAGCCCGAGGCGTACGTCCCCGCCGCGTTGGCTAGGTTCACCAGGGCCATGTAGGCGGTGAATTGCGACCCCTCCACCCCCCTGCGGCACAGGCCCATCAGCACCGGCATGCAGGCGATGCTGAATCCCGGGTCGAACATATACCAGAGGATCAGGCCCGAGCCCGCCACCGCGTGATTCGTCCAGTGCGGCCCCATCGCCCCGAAGGCCAGGAGGAAGCCGCCGATCCCGGCCATCATCGCCACCATGAGGCGGCGAGGGCCGAGCCGATCGGCGACGAGGGCCCCGAGCAGCGCGGTCGCCAGGCCGACGGCGGTCCCGTAGGTCCCCGAGTAGAACGACGACTCCACGTCGCTCCACCGCAGGACATGGATCAGGTGCCAGGAGTAGGCCCGGATGAAGACCGCCATCCCGGTGTAGACGAACAGGACGACCGCGAAGACCAGGAGGCTCCGGGCGGCGAAGACCCCGCGGATCAGCTCGGCGAAGACCCCGCGGATGTTCGGATTCGGCACCGGCGTCGAGGGCGAGTCGTCTCGATCGCCGCGGGGGTTCCAGGGCACGAGCGAGTCGCCGGGCCGCTCGCGGATGAAGACGGTGATCGCGGTCATGGCCAGGAGGACCGTCGACTGCGCCAGGGCCGCGTGGGCGAAGCCGTAGCGATGGATCAGCTCCGACCAGGCGGCCGCCCCGACGCCCGACCCGAACATCAGCCCGGCCCGCATGAAGGCGTTGACCCGGCCCCGCTCGGACTCGGGGATCATCGAGATGGCCATCGCGTCGACGCTGGCGTCCTGCACCGAGGCGAAGAGGCCGTGGATCAGGAACGCGATCGACATCGCCGTGACCTGAGTGGCCGGGTCGCGGACCGTCAGCAGGCCCAGCGAGGCGAGGAAGGCGGCGAACTGCGCGCCGAGGACCCAGGGCTTGCGGCGGCCCATCGACGACCCCTGGAAGCGGTCGATCAGCGGGCCCCAGGCGAACTGGACCGACCAGGGGATGCCGATCCGCGCCGCGAACGCGCCGATGACCTCGGGGTCGAGCCGGCGGTAGGCCAGGTAGTTCGCCACCGCCGTGAGCGCGAAGCCGGAGGGGATGCCCTCGACGACGTAGAGGCCGAAGAACGTGGCGGCCCGGAGCGTGCGGCTCTCGCTCAGCGGCGGGAGGGGGTTCGTCATCGTTCGGCGATCGGTCCGAGGGGGTGTCGGGCGGCCGGCCGATTCCCCGCGAATCACGCGCCGGCCCGAGTCGGGGCACACGCCATGCAAGGAGCTCGGCGGTAAAAATGCCGGAGCCCGCCCCTCGCCGCGTCCCGGGGACCCGCCCTGCCCCGCGCCGGCCCGGAAGGGAACACGATGTTGGAAGTTGCCGAATCCCCCCAGGCCCCGGCCCGGACCCGGGCATTCGCGATCCTCGTCGAGAACCCGACGTACCGCTGGTTCTTCGCCGGCCAGGGCGCCAGCCTGATCGGGACGTGGTCGCAGGCGGCGGCCGCTCGCTGGATCGTCTATCAGATGACCGAGTCGGAGCGGGCCGTCGGCATCGTCGATGCCGTGGAGACGCTTCCCGGGGTGTTCGTCGGCCTGTTCGCCGGCGCGGTGGCCGACCGGGTCTCGCCGCGGCTGATGCTCTCGGCGATGCAGGTCGGCCAGGCGGTCCTGGCGTTCGTCCTGGCGATGCTGGTCGGGTCGGGGTCGGTCCATATCTGGCAGATGGCCCTGATCCTGGCGATCTCGCAGGTCTTCGTGACGTTCGAGGAGCCCAGCCGCCAGGTCTTCCAGCGGCGGCTGGTGGGCCGGGCGTCGATGGGGCACGCCATCGCGCTGGAGTCGGGCCTCTTCAACGTCTCGCGGGTCCTCGGGCCGGCGATGGCGGGCCTGTGCCTCTCGCTGGTCGGGTGGGCGGCGCCGTTCGCCCTGAACGGGCTGAGCTTCCTGGCCGCCCTGGGCATCCTCATGGTCCTCCGGACGCCCCCCAAGGACCCGGAGGAGGCGGAGGCGACGGCCGATCCCGCCGGCCAGGGGGGCCTCCTCGCCGGGCTGGCCCACGTCTGGCACGACCGCCGGGTGCTCCGGACGTTCATCCTGCTGGGCTTCTTCGGGGTCGCGGGGATGGGCTACACGGCGCTGGTGCCGGCCTACACGCAGAAGCTCCTGCATGCGGCGGAGGGGGGCTACAGCGCGCTCCAGGTCGGCGGCGGGATCGGCTCGACGGCCGGGGCGCTGCTCGTCGCCGCCCTGGTCGGCATGGGGCGTCGCGACCGGCTGGTGCCGGCGGGGATGGCGCTGGCCGGGGTGTCGCTGGCCGCCGCCGGCTTCGTGCCGGGGCTGCTCGGCGGCGGCCTGGCGCTGCCGGCGGCGGTGGCCTGCATGTTCGCCAACGGCCTGGGCACGATCGTCGTCTTCGCGACGGCGCAGACGCTCGTGCAGGCCGCGGTGCCCGACGCGGTCCGCGGCCGGGTCGTCGGCCTCTGGATGATCGTCTACGCCGGCTCGTTCCCGATCGGCTCGCTGGCCGCCGGGATGCTGGCCGGGCCGCTGGGGATCGTCCCGGTCATGGTCGGCTCCGCCGCGATCTGCGTCGCCGTGGCGCTGGTCGTCCTGGCCACGGGGGCCCTCGCCCCGGCGCCGGGCCCCGAGGAGGGCCGATGATCGAACGGCCCCCGGGCGACGCGACGCCGGGGGCGGGGTCCGGGGCCGATCGGGCTCAATCCGGCGGCTGCGACGCCATCCGGGGGTGCCGGGCCAGCATCTCGCTCAGCGCCTGCGGGTCGACCGGCTTGACCATGTGATGATCGAAGCCCGCCTCGCGGGATCGCCGCATGTCTTCCTCCCGCCCGTACCCCGTCATCGCCACCAGCAGGGCCCGATTCGGGCCTTCCAGCTCCCTGAGCCGCCGCGCCACCTCGAACCCGTCCATCATCGGCAGCCCGATGTCCAGGAGCACCACGTCCGGCGAGTAGGCCACCGCCGCGGCGAGCGCGGCCGGGCCGTCGTACGCCAACTCCGCCTGGTGCCCGCACGACCGGAGCAGGCGGGCCAGGAGGCGGGCCCCGTCCTCGTTGTCGTCCACCACGAGCACCCGCTTCGGGGTCGCCTCGACCCGCCCCGCCCGCCCGTCGGGATGGTCGCCGTTGCGGGCGACGCCGTCGGCGAGCGGGCCCGCCGGGAGCCGGACGACGAACTCGCTGCCGCGCCCCACGCCGCCGCTGGAGGCGACCACGCCGCCGTCGTGCAATTCCACCAGGCGACGCACCAGGGTCAGGCCGATCCCCAGGCCCCCCTGGCTGCGGTCGAGCGACCTCTCGGCCTGCGTGAACAGGTCGAAGACGCGGGGGAGCAGCTCCGGGGCGATCCCGATCCCGGTGTCGCGGACGCGGACGATCGCCTCGGTCCCCTCCCGGCCGACCTCCAGCCCGATCCGTCCCCCCGGCTCGGTGTACTTGGCGGCGTTGACCTGCTCGATCCGGGCCGCGTCGGCCTCCAGGAGGATCGGCTCCCGCGGCGTGGAGACCGTCAGCTCGTGGCGACGGGACTCGATGAGCAGCCGGGCGGAGTCGACGGCGCGGGCGATGACGGTGTTGAGGTCGACCCGCCCCAGCCGGAGCTGGATCTTGCCGGTGCTGATCCGGGAGACGTCGAGCAGGTCGTCGACGAGCCGGGTGAGGTGGCGGACCTGGCGCTCGGCGACGTCGCGGACCTGCTCGGCCTCGGGGCCTTCGAGGCCGCCCGGGCGGAGCATGTGCAGGGCGTTCATCAGCGGCGCGAGGGGGTTGCGCAGCTCGTGGGCCAGCATGGCCAGGAACTCGTCCTTGTGGCGGTCGGCCTCGCGGATCTCGCGATAGAGTCGCGCGTTGTAGATGAACTCGGCGGCCTGGCGGGCATAGAGCTCCACCAGGCGGGTCTCGCGGTCGGTCGGCCGGGGCGGCCGGGCGAAGTACGTGGCGATGGTGCCGATGAGCGCCCCGCCGCTGGTGAGCAGGGGCGTGCTGCGCGCGGCGTGGTAGCCGGCGCGGCGGGCCGTCGCCAGGTGCGGGGCGAGGGCCGGGTCGGCCGGGGCGTCCTCGACGACCGGGGCGCCGCCGTCGGGCGCCGCGATCGCCGCCCCGTCGGGCGGGCCCTCGACGGCCGCACTGGCGGTGGCGGCGAGCTGCTCCGGGGTGAAGCCCACGCTGGCCGCCGTCACCATCGCGTCCCGGCCGCGGTCCAGGAGCATCACGACGCCGAGGTCCGCGCCCTGGAGCCCCGTCACCGCCGCCAGGACCTCCTCCAGGACCTTGGGAAGTTCGAGGCTGTTGGAGAGGCGGGCGCCGAGGGCGTGGAGACGGGTCATGTCGGCCAGTTGGACCGCCAGCTCGTCGCGGATCGCGCCGAGGTCCTGCTCGTCGCGCCTGCGCTGGATCGCCGCGGCCAGGACGTTGGCCGTGGCCCTGAGGAAATGGACGTCGTCGCGGGAGAAGGTCTTCGGCCGGCCGTCGGCGACCGCCAGGGTGCCGAAGGGGCGGCCCCCGGACTGGATGATGACGCAGAGGCCGCTCCGGACGCCCCGGTCGCGGAGCAGGGGCGAGACGGCGAACCGCGTCTCGGCCCGGAAGTCCTCGACGACCACCGGCTCGCCGGAGAGCAGGGTGAAGCCCGCCAGCGAGGCGGTCCCGACGCCCACCTCGGAGCCCTCGCCGCCGGCGACCTCCAGGCCGAGGCTCGCCCTCACGCCGAGGGAGTTGCCGTCGGGGGCGAGTTCCTTGACGACCCCGAACTCGACCTTGAGGTTCCGGGCGGCCTGCGCGATGGCCTCGCCCATCAGGAAGGGCAGGTCGACCCCGGCCAGCGCCTGCTGCCCCAGCCCGGCCACGATCGCCTGCTGGGCCGCGCGCTCCCGGAGCTGCTCCTCCGCCCGGGCCCGCTCGGCGACGGTCCGCGCCAGCTCCTCCGCCTTCTGGGCGACGGCCTCGGCGGCCTTCCGCTCGCGGGCCGCCTCCTCCCGCAATCGCTCCAGCTCCCAGCGGTGCTTCTCGTCGGCCAGCTCCCGCTCGTGCTCCCGCCGCTGGCTCCGGTGCAACTGGGCCGCCTGGAGCTTCACCTGCTCGGCCTTCTCGAACAGCTCGACGAAGACCCCCACCTTCGACCGCAGGACCGTCGGGACGATCGGCTTGGAGAGGAAGTCGAACGCCCCGAGCTTGTATCCCCGCAAGACCTGGCCCTCGTCGCTCTGGTAGGCGGTCAGGAAGATGATCGGGGTATGCTGCGAGCGGTCGCGCTCGCGGATCAGCGTGGCCGTCTCGAACCCGTCCAGGCCGGGCATCTGCACGTCCATCAGGATGACCGCGAAGTCGGCGTCGAGGACGCACCCCAGCGCCTCCTCGCCGGAGCGGGCGCGCACGAGGTCCGGGCCCATGCCTTCGAGGATCGCCTCCAGGGCGAGCAGGTTCTGCGGCCGGTCGTCGACCAGCAAGACGGCGGCCTTGCGCTCGGACTCCATGCCCCCCCCTCCCCGGATCGAGGACCAACCCTCGGGCTCGGACCATTGTAACCACTCGACGCGAGACGGTCCCGGCCTACTCCGGGGCGGCGGCCCCCGGGCGGGGCGAGGCCGACTCGTCGCCCTGATCCTGCTTGCGGTACAGCCAGACGCGGAGCATGGAGAGGAGCTGATCGCCGCTGACCGGCTTGGCCAGGTAGTCCGACGCCCCGGCCTCGATGCACTTCCGGCGGTCCTCCCACATGGCCTTGGCCGTCAGCGCGATGATCGGCAGCGACCGGAACCGGGCGTGCCCGCGGATCGCCCGCATGGTCTCGTAGCCGTCCATCTCGGGCATCATGATGTCCATCAGGACCAGGTCGACGTCCGGGGCCTTCAGGAGCAGGTCCAGGGCCTGCCTGCCGTTCTCGGCCCGGACGACCTCCATCTCCCAACGCTCCAGCTTGCTCGTCAGGGCGAAGATGTTCCGCAGCTCGTCGTCGACGATCAGGACCCGCTTGCCGGCCAGGTCGGGGTTGACCTGCTGACCCTGGTGCAGCATCCGCCGGGTCGTCGGGCGGAGCTTGGCCTCGGCCCGGTGGAGGAACAGCGCCGTCTTGGCGACGAGGTGCTCCATCGACCGGACGTCCTTGACGATCGTGGTCTCGGCCAAGACGTCGAGGTGGGCCTGTTCCTCCGGGGTCAGGTCCCGCCCCGTGTAGACGACCACCCGGAGCCCCTGGGGGTTGACCTCGCGCTTGATCAGCTCCAGCAGCTCCAGCCCGGTCATGTCGGGCAGGCCCAGGTCGAGCACCAGGCAGTCGAAGGGCTCGGACCGCAGGGCTTCGAGGGCCTCGGCGGCGGTGGCGACCGCCCTGGTCTCGACGTCGCCGTCGCCGATCGCGGCCACGATCTTGCCCCGCTCCAGGTCGTTGTCCTCCACGACGAGGAGCTTCCGGACGTCGCGTTCGAGGAAGCCGCGGATGCCGGAGAACGCCTCGTCCAGGGACTGCCGGCTCACCGGCTTCTTGAGGAAGGCGAAGGCCCCCAGCTTCATCCCGCGCTGCCAGCTGTCGTCGACTGAGATGACGTGGACGGGGATGTGGCGGGTGCTCGGGTCGTGCTTGAGGCGATCCAGGACGACCCAGCCGTCTATGTCGGGCAGCCGGAGGTCGAGCGTGATGGCGGCCGGCTGGAGCTCGTGGGCCAGCTCCAGAGCCGACTCGCCGAACGAGGTGGTCACGGCCTTGAAGCCCATCTCGTGCGCCTTGTCCACCAGGATCGAGGCGAACCGGGGCTCGTGCTCGATGACCAGGAGGACCCGGTCGCCGGCCTCGATCGGGTCGCGGTGGTCGACCGCATCCTCCGCCCTGGGCCGGCCCGGGGCGGCCAGTTCGAGCGGGTACGGGGATGGGTCCGGCCCGGGGCGTTGCGGCGGGGCCCCCCTGGCGGCCTCGCCGCCGTCGCCCCCCGCGGGTCGGGGCGCGACCGGGATGTAGTCCAGCGGCAGGTACAGCGTGAAGGTGCTCCCCGCGCCGAGCTCGCTGACGACCCGGATCTCGCCGCCGAGCAGCCGCGCGATCTCCCGGCTGATCGAGAGGCCCAGGCCGGTCCCGCCGTATTTCCGGCTCGTCCCGGTGTCGGCCTGCTGGAACGGCTCGAAGATGACCTTGAGCTTGTCGTGGGGGATGCCGATGCCGGTGTCGGACACCGAGAAGGCCAGGACACGGCCGGCCCGGCCGAGCACCGGATGGTCGCCGCCCCAGCCGGCCGAGGCCGGGGCGACGCGGAGGGCGACCTCGCCCGCCTCGGTGAACTTGAAGGCGTTGGAGAGGAGGTTGCGGAGCACCTGCTGGAGCCGCTTCGCGTCGGTGGCGACGGACCGGGAGAGGTCGCCGGCCAGCTCGACCCGGAGGCCGAGGCCCTTGGTCTGCGCCACCGGGCCGAAGGTCCGCTCGACGTAGTCCCGGAGGTCCGCGAACGGCACGGCGCCGACGTCGATCGCCATCGTCCCCGACTCGATCTTGGCCATGTCGAGGATGTCGTTGATCAGCGAGAGCAGGTCGGAGCCCGAGCCGTGGATCGTCTGGGCGAACTCCCGCTGCTTCTCCGTCAGGTTCCCCTCGGAGTTGTCCGAGAGCATCTCGGCGAGGATCAGCAGGCTGTTCAGCGGCGTCCGGAGCTCGTGGCTCATGTTGGCCAGGAATTCGCTCGGCTCATGATTCCGGAATGGTGGAGGGTGCTTGCCGTCCATCCTTCGGGGTGATGTAATCACGGCAGGTCGTGACGCACACCGAGGGGGGCACCGGCGATGGACTTTCCGATCACCGAGTTGATGGACCAGCACGCCTGCTACGCCCGGATCGTCGAGGCCCTCCACCCCGACGGCCTGTCCTGCCCCCGGTGCGGTGGCGATCGGTTCGGCGTCCATCGCCGCCACCGCGAGCCGGTCCTCGACTACCGCTGCCGCGACTGCCGGCGGGTCTTCAACGCCTTCACCGGCACGGCCCTGCAGAAGACCAGCCGGAGCCCCGCGGCGTTGGTCCTGATCCTCCGCGGCATCGCCCAGGGGGCCACGACGGCGCGGCTGGCCCGCGAGTTGGACTGCGACCGGATGAAGCTGCTGCAACTCCGCCACAAGCTCCAGGAGCATGCCACCGCCGGGCTCGACCCGTCCCCCCTGGCCGATGCCGTGGTCGAGGCCGACGAATGCTCCATCAATGCGGGGGAAGAGAGGCATCCCGCATCGCGAGCCGGATGACCCACCCCGGCGGCGGGCCAACAAGCCGAGGGGCCACGGCACCTTCGCCCACGACCGGCCGCCGGTCGCGGCGACGATCGGCCGCGACTCGGGCCGGGCCTGCCTGCACGTGGTGGGGGACTCGGACCGGCGGACGTTGGAGGGCCTCGTGCTGGCGACGACGGCACCCGGCGCGGTGCTGAACACCGACGAATGGCGGGCCTACGGCCGGGTCACCGAGTTGGGCCGGGGCCACGCGACGGTCAACCACGGCGAGGGCGAATGGGCTCGCGATGACGACGGCGACGGGGTCCGCGAGGTGCATTGCAACACGATGGAGGGGACCTGGACGGGGCTGAGGAACTTCCTGCGGCCGTTGCGGGGGGTGAGCAAGTGGCACCTGGCCGGTTATGTGGCGATCTTCGAGTGGTCCAACAACATCAAACGAGTCACCGATGACTTCCTGGCGGTTCTCCTCAGACTTCCACACTCCACCGAACCGGGATCATGAGCCAACCGGCCTTGCCGCGGCAGTTTGGGGCCCGAGGGCCCTCCTCGTCTCGTCAAGGCCTGTCGGCCCGCGATAGTGTCCTAATTTGAGCCGGAATTTCTTTGTTCAGTGAGACCGGGCGGCACGGGAGTTGAGCCGGACGCGGTACGATGGGGCTTGCTCCGACCAAAGCGAGAGAGAGCCTCGATTTGTGGTGGAAGGAAGGCGATGCGACTGCCGCACTTCCAAGTCCGCACGCTCATGGTGGTCGTGGGCGTCGTGGCGTTGCTCATCTGGGGCGTGATGATAGGTTCGCGGTCATACTGACCTGCTCCCCCCAGACTGGTCCATCTGGTATGAGAGTCATTCTCGCCCACCAGGGCAGGAGGACTTTCGATGAAGCGTATCCGCCACTCGCCCGAGCAGATCATCCGCAAGCTCCGTGAGGC
>JAABUX010000893.1_pt1 | contig 47858 bp, 50 predicted proteins | sample 5561851 | NCBI WGS metagenome assembly JAABUX01 (sample SAMN10711883, study PRJNA513361) | rock metagenome | isolation source: Antarctica rocks | place: Antarctica: Victoria Land, Richard Nunatak red sandstone | collected 2016-01-03 | reverse complement strand
CCGGTCTCCCGAACATTGAACAGGGGGTCAGGATGTCGTTTCAAATCGACACCAAACTTTATAAACGCGAACCCTGATGAAATCAGGCTTTTTGCCAACCGCATCCAAATATACCGGACAGTAGTGAATGGCTACAGACTTTCACGAGCTTCGAGGGTTCCACGTAAACGTGATAGTCGCAGTCGTCTTCGTCGACCTTCATCACGTGATACTGCGGCAGATTGAGAAAACTCGGCGCGGTCACCGGCTCACCGGCGGTACAGCGTGTAGTTCGATCCCGGCAAGCCGAGGGACGAAGGAGCACGAATGCCCGCGTAGCTGGCGGGATCCTCGTAAAAAGGCGAGCGACGGCCTGGGGTAAACGCGCGCGTCTCGCCCAGCAACGTCCCCTCCGAAATGTTAGCGAGATCTCCTCCGCATGTTTCATGCATCAATCTGTCGCGCGCCGCGCGATAGCATACTATGATTTCACGGTCGAAAAGCGCACACCGTCGCAACCAGTGAGCGGAACAAGACTAACGACAGCGCGGACCGCTGGGGTGGCCCGCGCCGTCGAGGCTAGCACGCCGCGCCCCCGGGCGTTACTCCCGCCGCTGGTATCGCTCGAGGTGGCGTTGCAGCTCGGGGTTCCGCACGTTCAGACTTCCAGGCTACTCGTTCTCAGACTTTGCGCGCTTAGTCGAGCCGGTAAGAGCCGCTCGCGTCGATCGACAGGCGTTCGTTGCCGATTACGATCGAGCGCACGTGATGTTCCCAATACGTGATAACCTTTACGACGACGGGCTTGAGCTTCGCGATCAGCGCGCGCGCACGTTGCGAAATTGAAAGCGTATCTTTCATCCATTGCGGATGATCGCTCGGCAAGCTATGGCCGCCCCAGCGGTCGTCGAAATCGATCGCTGCGAGAGCGCTCGGCGCGAGCGTACCGGGAAGTGCCAGCGCTCCGGAGCTCGCGGCAGCTTGCGCATCCGGTTCGACGCGCGCGCTCACCGCGCGATGACGTGCCGCAGCCGCGCCAGGGCGCTCAAGTGCAATTGGGAGACGCGTTGCGGCGAGACGCTCATCTTCGAGCTTATCGCGTGCAGCGTGAGATCGTTCGAATAGTGGAGCGCGAGGATCCGTTGCTGACGCGCAGGCAAAAGCGCCACGGCTTCTCGCAAGGCGCGATTCCTGGCACGTTCGGCGACGTGACGGCCCGGATCTCCGCTCCAATCCACGACGGCTTCACCACCGCTCGGCAACGGCGCGTCGAGCGACAACGCAGCTTGGCGATGAGCGGCGGTACGCGCGCGCCGCAACGCCGCGTCCGTACGTTCGAGTTCCCCCAGTGGCGGCAGCGTCCCAAGCTGCTGCGCAAGTTCGTAACGTTTCACCTCGGCGCGCCGCAGCGTACGGCGGACGCGCTCGGAAACCGGATCCTGCTTACGCAAGCCGTTGAGCATCGCTCCGACAATCAGTTTGCGCGCGTAGAGTTCCAGCGACGTTCCACGCGAAGCGTCGAACGTGTCGACGGCGCGAATCACGCCGATCGAGCCATCCCCGATGAGATCGTCGATGTCCGCAAGTCCGACGACTCGCAGGACGCGCCGCGCGACGTGACGGACGAGCGGCAACAGCTCGCGTATCGAAGCTTCGCGTTCTAGCGTCGTCATTTCGGCGTCACCGCTCTCGAATGTGCAGCCGCATCGATCGCGAGCTCGAGACGGTCGGTGATACCGCCGCGTTCGGCGCGCGCGACCGCCTGTGACGCGGTACCGACGACGAGATCGCCGTAAAAGCCCATCGCGGATGCGAGTGGTTTAAAGGCGACGTCCATGAGGAGCGCGGCAAACTGCGCCGCGGCCTCGCGGGAGCGCGTCGCATTCGATGCCGGATTAGGAACGATGGAGGTTGTTGGCGATGCGCAACATTTCATCCGCGGCTTGTACCCCTTTCGAATTAGCCTCGTAAGCGCGCTGAGCTGCGAGAATAGCCATCATCGACTCGATGACGGAGACGTTGGACTTTTCCAGCATACCGAACGCTAGTTTGGGCTCGCGGTCGCCGCCCGCCGCGAGCGCGTGCGCTTTTCCGGAATCGCGCGTCGCCGCGAAAAGTGCGGACCCGACCGGACGCAGCTTTTCGGGCTCATCGAAGGCGGCAAGTACGATTTGCGCCAGCGGCAGCGTCGCATTTCCGCCGAGCGCCGCTCTTACGGCGCCGTCCGCAGCCACGCTAACGTCGTGCGCGTTTGAGGGGATGCGCACGCCCTCGAGACGCCACCCGTCGGCGTTGCGCAGCATCCCGTCCGCGCCGCGTGAAAACGCACCGGCGCGCGTATATGCATGTTCGCCGCCGCGTTCGACCCGGAAGAAGCCGCGGCCGTCGATCGCGACATCGAAAGGGCCGCCCGACTTCTCGAGTTTACCTTGCGCGAACAGTTCACGCGTGCCGGTTGAGGCGGTTCCGAGTTGCGCGTTACCGCCGATGGTTGCAAACGTCGCTTGCGCACTCTTGAAACCGGCAACGTCGGCGTTGGCGAGGTTGTCGGCGACGACGTCAAGATTTTGCTGCTGCGCCGCCATGCCCGTCGCGGCAGCGAACAACGCGCGATTCACGACTTCACCCGCGCCACGTCGTCGACGTCCTTTTGACGCTCCTCATCGAGGGCCGACAGTGTTTTCTGCGCCGTCTCGAATGCGCGCTGCGCGGAGAGTACGTCGACCATCTCGCGCACGGCATTGACGTTGGAACTTTCCAAAAAACCGCTTTCCAGAGTGCTGCCCGAACGTAATCGGATGCGCCCGATTTCCGTGCCGGCGTCGCGAACGACGCCGCGCGCGTCGATCGTCGCATCGGCCGTTGCGACGAGCGGTCCGTGCGCGCCGAGCAATATTTCACCCCGGTCGTTCGCGAGTTGCCCGAGCGCGTTGCGCGTAAACGAGCCCGAGCGTGACTCGAGCGCGTGTCCGGCGGCGTTGCGAACGAAGAAGCCGCCGGTGCCGACCAGCGCGAGATCGAAATTCCGTCCGGTGCGTTTGAGCGGACCTTGCGCCGCGTCGACGCTGCTCGATGCGACGAGCCCGTTTGCGGTGAGTGCGGCGTGAGCCACGCGCTTGCGGAAGCCGTCGCTCGAGACGTTCGCGAGATTGCCCGCGCAGACGTCGAGCCGGCTCTTGGCCGCGTGCATCGCCGTTGCCATGAGTTCGATGCCATCCATGCCGGCCAGAATAGCGCCACCATGTTGCGCGCAAACGGCGACTTTGTGAACGGTGTACACAGCCGATGCGCAACAACCCGATCGCGAACGGCTTTACGAGCGCGCCGACCGGGTCGCGCGCTCAGCGTGTGGCTTGGATCGACGGCGTTTTCGCACTCGCCGTATCGGAGCTGGGCGGAGCGCCGAACATCCGAGAGTACTCTCGGCTGAACTGCGACGGGCTCTCGTAGCCGACCCGATAGGCGGCCGTCTCGGCGTTCGCGGCGTCTGCGAGCATCAGGCTGCGCGCTTCGAGCAGTCGCAGTTGCTTCTGAAATTGCAGCGGCGTCAGCGACGTCATCGTCTTGCGATCTCGAACGCGACGGGCTGCTAACGCGACGCGTCTTCCCGACCAAACCTCCGAGCGTCGAGTACAGACTCTCGGACTCGGGCCAGTCGCTGCTCGTGCCGCTCGCAACGCTCGTCGCGTGGGCGGACCACATGCACGCGACCATCGTTCGCTCGCGCGCCGAGTACGACAAGGTCGCCGGCTATTCCTAACGTTTTCCCGTCCAAAGGCAGGCATCGAAATCGGCACGATTATTAGGTTCTTGCCGAACGCTGCTCGTCACAGCATATATCTTGTCGACGCGAGCGGGCCGAGCGCGTCTGCCGGTGACGAGAGATACAACTTACCGAAGTAAACGAGCTGCAGAGTATTGAGCGGAACCGGCTCCGTTTTCAATGCTCTGCAAGCAGCGCCGAGGCGTAACGCGCGTACATTAACAGGCGCGCCGCAGCACTTAACGGCCGATATCGAGCTCATCTACGATCTTCGCGCACGGCGCGCAAAGCGTCGGGTGGACCGCATCGCGCCCGAGCGGCAGATATTTCCAGCAGCGCGAACATTTGTTGCCGTCCGCCGCCGACAATACAACCTGCGGCTCGCCGCCGGAAAGCGAGGCATCAACGGCGAGATCGAGGCCGGACACGACGAGCGCTTCGCGCAAGTTGTCGCCGAGCGAACGCAAGCGCGCCTCATCGGCGACGTTCGCTCGTACGCGCGCCTGTAACTGGAAATCCCGTGGACCGTCGCTTGCGGCGACGTTCGCGCGCAGCCGCTTCAATAGTTCCCAAAGTTCGAGTTCCGCGTTCTCCACCGAGCCGCGGGCACTCCCGCGCGGCAATTGCAAAAAGAACACACTCTCACGATCGCCCCGTAAATCCGGCGGTACGTGTTGCCACGCTTCTTCGGCCGTAAACGAAAGCAGCGGCGCGAGCAACGCGCAAAGCCCCTCGAGAATCGTGAAAATCGCCGTCTGCGCGCTTTTGCGGCGCGCGCCGGTGCGGGCGCCCGAGTACATCGGGTCTTTGAGCACGTCGACATAAAAGCTCGATAGATCGCTCGTGTCGTAATCGACGAGCGCAAGATAGACGTCGTGGAGCCGAAAGTTTTCATAATACCCGACGACGCGATAGGCAACGTCATCGAGCTTCGCCAGTGCTAAGCGATCGATCGGCTGCAGTTCGGCGCGGGGGACGAGCTCTGCGGGACGTAAATCGTCGATTAGGCCGAGCAACATCCGTAATCGGTTGCGCATGTTGCGGTAAACGCTGCCGATCGCCTTGAGTAACGCATCGCCCAGGCGCATGTCGGCAGTGAATTCAACCGACGCGACCCATAGGCGCAAAACGTCGGCTCCGTAACGCTCCATGCCGTCGTTTGCGCCGATATAATTTCCGGTCGATTTGTGCATCGCGCGACCGTTCGCGTCGACGACCCAACCCGTCGAAACTACGGCCTTGTAAGGCGGCGCGCCCTTCGTTGCAACCGCAGTAATGAGATTGCTGCGAAACCAGCCGCGATACTGATCGCTGCCTTCGAGATATAAGTCGGCCGGCCAGTGCATGCCGCGCGGCTCGAGCACCGCGCGGTGCGTAACGCCCGACTCGAACCAGATGTCGACGATATTGAACTCTTTGTCGAACTCGCTTCCGCCGCACTTCGGACAAGCGAAGTTTTCAGGCAAAAAGGCGGCCACGGGTTCCGTCCACCACAGATCGGATGCGTTACGGCCCACGGCGCCGCGTTCGCGAAAGACGCTGCCGACGTTGCGCGCGACCTCGGGATCGAGAAAAGCGTGGCCGCAGGCGCGGCACACGAGGGCCGGGATCGGCGTCCCCCACGTGCGCTGCCGCGAGATGCACCATTCGGGATGCGTCGCGATCATCTGCTGCATGCGATGCTCGCCCCACGCGGGAAACCAGCGCACGCCCGGCACCCGCTCTTCGATGCGTTTGCGTAACCGGTTAGCATCGATCGCAATGAACCACTGCGACGTCGCCCGGAACACGACCGGATTTTTGCAGCGCCAACAATGCGGATACGAATGCTCGTAATCGCTTTGGGCGAAGAGCGCTCCGCTGGCGGCGAGGTCCGCCACAATGTGCTCGCTCGCAGCAAAGATCGCTTCGCCCGCGTACGGTCCGGCGTCGCGCGTAAAGTGTCCGCCAGCGTCGACCGGACTGAGGATCGGGAGACCGAAACGCATGCCCGTTTCGAAGTCGTCAGCGCCGTGCCCGGGCGCCGTATGCACGGCGCCCGTACCGCTATCGAGTTCGACGTACTCTGCGCTTACGACGAGCGAATCGCGCTCGAAGAACGGATGGCGCACCCGCGCCCCGACGAGCGCGGTTCCAAGCGCACCCCCGAGCCGTTGCGCTTGCGGCCCCGGCGCGCGCGCGAACACACTCGCCGCGAGTTCGTCTGCGAGCAGCAGTAATTCTTCGCCGCGCCGGTAGACGCCGTAGGAAGCGTCGGCTCGCAGCGCGATCGCAACGTTCGCGGGCAACGTCCACGGAGTCGTCGTCCAGATCAGGATGGATAACGGCAAGAACGGAACGGCCGCCTCTTCGACACCGGCGCGAAGCAGTAGATCCGCACGCTGTTCGGCAGTCGCGGAAAAGCGCACGTAGATCGAGAGCGACGTATGTTGTTTATATTCGATCTCGGCTTCGGCGAGCGCGGTCTCGTCGCGGATGCACCATAGCGTCGCGCGCAGCCCTTTGTAGAGTTGCCCCGCTTCTGAAAGATCGGCCAGCGCGTCGACGATCGTCGCTTCGAAGCCTTTGTCGATCGTCCGGTAGGGATGGGCGTAATCTCCGAGCACGCCCATCCGCAGAATCGTATCGCGCTGCACGTCGAGCCAGTGCGAGGCGCGCTCCCGGCAGCGAGCTCGCAACTCGAGCGGGTCGACGCGATGGAAGTCGAGCCCGAGATGTTTGAGTGTCTCAAACTCGATGGGCAGCCCGTGCATATCCCAGCCCGGGACGAACTTCGCGAATTTACCGTCGAGCAGATGCACTTTGACGAAAACGTCTTTAAGCACGCGATTGACGAGATGACCCATATGCAAGTCGCCGTTCGCATAGGGTGGCCCGTCGTGCAAGATCCACTGCGAATGTCCGGCGTTGCGTTCGAGACGACGCTCGTACACGCCGTGCTGCGCCCACCACGCGACGCGCTCGGGCTCGCGCTTGGGTAACTCCCCGCGCATCGGAAATGCGGTCTTGGGAAGATTTAGCGTATCGCGGTAGTCGGTCGAGAGCGTTTCGTTCGAGGGCATGAAGCCGGAAGTGTTCGCGGGGCGCCGTTACGCGTCATCTTCAGCTTGCGAAGCCGGGCTCGCCCGGCCCTCAGCGTCCCGTCAGGCGCGCGAGCGCGGTGAAATTCCGCTCGGCCAGTTCGCGCTGCCCGCTGAATTCGCGTGCGACGTACGCGGCGAGTTCGGCACGCCGCTGCCAGGCATCGTCGACGAGTTCTTCCAGGCGCGCCCCGGGCGTTCGCGTGCCGGGTGCCCATAGCGGAGCTAGCGGATAGCGGAGGTCCGCTATGAGGCCGCTGATCTTCGGGTCGTACGGCACGAAAAGGAACGGCACGCCGAAACGAAGCGCGAGCACGAGCGCGTGAAGCCGTACGCCGATGACGAGCTTCGCTCGCGCGATCGCGGCGGCGACGGCATCGAGCCCCTCGAGCGCGACGAGCGTCGGTTGCGAACGGCATTTGCGAATGATCGCAGTCGAAGCGTCGGCGTCCGGCACGCCGCCGAAAGGAACGAAGGCCACGCGTGCGCCGTGACGTTCCGCCAGGCGATCGACGGCCGCCGCGATTGCGGCGATGCCGTCGCTGAAGTGCGCCGTCTTTCGGACGCATACGACGACGAGCGGATCGCTGCGGGCCCCAAGACCTTCGGGAGCCAAATCGACGGCTGGTTTCGGCGGCTCGTAGAGCAGAACCGGGTCCGCCGTCACCTCGACCGGCGTCGCCGGAACGAGCGGTGCCAAGACGTCACGGGACCGCTCGTCGCGCACCGTGGCGGCAGCGAGTCCTTTGCAACATTCCCGCACCGTCTGTTTGCCCCAGAAATCGAGCGGTCCGACGGACTGTGCGAACACCATCGTCTGCTTACCGGCCCGAATGCCGCTGCGTATGACACCGGCGTAGTAAAGCAGACTTTTGAGACTGGTCGCATTCTGCAGTAAGCCGCCGCCGCCGGAGAGCACGACGTCGGCTTGCCCGATCGCCGTGCGAATCGCACCCTGATCCCAACGTGGCGTTGCCTCAACGCCGAGCAACTGCGACGTCTCGTCCGGCTTAGCGGACAGTACGTCGATCGTTGCGAGCGGATAACGCGTTTTCAATTGGGCGACGATGATCTGCAACAGCGCGTCATCACCGAGATTATCGAAACCGTAATAACCGCTAAGGAGAAAGCGCACGCTCGGGTCAGGCGGCGCGAGTAGGACGCCGCGCCGCAATTGCAGCCGTGCGCCGATCGACCGAACGGTATGCGCCGATGGCGAGCGCGCCGACGAGAATGCCGAGCACGGAGCCGTTGAAGACACGCGTCAGCGACGCGACGAGCGGCGTATGCAGATGCGAGAACGTGTCGACGACGTCGGAGGTGCCGATCGCGATGCCGATCGCAAAGAGCCAACCAACCAGCCGTTTATGTTCTAGGCGTAGTGCCGGCAGCAGCATCATCAACGGAAAGCCGATTAAGAACTCCTTCGTTCGCGGGCGCACGCCGAGCAGCGCGGTCAGCCCGGAACGTAGCGAGAGCTCGAACGCCGAAGGCGAAATATCGCTGGCATTGCCGCTGCGCGTGATATAGATGAGGGCCGCGCCCCCGAGGAGCGCGAGCAGCACGAGTTGGTAGACGCGTACGGGAGCGAGCCCGCTCGTTCGCACGTCCGGCGGATCGTTCCCGAAACGACGCGTGTAGACGTACAAGACGAATGCGAGAAGCGGCGGAACGATGATGACCGCCTTGACGCCGGCAAAGCGATCGATCTCCTCCATCAGCAGAGGCGTACTTACGAGTCCGACCACGATGAGCGCGCCGGCGAGCGCGAAGACCGTTGCGGTCGCGAAGGTGCGTAACCCCGCTAGCAAGCTCGCTCCGTACGAACCCGGTGCCGGCTGCGTGAAGGCGCGCGGGATCGCAACGACGCCCATGGTCGCGAACGCGATCGCCGCTGCCAGAGCGAGCGCTTTACGCGCGAGTAAGTCGTGATGGCTCACATAACCGGCCAGCACGAGCAGCAGATCGAGCGCGAACGCGAGATATGCGAGACGCGGCCGGCGCATGCCGAAGGCTTCCAAGAGCAACATGACGATCGCCGGAACGGCCAGTGAGATGCAGGCAATCACGAGCGGATTGACGCGGAATGCGGGAACGGGCGTCGCGCGCCCGAGCGTGAAGCCGCGCGCGAGTAATCCTTCACGAATCCGATCCACCATCTCGATGTTCGCACGCTCGAGCGACATGCCGTTCTGCGCATGCAGGAACGGCCGCAGATAGACGACGCGTACGTTGCGTTCGCGCACGCCGAGCAGATAGCGTGCGACGACCGTATTGAAATCCAACTTGTCGAGTTCGATTTTGCCGATCGCCTGAACCCGGGTCGTCCGTTCGATCGCGTGTTCGGCGAGCCCGTCGTTGCCTTTTTGAACTTGATTTCTATCATACGTTTCGATCGAACCGAAATTGATGCCGGTCTGCTTGAAGGCGGCGGCCGTATCGTCCAAATGGTCCGGAAAGCCGAGTACTTCGTTGCGCGCACCGAAGAAGATCACGGTCGTCGGACGCTCGTGCTCTTGGAAACTCGCGAAGATCCGATCGATCTGAGGCGCGCCGTAACGTTCGTCGTTCTGCACGCGCGGCACGAGAAAGAGGTGCAACTTGCGCGCGAGCCCGAGCGGGTAGGCCGGCAAACCCAGTGCGAGTCCGTTAAAGTAGTCGATCTGTGACCGGATCGCGAGAATCGTCGGCGCGGCGGGGTGTAGGACGCGCACGGCATGCGGTCCGAGATGCTCGGTCAGCGCCTGTCGAAGACGCCGGACGGCGCTCGCATCGAAGATGACGAGGTAGAGTTCGTTCGGACTGAGCGCGGCACGTTTGGCCAGCGCGGCCAGCGTCGGGTCGGCGATCGGCGCGAGATGCGCCTGCGCGATTAATTGTTGACCGGGCAATAACGCCGCGGTCGTGCCGCCGTCGAGATTACCGCCCAGTTCTTCCGAAACGGCGAGCGACGTGAGGCCCGCGCGGCGCAGGGCCACGAGGAACTGCTCCTGATCGTAACCGTACGATTGCGCGAGCGCGCTAAAATCCTGATAGTCCATCGCGATCTCGACCCGGCGGGCTCCCAGTTCCTTACGCTCGCGAACGGCAGCCACGTACAGCGCGGCGACGAGTGCGAGCCCGAGAACGATCGAAAGCGCCAAGCGATAACGGCGCGGCGCGCTTACCGTGACCATCGGGTTACGAAGTCGCGCAGCGCGGTCGTAACGCGCGGCGCGGAGCGATCCAGTTGCAGATAGTGTCCTCCGTCGACGACAAGGTAGGCGAACCGGTCGCCGAGACGCCCGAGCTCGGCAACGAGTTCCGGGAAGCGCGGCCGCCGCTTCGCGGCCGAGCCTTCGACGAGCAGTGTCGGCTGTGAAAGCTCCCGTCCGAAGGCACGATTTGGGAAGTTCGTCGGCCCGGTGAAAGCCTCGTACATCATCTTCGGATACTCGACCGGAACCTGCGTGCGTTGCCGAATCCAAGCCCGTTCCATTGCCGCCCGGTCGTGAAAAGACGCCGCGAACAGGCGCCGCGCAAGCACCCGTCCGACGCGTCCACCATGCAAGACGGAGCGGACCAGCGGCGCGCAGAGCGTACGCGCGACCGCGCCGAGCGGGCCGCCGAGATGGCCCGCAGTATCGGGCGCGTAGACGGGTTCGAGTAAGATGAGGCCGCACACGGACGCCGGGTAGTCGGAGGCCAATGCGAGCGCGAGCAAACCGCCCATCGAGTGGCCCGCTACCCAGGCGGCTCCGTGGCGCGCAACGACCGTCTCGAGCGCCTCGCGGGCGTCGACGTAATAATCGCCGAGCCCGGCGTCCGCCACGCGCGCTGCGAGACCGTGTCCGCGCGCTTCCCAAGCATAACAGCTGTGGTCATCGGCAAGCGCCGCCGTTTGAAATTCCCAAGACCACGCACCGCCGCCGACACCGTGGAAGAACAGGATCGGCGTAGCGTCCTCGGGGCCGGTCGCATGTAACGCGCCGCCCGAAGCAAGACGCAGGATCCGTGCTTGACGCACGAGCGGCGGGTTCGGTATAGTTGGCCCACTTAACTGCACGAATTAGGCCTAAGGTAGAATCGCTTGTCGCTCACTCACTCAGCGCACGCGGATCGTACCGACCCTAGCCCTGACGTACGCATCGCCCTTCTCGGGTGTGGTACGGTCGGCGGCGGCGTCGCGCGACTCCTCGTCAACTCGACGTCCTCCGTCCCCGCGCGAAGCAGCGTGGATTATTGGCTCGCCGGTATCGCCGTAAGGTCGCTCTCTAAACCGCGCCCGGCTGAGATCCCGGTCGGCCTCTTCAGAGAGGATGCGCGCGCACTCGCGCTCGATCCCACGATCGACGTCGTGATCGAGTGCATCGGAGGCACGGGAATAGCGGCCGACCTCGTCGTGGCTGCGCTCGAGAGCGGCAAGCACGTCGTGACCGCGAATAAAGATCTGCTCGCTACGCGGGGTCCGGAATTGCGGGCGCTCGCGGCAGCCCGCGGCGTTACCATCGCATACGAAGCCGCGGTCGGCGGCGCGATTCCGATCGTGCGTACCATCGCCGAGTCGCTCGCAGGCGAAGAAATTTTGGAAGTCGGCGGCGTGCTGAACGGAACGACGAACTTCATTCTCTCGGAGATGCTCAACGGCGCGTCGTACGCTAGCGCGCTCGCGCAAGCGCAGCGGCTCGGCTTTGCCGAAACCGACCCGACGAACGACGTCGAGGGTATCGACGCAGCGCATAAGCTCGCGATCCTCGCCCAGCTTGCCTTCCGGCGCGGCCTCGTTACGCGCGAGATCCCTCGCACGGGTATTACGGGGCTCTCGGCTGCCGATCATTCGCTCGCCAAGCGCGCTCACTGGCGCTTGAAGTTAATCGGTTGCGCTCGCGCGGATTCTTCGATCGTTACTCCCGCTTACGTTCCGATCGAGCATCCGTTCGCGCAACCGGCCGGACCGCAAAACTGCATCCGCGTTACGGGTCGTAGCTCCGGCTCCCTGACCTTTGCCGGAACGGGCGCCGGGAGCGGCCCGACGGCGTCTTCCGTCGTCGGCGATGTCGTTGCCGTGCTACGCCGCATTGCCGCCGGTCGCAACGTCGGTTTGACGACGGCCGATGCACGGCTCGCGCCGGTGCGCAGCGACCGCTTGGAGCCCGCCATCCCACTGCGGCGCGTATTACGGCTCGCGACCCTCGGTGACGTTCGCCCGGCGCGCGAAGCGCTCGTTCGCGCCGATATCGGCGCGGAGCCTCTCGAGGGACTGCCGGCCGTCATCACGACGCGAATCGACGGAGCCGCAGCCGCCCGCATCGGTGACGTCGTTGCGGCAGCTCACGTCGCCCCCGCAAGCGTCATTCCGCTGTGGGAAGATATCGCCGTCGCGGCGGCCACCGTGCCGCCCGTCATAACCGCCCCGGTCGCTCATCCCGCGACCGCATAGGAGCCCCACCGTGTCTGACTCTCATTATCAATTCGATACGGCCGCAATTCACGGCGGTCATGCAGGCGACCCGCACACGAAATCGCGCGCGGTACCGATCTATCAAACGACGTCGTACACTTTCGACGATGCGGAGCACGCCGCACGGCTCTTCGGATTGCAAGAGTTCGGAAACATCTATACGCGGATTATGAATCCCACGAACGACGTTCTCGAGCAGCGGATCGCGCAACTCGAGGGCGGTGTGGGTGCGCTCGCATTCTCCAGCGGTCAGTCCGCCAATATCATATCGATCTTAAACATCGCGCGCGCGGGCGATCACATCGTGGCCTCCGCATCGCTCTACGGCGGCACGTACAGCGCGTTCGTGCATACGCTCCCGAAGTTCGGCATCACCGTCACGCTCGTCGATGCCGCGAAGCCCGAAAACTTTAGCCGCGCGATTCGCGAAAATACGAAGGCGCTGTTCGCCGAGTCGATCGGGAATCCGAAAGTCGACGTACTCGACATCGAAGCCGTTTCGGCCGTTGCGCGCGAGGCCGCTATTCCGCTCATCGTCGATAGCACGCTCGCAACACCGTATCTCTTGCGGCCCTTCGAGTGGGGCGCGAATATCGTCGTCCACTCCGCAACGAAATTCATCGGCGGCCATGGAACCTCGATCGGCGGCTTGCTCGTCGACGGCGGCAATTTCGATTGGGAGGCGTCCGGCAAGTTTCCGGAGCTCGTCGAACCGGATCCGTCATACCACGGCGTCCGCTACGTCGCATCGTTCGGTAATCTCGCTTACATCATCAAGGCGCGCGTTCAGTTGCTGCGCGACATCGGCGCTTCGATGTCGCCCTTCAATGGGTGGCTGTTCCTGCAAGGTCTGGAGACCCTCGCGCTACGCATGGAGCGGCATTCCGCCAACGCCCTCGCCGTCGCCGAGCATCTCCGCGACCACCCGGACGTCACATGGGTTTCCTATCCCGGAATAAACGATCATTATTCGTACGCGCGGGCTAAAAAGTACTTACCGAAAGGCGCCGGGGCGATTCTCACTTTCGGTATCAAGGGCGGAGCGGCGGCGGCCAAGGCGATGATCGACCGGCTCAAACTATTTTCCTTGCTCGCGAACGTCGGCGATGCGAAGTCGCTCGTCATTCATCCGTCGACGACGACGCATTCCCAGCTCAACGTCGTACAGCAGATCGAAGCCGGCGTGACGGAAGATATGGTACGGCTGTCGGTCGGCATCGAAGACATCCGCGATATCATCGCAGATCTCGACCAAGCGCTCGCGGGGAATCGCGAAGCGATCTTTACACGCGAGTCTGCAGCGCGCTGACAGAACCCGCATTCGAGCGCGACGTCGCGATCGGCGCGCTCGCGCTCGAATGCGGCGTAACGCTGCAGGACGTCGTGCAGCGCGTCACCGTTTACGGCGAGCCTCGGCCGGACAACTCGAATCTGGTCCTGGTCGCGCACGCGCTGACCGGTTCCTCGCGCGCGCTCGACTGGTGGGGCGGCCTCGCCGGGCCCGGTAGACTCGTCGATACGGAGAAACTCGCGCTCGTGTGCGTCAACGTGCTCGGCGGCTGTTACGGATCGACCGGACCCGACAGCATGGCGCCGGACGGCCTGCCATATGAGGACGGTTTTCCGCTCGTCACGGTCGCGGACATGATGCGGGCGCAGCGTTCGGCGCTCGCGGAGCTCGGTTATGCGCGCTTTGCAGCAGTGATAGGAGCTTCTCTCGGCGGCATGCAGGCGCTGCAATGGGCGCTCGAGGCGCCGGCGCAGGTCGATCGCGCGATCGTCATCGGCGCCTACGACCACTTTACGGCCATGGGCATCGCGCTCAATGCGATCGCCCGCGACTCCATCCGTATCGCACGAACGCCCGCGGAAGGTCTCGCGCTCGCCCGCAAAATTGCGATGCTCACCTACAAATCGGAAGCCTTACTCGACCACCGCTTCGGGCGCCGCTTCGACCGCAATGGCGGCGATCCGACGCAGGTCGCAGCCGATCGCTTCGACGTCGAAGGCTATCTCGATTACCAAGGTCAGATCTTTGCGAGACGGATGAGCACGCAAACGTATCTCACGCTGACGCGCGCGATGGATCTCTTCGACACGCGCGCCTTGACGCTCGCCCCGGCGCATCCTGCGTTCACCTTCGTCGGTATTTCGAGCGATTGGCTCTTCCTACCACGCTATGTACGGGCGGCGGCGGAGCGCTTCGCGACCGACGGCGCCGACAGCGTGTATCTGGAGCTCGTATCCGATCACGGTCACGACGCATTCCTGGCTGAACCCGAGCATCTGCAAGCGCTCCTCGCACCACGCTTAGCGTCGCTTTACGCGGCGCTTTAAACGGGCGCGCGGCTTGCGTGTTCTTTCCAGCTCGGCGCGCGACGCTCGAGAAACGCGCCGATGCCTTCGCGCGCGTCGTCGCCCAAGGCGTTCGCGCTCATAACCTTACTCGCGTAGGCATAGGCTGCCGGTTGCGCGAGATCGATTTGCTCGTAGAAGGCGGCCTTCCCGAGTCCGACGGTAAACGAGCTCGCGGCGACGATTTTCCGCGCGACCGCAAGCACTTCGGCCTCCAGCAACTCGCTCGGGACCGCATCGTTGACGAGTCCCCAAGCGACGGCCGTACGGGCGTCGATGAAGTCGCCCGTCAACAGCATGTACATGGCCCGCTTCCGCCCGATCGCGCGCGATAACGCGACCATCGGCGTCGTGCAAAACAACCCGATTTTAACGCCGGGCGTGGCGAAGGTCGCATCGAGCGAAGCATAGGCGAGATCGCACGTCGCCACGAGTTGGGCGCCGGCGGCCGTCGCAATGCCCGCGACTTCTGCGATGACGGGTTGCGGTATCGCTTGAATCGCATCCATCGCGCTCACGCAAGCGTCGAAGATCGCTCGCGCGAGTTCGGAGTCAGCCGTAGCGGAGGCGCATTGCAGCTCGCGCAGATCGTGCCCGGCGCAGAACGCAGGCCCGAGCGCCCGCAGCACGACGACCTTGATCGCCGTGTCCGCTCCGATACGCTCGAACGCTGAGCGCAATTCTCCGAGCGCCGAGAGGGAAAGCGCGTTCCGCTTATCAGGGTTAGCCAACGTCAGCGTCGCGATTCCTGCGTTCACGTCCAGCAGCAGCGTACGGTAGGTACTCGTTTCCATAGGCCGGGACTTCGCCAGTGGGAACGCCGCTGCCCGGTTCGACGCCTTAACGGGCGCTTGCACCGGGACGAAGATCCGAGCCGAGTTTGAGCACCGTTTGCCTTCCGGGGCGCCGCTTGACGATCCGAAACACGTGCCCGAGCCGAGCGGCAGTCGGCGACGAGCCGACGATCTCACTAGCAAAGACCGTCGGTACGTCCACGAACGTCTGCACGTTCCAACCGCCGCCGCGCAGCGCTCCGACGATAACCTTATCGACATCGGTCAAGCCGGTGGCGTTCGCGACGAGAACCACGTCTTGCGGCGGTGTTCTTGGCGAACAAAGGATCCTGCCGACGAAGCGGGCCCAACGCGGGTCGATGAAAACGACCGACGCTTCGCCGACCCAGCCGTAACTTGCCGGTAACGTCAACGTGCGAAGATCGTCTTGCCCGACGCTACGATAGGTTTCGACGAGCGCCGTCAACTGTTTGTCATTGAGTCCGGTGCGGACGTCCTTGCGCGCCAACGCGACCAAACGCGGAAGCTTCGCCCACTGCGCGGGCTGCGCCATGTCGTGCGCGATTTGCCGCACCACCTGCTGCTGGCGCCGCATCCGTCCGAAGTCGCCTTCGTCGTCGTGCCGAAAACGCATGTAACCGAGCACTTGACCGCCGGATAAGAACTGCTCGCCCTTTTTAAGATGGATATGCAAATCGCCGTAGTTGTCGTCGTAGTCCATGTCCTTCTCGACATCGATATTGACGCCGCCTAGTCCGTCGACGAGTTGCTTCGCTCCCTCCGGCGAAACGACCATCGCCGCGTCGATCGTCGCACCGGTAAGCGCGCTCACGACGCCGGCGGTCAGCTTCGCTCCTCCGACACCGATGACGCTGTTGAGTTTCATACTGCCGTGATGCGCAACCGTAACCCACGCGTCGCGGGGAATTGAAACGAGCGTCGCGGTGTGGCGATCGAGATCTAAATGCGAGAGTATGATTGTGTCGGACGTACCCTCTTCGCCCTGATTACCGAGGATGAGCACGTTCAGACGGTGCTTTCCGAACGCAGCGGAAACGTCACGATTCGCCTTCGCGCGTACGACCGCCGTCGCGACGGGCGCAAGCGCGATTCCCACGCTATGCCGAAAAGCAAGCAGCGCGACGCCGGCCACGAAAAGCCCGAGAACGAGAGCGACAGCGACAGCGACAGCGATAAGGGTCCGCGTTCGTATCAAGGGGCCTCCGAAAGCGCGCGCGTCTCGCCTTTCGGACGGCGCGCGTCTACGTCCTAGCCGGACGACCGCGAAGCGACGCGATACAACGTCACCCGAGCATTCATCATCGCAGCGAAGAACGCAGCACTAGAGCAGACTTCAAGCGCCGAGCGACGAAGCGGTAGCGAAAATACGACCGTTCCGGGGCGCTGAGTTAGAGCGGATCGCTCGCAAGTTCGAGCGCCGGCTCCGCAGCAAGCGCCCGATAACCGTATCCGGCTGCAAGCGCTCCCAGGATCGGCGCCAGCCAAAATAGCCACAATTGCGCGAGCGCCCAACCGCCGATGAAGAGAGCCGGCCCTGTGGAGCGCGCCGGATTTACCGACGTGTTGGTCACCGGAATGCTTACGAGATGGATCAGCGTCAGCGCGAGGCCGATTGCTATCGGCGCGAAGCCTTTCGGGGCACGCGCATCGGTCGAACCGAGAATGACGATGAGAAAGCCGGCGGTCAAAACGATCTCGCTGACGAGACCCGCCGCAAGGCTATAGCCGCCGGGAGAATGTTCACCGTAGCCGTTCGCAGCCAGACCGTTTGGCTGCAGCGCGAACTCGGCACGACCCGACGCAACCGCATAGAGAACCGCCGAAGCGACGACGGCCCCGATGACTTGCGCCGCGATGTACGGCAAAATTTCTCGAGCCGGAAAGCGCTTGCCCGCCCAGAGACCAATCGTCACGGCCGGGTTGAAATGGCCGCCTGAAATGTGGCCCAGTGCGTATGCCATCGTTAATACGGTTAAGCCGAACGCGAGCGCAACACCGGCGAACCCGATGCCGACCGGCACCTTACCTGGCGTCAGAAAGATTGCGGCGAGCACGGCGCTTCCGGTGCCTCCGAAAACCAGCCAGAACGTGCCGACGAGTTCGGCGCTAACCCGGCGACCTAGCGACGGCATACATCTCTCCTGCGATCAAATTGCTACGTTGGTAGTCCAAGTTGTTACTTTCGCTTCCCTACCTCAATGAGGAAGCCAAGCACATAGCCGATTCGACCGTTTCGAGCTAGAAAGGTTCCTAATGATATCCGATGACGTCACGGCGACGCTCGCTTTCAATCAAGACGTGCGCGGCGGTACGGAGCCCGCCGGAACGACGATCGATTTACGCGTTAGCGCGGCCGGCTTTTTCGATCCCGGCGGGCTCGGTTCGGCCGGGCAAACTTTCGAGGCGCTTCCACCCGAGCGCGTCGCAGAGACCCTGACCGCGCACTTCGACCGCGATCGGCTTCGCGCAGTGCTCGATCAAATTGTCCGCCTGCGCGACGCGCTGTGAGCTCGACGTGCGTACTGCTAATTTTAGGCCGCCATCAATTTAGCCCGTCATCTCGTGTATAAAGCGTCCGGCTGCGGCGAGCGCGCGGCGACCGGCGCTCAGGTCTCCAAAGAATAGCGGCCAGACGTGAATCATGTCCGGATAGACCTCGAGCGTTACTGCGACGTCGGCGTTAGCGGCCGCGCCCGCGAGGCGCACCGCGTCGTCGACGAGCGTTTCGGCCGAGCCAACCTGAATGAATATCGGCGGGAGCCCGTGCAGATCCGCGTAGAGCGGCGATGCGAGCGGCGTGCGCGGATTCGCGCCGGCGACGTATGCCGTAGCAAGTTCGCGCAGATACGGTTCCGAAATCATGGGATCGACGGCAGCCTTCTCCGTCATGCTCGCGCCCGTCATCGCTAAATCGACCCAGGGCGATATGCACCAAGCGCCGGAGGGCAACGGCAGACCCGCATCGCGCAGCGAAACCATCATCGCGATCGCGAGACCAGCTCCGGCACTGTCTCCCGCGACGACGATCTGCCTCGGCTCGATTTTGCTCGCGCGCAAATACATGTAAGCCGTGCGTACGTCTTGCAATGCTGCGGGAAACGGATGCTCGGGAGCGAGACGGTAGCCGAGCGCGAGCGTGCGTACTGCGGCCTGCCGGCCGGCTTCAGCGACCATCGCGCGGTGACTCACGATCGAGCCGGACATATAGCCGCCTCCGTGCATGTAGAGGAGCACGCGGTTGCGGTCCGCATCCGGCGCCGTCGTCCATTCGGCCGGCACGCCGTTTGCATCCACCGGCTCGACGATGACGCCTTCGGGCATGCGCGCCTGCTCCCCGAACGCATCCAAACGTTTGCGGCGTTCGCTCAATTCCGGCGGCCGCGGCCGGGCGGCAATCAATGCGCGGATGCGGTCAATCTCGATATCGCTCAATGCCGGCTCCTTCGGAACCAAGCCTCCCGCGCAACGGCCCACGTGACATTGCCTTCAATATCAATGCCGCAGACCGTCAACGACGACCGCTCACATGGAAAAGCTCGCGCGCCGATTTTCGTCTTGAAGTGTACGATAACGATGAGCGGTATTTCGATATGTTTATCGAGCGGCGCGACGCCGTGCTGGACCCGCGGCACGTCTCGACCGAGTGATCGAACGAGAACATCATTTCAGTTGCACGAACCGGCTCGGTATCGCGCTTCGCGAATCAGGCCGTCCGTATGGTCGACTCGAAGTTTCAGTTACGCGCGCACCGGTCAAGCTCTACCTCTTTCTCGAAACGTGAGGTTACGCTCAAGGCACGGCAGGTTCCGCTCAGGGCACCTCGTACGAAAGCAGGCGACGATCGGAAACGAAAGGGGCGGCTCATTCGACTCACTGCTGCAATCGTAGCCACCCTTTGCGCCTCAACCGCCGTAACGTCGGCCACCCGCGCAGATACGGCTTATTTGTCCGACTACCGGTATCTCGACGGTACGACGGCTCACGCAGAAACCGTGTGCGCTACGGCAGACCTCTGCGGCACGATCTCGCTACGCGGCGGCGACGTCATCTCCGTTTACGCTGAAACCGCGAGCGGCTGCGAACTACCGACGCTTCATATCGTTGCGCGGCGCGGCGGGGCGCTATTGCTCTCGTATCAGATGACGTTAAGTGCGCTGGAAGGACACAGGCAAGCCTCTCCCTCCGAACGTCCTACATCGTACGGTTGCCGGACGAAGGGCGCCCGCGTCAATTTCGATAAGGGACGCGTGCGCATGGCCGTCTTCCCGCTTGCGACCGGGAATCAATTGTTCGTTCGCTTCGCCGCGGGCCTCTCACAGGAACACACGAACTCGACGCCCGCTATCATTCGGGCGAATTAGAACCGTGCGTGGTTGTGGACGCACCATTACAAGTGCGGGCGCCGGGTCGCTCCGACCGCGCCCGCTCGACGTTTCGATCGTCGTCGGATAAGCGTCGCGATGCTCGCGAGACGCCTCGAAGCAATCGGGATTTTCGTTGCTTCCTTCGCGCTCGCGGCGCTCGTCGTCTCGAATAAGCATCTGGTCGAACACCTGTTGCACGTGCTCGGACCGCTTGCGATACCCGCGGCAATTCTGATTTTCGCAGTCGTCGCCTCCGCGCCGTTCTCCGTTACCGACGCGCTTGCGGTTTCGAACGGTGTGTTATTCGGTCCGTGGTTAGGATCCGCCGTGAATACGTGCGGTCTGGTGCTCGCGGCGGTCCTCGGTTATTTCGTTGCGCTGCGTACCTCGCGACTTTTAAACATCGAAGAACAGGTGGCGCGTCTACCGCACTGGATTCGCCGCTTCGAAGTTGGATCGCCGATGTTTTTAATCGTCGTGCGCATCATTCCCGGAATGGGCGGCACGATCGCAACACAAACAGCAGCCGCGCTGCGCGTTCCGATGTGGCGGCAGATCTATACGATGTGCCTGGTAACCGTTCCGGTCTGCACGGTGTTGGCGTTCGGTGGCAATGCCGTCTCGAATTACGTACAAAACCACATCGTATCACCGGCGCAGCACTACGCGAGAGCGCACCACCTGCACCTACCGCACCGTACCCCACAACCGGCGCGGATCGCACCGTAGCGAGTGGAACGCGGCCGACGAGGTAAAAGCAGGGTTGCTATGGGCGATGACGGGATCGAACCGCCGACCATCACCGTGTAAAGGTGCCGCTCTCCCAGCTGAGCTAATCGCCCGCAATTCAACGGACCGCGCGCATATTTCGAGCATATGTGGCGCTGCCCTTTCCGTCGGCCGACAAGCCGAGCTAATATCAGGAGGCAACAGCGTTCCGCGGCAAGCGGCCGACGTCGCTTCGAGCGTAGACGATTAAACGCGTAGCGTCATCGTCGAAGAGTCGGCAAAACGGGCTCCCCGAACGTACAGCGGCGCCTTAGCCGGACTCCAGCAATGTGTGATGCCGGACATATTGCAGGGGTAAGGAGTCCGTTTTATACTGAGATACTTTTTGCATAGTGGTGACGGCGGCGCACGATGAGACCCAACGATGAAACGTATATCCCGCGGACCGACCTCGGTTTTCCCGATCGCCGGCAGAAGGGTCGGCTCGAGGTTCGCTTTACGGATGAGGCGGATGTCGAGCGCTGGGAGCTTGGCGACCGCAGCAGCGAATCAGACCGGCTCTTGCCGGCCTCGACCGAGAGCTAACGGAGCCGGTCCGGAGGGCCAGGGCGAGCAATCATCGTACGAAGGTGCCTAACAGGGTTCCGGTGGCGCCGTGAGAGCGCACGCTAAGGGGTTACGATGCAACGGCTTTTCTCGACGTTTGTTCTGTTCGTGATCGTTGCCGCTATGGGCAGCGAGGCCGCCTCTGCGAAATCTTGCCGGGATGCCAAGGGAAAATTTGTGAAGTGCCCATCGGCAATGGCGACGCCGGCCGCGACCAAATGTCGCGATGCCAAAGGCAAGTTCATGAAGTGTAAGTCAAAGTAGACGCCCTGCTGCCCAGTTAAAGCGGCGCAAGCGGAGGAAGACCAGGGCGCACCAGAGCAGCCAGCCTCCGATCCAAGCGAACGGCACGGCGAAAAGGCCAAAGCTCAAAACGCTGATTCCGTACCATGCGAGTGGTATGACGGCCGCGCTCGCTACGACTCCGACGAGCATCGAGAAGCGCGTGTCGCCGGCGGCGCGGATCGGTGCTAAACCGAGAAAAGCATAACCTTTGAGCGGTAGCGTCAACATATGCGTCGCGAGCGGAAGAGCGGCAAGCGAGGCCAACTCCGCGTTCCATGTGACGATCGCCGAAAGCGGCCAAGCCGCGCAGGCAACGATGACACCCGCGAGCGTCGAAAGAATAACGCCATAGCGGGTCGCGCTGCGTTGGAAGTCTTGGGCTCCTCGCATGTCGCGCGCCCCAAAGCGTTGTCCGATGACCGTCTGCGCTGCACTCTCCAAGCCGAGCGGAATGGCGAACGTCAAATCCGAGACGATCGCGAGCGCGCGGTATGCGGCGACGATGCGTGGCCCAAGCGGGGCCAAGAAGGCGATGAGAACAACCTCCGGCACGAGAACCAGGAACAGATAGATCATTTCCGGCAAACTGATGCCGAACGTCCGGCGCGCAAGTTTCCAGCTCAACTCGAAACGAGCGAATACCTTTAACTGCGGGCGCCGGACGAGCGCGACGATAGCATACCCCGCCGCAACGATCTCCGCGATCAGCGATGAGACACCCGCGCCCGCAAGCCCGAACGGCCGATGCGTCCCGAGCCCGAGCGCGAGAACGAGCAATAACGGAATGTGTATGACGTTGACGAGGACGAGGAGCGCAGCCATGAACCTCGTGTTTCCGGCTGCACCGAGGACCGCGACCGCAAGTCCGCTCGCAGCCATCGGGACGAGCGACAAACAGCGCAGACCGAAATACACTCCCGCGGCAGGAGCAGTGGGCAGCGGGCCCACGAGCGCGAGCACGAGTGCGTACCCGTAGGCGTGTCCCGCGACGGCACACGCAAGCGCGATAAGCAACGGTGCGACGGCCGCCGCTCGAACGATCTCACCAAAACGAGCGTAATTTTCCGCGCCGATCGCCTGAGCGGCAAGGACCGCCGCGCCTGAGTTTACGCCGTACAGCGTGATCGCCAGGGCTGCAAACGCGGTCGTCGCAGCGGTCGCTGCGGCCAAAGAATCTGTGCCGAGCGAGCCGATGACGATGGTATCGGCAACGCCGAGAAGTTGGTCTCCGACCATCGCACCGAAATACGGCACCGCGAGTCGTCGAAAAGCCGACGCGACGCTCGTGTGTTCGACGATCACTCGCCTACCGCGCTCCGGGGCAAGCTTCGTTCGTGGATAGACAACTGAGTGGAACGCGCATTTCAACGGGTGATTTGGAAACGGTACCTGCCGAATCCGTCTTCTTACGGGTATCCCGTCCAGCGTCTATAGCGGACCGGCCGGTACGGCCTAGTGCTTGCTTTCATAAATAACCGTAACGTCGCTCGGCGCTTTTCCCGTCCCGCGGCGCCGCTCGTCGCTCAAAGGACGCTATCCTTCTTCGCTCCTCCCTGCTTGCGAGATCGAAAATCGCTCTCGCTTTATTTATGGCTATTTACGATAGCAAGCACTAGCCCGCGCGTGCGTCGACGTGCTCGAGGGCACGCTGGCTACGGTAGGCGTGATCGAAAAATAACGGCGACGTGATTAAGAAGTCGGCCGACGTGCGGTTGCAGGCGATGGGAACGTTGTAAAGCACCGCGAGGCGTAGCAGCGCTTTCACGTCGACATCGTGCGGTTGGGTCGTCAACGGATCCCAAAAGAATATGATCGCGTCGATGCGTTGTTCGGCAATCATCGCGCCGACTTGAGAATCTCCCCCGCGCGGCCCGGAGAGCAACATCTTGATCGGTTGCTCGAGCACCTCCGAAACGCGCCTTCCCGTCGTCGCGGTTGCGAATAGAGAGCAGCGCTCCAGAATAACGCGGTTGTGCTGTGCCCACTCCGCCATCGCATCTTTACAGGCATTGTGCGCGATCAGGACGACGCGTGTGCGCGCCTTGATCGGGGTGGGGGCTCGGAACAGTTCTTCGTCCATGATGACATTATAACACGATCTCTTGACGCGGCGTGTCCGACATTCGCTACATCTCGCGTATCTTTACGCCGTTTGCTTAAATAACTAAATCAAATCACTCATACCGAAAGATAACTTTCTTGCACCTCGCAATCTACGCACGGAAGTTCTATTTATATGACATGACAAAGAACGTTACATATTACCGCACATCCAGCAGTTCATCAGCATTCGAGTAGAGTGTGACGGTTGCGCGATGCGCTGCACGAGATGGATTGATCTTCGCTTAAGAAGAGCTCCATAAACGACGTATTGCAAGCCGTCTCATTGTGTCCAATATCACCTTCAGCAGCAATAGAGCGCCGGGCCGCAATATTCGAGTGCTGCTGTATATCGGCGCCAACGGGTTGCGCGCTATTGCGTTACACGTTAAGGCGGCCGTAGCGGAGCTGCGCGACCGGGCCGGGCGCTCGCGAAGCCCTACGAGTCCGCGCTCTGCTCCGTCTCAAGCTCGCCGCTTTGGGAACGAGAACCGCATGTATCGCACGACTTGCGCGCTCACTTGCATTCTTGGCTGCACGCTCGTGAGGGCGGTCCCGGCGCCTGCGGCCACCCCGGCAATTAACGACCGTAAGGCTCCAAACAGCAACGACGTTAAGATGACGGTTTCGGAACCGGTAACCAAGAGCCCATGAATGCAACGATTCGCCAGAACGGCGACGATGCAACGGTCGAGATCGTTGAAAGCGGCGGCACTGCGGCAAAGGCGGTCGAGATCGTGCACGGGACGCCAAGCCCGGTTCCGCACAGTTTCGTTTGCCACCACTTTCGAGCAGCCAATACGTAGTGACGGCAAAGAATGCGAATGTCACGCAGCTACAAGACGGGCCGCACGCACTTATCGTGTGGGGGAGTAACGGCAAGAAACGGACGCTTTATGCCTGCGGCGATCTCATCAAGCCGAACGCGCTCATTCACTGACATCGAGCTCCACCACGCCGAGCGCATAACTGGCCGCGAGAAGGGCGAGCACGATGCTTAGCGCCTTGCGAAACGGAGAGCCGATGGCGGCGATCGCGTTTTATCTCGGCGTCGCGTCGCTAACTGCCGGCACGATGCTCGCGGCACGTCACGCGATCGAACGCCGGAGTGGCCTCGATCGACGCGCCGTCCGGCTAATCGTCGCCGGCATCGTTGCAATCACGATCTCGGTCGCGGTCTTTGCAGCCGGGCCGCGCGGAATGCTGCCATTCTAGTGCTAGTGGTCTGTCTCCGATATGGGTTTACACAAAGTGGCGACGATGTTTCGTGCCTGCGAGGCGCCGCGAAGCGCGGAATGACCGCGTCATTTGAGCTTCGCGGTAACGAAGCAGGCGCGGAATAGCGGCGCCGCGACTGTAAAGACATATCGGAGACAGACCACTAGCTACATTACGCACCCCGTGCACGGCAAGGTTAGGCTACTGCGGCAACGATCTCAACTTCGAACCTTCGTGAGCGGAACCAGGCTTGTCATCCTGTAAATTACTTTGGGCATTCTGCGCGTGAGCTTCGTCAGGCCGTGCGGTGCGTTACGGCAGCATCGATGCGCCTGGGGATCGCCTAATAATGGCACGGAGGCCGCGTCGCTCCTTGACGGCCGTCTTGATTTATCATCGACCACAATGAGCGCAACGCACTTGCAGGTTCTCGGTTTCAAGCACTGTCGAACCATTACAACCCCTACGTTGCCCGGCACGGTAACAGACTAGATGTAGGACCCGTTTGTGAAGACTCTCATAGACTGCCAGATGTCATTTAACGCCCAACTCGTGCGACGCGTGCTCGTTCTTGCCGCGTATGCTGCAGCCGCTTTTCCGAATTCCGTGCGCGCTCAAACGGCCCTATCGCCGAGCGAGTCCGTCGCCCTATATGACGCAGCGTACGATCGCTGGCACGCATTGCCACGTGCACCGTTTGCTACGTATGATGCCGTCACGAGAATAACGCGCAGAGGGCGCGAGCAGACCCGGCGTTCAACCGTAGCCTTACGCGCTCGTGACCACGTCTGTCGCATCGTAGGCGTCCCACTCGACGCTCGCGATCGGGCCGACCCGCCGCGAGTGACGAATCGCTGTCTTTTTCCGGACTCCGCGTTGACGTTCTTGCCGCAAGCGCAAGCGGGCGCCGGACCCCTGCCGATCGACATCGCCACGCCGTCGCCCGAAACCAGTGAGGCACCGCGCACGATCGCGCACGTCACGGCGCGTGCACGAACGTACGATGTTACCTACGCCGGCAACGAGACGGTCGACGGGATAAGGACGGTGCACTTGGCGCTGCGACCCTATCGCGATCCCGGCAAGCATCTCGTTCGGGATGTATGGATTGATCGTTCGACGAATGGCGTCGTCCGATTGCACGGCGTCGCATCCCTCGCTGCAAGCCTCGCCTCGGTCGATTTCTTCGCAGATTATGACGAAGGCGCGACGACCCAGGTGCTACGGCACCTCTCGGGATTTGCAAAAGCACAACTCTTATTCGTCAAGGCCGGCGCCGACTTCACATTCGATCTCACAAATGCCGCCTACCCCGCGACTTTACCCGACGCGCTGTTCGATAGGCGAACGCGCTCGGATCCTTCATAACCTCTACGTGTCGTTGTCGAGCCGCGGGTCAGCGGCGTCTAAAGATCTCGTCTCTGAAAGCTCGCCACTGCTGCAGCCAGCACGGCTACGACCCAAGCACCGCTCCAGAGTAAGAAGGCCGGCGGCGGTGGTCCGGATACGGTGAACGGTCCGAACTCGAGCGCGCCTCGACTCGTCGCGCTTGCCATTTGAAACGCAGCTGGTTCGAGCGCCGCGAGCGCGCCGCGCCATAGGCCGTCACTCGGCATGAGAAGTGAAACGGCGGTGGCGGCTTCTAAAACCGATGCATTGCCGAGCGACGATGAGACCGTGACGGCGATGCCTGCGATCCACGAGAGCCCAAAGAGAGCGATCGCAACGATGCCACCTGCGATCGGCGGAAACCTGGTGCTTAACAAGAGCGCCAACGTCAGCAATGTAAGGCCTTCCGCCCCGAGATAGGCCAGTGCCTCAAAAGGATGCGGCGAAACGTAACGCGTGATGAGCCGAATCAGCGTGAGTTCCGCTCCACCAACGGCGAATACGAAAACGATGACGAGCAGCGCGAGGCCAAGCCACTTCCCAAGCACGACTTCGGCGCGCCGGATCGGCCGTGGCAAGATCGCGAGCAGCAGACCGGACTCGACGTCGCTTGCGAGGGCCGGCGCCGCGAGAAAGGCCGAGCCTATGGCAAGGGCAACGCTAAACATGTACGCGAGCATCACAACGAGTACGGCGACGGTAGCGGCGACGAGTGCGGGAGCCCGGTCGTGACCGACGGCAGAAGCGTGCAACTTCCAGAAGCCCCATCCGGTCAACGCGATGATCGCGACGGCCATGAATACTGCGGCGACAACGACACGGCGTCGCGACGCTTCACGAAGGGTCAGTAATGCGATTGCGAACAGCGGAATGCTCCGGCGTAAGGAGTTCGAGAAAGCGTTGCTCGAGGGTGGCGCGCTGCGGCTCGACGGCGTAAATCGCAACCCCCTCAGCAACGAGGTTTCGCACAAGCTGTGGAATGTCTTGAAGCGCCGGTACGCGGTACCACGACGGGTCGCTAGCGTTTTGCGCGCCGTGCTCGCGAAGCGCGCCCGCGCGTGCCAGCACGTCACGTGCTGCTGAGTCGACGCAGGCCAGCTGCAAGCGCACCAACTCGTCTTCCCCGAGCAGCTCGGCCACCGAACCGCTTGCGATGATTTGGCCGCGCTCGACGATCGCTATGCGATCGCAGATCCGCTCGACCTCCGTGAGCAGGTGCGAGTTAAGGAAGACCGTTGTTCCGTTCTCACGAAGTTGTTCGATGAGGAGACGTACGTCGTGCCGGCCAAGCGGGTCGAGCGCCGACGTCGGTTCATCAAGGAAGACCAGCGCCGGCGAGCCGAGCAACGCAACGGCGAGCCCCAGACGCTGCTGCATTCCCTTCGAATACGTGCCGACGCGATCGCGCGCACGCGATGCCAAGTCGACGATGGCGAGAACGCGCTCGATCTCGCTGCGTCGCGTTGCTCGCGGTATGGCAATCAGGCGGGCATGAAAGGCGAGAACTTCATATGCGTCTAGCCAATCCTGGTAGCGGAAAAGCTCCGGAAGGTAACCGATGCGACGGCGCGTCTCACGGTCGCCGAGCGGTGCGCCAAGCACCTCGCCGAAACCGCCGGTGGCCCGGGCGAGCCCGAGCAACAATTTCACAGCCGTCGTCTTACCGGCGCCGTTCGGTCCGAGAAAGCCGAAGACTTCGGCGCGCCTTACCGTTAGCGATAGGTCGCTCAGAGCAACCGAATCTCGGTAGCGTTTCGCAAGTTCGACCGTCTCGATCACGAGCTCGGCCGCCGGCCCCCGCTCGTTCAGTGCAGCGAGTTTGCGACGCTGAGGATCGTTTGCATGGGGTACTGGCCGGCAACAGCGTAGACATAACCGCGGTTCTGCCAAATCACGCCCGCGCCGACTCCGGTATCGTCGCCAATGCCGAGCCCACGCGCGTTCTGCACGGAGACGGGAGCCGCATGCATCCGATCGATCGGAAACGGAATCGGCAAGCTCGAAGCCGGATCTGCGATCGCCCTCAACTCGCTAACCAGTTGCGGCGGCATACTCGGCTGCGACGTGAGGTAATTAACGATTGCGGTCGCCGAAACGCCGTTTGAGGCAACGACCGGGAGGGGCATTTGCACGACCATTAAGGTTGGAAAGGTCTGCCAAGCGTGAATGCGGCCGCGATGTTGCGCTTCAAGAGAGCGTTGCTGCGGCTCACCGTAGACCGCAACTACTGCCGGGCCGACGGTTGCCTCGAGCGTACTACCGTCGATCCCCGGCGGCATCGCCGGAAGTCGCTCGCCGGCGGCTGTAGCCGCAGCGGCGGCTTTGGCTGCACTAAAGGTAAAGGCGCTCGTCTGACGCGAGATGACCTCGTAACGCGCCGTACCGGCAGTAGATGGTACGGCCGAAGGGGCAAGCACAGGAATGCGCGCCAGCAAAGCGGCGTGCGGAGCATCCCCCACATTTGCGCGTCGCTCTGCGACGAGCGGGCGCATCGTGCCGTAGCGGCGGAGATCCGGTAACGTTCGCAGGCGTTCCTCGTCCGCCCGCGAGATCGGAAGCGCAACGAATTGGCGAGGTTCGAAGATCGCAAGGAAGTTTTGCGCGAGCGTTCGCAACGGCGTAGCGACGATCGCTAATGCGATCGCGGCGGCAGCACACGCGCTCCACATTGCAACGGGCACTCGGGAGTGCGATGGTGGAGCGGTAGCAGACACCGAAGATGAGCGAACGATGGTACGCGACGAGCCAAGGGCCGCTGCGGTCGCGCTCGCATGCGCCGAGAGCGTCTTCGAACGAAGCCGGCAGTGCGAGCAGTCGTCGAGATGGCGACGTTGCGACTCGAGCAGCGCTTGCGGCTCGTCCAGTTCACGTCGCAAAATCCCCAAGCCAAGATGGTTCATTGTCTAATTCCTTTACGAGTGCTGCCTCTGCGCGCGCGAGCCGCGTCCCTACCGATGTGATCTTCGTGCACAGCGCCGCTGCAATTTCCCCATACGTCAATCCACCGTAGCGAAGCGCCAGGATCGCCGCATGCTTTTCGCCGATCCGCCGTAGGGCGGACCGGACCACGGCAACGCGCTCGTTACGCTCCAATAGCTCGACCGGATCGACCGCGCGCACTGCGGCATCCCTGTCCGAGCGTTCCAGACTGTACTGGCGCGCGTCACGAGCACGCCGGCGGCGTTCGCTGCGCAAGACGTCATACGCCCCATGCGCGGCGGCGGCCCGTAACCACGACGCGGCGTACGGCTCATCGGCTGAGTGACTACGGATGAATCGGGCGAACGCCTCCTGGGCAACGTCCTCGGCAGCATCGCGATCCCGTAGAATGCGCCGCGCGATCGCGACCAGCCGCGGCCTTTCCCGGTCGAAAACGCCTTCCGCGGGTAGCACAGCATCGTACGGTCCGATTGTTCGGCTCGGCCGGTGCATCGCAATCGCATCATTCATAGCCACTCACTATAGAAGCGCCGCCGAGGCTCACAATGTGACATTGCGGTGCGCGGCCGGTGATTTCTACGAGTTCAGAGACGAAGCCGTGGAAACCCGCGACGCGCGTGCAGCGCCTTTTCTTGTCCGCCGGTCGCGTTCTTGAGGCGCCTGAAGTCGCGGCTAAACGGAGGCTACCGCGATCGACGGCTTCACGCTCTCCGGCTCTGGGGGGCCCAAGGTACATGCCATATGGCTCGCTATCAATCATGCCGCCCTCTTTGATCTGCGAAGAACGATTGTAAGAGCCTCGCACGGGTTTCTTAGATTAGCGGCGGACTGTTCCAACACTACGCAACTTTTTTTCGATCGTTCTTCACAGCGATTCTTAAGGAGAGCCTTTTATATTTGCAGAGCGCCGACCATCGCGCTGCAAGTACCTTCGCTTAAACGCACGGCTCGAATAAATTAACGGCTGCCGTGCCGCTCGGCACGATGCTAGGATCAAAGGTGACGAAAATGCTTTCCGCCTGCTACGCAGCCGAAATCTCGCACATCTTTTGCCTGACGTACGAGCACCTGCTTTACATTTCTAGGGAGTTCCCCGATTGAATCAAGCCGCCGTTGCCATTGTTCACGAGGAGCGTTTAACGCTCATTACCGTCCCTGAGATACTAGTGTGCCGATCGGTAAATGGCGTGACACAAAGCGACAGCGATTTTCCGTCGTCGCAAGGAGCGAAGAGCGCAGAATTGCGCAGCAATTTAAGCGATGAGCGACGCAGCGACGGCGGAAAAGCGCGGAGCAACTGTCGCGACATTTACCGGTCGGCACACTAGGTAAGTCGAATTCGAGCATCGTCGAGCGAGCGATAAAAAAGGCGAGTTCGTTGTCGTTCCCAATCGTACTCGACTTACGCCCTTGTAGCGCCTGCGACTCGGATGCGCTCGCTATGGTCGCCAAGCGCAGATATCTTCTGAAGGACCGGCTGCAGCTCGTCATGCGCGAGACCGGTACCGTGCGTCGCGTCTTCGAAATAGCGGGGCTCAGCAAAAAAGCGGACATTCATCTGACCGTCGATTCTGCGCGTAGCCGCTTCGCGGCCCGGGTGCGGATCGGACCCAAAAGCGCCGACCAAAGAGAATTTAGCGGCGGCGATCGCGCAATCGTATGAACGTGACCCGACGCGATCGCAGGTCTGTCTGAATGCATTGTATCTCCCGAACATCGAAGCGAAGAACACTAAAGCGTACTCGCCGCAAGCCCTCGCTTACAACGCGAAAATCATCGGTCAGGCCGAGGACCACCCGTGATCGTACAAGTTGAGACTCCTTATGGATGCCTAGCAACAATAACTCATACGATCATTGCTGCTTCACCGGTAAATTTAGCTGGAATATCGAGCAGGACAGCTACGGAGCGGCATTAAGCATGATGCGATCGCCCGGTAGAGCGACATGGCAAGTCATCGACATGACGCGACATCAAGCTCAACCGAAACCGTGGAACCTCAGTTTATATCCATGGCTGGAGCCCGTCTTCGCTCCTGTTCCCCTTGATCTTAACGGAGATGGATGTCATTCGGTTAAATTGCGCACAGCTTATTGCCAGCGTATTCGCGTCGGTATTCAACGAGATGACATTGATACGAAAAGCGCCTGGATCGTCACGTTGGATCGAGCTTAAATCGAAGATGGACACCGAGCTCCGAAAATATCTCAGCCCTGGTCAGATAGGATCGCTCGTTTGAGCTGCTTGGTGAAGGCGTTACTGGAGCGGCGCTGTTCCTTGTTCCGGAGTGATCCATGAGCTATCGGTTCTCGCGACGCTCGTTTCTTGCGTATCTTGCAAGAGCGTATGGAACGATATGCTTCAGCGGTCGAAAATACGCTTATTAGCGGCACAGTGATAGTGGCCATGGGATCGGGTAAGACGTCCGCTCTAATTCCTGTCGCTCTTCGTGCCGAAGCGCCGCGTAATGATCGAGAATGCATGGTGGCCTCTTATTACGGTGACGGCAGTCGTTAAAGTGGCCTACGACCTCGGACCCGGTCTTGGCCGACCCTCAGCCAAGGCTCGCGTATCTTTACGGTAAGCATAGGCACCCGAGTGAGGGCGGATTTTTTATAGTCAAAGTCCTAGAATATGCTCCCAATTTCGGCAATTCCGCTACCAGCGACAATTTCGCGTGCAGAGCCTGATACTAGCACTCTGCGTATTTAATTACCAAAACGGCCCGGATAGGGCTCCCATCCTCCTGAATAGCGCTCCCACCCTTTTCCGCGGAGCCGCTGGCGGCGCGCGGCGATCGTAAGGTCTTGTCTCCCCGTTTTAGGGCCAGACTCACGAGACGGGCAGATCCCCTTGGCTTCAGACACGGCGGCTTGTCCCGAACTGGTTCTCTTTTGGGATCGGGTTTCTCGAACCCACCGTTTGACTTTTCATTAAACGGCTGGTACCGGCGTGACTAGTAGTCCCAAAGCCACGGTCGACGACGGCAAGCGTGTTCCGCGATTGCACATGTATCGCGCGCGCTGTCGTCACGCCGCCGGAGCGCGGCCACCAACTCCAGCGACCGCTTTGTACGATCCCGACGCGGGCGGACTGCTGAGAAGCCGCATCAGAACGCCGATGAAGTCCGCGAATAGCGCCGTCTTCACGAACGCATCGTTTGCCTCGGCGGACTGCCACTGCTCGCAAACAATCAGATTTTCCGGAGCGTTGTCTTCGCTGCCCATGCTATAGCCGAGAAGCCCATTTGTGGCCGGCCCTGTTTCCATGAATTCTGACAAGGCCGCGATCACAGCGTCAGCTTTGCCAGGCATAGCGGTCAATTTCACGATGATCAATTGCATTCAAGAATCCTCAAAACGTATCGACGGCTCTTGCCCGTTAGAGACCTTCCAAATAGCATCACTATAGGGCGGTGCCCGGTATAACGCCGGTTGCGTACCACGCGTTCACCGTCAAACCTGGACCGCGTGCCGGTGTGCCACATGTATTGAAAACGCCGTTCGTGTAAAAAGAGGAAAATTGAGCGTTGGGAAAGTTATATCGCGCCGTCCCGTAGCTGCTCGCTGCGCCCCAGTCCCATGCACCCATCTCCAAGCCGATGCCCCGGGTCTGCAGATAGTTGAGAAACTTTACCAGCGTTGTCGCGTTGTCCGCTGCACAGTAGTAGCCTTGGCCCCATTCCGTAATGATCACTGGATTGGTCGCCGCAAAGTTTCCAAAGCTAGTGTTCCAGAAGCCCGGCTGCTCATCACTTTCCTGAAACGCGTAAGGGTGGGCCGCATACGCTAATTGATTGAGAGGGTCTGTCAGCGAAGGTGCTCCCGTCAGCGTCTCGGCATGGGCCAGGCCATCGGCAATAACGACGTTGGTCGCGCCCTCCGATCGCACACTCGCAATCGTTGCGTTCATGGCTGCGGCCCAGTTCGCCCAGTCGGTTGTCGTAGGAATCTGGCTCGGTCCGGGGCCGGGCTCATTGAACAATTCCAGCAAGATGCCTTTGTCTGTCTTGAACTGAGGAGCGAACTGGAACAACTGGCTCCAAACGCGATCGGTAGCCGCGCTTGGCAGGTAAAGCGGATGCAGCTCGCCCGTCACCGCCTCATCCTGGATGCCCATGATCACCGTCAGGCCAGCATTCCGCGCTGCTTGCACGGCACCGACGAATTGCTGCGTCAGCGCCGCGGAATAATCAGCATAATCAGGGTTCTGTGGATCTGCATCGCCGGCGGTTTGCGCCAGCATGAGCCGAACAGAGTCGGCCTTGGCATTCATCATATCGGTGTATTCTTGCGGGGTGTAATCCTGCGTTGCGTTGACTTCGTATGTCAGCGCCTTCACAGCAGGCGGGGCCTCGAATGCCACTTGGAAATATCCATGCGGAACCCAAGCGGCGCCATCCCGCTGCAAATGATTACTCACGATCGAAACGAGTCCAATTCTGGTACTGGGTGGGCTCACGGCTGCGGTCCCATTGCCGCCACAGGCGCAGACCTGAATCGCGAGAGCTGTCGTTGCAACAGCCAGACACGCGCGCCGACATATCTTCTTGCCGTGCATTATTGGGTCGCCACGGTAACTTTCATAAAGACTCGCTGGTTCCGCGCGCAAATCCGCGACTGAACTATCCGATTAGTGCTTGGATGCAATGCGGGACTGCGGTCAACGCAAGGTCTCGAGCCGTCGCGAATCATTTTCGGCCATGCAGAGCTCATTCGCGAACGGGCCACGCTTGCTAATCGATCGGAATTGACGTTTGAAATGTTCGTAAGCGTGTCTTCGCCGCCGCCGATCGTCACGCAGCGCCGGCGGGGGCAGGCGGCACAACGATCTCGGCGACTCCCGTCGCTACGTCGTACACGAGCCCAGAAAGGAGCCACGGAGTGGGCAAGGCATGCGTCGCCCTGAGTGCATCGACATCCACCGCAAGTGACGCCCGCGGATCCATGACAGCCTTTGCCGCAACCGTATCTTCAGTCACTTGGAAGTAATGAGCGAGCATTGCCGGATCACCCGGGAGACGTGTGATTCCGCAATCGGTGTGATGTAGCACGATGACATTGAATTCGCCGCCGCCGCCGGGGACTGCGACCGCGACCTCGCCGATCCGGCCGAGCATTCCCAGCTCATCGAGCAGTCCCGGAGTCACGCGGCCGCCGATGTTGCGTATGACCACGACCTCCCCCGGCGCGATGCCGAGCATGTCCGCAGGATCGACGCGCATGTCAGCGCAGCCGATGATCACCGCTTTCACGTTCGGCAGTGCACGCGGTAGCGAGGGCATTAGCGATTCGGCGGTTTGTTGTGCTGCGAAGTTCTTGTTACGCTCCATCAGGATTTCAACAAACGACATTGTACTAGTCCTTTCAGTGCCTTTACGTTAGGTAACGCACGCGGGAGTGCAAGCAAAAGTAAGCCGCAGCAGATTGCTGAGCAGCGACATCTTTGTTTCGTTGCATCAGGTTGTCGAGAGAGTGGTCATATCGCCCCTCCGGGAGAGAGATGTTGCGTTAGAGAGAATTTACGCCGAACGTCGATGGCCCCAGGGAATGTCAGAGCTCGAGCGCGTGTGCGGCGGCAGTCGAAGCGATCTGAGCGTCCTGATCCGGCGTGCCCCCGGCAACGCCCAGGCCGCCAGCAACCGCGCTTTCGAAAGTGAGCGGGTATCCACCGATGATGTTGGTGAGCTTCATGTCCGTCGCGAGCGCCAAGGGCAGCGCGAGATCGTCTTTCATCCATCCGGTCGGACGACGCGTCGACGCTGCCGTGTTGGCCTTTCGTCTGCTGCTATCGACGCTATGCGGTGTTGCGCCGTCGGCCTTCGCAAACGCGACGAGGTTCATCCACGGATCGACGACCGTCACCGAGATGGGAACGCCAAGCTTTTCGCCTTCCGCGATCGCCCGTTCGATGATCGTGAGCGCGGCCTTAAGCGTTATGACGGTGTATTGACGGGTCGTAGGCATTGCGAAACTCCTCAGACTGGGCGGCTACCGCCATACGCATCACTCTAAGTCCCCAACGGTCTGGCGTACATGTCGGCTAGAGGACGTTTTCCGCCACATGGCGCGGCAAACTGGATGCAGCGCGTCGATTTGTCCGTGCTAAAGTCAGCGCTCGAACGCGTACGTCGTCACGAAGCGCTCCCGATACTGTGCCGGCGGTGTAGCGAACGCGCGACGGAAGGCCCGCCGAAACACTTCCACTCGTTCGAATCCGCAGCGCGATGCAATGTCGTCGATGGTCGTGTCGGTCGTCTCGAGAAGCCGGCGCGCTTCGTCGAGCCGAAGCCGCTCGACGAAGCGCGCCGGCGACGTGCCCACTTCGCGTGAAAAACGTCGCGCAAAACTTCGTTCGCTCATCGCGACGTGCTCGGCCATGGCCGGGACCGATAAGTCATCACCCAGATGACCGAGAATCCAAGCCGGCAAATCGCGGAATGCGGACCGGTCGGAACGCAGCGGCGTGAGAGCAGCGCTGAACTGCGTTTGCCCCCCGGGACGGCGTAGGAACAGCACGAGGTCACGCGCAACGGCGAGGGCGACTTCGCTACCGACGTCATCCTCAACTAATGCCAACGCCAGATCCATCCCAGCCGTAATGCCCGCCGAGGTGTAGCGCCCGTCGTCGCACACCCAGATCGGCGCAGGGTCGGTAAGAACGAGCGGAAAACGGCGCGCGAACTCCGGTGCGAACTTCCAATGCGTTGTCGCGCGGCGCCCATCGAGCAGGCCGGCTTCCGCCAGCGCGAAGGCACCGGTACAAACGCCGCCCAGCCGCCGGACCTTCGGCGCCATCCGCTGCAGCCACACCACGGTATCGCGCGAGAGGCCTCCACGAGCCCCCGATCCGCCCGCGACAAGCAGCGTGTCGGGTGGTTTCATCCGCGATGACAGATCACGGGCGGCGACGAGCGCGATGCCGCTCTCCGTCTCGATGAGCGGAGACGTACCGGCGGTCACCAGCTCGACGTGGTATGGTCGATCGTTGTCGCCGAAATGCTGATTAGCAGCACTAAAAACGGAAGCTGGGCCGATCACATCGAGTTCTTGCGCGCGGGGTATCGCGAGGATAACGATCCTTCGCTTCACCCGCCCACTTTGACCCGCCCGGTCTTTGGCCGAAATCATCCTACCTGCGCCCTTCTCCGCCATCACGAGTCAGCGTACCATGTTCTCGGATAGCGCATCAACTGCTGGTGCGCGAACGAGGCGAAGATTGTACGGTAAGACGCTCGAGATCGGCTCACTCCTGTTTGCCGACGTCGATCAGATCGATCTCACGGGTCCGTTCGAAGTGCTCTCACGAATCCCGAACGCATCGCATCGCCTGTACGGTCAAACGACCGACATCGTACGCGACGTGAAGGGGCTCGCGCTCAAAGCTGACGCCATCTTGTCGGAGGCGCCCGCCCTCGACATCCTCCACATTCCGGGAGGCTTCGGTCAAGAGGCGATCGGCGAGGACGAGGCGGTGCTCGAATGGATTCGCTTCCAGGCAAAGCATGCGCGGATCGTGTTCTCGGTGTGCACCGGCGCGCTCATTCTGGGTGCCGCCCGATTGCTCGTCGGCCGTCGCGCGACGACTCATTGGGCGGCTTTTCATATCCTGCCTCAGTACGGCGCCGAAGCGATAGACGAGCGCGTTGTCGTCGATGGCATGCTCGTCACGGCAGCGGGCGTTACTGCCGGCATTGACGGTGCGCTGCGCGTGGCGGCGATTGTCGCCGGCGACGACGTCGCGCAGCAAATTCAATTGGAAATCGCCTACGCGCCGGAGCCGCCTTTCAACGCCGGCACGCCGCGCAGCGCGCCGCCTCATATTTTAAGAGCTGCAACACAAACGTTCGCAGCCGTTACGAAGCGACGCGAAGCCGCAGCGGCTCGCTTTGCGCGCAGTCTGCTGGCTTTAAGCACTAGTCTGAAGACGAAGCACTAGCCGTGGTCGCCTATGTTCACCACCAACCCAACGGGAGAAAATGTATGAAAACGGTTCTGTTGACTGGAGCAGGCACCGGCTTCGGCAATGAGGCTGCGATGAGGCTGGCCAAGAAGGGCTTTGATGTCATCGCTGCTGTCGAAATTTACCCGCAGGTCGAAGTGTTGGAGAATCAGGCGAAAGAAAGAGGCGTCAAACTCAAAATCGAAAAGCTCGACGTCACCGACGAGGGCGATCGCAAAAAGGCGCTCGACTGGAACGTGGAAATTCTCGTCAACAATGCCGGCATGCTAGAGGGCGGCTCGATCGTCGACATCCCTGGTTCAAACATGCGGCACGAGTTCGAGGTAAACGTAATCGGTCCACTGTTGCTGACTCAAGGCATCGCCAAGCAGATGATCAAGCGTGGCGAAGGCAGAATCGTCTGGGTTTCCTCCCGCGAAGGCATCAACGTCAATCCATTCACCGGGATCTATTCGGCTTCGAAGCACGCCATCGAGGCAATCGCGCAGACGATGAAAGTCGAACTTCAGGAGTTTAACATCGAGGTGGCGACGGTCAATCCGGGTCCCTTCCTCACCGGATTCAACGATCGCGGTTTCGACACGTGGAAGAGCTGGGTGGATGATCCTTCCGAGCGGCTCTTCGACTACTCGAAGCTCGCCTTCGCGAGGGCGCAGTTCGATCCGGAAGCGGTCTATGCTACGCTTACCGCGGTGACAGCGGGTGAGGTCGACGCGTTCCGCAATCTCGAGCCTAAGTCGATGATCGATGAGGCCAAGAAGAACATTGAGAACGTCTGGTCTTTGAAGACCAGGGACGGTCTCGGCAGTCGCCATAGGCAAGTTCAGGCTTGTTACGACATGGAGCCAGAGCAACGCGTCTCCCCTTCGAAGGCCTAAGATTTCGGGCGCCGCGGTCGACCAGTCGATGATCCTGGTGGCGCAGTCAAAACGCGATAGCGCTCAGCGTCGATCATCCGGAAGTAACATCAGCCTAGCAGGCGAAATAAAGTCGCGCTTTTACACTCTGGTCGATACGTCCAGCCCTCGCCTCCATCCTAATAGGAGTGTGCCTGGAAGCGCAGGCCGAATCCAAAGTGTTGCTATCGCCCCGGATTTCAGGTCACCGCTACGCGTCATGGCGCGCTCGTTCAACATGCAGCGCGTCGTGTTACCCGTACCGACGCATTTCTCGACGCGTGAGTGCGCAACGTGTTTTCTCCTACATCGTTCAGCAAGGACACAGCTTATGAACAGCAACGCCAAGGCCTTGGGCATTCGTGCGGCCGGAGTCGCCGCCTCGCTCGCAGTGAGCCTCGTTCCCTTCGCATCGCAACCCGCCGTTGCACAGTCCATAAAACCGACCATCGTGCTCGTGCACGGCGCATTTGCGGATGCGTCGAGCTGGAATGCCGTGATCGTCAAGTTGGAGCAGGACGGATACACCGTCTGCGCCCCGCCCAACATGCTACGCGGCCTTCGCTCGGACGCCGCGATCATTTCAAGGTATATCGCCAAGATTCCGGGGCCAGTCGTCCTCGTCGGGCATTCGTACGGCGGATCGGTGATCAGCGTTGCATCTGCGAGAGCCAAAAACGTGAAAGCCCTCGTCTACGTCGATGCTTTTCTTCCCGACACGGGCGATTCTGCACTTTCTCTGCTGACTAGCGTTGCAGGGCCGCAGCCACCGAAGGACCTGTACATCCAGATTCCGTTCACAACCGCAACGGGCCACGACACGGATATGTATCTGAACCCGAAATACTACGGAGACGTCTTCGCTTCGGCGGAGCCTTCAAATGTTTCGAAACTCATGGCTACCACGCAGCGCCCAATTACTGCTAGCGCTCTCAACGACAAAGCTCCCGCCGCGGAGGGCTGGAAAACGATCCCCTCCTGGGTCGTGATCGGCGATGCTGATAAGGTTATTCCGCCCAAACTGATGCTGTCGATGGCGACCCGCGCCAAATCGACCATCTCGCATGCGCCGGGCGGTGATCATCCGAGCATGCTGGCACATCCGGAGGTCACTGTTGCAGCAATCACGGCGGCAGCTGTCGCGACGATGAAATAGCCGGACCAACGTGCTGGCCGTTTTCGTCGAGGCGCTTATGAGCGGCCTCTGCTACAACGACCCGAAGGACGACCTTGAAAGAACATACAAATGTAGCCTTGTGGGATCAGCACTTCCTATATAAGCGGCATGGTCATGCTTGCCGTCGCGATGGGCGTCGGCCGCTTTGCACATACTCCACTGTTGCCGGTGATGGAGTATGATGTCGGTGTCAGTATCGCAAATGCCGAAACGTTAGCGTTTTCCAACCTCCTCGGCCGCTTCGCCGGTGCGTTCCTTGCGATGCATCCGATCACGCATTGCCGGCGCCTCGTCATTGTCGAAGATTTCGATCATACGATGAATACGAATGTGCGAGCCGTCTTTCTTGCTATGCAGGCCGAGATTCCGGCATTGCTGCAAAGCGGAGGAGGGGCGATTTGCAACACGGCCAGCGTCGGTGGTTTCGTCGGCGTTCCGAATCTTTCTTCGTACGTGGCCAGCAAGCACGCCGTCGTCGGTTTAACCAAAAGCGTAGCCCTCGAGTATGCAACGAAGGGCATCCGCATTAACGCGATCGCGCCGGGCGGCACAGACACCGACATGATTTCGAGCGGTACGCAAGAGCAAAGGGATACGCTCGCAAGCTACTCTTCGATGAAACGTCTTGCGAACCCGGTGGAGATCGCTCGCGGGATTACTTATCTGCTGGTCGACGCAACGTTTACCACCGGCATAACGCTTCCAGCGGACGGCGACAGTCAGTTCTATAAACATCTTGGCGTCGAATCCGTTTAAAAGGTGTCCGATTCTCGGATTGGCGATTGTTATAATGGATTCATTCCTAAGTAGGATGTTGTGAAGAAAACATATTTCATCACTGGAGCATCAAGTAGTTTTGGCCACGCTATCGCGGAGGTCGTGATGGCGCGCGGCGATCAGGTCATCGTCGCAGCACGCCGAACCGAAGCCCTTGAGACGCTTGCGCAATCGAATCCAGACACTGCACTGGCTGTCCGACTGGACGTCCACGGACCCGCAGCTCGGGAGCAAGCCACCGTTCGCGCTACTTTGGAACGTTTTGGGCGTGTAGACGTACTCGCGAGTATAGCGGGCCGTGGCTCTCTTGGTGCTGCCGAAGAGTTCGCGCCGACGCAGCTGCGCAGCTGCGCAAGCAGATGGAGCTAAAGTTTTTTCGCTGCCGCCGAAATGACCCGCACGACATTGCCCACGATGCGTACCCAGGGAAGCGGCCACATCCTGAATCTCACCAACATCGGCGGCCTAGTCTCGGTCGACGGATTCCTGATTGCGCCTCCAAGTTTGCGCTAGAGCGTTGGAGTCAAGCATTGCGCGACGAGGTAAGGCCTCTTGGGATACGTGTCACCATTGTGGAATCGGGCGCGTTTCGAACGGAGTTCGCCTGCGAAAGAATATGCGGCCGGAGCAACAACTCGAAGCATACCGTGCGGTGGTTGCGCCCATCGAGACGTATCGTTATGGCAACATGGCAACGATGGCAAGCAGCCAGGTGATCCGCAGAAAGCCGCTTTAGCGATGATCGAGATTGTCGAGGGTTCCCCCATTACGGTTGATTCTTGGCCGGGACGCTATTGGTGCTTGGGATAAAAAGCTTTCGGCTAGGCAGACGAAATTAAGTCGTTGGCGCAAGACGGCGACGCACTCAGCGTTAGATGGCGCTGTAGTGCTCAAGGTCGGCGACTAAAAACTAGCCGTGCTTGTCCCGCGCGAGGATCCGGTTTCGGGAAAGTCGGCCGCGTCAAGGACTGGGCGTCGCCTGTCGCGAGGTAGCATTAGACAACGACGAGATTACGCGGGCCACGTCCGCAAAGTTGAAGCGAGGTAGGCGCGGCTTGGTAAGCGTGTCACCGACATAGCCCAGGTTTACGAGCCAATTCGATTCGTAAAGCCGGATTGCAGAATATCGTGACAGCATGCCAGAGCTAAGCGTGCGTCGCGTGGTTAACGTCCAGCACTGGGCGAAGGCTGCTATGCCAGTTGTAAGGGGCTGACCCCCAACTGTTTGTAGTAGCCAAGGCTGTCGTATTGCACCCACTCCTCGGCGAGCGTGCCGTCGTCGTGGAAGCGGAACGTGTTGATTACTTCGAGCTTCACCGGCTTCCCCGTCGGCTGTACGGTTCCCGCAGGAGTGCCTTTCATTTCGCGCGTGAAAACGCCCGAAAAGATCGTCCTCGTCCCAGCGAGGTTTCCTTCGACGACTATCTGAGCACGCGTGAGCACAAAGTCGTCCCATGCGTCGCGGATAGTGCTGAAAAATTCCATAAGCGCTTGGTAATCCAAGGAGCTCGTTTCAAATTTCGTTGAAACATGAAAGCGGCTTAACTACGGGCTAATTATCTCATGCGGCTTTCTTGGAATCAAGGTTGCGGCGTAGCAAATTCCGGATCTCTCGATGACCGTCGATGCGGCGCCAGTTCGCCGATAAGCGAGTAATGAGAGCATAGAGGAGATACGTGGCCGATGCGCCGGTTCGCATGCGCTTCGCGGCATCGGTGCGAAGCCGAACCGAGGCGAAGATTGATTCAATCGGATTGGTCGTGCGTAGACTCTTCCAGTTCGCCTGAGGAAACCGGTAAAACGCCAACTGTCGATCAAGGTCGTCGCGCACGCAAGTCGCAGCCTTTGGATAATCGAGTTGCAGCGAGCGCGCTAACGATTCCATCCGCCGGCGAGCGATCGCCTCAGTCGCCGCGTGCATCGCTTCGCTCAGCTCGGCATGTACGGTTTCACGTTTGGTTTCAGGCACTTTATCGAGAATATTCCGATTCTTGTGGATCCAACAACGTTGTTGCGCCGTGTCGGGAAACGCTTTCGTGGCTGCAGCCCACAGGCCGTTAGCGCCATCGGCCACCAGCAATTGCGGCGGCCGCAGGCCGCGCTCTTTGAGTTTCTCGAGAAGGTCGGCCCAGCTCTGCTCGCTCTCACTCATCGCTTCCTCGAGAGCCAGGAAATGCTTTATTCCATCGGCATCTGCGGCGATGAGGACCAACAACACGCGCCGTTCGTCGTCGGGCCCGGCGCCGAGATGAATGCCGTCCGCCCACACGTACACGAAGTCGTGACCGGCAAGCGAACGCTTACACCACGTCGTGTATTCGTCGATGAATTTCGCGTTGGTGCGAGCGATCGTGGAGGCCGAAAGCGGCGCGGATTCGCCGAGCAGACCGCGTAAGCTGCGCTCGAAGTCGCGATCGGCAAGTCCTTCGATCCAAAGCTGGTGCAGCGTGCGGTCTACGCTGGGGAGGCGGCGGACGTACTTGGGCAGCACGGCTGACTCATGCTTGACTCCGATCACCCGTGGGCGCCGAATTTTGATCGGGCCGGCGCTGGTCGTGATCGTTCGTGGATCATCAAAGCCATTTCGGTAAGCCTTAGCTGAGCCATCCGAGCTCCGCTCGTATCGTCGACGGGCCAGCAACTCATCAACTTCGAAGCAGAGGTAGGCTTGTACAAGTTCGCTGATCTTCGCGCGACAAAGCTGGTCGAGTTCGGCTCCAAAATCGCGCTCAAAGCTCTTGGCAGCGGGGTCGGTGGTGGGGTATGATCTTTTCACGGCGTTTCTCCTTTTGGTGTAGCAATCAAGGAGTTACGCCGCCTTCATTTCTAGGCCCCTGGGCCCGGTCGAGAAATTCCACGGAACTCGGCACGACCTCTAATCCAAGTCGCCGTCGGGCATGTGGATTACATAGTCATGCGCGTAGTAGGCCCTGAGGATCGCCGCGTTGCCGGTTTGAATACCCTCCCTGCCCACCTTCAGCAGGCCTTGGCCAATCGGCGTATCTGAAACCTGCGGCGTATCTAAAACCTGTTTGGACATTGGACATTTCTCCTTGGTTTGTTTTAGTAGGATTGACCTATAAATGGAGCTTTGGAATTTAGATGATTTCCCATCTAGTCTGTGGTCGAGTCCGTCCAAAACGTATTGACAAAATCGAGAGCGCCACGCTCGTCGTACGTTCAGACTATTTATTGAATGCCATTGAGCATTTCATTGCGGAGCTTCGGAAGGGGGCCCGTCAGTCTACGACGAGAACGATTTTTCCACGAGTGTGTCGTGCCTCAATTGCCTCGTGCGCAAGACGGGCGTCGGCGAGCGGAAACGTTTTGTCGATGACGACCCGCAGAGATCCGTCTTCGATCAGCCCACGCAGCGTATCCAGTCGCTTCGCGCTTGGCGTCGATTCAATGTGCGAGATTGCGATATTGCGCTCTTCGGCAACGTCTTCCCCGACGAGTTCGGCGAGCCGGCCGCCTTTGCGCACGGCACGTATCGTCGTCTTGGCGCTCTCGTCCCGGCCGACGCAGTCGAGCGCCGCCGCGACGCCATCGGGAGCGTATTGCTTTACGGCGTTCACGATGTCACCGGCGGTGTATTCAACGACCTCGGTTGCGCCAAGATCGCGTACATAATCGAGATTGGCTTTGCTGGCCGTCGCAATGACGTGCGCGCGAGCGCCTTTGTGGCAATTTGCACCGCCAGGGTTCCAACGCCGCCTGATGCGCCCGCGATGAGAACCGATTCTCCGGCGCTGACACGTAGTTCGTCAACGAGCGCTTGATGCGCGGTAATACCGTCGACTGGGACGGCCGCCGATTCGACGAACGACAAGTTCCGCGGTTTAAGCGCGACAAAATCGCTCTTCACGCATACGTGCTGAGCGTACGCACCCTGCGGCCCGGTGAAATAGGTGTAAACCGCATCGCCATCACGTAGCCGGCCATCGCCGCCAGTGCCGATCGCGTCGATCGTGCCGGCACATTCTGCACCGAGGATCATCGGGAAGGTTGGGTGCTCCACCTCAAATACACCCGTGCGTTTCATCGCGTCCCAGACTCCAACGCCGGCTGCGCGCACGCGAATGCGGACTTCGCCGGTTTGCGGCTCGGGAACCGGCGGATTACGAAGCTGCAATCGGTTACCGTCCCCGTAACCGTCGATCGCAATCGCAACCATCGCTGCCGTCGATACCATTTCCATACGGTCTTCCCTCAGGCGGCTCAGCCGCCAAAATGTCGCTACGCGCGTGCCGCGTCGCGACGATTGTGCAGAGACACTATCGCATTCACCCTACATCGACCAAACGGCACGGTCTGTTAGGATTCGCACAGCGCGGGCGACCAACGACGCTACGCGGCTTCCATTCTCGACGTCGACATGTTCACGATACGCGCGTCATCAGCCGAAATGCGCGATAACGGTCGCGGTGTCATCGCCAAGGCCGCGGTCGGCATGCATATAGCAGTAAACCCGAAGCGTCGACGATCGGCTGATCATCGGCTGTCGTTCAATCCCATAGTGACTAAGTAACCAAGCTTTTTTACAGCGTCGATCGGTTCCGGGACACCAACGGTGCCACAGGCGGCAGAAGTGATACGAAAAGCTGCACAATCATGCGGAGAGTGTATGCTAAACAACGAAAAGACGTTTATTCTAAAGTTAATTTGTTACCGAGATGGGTCGCAACTTTTGTTGCAACGATTAGCAACCGTCGTACGGATATTTTGCCTGCTCCCATCATAACCGAAGCCGCAGACCTTTTTGACGGCCTCGCCCTTTTGAAGCTGGCCGGCTCTCCGCTCGATGGAGACATTAGAACGGATCCCGTCATGGCGCTTCGGCTCCGTACTTTCCGGTGCGAACCAGGAAAGCGGGCCAAGATCAGAACGCGCAACCGGACTTAAGTACGCCGTAAGCGAGGGTCAAGAGTTTCCGCATGACGGCTGCAATAATAGCCGTATTTTATTTGCCACGGCTGCGCAACCGGGCTGCAAATTTGGCAAAGGAGCGGGTTGAAACGTCGCTGTCGGCATCGAAGCGTTTCTTCATTTATCAAAACCGATCGGCATCGGCACCATACGCTTGTATGATCTGTACATGTTGGTTCGGTGCTGAAAAGTCGCGTAGCTACCAGCAACGCAAACGAGGTCATGCTATCCCCCTTGCATCCGCTGCGCGTCCACACGCAAACCGAGCACGGAATATCATGGCGCGACGGTAACCAATATAACCGCCGCAGAATTACACTGCGGCCCGATCAACCTCGACGCGTTCGCCGTCGCTTCCATACTGGGCTTTGAGCATGTCGGCGGCGCGCTGACCGATTACCACGCAAGGCGCCATCGTGTTTCCCACGGTGACCCTCGGCATGACGGATGCGTCCGCAATCCGGAGCCCGTCCACGCCGTACACCCGAAGCTGGCTGTCCACGACCGACATTTCGTCCCGGCCCATCCTGGCAGCACCGGATTGGTGCCAAAACGTACCGATGCCGTTGCGCAGGAACTGCTCCGTCTGCGCCTTCGAAAGATTTCCGGGTAACGCCTCACGCTTCGCAAAGGGTCGCAGAGCCGCTCCGTTGCCGATGTTGCGGCACATAGCGACCACTTCAAGCGCTCGCTCGAGGTCCTGCGGCTCGGACATGAAGTTCGTCTCGATCCGAAGTGGATCGGAGGGGTCTGGTCCGGTCAGCGAGAGCTCGCCACGGCCCTCTGTCGCGAGCCCTGCGAAAAGGGACCAGCCAGCTGAGGGCGCAACGAAATTCGCTAAATTTTCCGGGGTCATGTAGACGATCGGGATCGCAAAGGTAAGCGCATTGGGCACCGACATGGCGGCATCGGTCTTCCAAAAGCCGACCGCTTGACCTCTGGGCGCGGCGGGCACGTCAACACTGGCCGCCTCCCATACGCAGCCGATCGAAACATGGTCGTGCAGGTGACGTCCGACCCCGGGCAGATGCTGGGTGACCGGGATGCCGAACTGCCTGAGCTTGGCTTCATCGCCGATGCCGGATTGCATCAGTGCCTTCGGCGTTTGCAGCGCCCCGAGGGAGAGAACGATCTCAAGGGCCGCGCCGACCCGTACACGTTGGCCGTCGCGCGTAAACTCCACGCCTGCGGCTCGTCGGCCTTCGAAATGAACGCAGCTGAGCATAGCCCCGGTCAGCACGGTGAGATTCGGCTGATGCATCTTTGCATGGACGTACGAGCGGAAGGGCGACTGCCGGCGACCATCGTGGACGATCTCATCTACGTAAGCGCAGCCGTTCGGTTCCTCCCAGAGCTGCCCGTTCATCTCGTCGAAGCGACGGATGCCTTGAGCGCTCATGCTCTCGAGCGCAGCCGAAAAGAACGGATGCGGGTCTTGCGCGGGCTGCACCCACATCGGCCCCGATGCGTCGTCCTGCCCCGAATTCGAGTGGCTCTTGCGACTCTCTATTCTGCGGTATACGTCTAGCACAGCCTCGTAGCTCCATGCCGGATCGCCCGCGGCCTCCGCGAAAAAGTCCCAATCCGACTTGTGGCCGCGCGACCAGATGCCGACGTTGATGCTGCCACCGCCGCCGAGCGCTCTGCCCATCGAGTACGGAATGGCGCGGCCGTTGAGATGCGGGTTCGGCTCGGCGATGAAGCCCCAATCGAGTCCGCTGCCCAGCGTGGACAGCCACCGGTTGGGGTCGAGAACCGCTTCGAGTTCGTCGCTGCCGCCGGCTTCCAGGAGAAGCACCGTGACGTCAGGGTTTGCCGCGAGTTCGCCGGCTACGACGGAGCCGGAAGAACCTGCACCGCACACGATGTAGTCGTACGCTTTCCGAACATCCTTGCCGAGTGGCCGCCGTCTCGGGCGAACCGACGCGGGCGCAACGTTCTGGGGCATGAGGCACTCCTTGGCTGATCTCGGGCGCCCCCGCGTCTGCGGGAGAAGCGGGGAAAACAGGATTAATATGAACGCTACGTAGCGTTTAGTCAAGCGGTCGCGCTTTCGCGCCGGATCATCTCCCGAGAGCGGCGCGTTCGGTTATTCGAATTCCGTCCAACACGACGCGGACGAACGCCTCGACGTACGACTCGCCAAGATCGCCCAGCAGCAACCGGTACCACAACGCCCCGGACAAGATGCTAATGATCAGTTCCATGTCGCAGTCGGCCGGAATTTCTCCGCGGTCCTTGGCGCGTTGAAGTATGGCGCGTGAGAGGACGCGACCTCGGGTCGAAAATTCGCTGCGGAACGTCTCGGCTGCACCTGCGTCGAACTGCGCCTCGACGATCATGCCGACGAGCGCTGCGCCTGCGCTTGTCGTCGTAAGGAGACGCGATAAGCCGCAGTAAAGGCCGATCAAATCGCTCTCGAGGGTGCCTGACGCCTGTTGTTTCGAGAGTGGACGCGTTACGACGTCTTCGAAGAGGGCCATAAACAACATAATTCTGGAAGGCCACCATCGATAGATCGTCGTCTTGGCGACGCCCGCGCGTTCGGCGATTTTCTCAATCGTCGTACGGCCGTAACCTTGTTTATTCAACACCGCTGAAGTAGCGGCCAAAACCGTCGACACCGTCCGCTGACTCGGCCCGGTGGGACGACCGTTCTTGGGCTTCGTACGTTTTCTCACGCTCATCCACCATCTGCCGACACCGAGGCGACGCAGCCTCGGTGCTGCGCTCCCGGTAGGTTACGCGTTACTCGGCGGATCGCTTGCCACGAGGGAGCCGCGCATCTGCGCGCACGGCGCGTTGCGTGGCCCCCTTTGGGGGATCATTCACTTACCGTTTGACGGAGCGGCGTGGCGCGTCTCGAAACTCTGTGCGAAAACGGAAACGCAAACTTTCACTCGGCGTGCTGATCGCTGCGGCTAGTCTGAGGTGGCCCCGTTTTGCTGGACGAGAAGTTCGGTTTCTTAAGTGGATCCTTGCGGCGTGTTTTGGATTCCCCTGTTTAGTTCTTCTTCGTAGCCGTCGCGCCTGTGGAAACAGTGAATAACGTGG
>JAABUX010000892.1_pt1 | contig 47875 bp, 50 predicted proteins | sample 5561851 | NCBI WGS metagenome assembly JAABUX01 (sample SAMN10711883, study PRJNA513361) | rock metagenome | isolation source: Antarctica rocks | place: Antarctica: Victoria Land, Richard Nunatak red sandstone | collected 2016-01-03 | reverse complement strand
CCAGTGTCGCGGTCGATCAGGCGGAAGTTGCTCATGCGGAAGGTGTCCGGGCGGGGAGGCAGGCGAACCGATCTACCAATCCTACAGCGTGCATCCGCGTCGCGTTAAGTCCGACAGGCTGCTAGGCCCCCTGCACCTCCGGAGTACAGACGAAAGTCAAGCAGCTCCGCGCCGCCCGGCTGTTCACGCCACCAGGCGCCATTGCGGAGCCATCCTCCATGCTCAACCGCCTCACCGCTCTCAGCTTCGAGCGCAGTGGCGGCTTCGTGGCCCTGGGACATCCGCCAGCAGGCGAGGTCGCCATCACCGCATCAGGCGCAACGCTGCGCAGCGAAGCCTATCCCGCCGGCCGTCCCCTGACCTCCACCGAGCAAGCGATACTCGCCAGCCTACACCCCGCAAGCCTCCGCGCATGGACCCCGCCGGACAACCTGCGCGACGCCCTGACCGACACCGTCGCGCTGCATTTCCAGGCTGGGCCGCCGGTCACGCTGACGTTCACCGACCCGCCCGGCCCCGTGCCCCCCGGTGCCCAGGCGCTCGCCGCATGGATACGCGGCGAGGTCCATGCCATCCAGTAGCACCGTCTCCACCGCTAGGCCGCCGTCCCGCCCCAATGCACCTCAGTCAAGCCGCCCTCCAACCCAGGGCGGCCCCGCTCGAAGCACCCCACTCAAAGCACCCCGACCGTCTGCCAAGCCATCAGCGTAGCCGTCCGTTCCGCGCCATCCGCCCCGTACCGTGCCCCGGCCGCCGCCACCGTAAGCTGCGCGAAGTCCCGGAACGACACCGTCTGCCGCATCTGCTTCAGTTGCGCGCCGCGCTGCACGTCATACCAAATCTGCCCCGCCTTCTCCCAAGCATACCCTCCCAGCGCAGTGGCCAGCAGATAGAACGCCCGGTTGGGAATGCCCGAGTTGATATGCACCCCGCCACCGTCGTCCGCCGTCTGGACATAGTGCGCCATGTCGCCCGGCTGCGGGTCCCGCCCCATCAGGTCGTTGTCGTACGCCGTGCCCGGCGCCTTCATCGATCGCAGCGCCTGGCCCGGCGTCGTCACCACCCCGTCGCCCATCAGCCAGTCCGCCTGCGCCGCCGTCTGGTTCAGGGCATGCTGCTTGACCATGATCCCAAAGGCGTCCGAGATCGACTCGTTCAGCGCCCCCGTCTGGTCCTGGTAGGCCAGCCCGGACTCATGCTGCGTCACCCCATGCGTCAACTCGTGCCCGATCACCTCCAGGCTGCCGGCATAGTCCTTGAAGGTCTGCCCATCGCCGTCGCCGAACAGCATCTCGGCGCCATTCCACGATGCGTTGGTGTAGTCGTCGGAGTAGTGGACGTGCGCCACCAGCCGCATCCCCGCGCCGTCAACGGAGTTGCGCTGGTACTTGCTCCAGTAGAAGTCGAAGACATGGCCAAGCCCGTCATACGCCTCGTCGGCGGTGGCGTCGTTGCTGGCCAGCTGTCCCTCGCCGCGCTTGAGCGACCCCGGAAGCGTCTGCGTATGTGCAGCGTCGTAAACCAGCCGGCTGACCTGCGGCAGGCCCGGCGACAGAAAGGGCAGGCCGACCGCCGCCGCCGGCTCACGCGCCAGCCCGCGATAGGCCTGCCGCGTGCTGTCCAGCGACAACGTCTCCAGCGCCCACTTGCGTTGCCGCCCACTGCCACGGTGCGCGATTTCCCGCAGCACGTGCGGCGGCATGAAGCAGCAGACCGGGTGCCGCCCATTGCAGTTGCATGCATTCACCATGGCTTTCCCCCCCGTCGTGTCGGCATTGCCCGGCGCCCTGGCCGAGGCCGATGTTATGAACTAGCAACGATCTCTCGTGTATGTCATCATCTTTATGCGGGGGTTGGCCATGTTCAGGCCGGCGGTCACGCCAGATGTCCGGGCCGAGCACGATTGTCCGGCAAGGCTCCCCTTGCACAAGGGTCCTTGCCACTGCCGGGTCACCGCCATGCATCTACCTTCGTGCCCAGAAGAACTCCCGCAGCAATGCGGCGCACTCGGTCTCCCGCACACCGCCGACCACGTCCGGGCGGTGCAGGCACCCTGACGCGTCGAACAGGCGGGGCCCGTGCTCCACGCCGCCGCCCTTCGGGTCATAGGCGCCGAACACCACCCGGCGAACCCTGAAATGCACCAGCGCCGCGGCGCACATCGGGCAGGGCTCCAGCGTCACGACCAGGTCGCACCCCGACAGCCGAGGCGTCCCCAACACCCGCGCCCCCTCCCGCAGCACCAGCATTTCCGCATGCGCGCTGGCGTCCCGGTCCGCCTCCACCTGATTGCCCGCCCGCGCCAGCACCGCCCCGTCCGGCCCCAGCAGCACCGCCCCGACCGGCACCTCGCTCCGCGCCGCCGCGGCTCGCGCCTCTATCAAGGCCAGCTCCATCATCGCGCCCACCGTCTCGAAAACTTGCTCTGGCCTCCCCTCGGGGTCTAAGCCACGCGCCATGACTGCACGCATCCCACCCCTGATCGGCATCACCCTGGATGCCGAGCCGCCCGGCGGCTACTCGAAGTACCCCTGGTATGCCCTGCGCGCCAACTACGCCACCGCCATCGCCGAGCATGGCGGCCTGCCCATGGCCCTGCCGCACGACCCGGCGCTCGCCCCCGCCTACCTCGACCGCATCGACGCCCTGGTCGTCACCGGCGGCGCCTTCGACATCGACCCCACGCTGTACGGCGACGGCGACCGCCACGCCACCGTCACCCTCAAGGAGGACCGCACCGCGGCCGAACTGGCCCTGGTGCGCGGCGCCCTGGCCCGTGACATGCCGGTGCTGGGCATCTGCGGCGGCGAGCAGTTGCTGGTCGTGGCCCTCGGCGGCTCCCTGATGCAGCACATCCCGGACAGCGTGCCGGACGCGCTGGAGCACGAGCAGACCAACCCGCGCGACCAGCCCGGCCACATGGTCGGCATCGCGCCGGGCACGCTGCTGCATGGGATCGTCGGCTCGGACACCATGCAGGTGAACAGCGCGCACCATCAGGCAATCCGCGACCCCGGCCGGTGGGCCCGGGTGAACGCGACGGCGCCGGACGGCGTGATCGAGGGCATCGAGGACCCGCGCTACGGCTTCTGCCTGGGCGTGCAGTGGCACCCGGAGTTCCTGATCGACCCGGGCGACCGGCTGATCTTCAAGGCGCTCGTGGAGGCTGCCGGGGGATGATGGCGACCGCCCCGGCCGTCATCGTGAAGAGCGCCCCAGTCGTCATTGCGAGGAGCGCAGCGACGCGGCAATCCAGGGCCGCACGGGCGATGCTGCCCGCCCTGGATTGCCCCGTCGCGAGGGCGGCTCGCAATGACGTGGTGGTTCGGTTGGCAGATCCCTGATATGGCCGATCCGCCCGACGCCGCCCCGGCCGAACGCGGCGAGCGCATCGCCAAGTGGCTGGCCCGCGCCGGCGTCGCCAGCCGCCGCGACGCGGAGAAGCTGCTCGCCGAGGGCTTGGTCCGCCTGAACGGCCAGCCCGTCACCCACCCCGCCACCTTCATCGGTCCCGATGACATCGTGCAGGTCCGCGGCGCCGTCGTGGACACCCCCGACCGCACCCGCCTGTGGCGCTACCACAAGCCCGAGGGCCTGGTGACCACCCACAAGGACCCGCAGGACCGCCCCACGGTGTTCCAGAAGCTTCCCGCCACCCTCCCGCGCGTCGTCAGCGTCGGCCGGCTGGACCTGAACAGCGAGGGCCTGCTGCTGCTGACCAACGACGGCGCCCTGGCCCGGCGGCTGGAGCTGCCCGCCAACGGCTGGATCCGCCGCTACCGCGTGCGCGTCTATGGCAACGTCGATCCCGCCGCCTTGGCCCGGCTGGCCGGCGGCGTCACGGTGGAGGGCGTGCGCTACGGCGCCATCGAGGCGGCGCTGGAGGTGCGCACGACGGCCAACTCCTGGCTGAGCGTCGCCCTGAAGGAGGGCCGCAACCGCGAGGTCCGCAAGGTGATGGCGCACCTCAACCTGCAGGTGACGCGGCTGATCCGGGTGGCTTACGGTCCCTTCCAGTTGGGCAACCTGGAGCGCGGCGCCGTGGACGAGATCACCGGCAAGGTGCTGCGGGAACAGCTCTCCGCCTCCTCTCCCACCGGGCTTGCGCCGCGAAGCGGACCGAGGCCGGGGTGAGGGGGCAGGCAGCAGCTTAGTGCGGATCGTCGCCGGAGCCTGGCGGGGCCGCAACTTGGCCGCTCCGCCGGGCAATGCCACCCGCCCCACCGCCGACCGCGTGCGCCAGGCCCTGTTCGACCGCCTGATGCACTCCTCCTGGGCCGGCCGCTCGGTCATCGAGGGCGCCAGCATCCTTGACGCCTTCGCCGGCACCGGCGCGTTGGGTCTAGAGGCGCTGTCCCGCGGCGGCGCTCATGCCACCTTCATCGAGCACGACCGCACCGCACTGGCCACCCTGCGTGCCAACATCGCCGCCTGCCGCGCCGAGGCACGCTGCACCGTGCTGGCCGCCGACGCCCTGCGCCCGCCGCCGGGAGCCGTCCAGCGCCTATTGTTCCTCGACCCGCCCTACGGCGCCGGGCTGGTGCTGCAGGCCGTCGCCGCGCTAGCCGCCGCGGGCTGGGCCGGTCCGGGAACGCTGGTGGTGGCGGAATTGGGCCGGGACGATCCGCTGCCTGTCGCGGACCTGCTGGATGACCGCAGCCAGGGCGCGGCGCGGATGGTGGCCTGGCGGCTCTAAGGCAGTCTTGGCGGGGCCGCCTGACTCGACCGGCATGGCGGCGCGCGCCGCGCCCGCCGTGACAGCCAGCCAAAGCCGTTCTTTAGCACGCCAAACATGTCGTAACTGTACTCCGGACAGGCAAACAGCACCGCATCGGCAGCCGCCACCTGATTGCGCAGTTGGGCCACCGTAGCCGGCTAGCCCGCCGCCCCCAGGTCCTGGTTGAACAGCGGCAAGTCTCCGACTCCCGCGATCTCGACCACTGTCCCAGCCGGCGAACATCCCGTGCCGCCCGCAGCAGCCCGTGATTGAAACTGTCGCGGCGCAGGCTGCCAGGCAGGGCAAGGATATGCACGGGCATCTCGTGCGCCGAGGGTTCACCGCCGGCCGAACATCCGCTCGATCTCGGCGCGGGACAGCTTCAGGAAGGTCGGCCGCCCATGGCTGCACGTCGCAGCCCGTGGGGTGGCCTCCATTGCGCGCAGCAGGGCGTCCATCTCCGGCTGCAGCAGGCGCCGGCCGGCGCGGATGCTGCCATGGCACGCCAGCCGGGCCAGTACGGCGTCGATCCGGGCGTCCAGGGCGGTGGCCTCCCCGGCCTCGGCCAGCTCGTCCGCCAGGTCGCGCAGCAGCGGCGCCGGGTCAGGCGCGCCAAGGGCCGCGGGCAGGGCGCGGACCAGCACGGCGCCGGGACCGAAGCCCTCCAGCTCCAGGCCGAGCCTTGCCAGCGCCTCGGCGTGGCCCAGCAGGCGAGCGGCGTCGGACGGCGGCAGATCGACCACCGCCGGCAGCAGCAGCGGCTGGCGGCGGACCTCGCCGGCGAGGTGCTGGGCCCGCAGCGCCTCGTGCGTCAGACGCTCATGCGCGGCATGCTGATCGACCAGCACCAGCCCGCCATCGGCGGCGACGGCCAGGACGTAGGTGTCCAGCACCTGCGCCACCGCGGCGCCCAGCGGGTGCGCGGCGTGCGGCCCGGTTTCGGACGACCCAAACGCCGGGGGAGCGGGCAGGGCGCGGGCGGCCGGCGCCGCGCCGAGCGGAAGCTGCGCCTCGGCAAAGCCTTGGTAGCGCGGGCCGCCGCGTCCGGGCCGGCCCTGCAGTTGGCTGGACACCAGGCGCAGGGGCGGGCGCGTGCCGCCATCCGGCCCCGCCGCCTCACACGACAAGACTCCGCCTGCCGACACCCCGCCTGCCAAAACTCGGGACAGCGCGCCGATGACCAGGCTCCGCACCCCGGCCGGGTCACGAAAGCGCAGCTCGGTTTTGGCGGGATGCACGTTCACGTCCAGCTCGTCCGCCGGCAGGTCAAGGTAGAGCGCCGCCACCGGATGCCGCCCCTGGGCGATCACGTCGCGATACGCCACCCGCAGCGCCACCTTCAGCACCGGGTCGGCGACGGGCCTGCCGTTCACCACGAACCCCTGCGCCACCCCGGTCGCGCGGCTGACGGTGGGGGCGCAGGCGAAGCCGCTCAGCCGCATCTCGCCGCGCGCCTCCTCCACCAGCAGCAGGACCGCCGCCGCCTCCGGCCCTAGCAGGGCGGCGACGCGGGCGGCGCGGTCCTGCGCCGGCAGGTCGAAGGCGGCGCGCCCGTCCACCTCGCAGCGGAACGCCACGCCGGGGGCGGCCAGGGCCAGGCGACGCACGGCCTGCTCGGCGTGCTCGCCCTCGGTGCGGGGGTGCTTGAGGAACTTGCGCCGCGCCGGCGTGGCATAGAACAGGTCGGCAACCACCACCCGGGTGCCCGGGGCGCCTGGGGCAGGCTCGGGCTCGGTCAGTGCGCCGCCCTCGACGCGGATCAGATGGGCGTGCGCCGCGCCGTGCGGCCGGCTGGTGACGTGCAGCCGGGCCGCCGCGCCGATGCTGGGCAGCGCCTCGCCGCGGAAGCCCAAGGTGGTGATCCGCACCAGCGCCTCGTCCAGCAGCTTGCTGGTGCAGTGGCGCTGCACCGACAGCAGCAGGTCGCCGGCGTCCATGCCGCAGCCGTCATCCACCACCTCAATCCGGTCGGCGCCGCCACCCAGCAACGACACGGCGATGCGGCGCGCCCCGGCGTCCAGGGCGTTCTCCACCAGCTCCTTCACCGCGGCCGCCGGGCGCTCGATGACCTCGCCGGCCGCGATGCGGTTCACCAGGCCGGTGGGCAGCAGCCGGATGCGCGGAGGCGGGGGCGGGATGGCCGTCTGCATGGCGCCATCATAGGGCGGAGCGGCCTGTGCAGCCTAGCGGTATGCTCGGGGTGACGCCGGGCGTTATGCTGGGCCGCGCCAGCCGCAGGAGCCGCCATGCCCGACCAAACCCCGCCCCACCTGACCCCGCCCGACCAAACTCAGCCCGGCCTCATCCCCCTCGATCCCGGCGCACGCCGCGCCATCCTGGACGCCGTGCAGTCGTTGCAGGACGACTCGACGGCACTGCTGGCCCGGCTGGTGCGGCACCGCAGCCTGCTCGGCGACGAGGCCGGCTGCTTGGCGGAGATGGAGGCGGCGTTCGCCGGCCTGGGCCTGCACCCGTGGCGGGTGCCGGTGGACGCGGACGCGCTGGCCGGCACGCCCGGCTGGTCGCCGCCGCTGATCCCCTACGCCGGGCGCGACAACGTGGTTGCCGTGCACCGCCCGCGCTCGGCCCCGGGTTCGGCAGGGGGCCGCAGCCTGATCCTGCAGGGCCACGTCGATGTCGTGCCGGAGGGTGCGGCCGACCTGTGGACCACCCCGCCCTTCGAGCCGAGCGTCCGCGACGGCCGCATGTACGGCCGCGGCGCCGGCGACATGAAGGCCGGCCTGGTCAGCATGGTCATGGCCGTCGAGGCCCTGCGCCGCGCCGGGCTGCAGCCGGCCGCCGAGCTGCACCTGGCCGCCGTCATCGAGGAGGAGTGCACCGGCAACGGCGCCCTGGCCGTCATGCACGCCCTGCCGCGCCCCGACGCCTGCCTGATCCCGGAGCCCGGCCCCGGCTTCCCCGCGCTGTATGTGGCCGAGGTCGGCGTCGTCTGGGCCTGGGTCACCGTCACCGGCCGCCCCGCCCACGTGCGCGAGATGCACGCAGGGGTCAACGCCATCGAGGCCGCCTATGTCGTCATGGACCGCTTCCGCGCCTACGAGAACGAGATGAACCGCGCCGAACGCCGCCATCCGGCCTTCGCGGCGGAGAACCATCCGATCAACGTCAACGTCGGCACCCTCACCGGCGGCGAGTGGAACAGCAGCGTCGCCACCCGCGCCCGGCTGGGCCTGCGCGTCGGCGTCATGCCGGGCCACTCGTGCCAGGCGGTGCGGGCCGAGATCGAGGCCATCGTGACGGAACTGGCGCAGGAGCCGCGGCTGCGCGGCGCCGGGGTGTCGGTGGCCTTCCAGGGCTTCATGGCCGACGGCTGCCTGTTTCCGCCGGAGCAGCCGATCTCGCAGGCAGTCAGCGCGGCGCACCAGGCGGTCACCGGCGAGGCGCTGCGCCACTTCAATGCGACCGGCCTGACCGACGCCCGGCACTACGTCCTGACCGGCGGCGCCCAGGCCACCTGCTACGGCGCCGACGCCGAGAACATCCACGGCATCGACGAGAGCGTTGGACTGGCCTGCATGTCGGACGTGACGAAGGTGATCGCGCTCACCATCGCCGGGTGGTGCGGCGTCGAGCCTACCTGATTAGGTGAGGGCTGATGTGTGGGGGTCTCTGATGTGGTGGACGACCATATGGTCCGCGCCCTTCACCGTGAGGATGTGCGGCCCGGCCACGCTGGTCGGTGCGGGCAGATGCCAATGCACCTCGCCAACGGGAAGCTCAATGCCGTGTGCCGCCGCTGCGGGGCCGAGCAGCCCGGCCGGTGCAGCGGACGCCATGTCAACTGCCTCCTCCAGGGTTGCGATCCCCCACTTGACCAAGTTCCTCACCGCGTCCTCAAGGGTCAGCGCCGACCCCGCCAGGGTGCGCGGTCCCGGCAGCCGCACGCTGCCATCCTCGCCGCCCTCGATCAACATGCCCGCGAAGCTATACCGGCCCGGCGGCGCCGCGGCGGCGGCCACGGCATCCGTCACCAGGATCGCCCGGCCCGGTCCCTTCGCCCGGATCATCGCCTGCAGCGCCGGGCGCGGCAGGTGGATGCCGTCGGCGATGAACCCGGCCGCCAGCCGGTCCTCCGCCAGCTGCGCCATGATCGGGTTGTCCAGCTTCGGCAGCATCCCCGGCAGCCCGTTGCCCAAATGGGTGGACATGCGCGCGCCAGCCGCCGCCGCCCGCGCCACCACATCGGCGCCCGCATCCGAATGGCCGATTGCCGCGATCTTGCCCCGCTCTACAAGCCACCCGATCAGCGCCGCCGCCCCCGGTAGCTCGGCGGCCAGGGTCATCAGCAGGATCGGCCGGGCGAGGCCGGCCCCCCACCGCTCCACCAGGCCGGGATCGGGCGGCAGCATGGCAGAGGGCGGGTGGCAGCCAGCGAACCCCGGCGCCGGGTTCAGGAACGGCCCCTCGACGTGGTAGCCCGGCACCATGAGCGGCCCCAGCCGGCTGCCGGCCACCGCGGCATCCAGCGCCCGCAGCCGAGCCTCCAGCACCTCGGCCGGGGCGGTGATCACCGTGGGCAGGCAGGTCGTGACGCCCCCCGCCAGCATTGCCTGCAATGCGTGGTCCATCGCGTCGGCGGTGATGCCGGCGTCGTTAAAGTCCACGCCGGCGTACCCGTTCACCTGCAGGTCGATCAGCCCGGCGCTGTGCATCACGCTTGCCAGGGCAAACCCGACTACCAAGGCAACTCGGCCCCGCTGTAGTCCAGGAACGCCGACCCGGGCGTGCCGTGCCGGCCGATGATGACGTCGGCCAGGCCGCGCACGCTGGTCGGCACGTCCAGGTCGGCGCCCTGGCCGCCCATGTCGGTCTGCACCCAGCCGGGATGCAGCGACAGCACCGTGCGCGGGTGTTCCAGCTTGGCCACCAAGCTGCGCGTCAAGGAGTTCAGCGCCGCCTTGCTGGCGCGGTACAGCTCCATGTCGCCGCGGGTGTTGCCCTCCACGCTGCCCATGCGTGACGTCATGAAGGCCAGCGTGCCATCAGGCGCCAGCCGGTCCAGCAACGCCCGCGCTGCCTGGATCGGCGCGATCGCGTTGGTCAGGAACAGCATTCCCGCCTCCGCCGCGGTGGCTTCGGCGGAGTCCTGGTGGCCGGGGCCGCTCACGCCGGCGTTGATGAACAGCAGGTCCAGCCCAGGGCCGACCTCGCCGTGCAGCGCGGCGACGGCGACCGGATCAGTGATGTCGCACAGCAGGGCATGGGCGCCCGCTGCCTCCAGCCCGGCCCGGTCGGCGTCCTGGCGCACCGTGCCGGTGACGCTCCACCCTCGCGAGGTGAACTCCCGGGCAAGGCCGAGTCCGAGGCCGCGCGAGGCGCCGAGGATCAGTGCTGATGGCATGTCGAGACTCCCGTGATGTCGCTGCATCAGGTAGGCACGGACAGCGGCGGGTTCACCGGGGCAGCGCCGCACTTCGTGAACCCGGTCCCGGCAAGCCCCCGCGGGAACATTCGGCACGGGGCGGCGTTGCGCGCCTACCCCCAACCAAGCCCGAGGTTTCCCCTATGCCCGCAAACGCCCGCGTCGTCGCCATCACCGGCGCCTCGTCCGGCATCGGCCGCGCCGCCGCCGAGTATTTTGCGCAGAAGGGCTGGCGCGTCGGCCTGATCGCCCGGTCCGACTCCAACCTGGACCTCGCCCGCAAGGCCGTCATCACCAACGGCGGCACCGCCTCCGTCGCCGTGGCCGACGTGTCGGACAGCACGCAGCTTGCCGCCGCCGCCGACCACATCGAGGCCGAGCTTGGCCCGATCGACGTCTGGGTCAACAACGCCGGCGTCAGCGTGCTCGGCAAGTTCCTGGACATCACCGAGGACGAGTTCCGCCGGGTGACCGACGTGAACTACCTCGGCACTGTCAACGGCACGCGCATCGCGCTCGCCCGCATGAAGCCGCGCAACAAGGGCGTCATCGTGCAAGTGCTGTCCGCCATTAGCTACCGCGGCGTGCCGCTTCAGTCGCCGTACTCCGGCAGCAAGTATGCCCTGCGCGGCTTCACCGAGGCGCTGCGGGCCGAGCTGCTGGAGGAGGACAGCGGCGTCCACGTCACCATGGTGCATCCGCCGGCGGTCAACACGCCGTTCTACAGCCACGCGACCACGCACCTGCCCAAGCCGATTCGCCCGCCGCCGCCGGTGTACCAGCCGGAGATCATTGCCGACGCCATCTACCTCGCCGCCACCACTCGGCGGCGCGAGGTGAAGGTGACGGCCTCCACCGTCGGCGTCGCCATCGGCAATAAGTTCGCGCCGGGCCTGCTGGACTTCTTCGGCGGCAAGCTTGGCACCGTGGCGCAGCAGTCGGACGACGGCGCGCCGCCGACCGACCCGAACCTGAACAAGCCGGGCCAAGCGGTGAGCGCCACCCACGGTCAGTTCGACTCCGAAAGCTTCAGCACCAGCGCACAGATGTGGGCCAACAAGAACCAGGGCGTGGTCGGCCTCGGCCTTGGCTTGGGCCTGATCGCTCTCGCACTGCTGGCGGCCCGGCCCTCGGCTGGACCGGTAGAGCGGATAGCCATGCAGGGGACCCGCCTGCTGCGGCGCGTCTAGGCCGAGGTGCTGCACGGCGGGGCAGCGCCGGCTGCAGTATAGCGCATGAGCGACGCCTCGCAGCCCGGGGAGACCACGATGAGGCTGTTCGACCTATCGCAATGCAGCCCGGACCGCCGCTGGCGGCGGGAGGAGCGGAATATGCTGGATGCCCTTCGGACCTGGCGGGGCACCGCGCCGCACGGCGACACCCTGGCGATCCATGACGCAGCGCCAGTGCCCAGGGTCGCCTATGCCTAATGTGCCCCGCATCAGCCGGCAGCTCGAGTCGTCGCTCTACGTTGCGGACCTCGACCGGTCCGCTAGCTTCTATAAGCGTGTGTTCGGCTTCGAGGAGCTGCTGCGGGAGGACCGGATGGTTGGCCTGGCGGTGCCGGGCGGGTCGGTGCTGCTGCTGTTCCGCCGCGGCGGCTCAGTCCAGCCCAGCACGGTGCCCGGCGGCGTCATCCCGCCGCACGACGGGCAGGGTGCCCTGCACCTCTGCTTCGCCATCCCCCTGGCAGAGCTGCAAGCGTGGGAGCGCCACTTGGCGGCCCTGGACATCCCGACCGAGAGCCGGGTCGTGCAGAGCTTCGGTGGCACCAGCCTCTACTTCCGCGACCCGGACGGGCACTCGCTGGAGGTCGCCGTTCCCGGATTGTGGGCCATCTACTGAAGCGGCGGAACGCAGCAAGACCTGCGGCCGCCTGCCGGGTCACCGTCCGCAAGGCCGACGTCACGATCCCAGGATGGACTCGGCCATCCCCGCCGTTCATCCCGCCTGTCAGCAGACCAACGGCCCGGCCTAGCTGCGAGTGAAGCTCGACCATTGCCGGGCAAGTTGGGCTATAGCAGCCTGATGTCACGAATGCTGCTCCGGGCCACGCTGGCTGGCTGGCTGTCAACCTCCGCGTGGGCGGCGGAGGACCCTGCGCCGCCAGCAGCCCCCGGCTGGGATGCGGCGCAGAGCGCGCTGTGCACCACCGGCCTAGCTGCCGCCGAGGCACGCAACAGCACGGCGCCCGGCCTGGCCGCGGCCATCGCCAAGGCTGAGAGCGGCCGGCCCGTGCCACCGCTGCCCGGCGTGCAGCCCTGGCCCTGGGCGGTCAACGCCGACGGCGCGGCGCTGTACTTCGAAAGCAAGCCCGCCGCCGTCGCCTGGACCCGCCTAGCCCTGGCCCGCGGCGTGCGGCAGGTCGATGTCGGCTGCATGCAGGTCAACCTGCAATCCCATCCCAAGGCCTTCCGCGACCTGGACGAGGCGTTCGACCCGGCCGCCAACACCGACTACGGCGCGCGTTTCCTGCTGCAACTACGCGATGATGCCGGCGGCAACTGGTACGAGGCGGTCGGCTACTACCATTCCCGCACGCCGGAGCTGGCGTCCGACTACCGCGCCCGCGTGGCGGCCATCGCCGCCGGACGCATCCCGCCGGTCAGCCTGGGCATGCCGCTGTACTTGCGCGCGATCCAGCAGGGCAACTTGCGAATCACCCTGGCCGGGGGCGGCGTGCTGCGGATCAACATCCGCCGTCAGCCCTCGCTGCGCGGGCCACGGCGGATGAGCACCTGCCAGGTTGTGGCGGTGCTCGGCTCCTACTTGGCCGCTCCGGCCCGCGCGCGGTGCCGCCTGGCGTCAAGTTGAAGCAGCAACGCCAACACATCTTGACAACCGCCTAGCCGCGCGCCCACGAAACGGCTATCATGTGGCTCCCTCGGCTGCAGGGGTGGGTTGGTCCGAGCTGTCGGCGTCCCATGTTACTCCTTCTTCCCATGTTTGAGACCAATATGCGCACACCAGATCGCCGATCCTTCGACAGCCCCCGCCGCGGCACCCGCGGACGCGACAGAAACGATGAGTTTCCACCATCACGCGGCCGAGATGAACCTTATGTGCCCAGGGATGCCTTCGTGCCCCGCGGCGGCGTCCCTGCCGGCTTTGGCGGACCCCGCCCCGCCGCCACCACCGGCCCAGAGACCGGCGCCGTGGTGAAGTGGTTCAATGCGGAAAAGGGCTTCGGCTTCGTGGAGCTGGAGGGTGGCGGCGGCGATGCCTTCCTGCACATCAGCGTTCTGTCGCGCGCCGGACACCAGACGGTGCAGCCCGGAGCGACTCTCCGCGTGCTGGTGACGCCCGGCCAGAAGGGTCCGCAGATCGCCGAGGTGAACCGCGTCGATGAGAGCACCGCCGGCGCCGCTCCCCCGGCGCGCGGCCCGTCTTCCTACGGTGAGGACCGTCCCCGTCCGGCCCCCCGCGCGCCGGTTGACGCGAGCACCGCCGTGGAGATGCGCGGGACCGTCAAGTGGTTCAATGCGGAGAAGGGCTTTGGCTTCGTCATGCCCGACGGTGGTGGCAAGGATGTGTTCGTCCACATCTCGGCGCTGAACCGCGGCGGACTGGCTGGGTTGGAGCCGAACCAGACGGTCAAGATGCAGGTGGCCGACGGCCGCCGCGGCCCCGAGGCCGTGTCCGTCGAGAACGCCTGATCTCCTGCGGTGCGGCGGCCCCCGATGGGCCGTCACGCTGCTTGCCTTGCTGACCACCCTCGGTGCCGGATTGCCCGGCATCGGCCTGGATGACCGCAGGATGCGGATCAACCAGCACCAGATGCCCTGGGCCGCGCTCGCCCGGCTGCAAATTCCTGGCGTGTCCCGCTGCACCGCCTTCCTGATCGACCCGCAGACCGCTGTCACCGTGGCGCACTGTCTGTATGGCCGGCGAGTCCAGCATTTCGTGTTGCCGGAGTCCGTTCATGTGCTGGTCGGCTACGACGCCGGCACCTTCACGCGGCATGCCGTCGCCGCATCGTTCCAGGTCGCACCGGGCTACGACCCCGAGGAGGGGGCAGTGACGCGCGGGCTGGACTTGGCGATCATCCACCTCGCCACCCCGGTCGCGATGCCCGGCCAGACCCTAGGACTGGCCCTCGACGCGGCGCCCCGGGGCACGCCGCTGATGCTGGGCGGCTACGGACAGGACCGGGCCGAGGTGGTGCTGGCCGATACGGCCTGCCAGTCCGACGGCTATACCGACGGGGAGACCCAGTGGCCGGTGCTGGTGCACACTTGCGCCGGCACCCGCGGCACCAGTGGTGCCCCGGTGCTGGCGCGCGACGCGACCGGCGTATGGCAGGCGGTTGGCGTGCAGGCAACGGGCCGTGTCGATAGCGTGGGCGGCACGGCGGTGCCGGCGGCGGCAGTCCGGGCCTTGCTGCGCGAACATCCGCGATGATGCCGGCCCTCGGGGGTACCGACTCTCGCTAAACTGCCTGTCCGGCGCACCATCCGCTCGACCAGGCCCATTGAAAATTATAGCCGCCCAGCCAGCCCGTGACGTCCGCCGCCTCCCCGATCACGTGTAGGCCCGGCACCGCCGCCGCCTCCATGGTCTTGGAAGACAATGCCCGAGTATCGACGCCGCCCAGCGTGACCTCGGCCTTCGCATAGCCTTCAGTGCCCTGTGGACGCGGTTGCCAGTTGTTCAGCATCTCGCCGACCCGGCCCAGCGTGCGGTCCGGCAGGTCGGCCATGGCGCCCGCTGGCAGGTGCGTCGCCGCCAGCGCCTGCGCCAGCCGGGCCGGCAGCACCTCTGCCAGCACCGTCCGCGCCTCCGCCTTGGGCCGCGCGCGCTTGCGGCCTAGTAGGAAGGCGCGGGCGTCGATGCCGGGCAGCATGTCCAGGCGCAGCGCCTCACCGTCCCGCCACAGCGACGACACCTGCAGGATCGCCGGTCCGGACAGGCCGCGATGGGTGAACAGCATCGCCTCGTCAAACCGGTGGCGGCCGACGCTGGCGGCCACCGGCAGCGCCACGCCGCTCAGCGGCTGCATCAGCCCCAGGTCGGCGTCGCCAAAGGTCAGCGGCACCAGGCCCGGCCGCAGGTCGGTCAGCGGCAGGCCGAACCGCCGGGCCAGGTCGTGCGTGAAGCCGGTGGCGCCCATCTTGGGGATGCTCAGCCCGCCGGTGGCCAGCACCAGCGCCCCCGCCGTCACGGCGCCGCCCGTCGTCTCCAGCCGGAAGCGGTCGGAGCGGGACACCTCCGTCACCTGCTGGCCGAGCCTGACCTCGACGCCAGCCACGGCGCACTCCGCCAGCAGCATGGCGACGACCGCACGGGCGGAGCCGTCGCAGAAAAGCTGGCCCAACGCCTTCTCGTGATAGGCGATGCCGTGCTTGCGGACCAGCGCGATGAAGTCCTGCGGCGTGTAGCGGCGCAGCGCCGACGTGCAGAACCGCGGGTTGGCCGACAGGAAGCGGTCGGGCTGCGCATGCTCGTTGGTGAAGTTGCAGCGCCCGCCGCCGGAGATCAGGATCTTGGCCCCGGCCTGCGCCGCATGATCCAGCAGCAGCACGCGCCGGCCCCGTGCGCCGGCCGTCATGGCGCACATCATGCCGGCCGCTCCTGCGCCCAGGATGACGACGTCGAACTCGGAGGCGGGCTTGGACATCAATCCGCCATGTGGGTTGCATGCAGCGGTGCTCAACCATTCGGCGCGCCGGACGTTAGAGGCTCTTACTTGCTTGGAAAGGAATCGCGCCGCCATGTCCGACGTTGCAGCATCCCGGCTCAAGACCCAGGTTGCCCCCGCCGAGTTGCCGGGCCTGCGAGGGCTGACGACCCTGGCGGTAGGCGTCGTCACCATCGCGGCCTTGTACTTCGCCCGCGACGTGCTGGTGCCGATCACGCTGGCGGTGCTGCTGTCCTTCGTGCTGGCGCCCTTGGTTGACCTGCTGCGCCGGCTCAGGCTGGGCCGGGTGCCGGCGGTGATCGCAGCGGTCGTGCTGGCCTTGGGCGTGATCCTCAGCCTCGGCGGCATCATTGGGACGCAGGTGGCGCAACTGGCCGGCGACGCGCCCCGCTATGCCAGCACCATCGAGCGCAAGGTGGATGTGCTGCGCGAGTACACCATCGGCCGCATGACGGCGCTGACAGGGCAGCTTGACCGGAGGATGCAGGCCGCGGCGCCGGCCGCCCCGGCTGCCGCGTCAAACCAGCCCGCGCCGGTTGCCGTCGAGGTTCACCAGCCCGACCCCAGCCCGCTGACGGTCGCGGAGCGGCTGCTGGCTCCGGTCCTGTCCCCCCTGGCGACCACAGGCATCGTGTTCATTGTCGCGGTGTTCATCCTGATGCAGCAGGAGGACCTGCGCGACCGGCTGATCCGGCTGTTCGGCTCCGGCGACCTGCACCGCACGACGGCGGCGATGGACGATGCGGCGGCCCGGCTGAGCCGCTACTTCCTGTCGCAACTGGCAGTTAACGCCTGTTTCGGCCTGGTGGTGGCACTGGGACTGGCGGTCATCGGCGTGCCCAACTGGGTGCTGTGGGGCATCATCGCCGCGCTGATGCGGTTCGTGCCCTATATCGGCGCGTTCGCGGCGGCGGTCTTCCCGCTGGCGCTGGCCGCCGCGGTCGATCCCGGATGGAGCATGGTGGTTTACACCTTGGCGCTTTTCCTGGTGCTGGAGGGGCTAGTGGGCCAGGTCGTGGAGCCGCTGGTGTATGGCCACAGCACGGGCTTGTCGCCGGTGTCGGTCGTGATCTCCGCCATCTTCTGGGCGTGGCTGTGGGGACCGGTGGGGCTGATCCTGTCCATGCCACTGTCGCTGTGTCTGGTGGTGCTGGGCCGCCACATCGAGCGGCTGGAGTTCATCGACGTGCTGCTGGGCGACCAGCCGGCCCTGACCCCGGCCGAAAGCTTCTACCAGCGCATCCTGGCCGGCGACGCCGACGAGGCGCTGGACCAGGCGGAGGTGCTGCTGCGCGACCGCGCGCTGTCGTCCTACTATGACGAGGTCGCGATGAAGGGCCTGGAGCTTGCCGCCAACGACTCGCTGCGCAGCGTGCTGACCGATGAACAGCTCCGCAACATCCAGGAGGCCATCGGCGGCGTCGTGGCAGACCTGGCCGATCATGACGACGCCGTCCCCGTGACCAGAAAGGCAGCCGCCGCGCCATCCACCCAGACCGCCGCGGAGCCTGAGCGTCTGCCAGTGCCCGGCACGCTCGATCCAGCCGCCGGACCGCTGGCGCCAGCGTGGTCCGGCGCCGCCCCGGTGCTCTGCATCGCCGCGCGCGGGCCATTGGACGAAGCGGCTAGCGCGATGCTGGCGCAACTGCTGGAGAAGCATGGGCTGCACGCGCGCGTGGTCGGCCAGGATGCCGTGTCCCGGTCCGCCATCGGCTCGCTCGACGTGACCGGGGTGGCGATGGTCTGTGTATCTTACTTGGAGGCCAGCGGCAGCCCGTCGGCGCTGCGCTACCTGATGCGCCGGCTCCGCAACCGGGTGCCGGGCGCGCCTGTGCTCGTCGGGCTATGGCAGGCCGATCAGGCGATCCTGGCCGATGAGCGGCTGCGTGCGGCAGTGGGGGCGGACCACTACGTCACGACGCTGCGGGACGCGGTGGAAACCTGCGTGGCAGCAGCCCAGGCGTCCCAGCAGTTGGCACGGGCCGAGCCAGTGCCGGCGTAGCCGGAAGCCCGGGTTATCATCTTGGGTGACCGGGGGCTGGCGTGTTCGCCCAGCGCCCTGGCGACATCACGCAGTCGATTCGGTTCGCACCTCGTCCAGGGCCACCAGCTTGCCGTCGCGCTCGAAATGCCAAAAGGTCCAGCCATTGCAGCTCGGCACGTTCTGCACCGCAGCGCCGACTTGGTGGATGCTGCCGCGCAGGCTGCCTGACACCAGCGTTCCGTCGGCCGCAACGGTGGCGCGGACGCGGCGCTGCTTGTCCATCACCTGCGTCCCCAGCGGCACCAGGCCACGCTCGACCAGGCTGCCGAACGGGACCCGCACGGCCTCCCGCTTGTTCGGCGACGCCGTCATGCCGTCCAGCGACGCCGGCCTCTCGCGCCGGACCCGGCCGATCGCGGCCTCCACGTAAGCCGGGTGACGTTCCATGCCGATGAAGTGCCGGTGCAGCCGCTTGGCCACCACCGCCGTCGTGCCGGTACCCAGGAACGGGTCGAGCACGATATCGCCCGGCGACGTGCTGGCCATCAGGACGCGGTGCAGCAGGGCCTCCGGCTTCTGCGTCGGATGCAGCTTCAGGCCGTGCTGGTTGCGCAGGCGCTCCGGACCCGTGCACAGCGGCAGGAACCAGTCGCTGCGCATCTGCAGGTCGTCGTTGAGGGCCTTCATCGCCTGGTAGTTGAACCGGTAGCGGCTGTCCCGCCCGCGCGCCGCCCAAATTAGCGTCTCATGCGCGTTGGTGAAGCGCCGGCCACGGAAGTTCGGCATCGGGTTGGCCTTGCGCCAAACGACATCGTTGAGGATCCAGAACCCCAGGTCCTGCAGGATGGCGCCGATGCGGAAGATGTTGTGGTAGGCGCCGATCACCCAGAGCGTCCCGTCCTTGCGCAGCACGCGCCGGCACTCGCCCAGCCATTCCCGGGTGAACCGGTCGTAGGAGGCGAAGTCGCTGAACCGGTCCCAGTCGTCATCGACGCCATCGACCAGGCTGTCATCCGGACGCCGCAACTCGCCGCGGAGCTGCAAGTTGTAGGGCGGGTCGGCGAAGACGCAGTGGACCGAGGCCGGCGGCAGCATGCCCATCAGCGGGATGCAGTCGCCGAGTTGCACCTGGTCCAGCGGCAGTTCCCTCGCGATGTCCACCATGCCTCGTCACTGTTGCGCAGCCTTCGTACGTCGGTACGTCAGAGCACCATGCCGATGCGCCGGAAGCCGCGTCAATCTGCCGAGGTCGTCAAGCGCCGCACCGTGCCGAAGCTGGCGCGGTGATGCCGGCACGGACCGAGCGCCAGCAGCGCCGCGCGATGGCTTGCGGTGCCATACCCGGCGTTCGTCGCCCAACCATATCCGGGATGCCGCCGGTCGAGCCGCAGCATCGCCCGGTCGCGAATCACCTTTGCCACGATCGACGCGGCCGCGATGGACAGGCACAGCGCATCGCCACCGACGCAGCATGTCACGGAGCAGGGCAAGGAGGGCGCACGATTGCCGTCCACCAGCGCCAGGTCCGGCGGTGCCGGCAAGCGCAGGACGGCGCGGCGCATCGCCAGCAACGAGGCCCGCAGGATGTTCAGCCGCGCAATTTCCGTCACCGACGCCGCGCCGACCGCGATCTCGGCACTGCTAGCGCGCAGGGCGGAGTAGGCCGATTCGCGGGCAGCGGCGCTCAACTTCTTCGAGTCGTCCAGCAATGCGGCAAGCTTGTCCGGCACGCCACCGGCGAACACGACAGCGGCGGCCACCACGGGTCCGGCCAGCGGCCCACGACCGGCCTCGTCCACCCCCGCGACCCTGCCGCCGTGCCGCGCCTCACGCGTGAAATCCGGCCTCATACCTATCAGGCTAGCAGCCCGGCGCTAAAGCAGCGACAACTGCTCCCCAGCCTGTGCAGGCCGCCGGAACTGCGTAACGTCCAACCCTTCCCGGCCCCGGAAGCCAAGCTGCCGCAGCGCCCGGCCGAAGCGTTGCGCCAACAGGTCCGCGTAATCCCCGGCCCCGGTGAACCGCTGCCCGAACCGGCTGTCGTTGAGGTCTCCGGCCCGGGTCTGGCGAATCAGCGTCAGCACGCGCCGGGCCCGGTCCGGCACGTGCTCATGTAGCCAGGCGGTGAACACATCACGCAGCTCGTGCGGCAGGCGCAGCAGCACATACCCTGCGTGCTGCGCCCCGTGCCGCCGGGCCGCTTGCAGGATGCCCTCCAGCTCCATGTCGTTCAGCCCCGGGATCATTGGCGCCGCCAGCACGCCCGCGGGAACGCCGGCGGCGGCAAGCTCGGCGATGGCCTGCAGCCGCCGCGCCGGCGTGGCGGCCCGCGGCTCCATGCGCCGGGCCAGGGCGGGGTCGAGCGTCGTGACCGAAAGCCAGACGCGCACCAGCCCGCGCTCCGCCATCTGCCGCAGGATGTCCAGGTCGCGCAGCACCCCGGCCGACTTGGTGACGATGCTGACGGGGTGGCCGAAGCGCTCCAGCACCTCCAGCACCGAGCGGGTCAGCCGCAACGTGCGGTCCACCGGCTGATAGGGATCTGTGTTGGAGCCAAGCACCATCGGCCGGGCCACATAGCCCGGCCGGCGCAGCTCGCGCTCCAGCAGGGTGGCCACGTCCGGCTTGAAGACGATCTGCGTCTCGAACTCCAGGCCCGGCGAGTAGCCGAGGTAGGCATGGCTCGGCCGGGCATAGCAGTAAACGCAGCCATGCTCGCATCCGCGGTACGGGTTGACGGCGCGGTCAAAGCCCAAGTCCGGGCTGTCGTTCCAGCTAATGGCGCTTTTCGAGGCGTCGCGCACCAGGACGGTGGGCAACGGTGGCAGCTCGGTTCCCAGGAACTCCCATCCGTCCCCGACCGGTGTCGTGGCGAGCCGGTCGTAGCGCGCCTCCGGGTTGACCGTCGCCCCACGCCCCGGCCGGGCCAGCCGGGACGGCCCCTCAATGGTTTCCGCTTCCGGCAGATCGGCATGGTCGAAGGCGGCCAGGGCGTCTTCATCCCACGCGCTGCGAGACAACTCACGGGCAGCGATTGAACCATCGGGCATGGAGGCGTTCCCTGTGCGTTCCTAAGCGGACGCTACATAGGCTCACTCCGCCTGTCAAGAACACAAACGGAACATCTATGCCGAGACCCTGATCTATTCAGCAGGGCTTTCCCACCAAAGCTTACCCAGCAGCCCCGCTAACTTCCAAGCCTCGCCCACCCAAAAGCCTGCGCTATTCAGCCGCCCGTAGGTGCTCCTGCAGCCGCGGCATCAGCTCAACCAAGTTACAGGGGCGATGACGGCTGTCCAACTGCCAGCGTAGGATGCCGTCCCAGGCGTCCTTCACCGCACCCGTGCTGCCCGGCAGCGCAAACAGGTAAGTCCCGCCAGCAACCCCGGCCATCGCACGGGACTGCATCGTCGAGGTGCCGATCTTCTGATAACTCAGCATCCGGAACAGCTCGCCGAACCCCTCGATCCGCTTCTCAATGACACGATCGAAGGCCTCAGGAGTGACATCCCGGCCGGTCACGCCCGTGCCGCCCGTGGTGATCACGGCATCGATGTCCGGATCGGCAATCCAGGCGCGCAGCCGGGCCTCGATCAGCGCCGCCTCATCACGTTCGATGGCCCGGGCGCCAACGTGGTGCCCCGCTTCCAAGATGCGCGCCGCCAATATGTCGCCCGAGCGGTCGCTGGCCGCGGTGCGGGTATCCGAGACGGTCAGCACCGCAAGGGTGACCGGGATGAAGGCCCGGGAGAGGTCAATCTGCGACATCGCTGGCTCCTCTGCTTGCCAGGGATGTGGGGTCAGTGGATCTGCGCCACCAGGCCCCGTGACGCCTCATGTGCCGGCGCCCACTCCTCGAACTGCGGCCAAGCCCCGGCGGCCATCTCGTCCAGGCTCGGGGCCGGCAGGCCGAGCTGCGCTGCATACAGCCAAGTATAGGTCAGCGCCTGCGGGATGTAGGCCCGCGTCTCCTCGAGTGGCACGCTCTCGATGAACAGCAGCGGGTCGCCCATGTGCCGGATATCGCCGGCCCAACGCGCAAAGCTGCCGGGGCCGGCGTTGTAGCTGGCGAGCAGGCGGATCAGGTCGCCGCCGATGCTGTCATAGCGCGCCAGGCGCAGCAGGTATCGCTGGCCCAGGTCGAGGTTGGTCGCGGGGTCGCGCAGCTTGACCCGCCGGGACGCCTCGACGCTGTCCTGCATCGTCTCGACCGTAATGGGCATGATCTGCATCAGGCCGCGTGCGCCGGCGTGGGAGACGGCGTCGGGGTTGAAGTTCGATTCGAGGCGCGCCAGCGCATACATCAGCGCCGGGTCGATGCGGAAGCCGCCAGTGGGACGGAAGCCGGCGGTGGGAAGCCGGATGGCCGCGCCCTCCCCGACGGTCTGCACCAGGGGCATCAACTGCGCCGCCAACTCGTTCAGCCCGGCCGCCTGCGCGATCAGCAGGATGGCCCGGGTGAACCCGGCGCGGTCCTGCATCGCGGCCCAGACTTGGCGCAGCTCGGCCTCCGCGCGCGCCGGCTGGCCGACCTGCAGCAGGCCAAAGGCACGGCGTCCGCCGGGCAGCGCCGCGACGGCTTCGACATCGGCCTCCCCGAGCGTGCCGGCGGAGAAAGGCTTGGGCGTGCCGGTGCCGAGGCCGAGGGCGCGCCGGGCAATCAATCCGTAGAACGCACGCGGGCTTTCGGCCGCCCGCTGCATCCAGGGAGCATAGCCGGCAAGGTTGTGACAGCGCATCTCCGCCCGCGCCGCCCAGAATGCCGCGGCGGACCGGCGGTTGGTGTTGGTCAGGGGCGCGTAATAGGCCGCAGCAAACATCGGCCGCGCCAGGTCCGCCCGGTTCAGCCGCCATGCAGCCAGGCCGGCGATGTAGGGGGCCAGCCCGATCTCGCCAGCAGCCCGGTGATTGGCTGCCTCGGCTAGGTTGTAGGCCTCGATGTCCCGTCCTTGGGTAAAGAGAACCTGCGCAACCTCCGCCCGCAGCACCGCGCCATACAGCCGGTCCAGGCCCGGCGTGCGGGCGATCAGGCGAACGGCGCGGTCCGCTCGGCCGGCACGGGCCGGCTCCATCACGCTGCGGTCCAGTTCGGGATTGCGGAGCAGCATCCGGCCGTTCAGGTCGCCGTCATCCGGCGGCGTCAGCACGGTGGACGGCGCCAGGGATGGCACCAGCGTTGGCGGAGCGGGCAGGGCGCCACCCTTCGGCAATTGCGCCACCAGCAGGCTGTACAGGGCTGGCGCGTCCGGCAGTTCCGGATAATGCACCAGCCAAGCGCCAAGCTGGTCCGCCGGCGCTGCGGCGCCAGCCCTGGTCAGCCTGTCGGCGAGGAGGTGGCCAAGCAGCTAAGGTGTCCGACAGCAACGCGGTCTCGCCCGCCGCGGCCGGGTCGGCCCGGCGCTGCATGTCGAAGATCGTGCGGATGCGTGCGGCCTCGCTGGGCGGCAACGGCTGCGGCAGGAGGACACCGGTCCCTCCGAGCGGCGACACCCGTGGCACCGCCATGGCCACATCCTCGACCACACTGCGCACATGAGCGGCCGACGCCGCAGCGGCGGCGAGGATCGCGGCCCCGGCGATGAACGCCCGGGCGGCGGACAGACGGGAAAGTACGCGGCCAATCCCTTGCATGGTCGCGCTGCTACACGCCTCGTCCCCCATGCACAAGCGAAGCATCGGCGTAAATCGATAACTAAACTGCGATGCCTTGAACCTTAGCGGACCGCATCAATATTCCGCCGCAACTCCATAAGATCAGCCCACAATTCGCGTTTGGCTGCCGGAGTCCGCATCCATTGTTCCTGCGGCAGCATCGGGAGTGCTTGCACCGAGGCGGCGCCGTCAGGCATCGGCACCGTCAGCCAGCGCCCGCGCAGCCGCCGGATGCCGTCCGCGGCTCCGGCCAGCGCCCTGGCTGGGGCAGCCCCCAGCAGCACCATCCGGCGCGGCCGCATGAGCACCAGGGCACGCATGAGGAATGGCAGGCAGGCCTGCACCTCCGCATCGGTCGGCGCGCGGCTGCCCGGCGGGCGCCACGGGACGAGGTGGGTCAGCAGGATCGCGGACCGGTCCAGCCCGATGCTCGCCAGCACGCGGTCCATGAGGGTGCCAGCGGCACCGGAGAACGCAACCCCCGCACGGTCATCATCGGCCGCGGGCGCCTCCGCCACCAGCACCAGCCCGGCGGTCGCGTTGCCATCCGGCCGGACAGTGCTGGTCGCCGTATCGCGCAACGGGCAGCCATCGAAGGCGCTCAGGGCGGCCTGCAGCTCCGACAGGGAGCTTGCGGCAGCGGCCAGCGCCTGTGCACGCGCGGCTGCGCCGGCGCCAGCCGGCGATGCGGATGACCGAGCAGCAACGGCCCCGGCCTGAGAGGACCTTGCCGGGGCAGGCCGCACAGGCGCCGAGGCAGCAGGTGCCGGCCGGGCGGCAAACCGGTCGAGCGGCAGGTCGGCCAGCGCCTCGTCAGCGCCCCACTCGACCAGGAGCCGCAGGGCCGTCAGGTCGTCCATTACCGTATTCCGTGCGGTTGTGGCATGGATGCGAAAATGTGGCGCGCAGCGGTTTTGCACAACCCGGCGGAAACCCCACCTATGGGGCACCAGCGGTGAAGGCCGCGTAAAACATATGCCGGGGCGCCCCAGCGTGGCGGGGCGCACCTTGGACGGAGGATGCCATGGCTGAAGATGCCGCTTTGCGTGAGGCGATGGAGTTTGATGTGGTCATCGTGGGCGCCGGTCCGGCCGGGCTGGCCGCGGCGATCCGGCTGAAGCAGTTGGCGCCCGAGGCCGGCATCTGCGTGGTGGAGAAGGGCGGCGAGGTCGGCGCGCATATCCTGTCCGGCTGCGTGATCGAGCCGCGTGCCCTGGAGGAGCTGCTGCCCGACTGGCAGGCCCTCGGTGCCCCGCTGAACACTCCGGCAACCGAAGACCGCTTCCTGTTCCTGACGGAGACGCGCGCCATCACGCTGCCGAACGCGCCGCAGATGAACAACCACGGCAACTACATCGTCAGCCTGGGCGAGGTCTGCCGCTGGATGGGCACCCAGGCGGAGGCGCTGGGCGTGGAGATCTACCCGGGCTTCGCCGCAGCCGAGGTGCTTGTCGAGGACGGCCAGGTGGTCGGCGTCGCCACCGGCGACATGGGCATCGAGAAGTCGGGCGAGCACGGCCCCAACTACCAGCCCGGCATGGAGCTGCGTGCGCCCTACACCCTGTTCGCCGAGGGCTGCCGCGGCTCGCTCAGCAAGCAGGTGACCACGCGCTTCGGCCTGCGCGACGGCCGCGACCCGCAGACCTATGCCATCGGGATCAAGGAGCTGTGGGAAATCCCCGCCGCCAATCACAAGCCTGGCCTGGTCGAGCACGCCGTGGGATGGCCGCTGGACAGCCGCACCTATGGCGGGTCCTGGCTGTACCACTTCGGCGACAACCTGGTGTCGTACGGCTTCGTCGTCGGCCTGGACTACAGCAATCCCTGGCTGTCCCCGTTCGACGAGATGCAGCGCTTCAAGACGCATCCAGCCATGCGCAAGCACTTCGAGGGCGGCCGGCGCATCAGCTACGGCGCCCGCGCGCTGAGCGAGGGCGGCTTCCAAAGCATCCCCAAGCTGACCTTCCCCGGCGGCGCGCTAATCGGCGACACCGCCGGGTTCCTGAACGTGCCAAAGATCAAGGGCACCCATGCCGCCATGAAGTCCGGCATGCTGGCCGCCGAGGCGGTCGCCGACGCGCTGGCGAACGGCCGTCCCGCCGAGCCCGCCAGCTATGAGGAGCGGTTCCGCACCTCCTGGCTGTTCACCGAGTTGCAGGGCGCCCGCAACATCCGGCCCGCATTCGCCAAGCTCGGGCTGTATGGCGGCATCGCCTACTCCGCGATGGACACGTTCCTGTTCCGCGGCAAGGCGCCCTGGACCTTCCGCCACACTCACGCCGACCACGAGAGCCTGCGTCCAGCCAGCGCGTCCGCCCGCATCGCCTACCCGAAGCCGGACGGCAAGCTGACCTTCGACCGCCTGTCCTCGGTGTTCATCAGCAACACCAACCACGAGGAGAACCAGCCGTCGCACCTGCACCTCAAGGACCCCGGCCGCTGGGAGGGCGTGAACTGGGACCATTTCGCCAGCCCCGAAAGCCGCTACTGCCCGGCAGGGGTGTACGAGGCCGTCGAGATCGAGGGCGGCCACCACCGCCTGCAGATCAACGCGCAGAACTGCGTTCACTGCAAGACCTGCGACATCAAGGACCCCACCCAGAACATCGACTGGGCGGTGCCGGAGGGTAGCGGCGGCCCGAACTACCCGGCCGGCATGTAGCTGATGCGCCGCCTCGCCCTGCTGGCCTGCGCCGCCCTGTTTGGCGGTGCCGCTGCTGACTACGGGCCGGACCCGGCGGACGGCGTCTCCCACTTCGTCGGGACCGGCGCCTATGGCAGCTATCTCACCGGTCGGTTCGCCGCGCAGCAGTCCGACCTGGGCGTGGCCGCCGACCGGCTGGAGGCGGTGCTAACCCTAGAGCCCGGCGTCCCCGAGCTGGCGGAGCAGGCCTTCTTGGCGGCGCTGCTCGACGCCCGGCCGGATGCCGCTCGCCTGGCGTCCAGCCTGCCGAACGACCCCATCGCCCGGCTGGACATGGCCGACCGCGAGGCTAAGGCCGGCAATTGGAACGCGGCGCAGACGGCGTTTGACAACCTGCCGCAGCAGGGGCTGACCCAGGTGCTGCGCCCGTTGCTGGTGGCCTGGGCGGAGCAGGGCGCCGGCCGGTCCGCCACAGCCCTCGCGTCGCTGCAGTCCGCCATCGATGCCGGGCGCTTCCGGCCGGTGATGACTCTGCACGCCGGGCTGATCGCTGACCTAGGTGGGCGCGCCGGAGACGCCGGGCGGCTGTACGAGGCGGCACGGCGCGAGTACGGCGTCATGAACATCCGTTTGGGTCAGATCCTCGCGAGTTGGCACGCCCGAGGCGGCGACATGGCGCAGGCAGAGAGCACCATTGCCGAGATGGCGGCGGCGAACGCGGACGTCTCGATGGCCCGGCAGGCCCTGCTGGCCGACGCCGCCAAGCCAGCGGTCCGCAATGCCGCGGATGGGCTGGCGGAGGTTTACCTCGCCATGGCCGCCACCCTGCGGCAGCAGAACGCCGCCGAGCTGGCGCTGGTGGTGCTGCGCCTGGCGCTGGACGTTCGCCCGGATTTCACCGCCGCGCGGCTGCTGCTATCGGACATGCAGGACGCGGCGAAGCAAACGGCAGGCGCGCTGGACACCCTGAAGGCCGTTCCTGACAGCGACCCGCTGCTGACCGTCGTGCAGTTGCGCCGGGCCGGGCTGCTGGATGAGTTGAACCAGACCGACGCCGCAGCCAACGTGCTGAACGAGTTGGCGGTGCAGCACCCAAGCCAGCCGGAGCCGCTGGCGGCCTTGGGTGACCTGCTGCGCCGCCACAACCGGTTCGCCGAGGCCGTCGGCGTCTATGACCGCGCCATCGCCCGCGTCGGCACGCCCACCCGCGGCAACTGGCCACTGTTCTACGCCCGCGGCATCGCCCTGGAGCGCGACGGCAAATGGGACCGCGCCGAGGCCGACTTCCGCTATGCGCTGGAGTTGTCGCCGGACCAGCCGGGGGTGCTGAACTACCTCGGCTATGCCTGGGCCGAGCGGGGCGAGCACATGGACCAGGCCCGCGCCCTGATCGAGCGCGCGTTGGAGCAGGACCCGAACGACGGGTCGATCATCGACAGCCTGGGTTGGGTGCTGCTGCTGCAGGGCGATAAGGCGGGCGCGCTGGCCCGGCTGCAACGCGCAGTCGAGCTGATGCCAGAGGACAGCACCGTCAACGGCCACCTGGGCGATGCGCTGCAGGCGGTCGGACGCGACCGGGAGGCGGAGTTCGAGTGGCGCCGTGCCCTGACGTTCCAGCCGGAGCCGGCCGAGGCCGCCCGGATCGAGGCCAAGCTGCGCACGCTGCCTGAGGCTGGGCCCGACGCCGGGGGAGCCAGCCCGGCATCCCCACCGTAGTCGCCGATGGACTCGGAGCTTGCGCCGGCCAAGGTCAACCTGTTCCTCCACGTCGTCGGACGGCGGGACGATGGCTATCATGAGCTGGACAGCCTGGCGGTGTTCCCAGGCGCGGCCGACCGGTTGGAGGCCATACCTGCGCCGGACCTGACCCTGCAGGTGGGTGGACCCTTTGGCGCAGGGCTGGGAGGCGGACCGGACAACCTGGTCCTGCGGGCGGCGCGGGCGTTGGCTGAGCAGGCCGGTGTCAGCGCCGGGGCGCGGCTGGTGCTGGAAAAGCATCTGCCCGTCGCCAGCGGCATCGGCGGCGGGTCGGCCGACGCTGCGGCGGCGCTCCGGTTGCTGGCCAGGCTTTGGGGCCTGTCGATCCCGGATCAGATGCTGGCGGCCATCGCCCTGCGGCTGGGAGCGGACGTGCCGGTTTGCCTGGCCTCACGCCCTGCGCGCATGGCTGGCCTGGGCGACCGGCTTGGCCCCGCGCCGGGGCTGCCACGCTTCGGCATGGTGCTGGCCAACCCGCGTGTCGGTGTGTCCACGCCCGAGGTGTTCCGCACCCGCACTGGCCCGTTCTCTGCCCCGGCGCACCTGCCCCAGGCTTGGTCCGGCGTGGACGCGATGGCGGATGGCCTTCGCGGCCTGTCCAACGACCTGGAGACCCCGGCCCTGCAGCTTTGCCCGCCCATTGCCGACGTGCTCGCCTGGCTGCGCGCCCAGCCCGGGTGCCTCCTGGCGCGGATGAGCGGCTCTGGCGCGACCTGCTTTGGCCTGTTCGCGCCAGGCGAGGCGCCCTTGGCAGCGACGCGGGCCGTACCGTCCGGTTGGTGGGCCTGGGGCGGGGGCTTTACGGAGGGGGCGCGCAACGCCTAATGAGCACGGCGGCCGGCGCTGGGGCGTCGCCAAGCGGTAAGGCTGCGGACTTTGAATCCGCCATGCGAAGGTTCGAATCCTTCCGCCCCAACCACCTGCTCACCCAAACGCCCGAAGTGATGCCGGTACCAGTCATGTTCATCCCCATCGCTCCCGGCATCAGCTTCGACCCGCGCGAGATCGAGGAGAGCTTCATCCGCGCCTCCGGCCCCGGCGGGCAGAACGTCAACAAGGTGTCCAGCGCCGTCCAGGTCCGCCTGGACCTGCGCCGCTCCGGCACCCTGCCCGAAGGATTACGCGCCCGCGCCGAGTTGCTGGGCGGACGGCGGGTGACGGGCGATGGCGTGCTCGTCATCACCGCGCAGCAGCACCGCTCGCAGGACCGCAACCGGCAGGACGCGCAGGACCGCATCGTGGCGCTGCTGCGGGAGGCCGCGGTGCTGCCGGTGTTCCGGCGCGACACCAAGCCGACCAAGGCTTCCCGCCGCCGCCGGGTCGAGGCGAAGGTGCAGCGCGGCGAAGTCAAGCGGCTGCGCGGCGCACCCGTCCGGGACAGCTAGCTGGTCAGTAGGCGACCAGGTTCTTGATGCCGTCGAACACGCCTTGGGTGAGCACCCTCTTGGTGACCAAGTCCGCCGGCGCCGCGTAGGGTCGCCCGGCGACGATGGCGTTGGCGCGGACATCGCCGACGCCGGGCAGGGTGCGCTGCAGGTCGGCCGCGCTGGCGGTGTTGATGTTCGCCAGCGCGATCCGGTCCTTGATGCCGGCCAGCACTCCGGCGGTCAGCACCTTCTTCTTCGTCAGGTCCTGCATGTCGGCGTAGGGACGGCCGGCGACGATCGCCTTGGCGCGGACCGGGCCGATGCCGGGCAGGCTGTCCAACTGCGCCTCGGCAGCCGAGTTGACGTCGATGCGGCTGCCTGATGCGGCAGCGGGGGCGGGCGTCGCTGCCGGGGCAGGGGTGGCCACCGGCGGAGCAGGGCGGGTCGGCACGGCTGCCGGGCGGCTGGGCTGCGTCGCTTGCGCCCAAGCCGGCGCGGCGAAGGCGGTCAGCAGGGCGACGGCGAAGGCGGTCAGGCGGCGAGGACTCGGCATGGTGCAACTCCCTTGTCGGTCCGCACCTGTATCAAATCCAGGCCGTGCCGCAAGCGTCATGACCAGCGCACCTCTGGCGGCAGGCTCATGAGGATCGCATCCACGTTGCCGCCAGTCTTCAGGCCGAACAGGGTGCCGCGGTCGTGCAGCAGGTTGAATTCGACATAGCGGCCCCGGCGCAGCAACTGATGGTCGCGTTCGGCCGGGGTCCACGGCTCCTTCATGCGGCGGCGAACGATGCCCGTGTAGCTGTCGCGGAAGGCGCGGCCGACATCCTGGGTGAAGGCGAAGTCCTCGCCGGCATCGCCGCTGAACAGGTGGTCGTAGAAGATGCCGCCGGCCCCGCGCGGCTCGTTGCGGTGCGGCAGGAAGAAGTAGCGGTCGCACCACGCCTTGTACTCCGGGTAGTAGGCCGGGTCGTGCCGGTCGCAGGCGGCGCGGAAGGCGGCATGGAACGTGGCGGCATCCTCGACGGCCTCCGGCGCCTCCAGCCGCATCGGCGTCAGGTCGCCGCCGCCGCCGAACCAGCCCTGCGTCGTCACCAGCATCCGCGTGTTCATGTGCGCCGCCGGCACCCGCGGGTTCTGTGGGTGCGCAACGACGCTGATACCAGACGCCCAGAATCGCGGGTCCTGGGCGGCGCCAGGGATGGAGGCGCGGAACTCCGGGCTAAACTCCCCCCAGACGGTTGAGACGTTGACGCCGACCTTCTCGAACACCCGGCCCTGCATGACGCTGATGACGCCGCCACCGCCGTCCTCCCCGCTGTCGGTCGGCCGCGACCAGGGCTTCTGCGCAAAGCGCCCCGCTGGACGGTCCGACAAGGGGCCATCCTGCTCGTCCTCCAACGCTTCGAACCCGGCGCAGAGCTGGTCGCGCAACCCCTCGAACCAGGCACGCGCCACCGGCTTGAACGCCCCGTGCGGCGGCGGCCCGACCGGGCGTGGCGGCGGGCCGACTGGGTCCTCCAGATGGGCCAAGTCTTGCATTTCAGGCTCTTGTGTCAAATCGATACCCTCCAATTTACTGCTGCAGAGTAGCCGCACCAGCGTCTGTGTTGCAGGGTCTGCATGTGGTGGCTATGAGGTGCGGCATCGGGGCGCGGCTTACGGCGGCACCCCAGAGAGATAGCAGGGGAACCCATGTCCGACATAGCCCACGGCAGCGTACGTGAAGCGATATCAACGGTTGGCAACCCCGACCCGACCAAGCGCGACTTCTTGAAGCTGCTGACCGGCAGCGCCGTCGCCATCGGCGTCGGCGCCGTTGTCTGGCCCTTCGTCGACAGCATGGCCCCCGCCAAGGACGTGCTCGCGCTGTCCAGCATCGAGGTGGACCTGAGCCCCATCGCCGAGGGCTCCGGCATCACCGTGGTCTGGCAGGGCAAGCCGGTGTTCATCCGTCACCGCACGGCCGACGAGCTCAAGACCGTATCCGCCGTGCCGGAGAAGGACCTGATCGACCCAGCGACCGAGGCGTCCCGCGTCAAGCCCGGTAAGGAAGCGTGGCTGGTCGCCATCGGCATCTGCACTCACCTGGGCTGCGTGCCGCTGGGCAACAAGCCGAGCGACCCGCGCGGCGATTTCGGCGGCTGGTTCTGCCCCTGCCACGGCAGCCAGTATGACGTATCCGGCCGCGTCCGCCATGGTCCGGCGCCAGCGAACCTGGCACTGCCGCAATACGCCTTTACCAGCGACACCAAAGTCAAGATCGGCTGAGGAGAAACAGCATGGCCGGCCTACATAAGTCCGAGTACGAGAACCCAGTCATCAACTGGATCGACACCCGCCTGCCCGTATTCACCATGATGCAGAAGGAATACGGGTCCTTCCCGACGCCGAAGAACTTCAACTATTTCTGGAACTTCGGCGCGCTGGCGATGATCAGCCTGGCGATCATGATCGCCACCGGGATCTTCCTGGCGATGAACTACACCGCACACACCAGCCTCGCCTTCGACAGCGTTGAGCGCATCATGCGCGACGTGAACTACGGCTGGCTGCTGCGCTACATTCACGCCAACGGCGCGTCGATGTTCTTCATCGTCGTGTACATCCACATCTTCCGCGCCCTCTACTATGGGTCGTACAAGGCGCCGCGCGAGCTGCTGTTCATGCTCGGCGTGGTCATCCTGCTGCTGATGATGGCGACGGCGTTCATGGGCTACGTGCTGCCGTGGGGCCAAATGTCCTACTGGGGCGCGACGGTCATCACCGGGCTGTTCTCCGCGATCCCCATTGTGGGCACTAGCATCCAGACCTGGCTGCTCGGCGGCCCCAGCGTGGACAACGCCACGCTCAACCGCTTTTTCAGCCTGCACTACCTGATGCCGTTCATGATCACCGGCGTGGTGTTCCTGCACATCGTGGCGCTGCACATCACGGGCTCCAACAACCCGCTGGGCATCGACGTGAAGTCCCCGCAGGACACGCTGCCGTTCCACCCGTACTACACGGCGAAGGACAGTATCGGCGTCTGCGTCTATCTGCTAGTGTTCGCCGGCTTGGTGTTCTTCGCGCCGAACTTCCTGAACCACCCCGACAACTACATCCCTGCCAACCCGCTGGTGACCCCGGCGCACATCGTGCCTGAGTGGTACTTCCTGCCGTTCTACGCCATCCTACGCTCGGTGCCGAACAAGCTGGGTGGCGTCATCCTGATGTTCAGCGCCATCGCGGTGCTGTTCGTGCTGCCGTGGCTCGACACCTCGCCGGTCCGCAGCACCCGGTTCCGCCCGCTGTACAAGCCGTTCCTGGCCCTGTTCGTCGTGTCATTCTTCGCGCTGGGCTACGTTGGCGGGAAGCCGCCGGAGGGTCTGTATGTCGTGATCGGCCAGGTGGCGACGGCCTACTACTTCCTGCACTTCCTGGTAGTATTGCCGGTGCTGGGCAAGCTTGAGCGCCCGCTGCCTCTGCCAGAGAGCATCGCACGGCCAATCATTCGCCGGGGCGACAACTTCCCAGGCGGTGGTGGTCCGCTGCCCCAGGGTGCCGCGGCCAAGCCGATGGAGAAGCCGTAATGCGTGCAGGCTTGAAGATCGCGGGGCTGCTGCTTGCAGCGGCCCCGGCCTTCGCCCCTAATGCTTTTGCCCAGGGGCATGAGGCCGTGGATGGGCCAAAGGTGAATTGGAGCTTCAACGGCCCTTTCGGTACGTTCGATCGGGCGTCGCAGCAGCGTGGCTTCCAGGTTTACAAGGAAGTCTGCTCCAACTGCCACTCGATGAAGGAGATGTATTATCGCAACCTCAGCGCCATTGGCCTGAACGAGGAGCAGATCAAGGCAGTTGCCGGCTCGGTCGAGGTGCCCGGCGGCACCGACGACAGCGGCCAGCCAGTCGAGCGGCCCGCAGTGCCGTCAGACCACTTCCGCTCTCCATTCGCCAACGACAAAGCCGCGCGGGCAGCCAATGGCGGCGCGTTGCCCCCCGACCAGTCGCTGATCATCAAGGCGCGGGAGAACGGGCCGGACTACGTGCATGCGTTGCTGAACGGGTATGTCGATGCCCCGCCAGGCGTGAAGGTGGGCGATGGGCAGTATTACAACGAGTACTTCCCCGGCAAGCAGCTCGCGATGCCGCCGCCGCTGCATGACGGTGCCGTCACCTACGCCGATGGCACGCCGGCCACAGTGGACCAGATGTCGAAGGACGTGGTGCAGTTCCTGACTTGGACCAGCAACCCGGACCTGGAAGTGCGTAAGCAGATGGGCGTCAAGGTTGTGCTGTTCCTGACCCTGATGACCGGCTTGGTCTATGGTGTGAAGAAGAAGGTCTGGAAGGACGTTCACTAACGCTTTCCGGCCTTCATCCCTTGACTGCTCCGCCGCGCGGGTTACACCGCGCGGCGGCTTTGTTTTGGGGAACACGATGGTTGACGCGATCACACCGGTCATCGGCATCATCGGCGGCTCCGGTCTGTATGATATCGCCGGGCTGGAGGATAAACAGTGGCGCCCCGTAGCCACCCCTTGGGGCGAACCATCCGACGAGCTACTGTTCGGCACCCTGGACGGCGTGCGCTGCGTGTTCCTGCCACGCCATGGACGCGGGCACCGGCTATCGCCGACCCACCTCAACTACCGCGCCAACATCGATGCGCTGAAGCGAGCGGGGGTAACGGACGTGCTGTCCCTGTCAGCGGTCGGCAGCCTAAAGGAGGAACTGCCGCCAGGACGCTTCGTCATCGTGGATCAGTTCATCGACCGCAGCTTCGCACGGGAGAAAAGCTTCTTTGGTGACGGCTGCGTAGCCCACGTCTCGGTTGCCGATCCCGTCTGCCCCCGCATCGGCGACGCGGTGGAGGCGCGGGTGCTCGCCCTCGGCGTCCCGGTAACGCGCGGCGGCACCTACCTAGTCATGGAGGGGCCACAGTTCTCGACACGGGCGGAGAGCAACCTGTATCGGACCTGGGGATGCAGCGTCATCGGCATGACGAACATGCCGGAAGCAAAGCTCGCTCGGGAGGCCGAGCTTTGCTACGCTACCGTGGCCATGGTGACGGATTACGACTGCTGGCACGACGGGCATGAGGCAGTCAGCGTCGAGTCGGTGATCAAGGTCATGAGCGAGAATGCCGAACGTGCCCGCGATCTGGTCCGCGCCGTTGTCCCCGTGCTCGGCGTGCCCCGTGGCCCTTGCCCGGCCCGGTGCGACCGCGCCCTGGAATACGCCATCATCACCGCTCCTCCGCACCGCGATGCCGGGCTGATGCGCCGGCTTGATGCGGTTGCTGGCCGGGTCCTGGCGAAGTCGGCCGCATAGGCCTGACTCTCATGGCGGAGATCGTGAACTTGCGGCGGGTCAAGAAGCGCCTCGCGCGGGAAGCCGCGTCGCATGACGCAGCCACTGCCCGGACGCTGCATGGCCGCACCCTGGCGGAGCGTCAATCCAGTCTCGACGCCCGCTCCACACTCGGCCGCACCTTGGACCAGGCCAAGCTGGACCATTCACCCCGGGACGGCGAAGACCCGGAATGACTGGGCCAGCACTTCGTAAATCGGCCGCTTGAAGGCAACGGCCAGGCCCGGCAGTTCCTCCAGCGCGGCCCAGCGCCACGCATCGAACTCAGGGTGCGGGTCCAGGTCCAGGCGCACCTCGCTGTCCCGCCCGGTGAAGCGCAGCGCGAACCACCGCTGCCGTTGCCCACGGTAGCGCCCGCCCAGGGTGCGGCCCAGCAGCTCCGGCGGCAGGTCGTAGGTCAGCCAGTCCGGATGCTCACCGATAATGACGGCATTGCTGGTGCCGATTTCCTCGGCAAGTTCGCGCATCACCGCCGTCGCCGGGTCCTCGCCAGTGTCGATGCCACCCTGCGGTAGTTGCCATCCCCCGATGGAACCCTCGCCATTTGGCCTATCGGCCCGGCGGGCGACAAATACCATACCTTCGCTGTTGAACAGCGCTGCGCCGACGTTCGGCCGGTAGGGCAGGCTACTCGCCCCGTTCACTGGACCCGTCTCACTGGGCTGCGTTCGCGGTCGCCGGAGCCGCCACCGCCAGCGCACTCACCGGCACCAGCACAATGCCCCGCGCCTGCACGTCCTGTGCCCAAGCGGCGATGCGATCCAGCATCATCGGCCGTAACCGGCCAACCAGGCCGATGGCCGAGCCATGATTCCGCGCAATCCGCTCCAACTCCGCCAGTTTTGCCTCTATCTCCGCACGTGCAGACGAATCGTCCAACACGACATCGACGGTGCAACCGGCGAGCCCGGCAGGCAAGGGCGCCGGACGGCCGGCACCGGACGGTCGCGGGTCAAGGTAGAGCAAGCCGCGCCCGGCGAGTTCATCGAGCACTGCATGGAAGCTGCTGGTCTGTGACGCGAACCGCTCCCCCCGCAGGCCGTCCGATGCGCCGGTTGCGCCGACATAGCCCTGGATGCGCCCGAGCACCGTCTCCAAGCGGGCCTGGTTGTCCGCCGGCTCCGCCCCGGTCAACAGCGAGTATGGCCCGGCATCATTGAACGGGAAGCCATCGGACTCCATCGGGATCGAGGCAAGCAGCTCATGTCCGGCCAACCGTGCCGCTGTCAGCAACGCGCCGGGGTCTCGCGCGTAGGCGGACACCGCGAGCGTCACCGCGCCTGGCAGGTTGATGGCTGCTCTGCTGTCCGCTTCCGATCCGCCCAGCCCAACGATCACGATGCCGATTTGCGGCCGGCCCTCGACCGGCGGCGTCCTACGAGCATAAACCTGCCGCGCCATGCGGCCTTCAGCGGCAATACGGGGTAACTGCCCCGCATCATGTCCGTGCGCCGGCTCAAGGAGCGCAGCGTCAGGCGGCGCGATATGCCCATCCCAGCCGGCCGCCGCGGGCTTGGCCGCAGCGACAACCACGGGGGCCGGATGGACCGGCGGACCCAACACCTGCAGGACGATGGCTCCGACGGCCAAGACGCCCAATACCGCGCCCCAGAACCAGCCGAGCGCACGCACCGCCAGCCGTCCTGGATCGTCGATGGCAGGTGCCTACTGCGCTGCGCGGCGCTGCGAAGCCATGGCACGCACCACGACAAGGCCCTCCTGCAACTGGAAGTCCGTATCCGGCTTGGCGGCGTCGAACACCGGGTAGCCCTCCGGCGGCAGCTTCGGTATTTCCTTGGCCACTGCCGGCAGGTCGGCACGGGCCGGCGGGGTGGCCGGCTGTGCCGTGCCGCCCTGGTTGCGCAACGCGCGGTTCAGGTCCGCCTCACGCTCCGGCCCGAAATGCGGGCCTTCGGTGCGCGACGCCGCGACCTCAACATCCGGCGTAATGCCCAAGCCCTGGATGCTGCGCCCGGATGGCGTGTAGTAGCGCGCCGTCGTCAGCCGCATCGCGCCATTGCCCGGCAGCGGCATCACCGTCTGCACCGACCCCTTGCCGAAGCTGCGCGTGCCGACCAGTACCGCGCGCCGCTGGTCCTGCAACGCCCCGGCCACGATCTCCGACGCCGACGCCGATCCGCCGTTGATCAGCACCACCACCGGCAGGCCCTGGGCGATGTCACCGGGCTTGGCGCTCCAGCGCTGGCTCTCCTCGGGGTGGCGGGACCGGGTGGAGACGATCTCGCCCTGGTCCAAGAAGTCGTCAGACACCGCGACCGCCTGGTCCAGCAACCCGCCGGGGTTGTTGCGCAGGTCGAGCACGAGGCCCTTCAGGTTGCCGCCCGCCTTGGCCTTCAGGTCCTGCATCGCCTTGCGCAGGCCGGGGTCGGTCTGCTCGTTGAAGCTGGTCAGGCGGATGTAGGCCACGTCGCCCTCCAGGTGCGAGCGCACGACCTGGATCTTGATGACCTCGCGCTGCATCGCGACCTCAAGGGGGGTGTCGATTCCCTCACGCTTGATGGTCAGCTTGATCTGGCTGCCGGAGGGGCCGCGCATCTTGTCCACGGCCTCGTTCAGCGACAGCCCCTGCACCGTCTGTCCATCCAGCGCAGTGATCAGGTCCCCGGCCTTCATGCCGGCACGGGCAGCGGGGGTGTCGTCGATCGGGCTCACCACCTTGATGATGCCGTTCTCCGAGGTGACCTCCAACCCCAGGCCGCCGAACTCGCCCCGGGTTTGCACCTGCATGTCGCGGAACGACTTGGCATTCATGTAGCTGCTGTGCGGGTCCAGCCCAGTCAGCATGCCATTGATCGCGTTCTCGATCAGCTCGCGGTCGTTGACAGGTTCCACGTATTCGGCGCGCACCCGCTCAAACACATCGCCGAACAGGGTCAGCAGCCGATAGGTCTCTGCCCGGTTGCTGTCCTGCGCCACCGCGCGGGCGATGGGCCAACTCACGCCGAACTGCTGCTCCAGCAGCCCTGACGCCGGGCCGGCCGCAATGCCTGCCGCGAAGGCGGCGCCCAGAAGCAAGCCGGTGCGAAATTTCATGCCTATACCCCTTTGCGCCCAGACAGGGCGCCGTGACCACGCGATCACACCGCGGGGTGCCCATCGCGCGACAATAACGCTAATTCAATTGAAATGGCTATCCATGTGCGCGGAGGAAGGGGGCCGGGTTCACAGGTTGCCCATCTCGCCGCAATTCCATGTAAAGCGACGGCCGCGCGCCGCCGCCGCGCGGGTCCCAGCCCGGCATGACGCCCACCGGCTCGCCGTTCCAGACCGCCATGCCGACCTGCACGGCCAGGTGCTCGAATCCGGACAGCACGAAGTGGTAGCCGCCGCCGCAATCCAGGATCAGCAGCACGCCGAAGCTGCGGAACGGCCCGCTATAGGCGACCCGGCCCGTGCAGGGCGCCAGCACGTGCGCCGCCGGGGGCGAACGGATCGAGATGCCGCTTGCCGGCCCGGCGTCGGTGAGGTCGCCCCAGCCGCGCACCACCTGGCCGGCCACGGGCGCGTTGGCGGGCGCGGCAGCGGGGCCGGCGGCCCACGCCCCGGCGGGGCTGTCGTGCTTTTCGACAAGCCCGGGTCCGGCCTGGCGCGTGAGAGCCTCCTGGCGACGGCGGGCCTCCGCTGCGGCAGCCTCCTGCCGCTGCCGGTCGGCGCGGGCGAGGTCCTCACGCGCCCGCGTTTCGGCACGGGCGCGTTCCACGGCCATGCTCACCAGGGCAGAGTGGAGGTTGTCGGCCCGGGCGGCATCGGCTGCGGCGCGGCGGGCCATCTCGGCGGCGGCGTCCTCCGCGTGCAGCCGCCCGGCGCGGGCCGCCTCCAACTGACGGTCCAGCGCTGCCGCCTGGCTGGCCTGCTGCGCCTGCACCGCCTGCAGCCGGGGCAGGCTGGCCGCCGCCGCCTGCGCCGCCGCCTGCGCCGCCACGGTCTCGGCACGGTAGGCGCGAGCCTCCTCGGCCACGTGCCGGGCCAGGCCGTGCAGCACACCCAGGCCGCGCAGCGCGTCCCCCGGCTGGGCCGGCACGGCAAGCAGGGTCTCGACAGGGAACAGCCCCAGGCGCTCCATCAGCGGCAGCAGGGGCGCCAGCTCGGCTGCCCGCTCCGCCAGGCGCCGCTCGGCCTCATGCTGGCGTGCCGTCAGCGCCTCCACCTGTGCGGCGGCCTCCGCGGCCTCGGTTTCGGTTTGGCGCAACTGCGCCCCGGCGGCGATGCGTGCGTTGGCCAGCCGGCGCTCCTCGGCCTCGGCACTGCGGACCTGGGCCGCCGGGAGGGATGCAGCGGACTCCGGCGCAGACGCCGCCGGGCGCGGACCAGCGCCCGATGCCGCGAGCGTCAGAAGAACAAGGCTAAGCCGGCGCCGGCGCCGCATCGGAATACGCCATCGGCCGCAGCAACAGGGACTGCCCGGTCATCTCCGGCGGCTGCGGCAGGCCCATCAGGGCGAGCAAGGTCGGCGCCAGGTCCGCCAGGCGCCCGTCATGCAGCTCCGCCGTGCGGCCGTCCAGCATGGCCGACAGCATCACCGGCACCGGATTGGTCGTGTGGGAGGTATGCGGGCCGCCCGTGGCGGGATCGCGCATCATCTCGCAGTTGCCGTGGTCGGCCGTGACCAGCAGCGCCCCGCCCGCCGCGCTCATGGCGTTCACGATGCGGCCCAGCCCGGCATCCACCGTCTCCACGGCACGCACGGCGGCCACCAGGTCGCCAGTGTGGCCAACCATGTCAGGGTTGGCAAAGTTCAGCACGATCAAGTCGTAGATGCCGCCGCCGATCGCATCGACGGCGCGGTCGGTCAGCTCCGGCGCCGACATCTCCGGCTGCAGGTCGTAGGTGGCGACCTTGGGCGATGGCACCATGATGCGATCCTCGCCGGGGTAGGCGACCTCCTGCCCGCCGTTCATGAAGTAGGTGACGTGTGGATACTTCTCCGTTTCGGCAAGGCGCAACTGCCGGCGGCCGGCGTCGGACACGACCTCGCCCAAGATGCGGCCCATGTGCTGCGGCGCGAACGCCGCTTGCATGAGGGGCGCCAGCGCGTCGCTGTAGCGGGTCAACCCAACCGCGGCGGCAAAGCGAACCCTACGGGGCCGGGCGAAACCGCTGAAGCCAGGGCTGAGCATGGCGCCCAGCAGCTCCCGCACGCGGTCCGCGCGGAAGTTGAAGCACAGCACGGCGTCGCCGTCCCGGACGCCCCGGTATTCGCCGACGACGGAGGGCACGACGAACTCGTCCGTCACGCCGCGGCCATAGGCGTCGTCCATCACGCTGTCGGCGTCGGCGAAGCTGTTGCCGCGGCCCTCCATGATGGCGAGGTAGGCGCGCTCCACCCGGTCCCAACGGTTGTCGCGGTCCATGGCGTAGTAGCGTCCGCTGACGGTGGCGATGCGGGCGCTGGCGGGCAGGGCGGCCTGCAGGCGCGCCAAGTCCTGCCCGGCGGAACGCGGGGGGGTGTCGCGGCCGTCGGTGAAGGCGTGCAGCCGGACCGGGATGCGCGCATCGGCCAGGATGCGCGCCAGGGCGGCGGCGTGGTCCTGGTGCGCATGCACGCCGCCAGGCGACACCAGGCCCATCAGGTGGCAGGTGCCGCCGCTGCCGCGCAGGGCCTCGATCAGCGCCAGGATGGCCGGAGCCTGCGCCAGGCTGCCGTCCTGGATGGCGAGGCCGATGCGCGGCAGCTCCTGCATCACCACGCGGCCGGCGCCGATATTGAGGTGGCCGACCTCTGAGTTGCCCATCTGCCCCGGCGGCAGCCCGACATCCAGGCCATCGGTGCGCAGGAAGGCGTGCGGTCCCTGCATCAGCCCGTCGAATGCCGGGGTATCGGCCTGCACGACGGCGTTGTCGGCCACGTCCTCCCGCCAGCCCCAGCCGTCGAGGATCACCAGCATGACGGGACGGGGCGGCGGGGCGGGGGGCATCCAGTTGGTCCTTGGTACGGCAACGTGCGTTAATATTGGTATGGCCGCGCATCGCGGGTTGGGCAAGGCGTCACACCCCAGCATGGCTGACGCAGATGCGGCTGCCCTACCATCATGGACGGCCGGAGCGATGATAGGGGTGGCCGGACAGGATCGACTGCGCCCGGTAAAGCTGCTCGGCCAGCATCACCCGGACCAGCATGTGCGGCCAGGTCATCGGCCCCAGCGACAGCAGGTGGTCGGCCCGCGCCAACACCGAGGCGTCCAGGCCATCCGCCCCGCCAATCACGAAGCACACCGGGCGCGCCAGGCCCAGCCAGCGTTCCAGCAGCCGGGCCAGCCCTTCGCTGCCGGGCGCGGCGGCGCCCAGGTCCAACGCCACAGCCAGCGCACCTGGCGGCAGCCCGGCGAACAGGCCGGCCGCCTCCCGTCGCTTCGCCTCGACCGGCGCCCCGCTGCCCTCGGCGGCCTCGACCACCTCCAGCCGTGGCCGCAGCCGGGCGTTGTAGCGGTCGAACAGCACCTGCTCCGGCCCTGGCCGCAGCCGGCCGATGGCGACCAGGCGCATCACGCCGGGGCTGCGGCGGGGGACGGTGCGGCAGGGCTTGCAACCCTCGCCGAGGCATGCGCGATGTCTGCGCTATGAGAACGACCCACCGGTGGCTTGTCCCCCTTGCCCTGCCGCTGCTGCTGGCCGCTGCGCCGGTGCCCGCCGTCCCGGTCGTGCTCGCGCATCAGCCGGGCACCGCGCTCGACCGCACCGCCCGCGGCCTGATCGCGCAGGACTTGGCGGAGAGTGCGCGCGCCGGGGAACGGCCGCTGATGCTGGTCGGCATGGCGCACCTGGGTGCGGCTGCGGACCGCCCGGCGCTGTTCGTGCAACTGCAGTCGCCGCGGGAGTGCGGGTCGGCCGGATGCAGCACCAGCGTGTTCGCCTGGACGGGCGGGCGTTACCAGAAGGTGCTGGACGGCGTCGCTGGCCGGATGGCCGTCGCGGGCACGCGGCACGCTGGGATGGCAGACCTTCAGGCCGGGCGCGAGACCTATGCGTGGAACGGCAAGGCCTATGCCGACACCGTCCCAGCACCCGCCATCGACCTGCGGCCCCGGCCCAGGCGCCGGGTGCGCTAGACGGCTAATCCTCCCCTTGCGGCATCTCGGCGGGTTCATCCAGCTCGGCGCCCCACATCCGTTCCAGCGCATAGAGGGTCCGCGCCTCCGGCTTGAACAGGTGAATGACGATGTCCCCGGCATCGATCAGCACCCAGTCGGAGCCGCCGGACCCCTCGACCTGCACGCGCTTGATGCCGATCTCGGACAGCTTCTCCTCCAGGTGGGTCGCCATGGCGCTGATCTGGCGGTCGGCTAGGCCGGTGGCGATCACCATCCGGTCGGTGAAGGCGGCGCGGCCGGCCAGGTCCATGGCGACGACCTCCTCGGCCTTGTCGGCCTCCAGGCTTTCAACGATGACGGCCTGCATCCGGTCCAGGCGCTCGCGCTGGTCGGGCGCGGGCGCGGGCGTCTTCGGCTTGCGGACGCGTGGCCCGGCGGCGGCGGCCTTCTTGCGCGGGGTACCGGGCGCCTTCGCGGCCTCGGCCAGCGCCGGGGCGGGCTGGGATTTGCGGCGCTTGGCGGGCGGCTCGGAGGGTTTCCTGGCTATGTCCGTATTCCTTCGTGGGCGGGTGCCGCCGCTATAGCAGGTTCTGCGACCGGGTGTGACAGCGGCAGCGGCGGCCAGACCTGCGGCCAGCCCGCGCGCAGCGCCGTGGCGGAGGCGGCATTCTGCCGCGCCGGCAGGAAGGTCCAGGCCGGCCCCGGACGCCCGGCCAGGGACGGCGCCGCCCGGGCCGGCAATAGGGACGCCCGCAGCCGGTGCGCCGCCTGGCTGGCCAGCGCGCGGCCGTTATAGGTCGGCCGCGGCAGCACGGCGAACGGCATCGTGCCGGCAATGCCGAGCCACCCTTGCCACCGTGGCAACTGCACCAGGTTGTCGGCGCCCATCAGCCAGACGAACTGCACCCGCGGAAAGCGCCGCCGCAGGACGCGGAGGGTGTCGTAGGTGTAGCGCGTGTGCAGCCGCGCCTCGATCGCCGTCGCCACGATGCGCCGTCCATCGGCGATGCCCCGGGCGCTGGCCAGGCGGTCGGCCAGACGGGCCATGCCGCGCGCCGGCTTCAGCGGATTGCCCGGCGACACCAGCAGCCACACCTGGTCCAGCCGCAGCCGGCGCAGCGCCAGGCGGGCGATGTGCAGGTGCCCGCCATGCGCCGGGTTGAACGACCCGCCGAGCAGGCCGACACGGGTCCGCCGGTTGTCGCCCCACCGTCGCAAGGGATCGGGCGGCATCGGCTCCGGCGGAGCCAGGGCGTGGCGGCGGGTGGTCAGGGACGCACCTGGCCCGTGCCGGTGATGACGTAGCGGAAGGTGGTCAACTGCTCGACCCCGACGGGGCCTCGGGCGTGGATGCGGCCGGTGGCGATGCCGATCTCCGCACCGAAGCCGAACTCCCGCCCGTCGCAGAACTGGGTGGAGGCGTTCCACAGCGCGACCGCACTGCCGACGCCGCGCAGGAAGCGGTCGGCGGCGGCGGCGTCCGCGGTGATGATCGCCTCGGTGTGCTCGCTGCCGTAGCGGGCGATGTGGGCCAGGGCGTCGTCCACGCCGTCCACCACGGCGATGGACAGCGTGGCGTCCAGCCATTCCGTCGCGAAGTCGGCCTCGGTCGCCGGGGGCAGGCCGGGCAGGATGGCGCAGGCGCGGGCGTCGGCGCGGAAGCGGCAGCCCAGGGCGGCAAGGTCCGCCACCAGCAGGGGTAGTAGGGCCGGGGCGCAGGCGGCGTCGATGAGCAGGGTCTCGGTGGCGCCGCAGACGCCGGTGCGGCGCATCTTGGCGTTGGCCAGCACGGAGCGCGCCATCGCCGGGTCAGCGGCGGCGTGAACGTAGGTGTGGCACAGGCCCTCGGCGTGGGCGAGCACGGGCACGCGGGCGTCGCGCTGCACCCGGTCCACCAGGGAGCGTCCGCCGCGCGGGATCACCAGGTCGATCAGCCCGCTGCCCGCGAGCATGGCGGCGACGTAGGCGCGGTCCGCGTCCGGCGCGACCTGCACGGCGTCGCGCGGCAGGCCGGCGGCGTGCAGGCCCTCGGCGATGGCGGCGTGGATCGCCTGGGCGGAGCGGGCGCTGTCGGACCCGCCGCGCAGGATGACGGCGTTGCCGGACTTCACGCACAACCCGGCGGCGTCAGCCCCCACATTAGGGCGGCTTTCGTAGATCATGCCGATCACGCCCAGCGGCTGGGCGATGCGGCGGATATGCAGGCCGTTGGGCCGGGTCCAGTCGGCCAGGGTGCGGGCGAGGGGGTCTGGCAGGGCGGCGATGCTGTCCAAGCCCTGCGCCATGGCCTCCACCCGGGCAGGGGTCAGGGCCAGGCGGTCGCGGAAGGCCGGAGTGCCCTGGTGGGCCAGCAGGTCGGCCTCGTTGGCGGCGAGGATGGCGGGGGCCTGGACGCGCAATTGAGCGGCGGCGGACTCCAGGCCTGCGGCTCGCACCGCATCCGGCGTGTTGGCCAGGACGGCGGAGGCAGCACGGGCGCGATGGGCCGCGGTGCGGAGCCAGGCGGTGGTTTGGTCGGTGTCTTGGTTCATGGCGAGGCGATCTTGCAGGGCCGGGGCCGTGTGCGCCAGGGTGGATGTGTGGAAGCAGGCAGGCGGGCTTGACGCAGGCCGCAATGCCGGCAAGGCCCCTACGCCAGCACCAGGTCGTCCCGGTGCACCATCTCGTCCCGGCCGCGCCAGCCCAGGATCGCTTCAATGTCGTCCGACCGGTGCCCGGCGATGCGGCGCGCGTCGGCGCTGGCATAGGCCGACAGCCCGCGCGCCAGCACGTCGCCCGTCCCATCCTGCACCAGCACGGGATCGCCGCGCTCAAACTCGCCCACCACGCCCTGCACGCCCGCCGGCAGCAGGGAGCGCCCCGCCTGCAAGGCTCGGGCGGCGCCGGAATCCACCACCAAGCGGCCCGCCGGATGCAGGCTGCCGGCAATCCAGCGTTTGCGTGCCGTGCGGCCGTCCGGCGCCGGCAGGAACCAGGTGCAGCGGGCGCCGTCCGCCATCGCCCGCAACGGGTGCGGCACGGCGCCGACCGCAATCGCCATCGCGCAGCCGGCCTGCGTGGCGATGCGGGCCGCCGCCAGCTTGGTTCGCATCCCGCCGCTACTGTAGCCCGGCGGTGGATCACCGCCCATCGCCTCGATCTCCGGCGTCAGGGCGGCGACGACCGGCAGGTGCCGGGCGGCCAGGTCACGCTTAGGGTCCGCGGTGTACAAGCCGTCGATGTCGGACAGCAGCAGCAACTGGTCGGCCTGCACCATCTCCGCCACGCGCGCGGCCAGCCGGTCATTATCGCCGAAGCGGATTTCGGCGGTCGCCACGCTGTCGTTCTCATTGATGACCGGCACGCAGCCCAGGCCCAGCAACGTGGTCAGCGTCGCCCGCGCATTCAGGTAGCGGCGGCGGTCCTCGGTGTCCTCCAGCGTCAGCAGCAGTTGCGCGGCGGTCAGGCCATGCAGCGCCAGCGCCGCTGTCCAAGCCTGCGCCAAGCGGATCTGCCCCACGGCGGCGGCGGCCTGCTTCTCCTCCAGCCGGAGCCGCGGCTGCGTCAGGCCGAGGTGCGACCGGGCGAGGGCGATGGCGCCGGACGACACCACGATCACCGCCGTGCCCCGCGCCCGTGCGGCGGCGATATCGGCGGCCACACCATGCAGCCAAGCAGTGCGCGGCTCCGCCCCGTCCACCACCAGCGCGCTGCCGATCTTCACGACCAGCAGCCGCGCCCCGGAAATCTGCGGCACGTTGGACTGCGGCACGTCCAGCCGCAGCGTCACGCGAGTTCGAGCAGCGGCGGACGGACCAGTCGGGCGGCGTGGACGCGGTCCATCAGCTCGCGCAGCACCTGCGGCAGGTTGTCCCCCGTGGCGCCCGACAGCAGCATAACGGGCTGACCCGACGCCTTCTGCAACGCGGCCTGGCGGGTGCGCGCCTCGGTGGCGGTCATGGCGTCGGACTTATTCAGAATCAGCAGCTCCGGCTTCTCAGCCAGGCCGCCGCCATAGGCCTGCAGCTCCTCCCGCACGGTGCGCCAGGCGCGGACCACGTTGCCCGCGGCCCCGTCGATCAGGTGCAGCAGCACGGCGCAACGCTCGACATGACCCAGGAAGCGGTCGCCTAGCCCGGCGCCCTCATGCGCGCCGCGGATCAGGCCGGGGATGTCGGCGATGACGAACTCCTCCGAGTGCGACAGCCTGACGACACCAAGCTGCGGGTGCAGCGTGGTGAAGGGGTAGTCGGCGATCTTCGGCTGGGCGGCGGACACCACGGACAGGAAGGTGCTCTTGCCCGCATTCGGCAGCCCGACCAGGCCCACGTCGGCAATCAGCTTCAGGCGCAGCCACACCCAGCGTTCCTCCCCGGGGTAGCCCGGCGTGGCCTTGCGTGGCGCACGGTTGGTGCTGGACTTAAAATGGGCGTTGCCGTGGCCGCCGTCGCCGCCGTGGCACAGCACGATGCGCTTGCCGGGTTCGTCTAGGTCGGCGAGCAGGGTTTCCTTGTCGTCGGCGATGATCTGCGTGCCGACCGGCACCTGGATCACAACGTCCGGCGCTCCGGCCCCGGTGCGGTCGCTGCCGGCGCCGTTGCCGCCCTTGGGCGCGCGGAAGTGCTGGGTATATCGGAAGTCGATCAGGGTGTTCAGGTTCTGCGCGGCGACGAAAGTAACATCCCCACCCTTGCCGCCGTCGCCGCCGTCGGGGCCGCCGAACTCCATGAACTTCTCACGCCGGAAGGCGATCACGCCGTTTCCGCCGTCGCCGGAGCGGGTGTAGATCTTGGCCTGGTCGAGGAACTTCATGGTGCGTCCGAAAATGCAGAAAGGGGCCGGCTTGCGCCAACCCCCCTGAGATGGTGCGCCGTTGGAGGGGCTGCTACTCGGCGGCAACCTGTGCAGCGGCGGCCGGCTCGACCGAGACGTGCACGCGTCCCTCGGTCTTGCGCTGGAACTTCACATGGCCGTCCACCAGCGCCCAGAGGGTGTGGTCCTTGCCGACGCCGACGTTCACGCCGGGCTTCACCTTGGTGCCGCGCTGGCGGATGATGATGTTGCCGGCGATCACGGCCTCACCGCCGAACTTCTTGACGCCGAGGCGGCGCCCGGCGGTGTCGCGGCCGTTGCGGGACGAGCCGCCTGCCTTCTTATGTGCCATTCTGGGGGTTCTCTCTACGCTTGGGCGTTTTCTGGGGTGGTCTCAGGCGCTGCAATGGTCTCAGGCGCGGCCTCGGCCGGGGCTGGCTCGGCAGCCGCGACGGGCATGACGTGGCCCTCGGCGTTGATGCCGGCAACGCGCAGCACGGTGACATGCTGGCGATGGCCGTTCTTGCGGCGGCTGTTCTGCCGACGGCGCTTCTTGAAGATGACGATCTTGTCGAGCCGGTCCTGCGCGATGACGGTGGCCGTCACCGTGGCGCCGGGCACGAGGGGAGCGCCGAGCGTGGTGCCTGCGGTGCTGCCGACCGCGAGCACGTCGGTGAAGGTGATGGTCTCGCCGGCCTCGCCGGGCAGCTTCTCGATCTTCAGCACGTCGTTTGGAGTGACACGGTACTGCTTTCCGCCGGTGCGGATGACTGCGAACATGATGGATTCCTGGATCGGTCGTCCCGTGATGCCGGGCGGCCCTTTTTGTGGACATGGGACGCCGGGCCGCCCTCCTAGCATGGGGGCAGCCAATGGTGTCATCGCGGGTTGTATCCGCATGGGCGGCGAAGTCAACGTCGCCGCGGACTGCTTGCGATGGCCCAGCTTGCGATGGCCCTGCTGCCTCCGTATAACCCGCCGCACGGAGAGGTGGCCGAGCGGCTTAAGGTGGCGGTCTCGAAAACCGTTGTAGTGTAACAGCTACCGTGGGTTCGAATCCCACCCTCTCCGCCAGCATCTCTCCTGCACGGCATACCCTTTGCACAGCCGCATCCGAGCAGCCCGGCCGCATCGCCGGCGCACGCCAGCAGCGCTTCTCCTAGACGAAAACTGCCTACAACAGCAGCAGAAGGTCGTGCAATTGTCCTACCTGACACCCGCCGAGTTCACCGTCAAAATGGTCGATGCCGGGGAGGCCAAGGTGTTCATGTCCACCCGGGACACCCTGATCCGCGCCTACATGGCCGGCGCCCTGCTCGCGCTCGCCGCCGTGTTCGCCGTCACCGTGACGCAGCAGACGGGCTACCCGATCATCGGCGCCATCCTGTTCCCGGTCGGCTTCTGCATGCTCTACCTGCTCGGGTTCGACCTGCTGACCGGCGTGTTCACCCTGGCGCCGCTCGCCCTGATCGACCGGCGGCCCGGCGTCACCCTGGGCGGCGTGCTGCGCAACTGGGGGCTGGTGTTCGTCGGCAACTTCG